>JGI1684J13235_1000873_pt1 | contig 10829 bp, 8 predicted proteins | sample PonA232FremontCA_2_FD_13235 | JGI IMG/M metagenome (IMG submission 13235) | reverse complement strand
CCCTGTGCCGGAAAAGGCACAGGGAGTAACCAAGTGAAATAAAGTTTTAAGCCCAGATTGCTAGAATCAGTTGTTACAATTATACATTAAAATTGCTAATAATCAACTCCTGTGTATAACCCGGAAAAGGACTCCGCCCCGTTGCTTTCATAAACATTGCGAGCGGTTGTCTGGCTTCCTGTCCCAAATAAAATATCCAAAAACCGAATTCTTTAGCAGTAAGCACTAAATAGTCCGAAGTTCGCAGCCAAGACAAACGGCAATATAAAAATTGTAATTCCAGCGGTTTATGTTGATTTTTTCACTGTCAGTTATTGAAGACTGAAAATATTTCCTGAATTGGCAAATGTATGCAAAAAAATGCAATACGTGAAGTCGGTTTCTGGGAAAGGGACTCAATGGCCGGGGTTGAGAAAGAAGGAGACCGTGAGGTCCCCTTCCAGTTCGGTATTCAGTGGTGAGGCCTGCCCTATTTTGCAGCCTCCCTGGCCTTCCTCTGCCATTCGATCCACTGATCTTTGTGATCACGGATCCATTCAGTGGCGTGGCGCTCTATATCGCTCTGATCGTCCTCACCCTTGTACATCTTGTCGTTTTGATTGGAGATATCGTTCATGGGTATGGACATCAGTTCAAAGAGCTTTTTTGCGTCCGGGTGGTTTTCCAGGAACTTGTCGTTGGCAACTACACGGATGTCGTTCGCCGGAAATCCCATTTTGCAGGGATCACTTACTGCCCCTTCCAGTCCGCTCGCGACCATGGCGTCTTCCAGTCCTTTTTGTCCTGGAGTGGGTTTGGTAAAAGGCACATTGATCCACATCACGTCTTCTCCCGGCACCAGTTCGTTTACGGTCCAGTTGGGTGTCCAGGTATGGTATACCACGGGTTGACCATGTTTGTGCTTGGACACAGCATCTGCCATGCTTGCGGAATAGGCTGCATTGATTGTGTCAACGTAATCGTGGAGATCATAATAGTCCATATGGTGGGAGGTAATCACCTCGCATCCCCAACCAGGAGGGCAGGATACCAGCTCCGCCTTGCCGTCCCCGTCTGAATCAAATGCCTCCTTTACTTCTTCGCGCTTGAAGTCCTCCAGGGATGTGATATCGTATTTTTCAACTGCGGACTTGGAAGCCAGATAGCCTTGAATAGCTCCCTGTTTGACTACGTAGCCCACCTTGCTGGCTTTTTCGGAAAAGTTCTCTGGCAGTTGTTCGTTGTGCAATGGGAACCAGCCATTGGCCCAGTAGTCGATTTCTCCGTTGGTCAGGGATTTGTAGAACAGGGGGTTGGAGAGGTCCTTTTGTTTTTCAACGGTATACCCCAGATGTTCCAGGGCCCGGCTGTAGATTGCCTCCAGGATGAACCCGGTGGTCCAGGTGGCGCGTGCCGGCTTGACAGTCGTCCCTTTGCCGGGAAAAGTGCTGAATTCCTTCTCTACGAAATCCACAGTGGGATAGTCCTCTGCCGCTCCCTGTGCAGCGAAGCCAATGATCAGTGAAAAGCAGATGGCGAAAATTATCGCCGGTTTTTTCATTGAAATCAAGTACATGAAACTCCTCCTTGTTAGATGTTCAAATAGTATAGTACAGTGTACTATACTCCCTTGGCCGCGTTTATCTCGAGACCAAAACTGCTACCTGGCTTTGGTCATCAAGCCTGCTATGCACCTTTGCCGGAGCAAGTTCAATTGTCTTTCTGTCCGGTGAGACAGGAAGGCTTGAAATTGATTTTCCAGTACTTTGTAACAAGTAACTATTGCACTAATTTCCGTTAAATATATGTATAATCGCATATTAAACAATAGTACGCTTTGAGTACAAGAAGGATCGTCTGCAAGATTATAATAATAAGAATGTAGAATAATAATTATGTTGGTGTAAAATGTCAAATACAACATTTAGTTGATGTGCTTTATAGGGTTTTGTATAAAAGCAATGCTTGCTGTTGTATCAATCTATCGGCGGTTGTGGCTTAAATCCACAAGACTATCAACAAGGCTTTGGAGTTTTTGCACAAAGTTTATGTTTGCGTAGCAATAAATGCAGCCGTGCGAGCAACTGCCGTACTTACCGGTGTCAGTTGATTCCTTGCAAGCGCATTGTTTTCCGGTGGGCTTCAGTCTCCCTTGCCAGTCAATTGATCCTTTAATTCCATGATCCGATCAAAGGAGTTATGAATGCGCGAGGCAGGTATGCGGTCCTTTTGTACAAGTTTCTCGATTATCTGCGTGGCCTTTTGGGCAATACCTGGTTCATATACCAGGTTGTTGCCGAAAACTATAATGTCGGTTCCTGCCAGGACTGTCCTTTCCAGGGCTGTCTCCAGGTCGTACTCCTTCCGGATTGCCCCCATCTGCATGTCGTCGGATATGATAACTCCATCAAAACCCATCTCCAGACGCAGGAGATCATTCAGTATCCTGGAGGACAAACTCGCAGGCCACTTCGGGTCCAGGCGGGAATTAAACACATGGGCGGTCATGATCATGTCTGCCCCCACGGTTTGCAGTATCTCCTTGAACGGCTCCAGTTCTGTTTTGCTCCAAGATTTGCTTATGTCGGTAAATCCCTGGTGGGAGTCCCGGCTGGAACTACCGTGGCCGGGAAAGTGCTTCAGTGCTGTAAGCACACCCTTCTTGCGGTGCTCTTGGATTACTTGCCTGGCATGCAGGGCCACTTTGTCCGGATCATTGGAGAAACTGCGTTCAAGGCTGCCGATCACCGGATTGTCCGGATTTACGTTTAGATCCACCACCGGGGCCAGGTTCAGATTGATTCCCATACGTGCAAGTGTCTCCGAGGTTCGGGATGCGTTTCTCGCTGTGAGTTCCGGGTCGTTCCGCCTACCCAGACGGGCCTGGGAAGCACCGGGGGAAAAGCCGTGTTTTTCCTTCAGGCGGGAGACTTGTCCTCCCTCCTGATCCACTGCTATGAACAATGGCTCCTCGCTTGCAGCCTGCAAGTCGGAAGTCAGGGCCTTTAGCTGCTCCGGGGACTTGATGTTGCGTTCCGGCTTGTCCAGGGCAATATCGTAATCAAAGAGTATTACCCCGCCGACCCGGCCTTGAGCTATATCCTGGATTATCGCGCTGTCCTTGTTGACTTCCAATCCCCGAAAGCCGACCATGAGCATCTGACCTATCTTGTTTGCCAGTGCCTTGTCTTTTGCCTGGCTGCTTTCAGGTGAGCCAAATAAGAGCAGGATTGCGGTCCAGGCAAAAAATATGGATTTCAGTGTCTTACTTGCCAAAAGATTCCTTCCTGTACCCGTTTTCAGAAGCGACAAAGCCGAACTCCTGTTTTGCAAAATCGTAAAGCCCTTGTATGCCATGTTTGTTCAAAATGCTCAATAAAGTATATTCCGGATCTGAAAGAAAATTCCCCGGGTCATGCCTGTCTCTAGCCAGTCCGGTTCAACCAATATAACCAATAAAACGTTCAACATTGACACCTGCCTTGTCCGGACTGTATGTTGAATTTAGTTAAACCTGAATCTCTACCCTCAAGGAGGATTGATGTTTCCCTGCAGGCTCAAGTGCGCTTTCCTTTGTTTCCTGCTGCTATTTGCGGCAGGATGTGTCCAGGCCCCACACACCGATCGCTCTCAGTTTATAATGGTCTCCAGGTCTCAAACAGCGGCCATGGGGCAAAAAACAGCGGAAAAGATCAAGCAGGAAAAGCCGATTTCCAAGGACCCGGCATTGGTGGGACAGGTTCGCGGTGTGGGCAAGCGCATCTCTGAAAAGTCAGGGACGGATTACAGCTGGGAGTTTAACGTGATTGATAAAGACACAGTAAATGCCTTCGCCCTGCCAGGTGGAAATATCTTTGTTTACCGCGGACTCCTGGAAATGGTTGACAACAATGCCCAACTTGCAACGGTTATAGCCCACGAGATCGCCCATGTGAAAGCCCGCCACGGGGCAGAGAGGATGTCCATGCAAATGGGAACAAACCTGCTGGGCCAGTTAGCACAGGCAGCCCTGGATATGGAGAACCCCAAGGTGGCCCGGACCTTTCAACAAGCCTACGGCATAACCTCCAAAGTAGGGGTTATCCTGCCCTATAGCCGGACACAGGAATACGAAGCAGATAAAATCGGACTCATCCTCATGGCCAAGGCGGGATACAAGCCGGAAGCAGCAATCGCTTTTTGGGGCAAGATGATGGAAAAAAACAAGGGGAAACAACCTCCTTCCTGGCTATCCACACATCCTCCGAGTAGTCGCAGGCTGAACAAGATCAGGGAGGCCATCCCCGAAATTAAATCCAAGTACTACCGGAAATAGCTTTCCAGTAGCACTGAAAGATTTTTTCAATTTTGTCCTGTAAATGGCCTATAATTTACTCTAGCAAAACTCTCTTTTTATAGTGGCCTTTGGCGAACCTTGTTTTTTTCAACTATAGTGAATTTATCATGTAGAATAATATCGGAAACTTGCACAAGGTTGAAAAAGATTTCAGCCATTTCCTCCATGATAAATCTTTCAATAAAACTTCTTGAATCTTTATAAAAGATTAAGCTGAGTATAAGCGCTTGTCAAATGTATTTTTTGTCCTCGGAATTAATTATCCGCAACCCGCAAACAAAACAGCCTGACCTCACAGTAGACATTTTATTAGTTCATCAAAATACAATTATCCTGTTTCCTGCTCAAGGTTTTGCTCCTTTTGGGAATTTTCAGTTAAATCCCCATGGCTGTAATCTCGATCTTGCGCGTCCTTGGCCCCACGTCGTGATTTATTGCCACTACCTGCTGCCAGGTGCCCAGGGAGCACCTGCCGTTGCGTATGGGGATATCCAGGCTTGGACCCATCAGGGCCGCCTGGACGTGGCTGTGGCCGTTGCCGTCCATCCAGGCCTTTTCGTGCTCGTATTCCCTGTCCGGCGGCGCAAGCTCGTTTATGCTTCTGACTAGGTCTGAGATTACCCCCGGCTCGTACTCAATACAGGTCAGGGAACCTGTGGAGCCTATGCAAAATCCCTGCAGGCTCCCGTTGGCAATCCCGGATTCCTGCACCGCCTCCTGCAGTTTGGCAGTGATATCCACTATCCCCACCCCTTGTTCCACAGCAATCTGGATTTGCGTGGTAAAACACTTCATCTCTGCCATATGCACTCCTTTTATTTCAGTCTAACCCACTGCATCAATATATATGTATTTCCATTGTTAGCCAATACCTTGAAGACCTGGTGCAAAAAAATTGTTACGTCTTTTGAATGCACTAAATTTTCATTCATACATTAAAGGAAAATGGGTTTTGAAGGGTGGCACGGCTCAAATTTGTTTTTCTGGATATACCAAGACGTTTGTGGATATTGATTTGAATTGAATCAAAGAATATTGGGGTCAGTCTTGATAATCGAAAAGCAGATACTTGACTAAGGGCAGGCATTGCAGTTTTGTTTGGCCTACCTGGATTTCTGTTTCCAGATCATTGGTCAAAAGGAGGCACTCAGCGTCTTTTGCCTCTGAACCGGAGATTGCTGCCAGTTCACGTTCCGGGATCTCAACCCGGGATGGATCCTCATACCAGACCTGGATCCGTTTTGTGATCTTCATTCCCTGTTTGACCACAAAGTCTGTTTCTGTGCCATTAGTGGTAAAGTAGATCTCTTGATGATTTCTGCGTAGATGATTGTGAACCATGTTTTCTGCCAGCCAGCCTGTATCTGCTGAAAAGGAAAAGGCCACCCTGTTGCGAAGCCCGGTATCAATAGCATAGGGCTTGAATCCGTAGCGCTGAACATTTTTGAGAGACCAATCGAACTTGCGTAATTGAAACACTAAATAGCTTTCCAGTATCGCTGAGAGGTAATTTTCAGTTTTGTCCTGGGAAATGGAAAAATTGGATTTGAGCTTGTTTACGCTGGTTAACCCCCCATTGTTGGTGAGCAAAAATACAGCCAGGTTTTGCAAACTGGCTATGTCCCGTATTTCATGCCTTGCTACAATGTCCCGGTGCAGAATGTCTGTGAAATAGTTTTTCAACAACAATTGCCTATTTTCATTGTCTTCTTGCAAGACTACTTCCGGGAAACCTCCAAACTGCATATATTCCTGAAAAAAGTGCCTAATTTCTAAGCTTTAATTGATCTTGAATTTCTTGACGAGAAAGAGGCGTTTTGCACACTGCAAGCAGTTGTTCTACTTGAGGTGTAACTTGCATGGTGTCATGCATGGTAACTTGCATGGTGTCATGCATGGTATCTTGCGGGGTCATTCTCTTTTCCTAGGGAAGCCGGAAAATTACAACAAAATGTCCTGCTTCACTCTTGAATTCAGGATCAGGTAAACCGGCACTTTGAGTAAGCTCAATTATCTTCAATGTTCCTCTGCCCCAAGTTTCTATAATTCCACGTCTGTAAAAAGCATTTGCAATAAGTGGATTCCAGGGGCGAGAATCGTGTGGTTCTTTGAGTTGTTCCGGGGTTAAGCCGAATAGCACGATTGTTAAATTTCAGTCAATTCATGAGCACGTGAATAAGATATTAGAGCTCCCATTGGCGATTCTTGCCAAATTTCTTCCCTGTGGGCGGCATTATAAACTTCCTGTTCATTTGGGAATCTTTCAGTAATCTGTTGAATAATATTTTTTTCCTTTTCCGTCAGCGGCTCAGCTTTGTTTGAATCAGATTTGCTGATTGGATTGATAAGGTCCCTGTAATTGTTCAGTTGGGGACCATACGTAATTGCCGCATAACTGGCACCTGTTAGACCCTTGCCAAGCTGTCTGAAGGCAAGCATATCCGCAAACCAGAGGTATTTGGCCAAGAAAAGGAATCTATCACCGTCTTTAAGCAATCTAACGCCAAGATGTTTCTCTAATGTTTCTGCTACCAGCTTAATTCTGCAGATATCTATCTCTCGGTTGCCGGTATAATTTTCTACACAATTACGATCTTGCAACAGCAGCCGCAGGTAATAGTCCATTGATTTGCTTTGAATCATACAAGTTTCCCAGCGTTTTACACTAGCTACTCCTATATTCATGGCATCAGCCAATTCTTGTTGAGTCATGCCCTTATTTTCACGCATGTTTTTAATTTCGTAACTAGTCAAAAGACCAACCTTTTCACGGTAGGCATCAGCAATGGCCCGCTGAGTATTACCTGCACTCTCTATCGTTCCGGCTTCAAATCCGCACTCTGGGCAAACATACGCTTGGGTTTGATATTGAATATCAACTCCCTTAAATGTCTTCTGTTTATAAAGAGTTCTATACTCCATAGGAATAGAACAATTTGGGCATTCCATTTCTTGCATGATGAATTCACTCCTTGAACGGTCGATTTTTGTGCAAGGAAACAAGCCAGAATATATTTTTGGCGAGTGTAAATTTCAAATAAACTTTACACTCAAATCTATTGCTATTAATCACAAAGGGAAAAATGTCTGAATTTTTTATCTTTTCTTCATAGGATTTTTCAGGAGGACGTGAGCCTACATAATTGGATGAAGAGACTTCATCCAACAGTTCTTCCAAGACTTCATACAGCTCTTCTGCTATATCATACTCAAGTTCCAGGGCATCTTCTGCTATAGCCTCCTGATTTACCAGAAGAATATTCTGGTTACGAATAGCAGCTTTAGCCTCCCTTATTTTTTTGTCTAGTTCTTTTATAGTCGGCCTATTCATAATATAGTATCAATTGATACTTTGGTCAATATGCAATTACAAAATCATACACAACTAGTTAACATTACATAAGATTAACAATTGAGACATCAATAAAAATGAAACAAAATATTAAACATTATAATTTTGAAATCTCTCATANACAGCCTTTGCCAGCAAATCCGAAAACACCTTCCAGGTTTCNTCNTTTTCCAGCACTTCCTTGGCCATGTCTCCGTAGCTGTTTAGTCCCTGGACTACNGCNTTCATCACCTCATTATTGATATCTCCGGATTTGAACTGGTCNAATGTATTATTTCTGGCCTGGTCTGCGATATTCTCGTTTTCCGTGACATTGCCCAGGATATTCTGGAAGAAAGTGATACGGTCGTTTTCACTGATATGGTCCCCGGCAAAAAGTTCGTTCAATTGTTCGATTATATTGGACATGTAATCTTTTTTGGGCTCGTAAACACTGCCGGTTCCGAGTTCCGAGGGAGGATTCAGGTTCACATCCTCTCCGGCTTCGGGATATGGATTCAAATTCTTGTGTTCAGCTGTCTTTTCAATCCTGTAATGCGATAGATAAACATTTTCCAGGCTTATATAGTCGTCGGGTTCCTTCACCTTGAGAAAAGACTGGAGATGTCTGGCATAGGCTGTTTTCTTCTCCAATTCCTCGTCTGCAAACGGTACAATAAAGGAAAGAAAGTCGTAGGAGCGGACGAATGATTTCAAATCCTTGAGGAACATTTTCTGTTCCTCCAACTCCAGATCTTCAAATCGATCCTTGGCAGGCTTGAGATATCCTATAAGCTTACCCTGGGAAATATCCTGGCGGGGATCAAAATAAACCTTGGCAAACTGCTCCACCTCGGAGTCGGTATACACTCCCTTTTCGTCGAGTTTGTCCATCAGGTCATTGACAATATTGGGATCGGTTGTGAATGAAAGCTGTGCATCTCTGTAGTAGGGCTTGAACGCTTCCAGGATGTCATCTGCTTCATTCACGAAATCCAGGACGAAAGTTTCATTTTTACCCGGATATATACGGTTCAGCCTGGACAGGGTCTGTACTGCCGCAACCCCGGAAAGCCTTTTGTCCACATACATAGCGCAGAGAAGGGGCTGATCGAAACCTGTCTGGAACTTGTCCGCAACCAGCATGATCTGAAATTCGTCCTCAAAGGCTTTTTCCAATGATCTGCCCTTGAGTTCGGGATTCATATTGTATTCTGTCAAGGTATCGATGCTGGTTTCCGGATCGTTCAATTCCCCGGAAAAAGCGACCAGGGTCTTGAGATTTGCATAATTATTATCGTCCAAGTACTTGTCCATCGCCACCTTGTACCGGACTGCTTCCTGGCGGGACGAAGTGACAACCATTGCTCTTGCCCGACCCTTTAAGCGGTGCATGATCTTGTCCCGGAAATGCTCGACTATGATGGCAACCTTTTGGCTGATATTATAGGGATGTAGTTTTATATATCTGGCTATGCTCTTCTTGGCCTTGCTTACATCCACTTCGTCATCTTCTTGTTTTTCCCCCTCTTGAGCCAATTTGAAAAAGGCCTTGTATGTCACGTAGTTTTTAAGGACATCCAGGATAAACCCTTCTTCAATGGCTTGCTGCATACTGTAGACGTGAAAAGGTTCCGGCTTGTCGCCGCCTTTGGGAGTTTTACCGAAGAGTTCGATTGTTTTGCCCTTGGGAGTTGCGGTAAAAGCGAAATAGCTAATATTGCCGGAAGGGCTTCTTTTTTCCAGAACAGAATTCAGGAACTCTTCCGCTGTAATGTCTTCCTTTTCCATTAAATCCAGGTTGCCGTCCAGTACATGCTTGAGCTTCTGTGCAGACATCCCGCTTTGGGAGGAATGGGCCTCGTCCACGATAACAGCGTATCTGCCGCCGCCGATTTTCTCTGCCTGCACATTTTCCCATTGGCCGATTCTTTCCAGTACCACGGGAAATTTCTGAAGCGTTGTTACTATTATGGGTACGTGGTGCTGTAGCGCCCTGGCCAACTGGTTGCTGTCCTGGTCTATTTTCTCCACTACCCCGTGCTTGTGCTCGAACTGGTATATCGCCTCCTGAAGCTGAGTGTCCAGTACTCGGCGGTCGCTTATGACAATCACGGAATCGAAGATCTTGTTGTCCTGATCATCGTGCAATCCTGCCAGTCTATGTGATGTCCAGGATATGGAGTTGGACTTACCGGAACCGGCACTGTGCTGAATCAAATAACTGTGTCCCGGGCCTTCCTCTTTTGCTGTACCAATCAATTTCCTTACGCAATCCCATTGATGGTATCTGGGGAAAATCAGGCGTTCCTCCCTGTATTCCTTTCCGTAACTGTCCTCCTTGTCCTTGGTTTCCAAATGCAGGAACTTGCCCACAATATCCAGCCAGTTGGACGGCTGCAATACATCTTCCCAAAGATAGGCAACCGGATAACTGTCCTCCCTGGGCGGGTTTCCGGCCCCCATAGCGTGACCCTGGTTGAAAGGGAGGAATTCGGTATTGTCACCGTCCAGCCGGGTAGTCATGTAAACCTCGGTAGTGCTTACGGCAAAATGTACCAAGGCCCTTTTCTTGAACGCCAGCAATGGAATGATTTTGTTTTGGGAGTCTTTGGGTTTTCTGTCTTTTTTGTACTGCCTGATGGCATCCTGGACGTTTTGTTTGAGGTCTGTCTTTAGTTCTGCAGTGGCAACCGGAATGCCGTTAATAAAAAACACCAGATCCAAGGCCTTGGCACTATCCCTGGTATACTGAACTTGTCTGACCACCCTGAGGCGGTTCTTTCTGTAGCGGTCCACAACCTCGGGATTGAAACCGTGGGAAGGTTGGAACTGGCAGATCTGGAAGCGGGCCATTACGTCCTTGATGCCGTGGCGGAGTACATGCAGGGATCCCTGTTTATCCAACTTCCCGGCAATTCGTTTCAGAAGATTATTTTCCGCATCCCCGTTATGCCAGGCATTCAACTTGTTCCACTGCTCTTTTTGGGTATCCTTGATATAGCCGAGGAGGTCCCTGGGATAAAGTGCGGTATCAGGATCGTACTCGGAAGGGGAGCCCTCCAACCAGCCGCAGGACCCCAGATGCTCCACAAACTCCTTTTCAAAAGCCGATTCCCTGGTTTTGGCATCTACATCTGCCACAAGACGTCTCCTTATTGTATGCCGGAAGATAAACTTGAA
>JGI1684J13235_1000869_pt1 | contig 10869 bp, 11 predicted proteins | sample PonA232FremontCA_2_FD_13235 | JGI IMG/M metagenome (IMG submission 13235) | reverse complement strand
GCTCCCGCCGCTCCTGGCGCTCACGTACGTCATGGCGCTCGGCTGGAGGAGGCTGACAGCACAATGAGTATCAACGTAACGGACATCGCGGCGGCCGTGGCGACCACGATAGGGTTCGTCATGCTCGTCGACGTGTTCTACGACTTCATCGAGATGGGCAACTTCGGAGAGTTCAACCAGCTGCTGGCAGGCATGGTCCCGGTGGTCTTCGCCATCGGGATACTGATCAGCATCGGCATCTCAGCGAGGAGAGGAACATGAAGATGGACCGCGGGCGTCTGGTCATCACCGACGCCATCTACGTGGCCATCGCGCTCTTCGCTCTCAGCGGGCTCTGGCCCGTGTTCATGAAGCTGGTCGAAAAGAACGAGCAGGCGATGGGTCCCGAGCTCTCGCTCTACTTCGGAGCAATTGGCTCGTTCATGATAGTGACGCTGCTGGCGTCGATCATCCTCAAAGCAATGGTGGAACCGCAATGAAACGCAGTATCTTATTAGTAGCACTGGTCGCTCTGATGGTAGCAGCGGCGCCTGTTCTCGGCGCCACATCTGCTGGTTCAACACACACGACTGCTACGGACTTCACGAACGCCCAGCAGCTCATCGGTTTCAACGTCCAAGGTAGTGGTGAAGATGGTAGCTTGGTTGCTACGAACCAGCAGGTTTACGGATTCGAGACCGGTGACTCACAGGGATGGGCGCTGTCTTCAAGTGGTGCGTCAAACATCAATGTCGACACCTCAAATGTTCACACTGGATCGTACTCTGTCCATGGCGCTGAAGGAAATGGTGGTAGCGGTGGATCTGTCTCAATGGAGTCACCAGGGATATACACAGATGGCTGGAACATCGAGTACTACTTCTACGAGGGCACCGGTGGAAATGCGCACCACCAGACTGTATTCAGCTTTGGCGGCGGATACACTGTATTATATGGTAACCCTGGTGCAAGTGATAACCCTACATTCCAGTTACAAGAACCCGGTGGAAACGTACTCGTAAACAAGAACGTTCGACAGCCACGACACGAATGGCTTCGAATCGAAGCATCTGTCGATACGTCTGGTAACTTCGTGTTCACCAGTTACGATTCCAATGGAAACCAGGTACATACGATCAGTGCCCAGATCTCGCCCAGCAGCGACAACATCCGTATTGGATGGGCAACTGGCGCAGCTCAGACTGGTAACTGGTATGCAGACGACGTCACTATCGTTGATGAGTCAAGTGGGAACCCGACATACATCTCCCAGAACCATTCGGTGAGTGGAACAACGGGTGCTACGATCGACTTCGACCAGATAGAAAACGCAGAAGTGACTGCTACATGGGAAGAGTATTCAAGCGGCTCGTGGAGTACTATCCACAGTAGCACGTTCACTAACAGTGGGACAAAAACAGTGTCGTGGTCCGAGCGCAACTCTGACACTGTCAGGCTGACTCTTGAAGCAGCTCCTGACGGAACTGGGACAACATGGACTGTAGACGTTGCATCAGAGAGTGTGCTTTTTGAGTCCAGCGACCCGCAGGTGACGCTCAACTCTCCGGGTGACGGCGAGATCATCGAGAGCAGGAACGTCACCCTCGAGGCGTCCGTCTCCGACGACGACTTCGGCGGCAACGGCGACACGGTCAACGTCACGTTCTACGAGGCCGACGGCACCACCATCCACGAGGAGACCATCAACAGCGGCCAGTTGGTCAGCACGACGGTGGAGAACCCGCCCAAGGGCCAACATGAATGGTACGTGCGCGCGGAGGACTCGTACGGCGGTGCGACCACCACGAACGTCCAGTCGTTCACGGTAGAGCGGCACGCGCCGGTGGTGTACGACAACACACTCAACCCGCAGGGTGAGCTCGACAGCGCGACCATCGACTACACGGTCGACATCGACGACGCCGACTTCCAGGACGCAGGCGACACGGTGACGGCGAGCCTCTACTTCGAGGACGGCGGGTTCGCCGGGAGCGACACGCTGACAGCGAACGGNACNGCNAACGTNACNGTCGACGTCGGGTTCGGCGGGACGAACACGTACTGGTGGGTCGTCGAGGACGAGTACGACCACTCGGTCGAGAGCCAGCGCGTGGACGTGAAGACGCCCGGCACCGTGGACATCCGGACCGCGACAGAACCGCACGGCCTCATCGACGACCGCAACGTCTCGGTCATCTTCTACGTCGAGTACGAAGAAAAGGAGGACGAGATCATCGAGCGTGTCGTCTCCGGCGGGCAGGTCGACATGGAGGGACTCCCGCCCGACGCGGAGTTCGTGGCTGTGGCCGACACGGACGGCTACTTCGGTAGACGCGTGCACGTCGTGGACGCCTTCACCTCGAACACGCTGTACCTCCCGGACGAGAACGAGACGGTGGTCCAGCCGACGTTCGAGGTCACCGACTATACTGGCGCGTTCCCTGACGACGACACGGTTCTGAAGGTCCAGCGCGTCATCAACAACGACTGGGCGACCGTCGAGGGCGACTACCTGACGGCGGTCAACCAGTACTCCACGACACTCCTCTTCAACGAGCGACACCGGATGATACTCCTGAACACAGAAACCGGCAGGAGGGTCGACCTGGGCTCGTTCACGCCGACCGAGTCCGGCCGGGTCACCATCGAGATCACGGACGCGGGCGGATACTTCATCGAGGAGTACAAGCCGGCGTGGCACGTGACGCCGGACGCGGGCTCGCTGCCGGCCGCAGATAATGTCTCAGTCGGTGTCTCCGTCGAGGAGCGCGACGTGGACATCATCAGCTACGACGTGGTAGTGACCGCGGACGGCGAAACTGTTAAAACTGTCTCCTCGAGCACCGCGAACGACACCGATATGTCCCTCAACATCACGGACCACGCCGGAAAGGACCTGCAGGTGGCCATCAGCTGGACGGAGGCCAGCGGTGACACCGGAGAGACTACGAGGGATTATGCGATCGGAGGGACGTGGTCGCAGCCAGGACTCCTCAACGCTCTCCAGAGCGTCCAGGTCGGCGGCGCTGGGCCGTTTATCGGCCTCCTGGCGGTGGCCTTGATGACTGGCTTTGTGGCCACGAGAGTCCCGCCCGTCGCGACTGCCGGAGTCGCGGTCGGTGGGCTCGGAGTTACCACGTTCGTGATGTCGTGGACGCCGCTCCCGGTCTTCGTGGTGGCCGCGGCGGCGTTCGTCATCATCGGCGCCTCGCAGGTGAGAACATGAAACGAAACAGCATCATCATCGGGCTGGTTGTACTGTTGGCCGTCGCGGCTCCCATCGTCGGAGCCGCCGGAACAGAACTACTGGGGAGCACTGACACCACCCAGAATGACTTCAACGACGGAACACTGAACGGGCTCCAGACAACCGGTGCCGGTGACGGAGCCATCGCGCACACCCATGACTCATATACCGAGTCCAACATTAACCAGGGAACATGGGACCTGATAAACGGCGACTCGGGCACGTTCTACAGCAACGGCAACACGCTCCAGTACGAGCCGGAGGGCGGGCCAGCCGAGATCCTCAGGTACACCGACCGCGTGTACAGCGGCGGAGGCGGCGAGTTCTACATCCGCGGCGACCTGGAGTACTTCGAGTACGAGAACGACAACCAGAACATCGACGCCGGGTACGTCCTCGAGGCCGAGAACGGTGTCCAGTGGCGGCTCGTCATGCGAGGCTCCCACTGGAACAACCCATGGCAGCTGAGGCGCGTTGGACCGAGCGGCAACATCAGGTGGCTGTCCCAGGGCTTCGGCGGGCACAACGAGCTCGGAGGGCCCGTCGACGTCCGGTTCGGCTACGACGACACCACCGGCCAGATCAGAGCCGACATCTACGGGCCTTCCGACGTTGAGGCCCACAAGACGTGGAACAACAACAATGTCGACGTCAAGTGGGTCGGCCTCGTCGCCGACGGCGGCCCGAACGGCAACAATTGGATAGAGGCCACGGACCTCGAGCTCAACGGATTCGAGGCCACCGGCGGCACGTACCAGTCGGCCGTTCACAACGTCGATGGAGCCACCAAGGTCGAGGTTGACACAGGCATCGAGAACGCTCAGATGGACATCGTCGTCACAGACGGGAGCGGGAATGAGCTTTACAGCGGAAATAGGTTCGTCGGCGGCACCTGGTCCGTGCCTCTGGACACATGGAACCAAGCGGACGACGAGATATATATAGAGCTGACGCCGCAGCGCGACTCGCAGACCGACAGGTCGGAGATGTGGATCTACGAGACGCGGGTCTACTACGAGAATAGGGATCCGCAGGTGCTGGATAGCTACCCGTCTGCTGGACAAACGTTCTCATCTGCAAGTGTTCCGTTGGAAGTGCAGATCGATGACGACGACTTCGGTACAAACGGTGACTCCGTGAACATCGACTGGTACGTGAATGGCAACCACTTCGCCGACACTGACGGTATCACATCAGCTGGTACATTTACAAAGTCGTCACCTGACCTTCCAGATGGCGATCACACTTGGCATGTTGAGGTCACCGACTCCCATGGTGGCTATGTAGAAACGGTAACGTATGATTTCACGGTTCAGCACGGGCCGACCGAGATCAACAACGTCCAGCCACCGGACGCCACTACCAGCAACTACGAGACGAACACACTGAGCGCTGACATCGACGACCCGGACTTCACGGCCAACGGCGGGTCCGGCGACACCGTGACGGTCGAGTTCATCTGGAACGGCAACGTGATCAACAGCCAGGACATCACGAGCCCAAGCACCGTGTCCCATGACGCCGGGCCGTTCCCTGACGGCACTCACGAGTGGTACGTGCGCGCGACTGACTCGTACGGAGGGACGTACACGTCTCAGGTGCGCACGCTTACCATCGACCACGACGCGCCGACGCTGACCGGCGAGTCGCCGACCGGGACCGTCGAATACGAGGACCAAACTCTCAGCGTGGACGTCGACGACGCGGACTTCGGGCGCGACGGAGACACCGTCGACGTGACCTTCACCCTGGACGGCTCACAGGTCGCCACACGGACCCTCTCGTCCGCCGGGACCGCATCCGTTGATGTTGGCCCGTTGGACGACGGGAGTCACACGTGGGACGCGCAGGCGTCCGATGACTACGGGTACACGACCTCCACGAGTCAGACGTTCACCGTGGAGCACCACGACCCGTCCCTCACGAACCCGAGCCCAAGCGGGACGTTCGAGTACAAGGACCAAACACTGAGCGTCGACCTGACCGACGAGGACTTCACAAAGGACGGAGACTCCATCATGCTGGACTGGTACCTCGACGGCTCGGTCGTGGCAACCACGACAGCGGACACTGCCGGAACGTACACGCATGAAGTCACCGGGATAGCAGACGGCGCTCACACGTGGAAGGTGGAGGCGTCCGACCAGTACGGGCGGACCGACGCGACGGCGGACCAGAGCCTCGACATCGAGCACAACGAGCCGGCGGCGTCGAACCCGAGCGTCGACGGCGTCACCCACTACTCCACCAACACGCTCTCGGTGGACGTGGACGACGCCGACTTCACACAGGACGGCGACACGGTGACCGCGGAGTTCTACGTGGACGGCCAGAAGGTGGACACCAAGACCACCTCCTCCTCTGCCACCCTCAGCACGGAGGTCGGCCCGAGGGACGACGGCTCGTACACGTGGCACGTCGAACTGTCCGACCAGTACGGGCTGAGCTCCACGAGCCCGACGTGGGACCTGACGGTCCAGCACGACGACCCGGCGCTCACGAACGCCGATCCCGACGGCGTCACACACTACGCGGCGCCCGAGCTCTCAGTGGACGTCTCTGACGCGGACTTCGACAGAGACGGAGACAGCGTGGAGGTCGTGTTTGAAGTCGACGGCGTCCAGGTCGGCACCGACACCGTTACCGCGAACGCGACCGCGAGTGTGAAGCCGCCAGAGTACGAAGACGGCACGTACACCTGGACGGCGACCGCGACCGACGAGCACGGCTACGAGACGACCAGTGGGCCGTTCACCATGGACGTCACCCACAGGGCGCCGACCGCCGACTCGTTCAGCGATCCCGGGACCACGGACGAGGAGTTCGCGAACCTCGAGTTCTGGGTCAGCGACGACGACTTCCTCGTGGACGGCGACACGGTGACGGCGACGTGGTTCCTGGACGGCAACGAGGTGCACACCGAGGACGTCACGAGCGACTCGCAGGTCGGCTACACGGCCATGGACCTCTCGGACGGCGAGCACACGTGGCGCGTCGAGCTCGAGGACGAGTACGGGTACAGCTACTCGTCCCAGGTCATGAGCTTCGAGGTCAACCACTACCCGTCGACCGTGGACAACTCCACCATGGAGCCGGCCGAGGGCACGACGCTGACCGAGTACAAGGCGACGTTCAACATCAGCGTCGAGGACCCTGACTTCGGCACCGCAAGCGGCGACACGGTGACCGCCGAGCTGTTCGTTGAGGGCAGCAAGCAGGGAGAGACCACGGTCACGCAGAACGGCACGGCGTCCACCGACGTCGTCGTCGGGTTCGGCGGCGACGTGACGTACTGGTGGGAGGTGACCGACTCCCACGGCTTCACTGCCAGGTCACAGAACGTGTCCATCACGTCTCCGGGCAGCCTCAACGTGTACGAGGAGGAGAACCCGGACACGCTCATCTCGAACGGGAACGCCAGCGCGACGTTCTATTTCGAGGGCGGATCCGGGGACCTCGTCGTCGAGCGCGACATCGTGGACGGCACGGTCGACATGGGCGGGCTCCCCACCGATCGCTCCTTCGTGGCAGTCATCTCGGCCGACGACCACTACAACCGCCGTGTCTACGTGGAGTCGCTGTTCGAGAGCGACGACGTGTACATGATCGGGACCGACGAGGACGCGGTCCAGCCGACGTTCACGCTGCTGGACTACACCGGCGACTTCGGGCTGTCCAACTCTGTCCTCAAGATCCAGAAGTCCATCGACAACGAGTGGCGGACGGTGGACGGCGACTACTTCGGCGCGACCAACGAGCTGCCCTCGGTGATGGCGTACAACGACCGCCACAGGCTGATCCTGCTGAACACCGAGACCGGCGCCAGGCGCAACCTCGGGACGTTCTTCCCGCTCGCGTCAGGCGAGATCCGGCTCGACATCCACGAGCAGGACGAGACCATAGACCAGACGTCCGCGCCCGCTATCAACGTGAAGCCGGACACCGACCGACTGCCCAGCGAGAACGGGACGGCGGTCTCGGTGGAGGTCGACCCGCGCGACTCCGGCATCACGAACTACACGGTCGTAACAGACGTCGGCGGCGTCGAGGTCAGCAACGAGACCTACGACGTCGGCGAGAAGGCAAACATGACATTAGGCTTAGCAGATAACCTCGACGACGACGTATCNGTCGCGGTCTCGTGGGCCGGNGAGAACNCCACGCGGACCGTCACGAAGAACTACACGGTGCAGAACACATGGCCAGGCAGGACTGGCATCATCGGCGCTGTCCAGGGCATCGTGGACACCATCACGGCCAACGCGGCCTCGCTCATCGGGCTCGCGGTCGCCGTGCTCCTGGTCATGTTCACGGCTCCGTACCTCGGAGTCGGCATGGCCGGGACGGTGGCCTTCCTCGGCGTCTCCGTCACGAGCCTACTCGGGTTGATCCCAACGCCTACTATGGTGATCGCAGGAGTCGCCTGGGTCATCCTGCTGGCAACGAGGTGGCGGGCATGAGCCGACTGAGCACGATGGTCATGGTGTACGCCATGATAGGCATGCTCCTCTTCGTGTCCGGCGTCATCCCGTCCACCGAGGTCGGTGTCGTCGAGCAGTTCGTCGACGAGGACGCGCTCGAGACCGACGACGTCCAGGCGAACGAAGAGCAGGTCAACGCAGACAACGGCGGACTGTTGGCCAACCTGGTCGACCCGATTCAGAACGCACTGTCAACCGTGGCAGGTGGTACCGTCTTGGCGGTGCTGAACAAGATAAACGTGTTCCTCGGCTATGTCACATGGCCGTTCGAGCTTGCGGACGACATGGGCATGCCGTGGCAGCTGGACCTGCTGTTTAGCACCACGTCGGTGATACTGTACACGTTCGGAGGGCTCAAGGTCCTCAAGTCGAGTGTGTGACCATGAAGGCAAGAACCATCGCGCTGCTCGTGCTCGTCGTGTCGTCCCTCGGGATGGCGCCGTTCGCGGCAGCTCAGGCGGAGGAGCCGTACAGCAACGAGACCGTGGACGCCGAGGAGGACCAGTGGATGGAGGGAGTGGATGCGCCGAGCGTCGAGTCCGTGGCCCACATGCTCTCGCGCGTGGGCACGTTCGTCGTCGGGTCTGACCCGTCCGACCCAGGCCTCGCTCCATTGATCTCGTCCATCGTGGTCGTCGGAGTCGTGCTCGGAGCCGTCGGGACGACCAGGGCGGGAGTCGTGGCGTCCGGCGTCATGGGCATCACGACGCTGTCGGTGCTGTCCATCGGAGGCGGGCTCCTGCCCGAGTGGATCTACGGGACGGCCGTGATCGCATTAGCTGTGATGGCCGTGTCCGTCATCAACCGGTTCCTCCGGTAGGGCACGAGGCCCTCCGAGGGCCTTCCGGTATGCGATTGAGAGAATTTAAGTAGATGAGAGCCTTTTATCTCTTCATGGAACGCGCCGCCGAGAGCTACCCGTACGCCACGGCCACCAGCGACGCCCAGTTCAACAACCAGTACTCCATGCACGACATCGCTGAGGAGCGCGTCGAGTCCCACATGGACAGCATGGGCCTCCGGTACAACCACACCGGGTTCGACCCGCACGATGAGGGCGGCGTCCGCATCATCGGGAGCCGCCAGGACGAGTGGGAGCCCGACTTCCTCGTCGAGGGCGCGGTCAGGATGGACGTCAAGACCAAGAAGAAGAACAAGCACATCGGCAACGTGCCAAAGCGGAAGTGGGACGACTACGGAGACGACGTCTGGTTCGTGTGGTTCCACGTGCACGAGATGCGCGTGATAGACTGCTGGTCGTACAAGAAGGAGCACGCGGAGGTGGCGCGGGTCGAGGACTCGCCCTACGGCGAGGAGCAGTGGGTCGTGGTGGATCGCGGCTCACTCGGGCCCGTCACCGACTTCCTCTTTGAGTGCGCGCGGGTGCGGGAGATGCTCGGTTGAGACAGAAGATTATAAGTAGCGAAGGCTCCTATATACAATCATGACGGAACGACTCAGAGACCCGGAGTGGCTGGAGGAAAAAGTGCGGGAGCTGTCCGACGAAGAGATCGGAGAGCTCGTCGGGTGCTCGGGACCGAACGTCGCCTACTGGCGTAACAAGCACGGCATCGAGCCCGTGATGACCGACTATCCGGAGCTCCACGACGAAGAGTGGCTCGAGGAGAAGCTCGAGGACAACAACCAGACCGAGATCGCGGAGGAGCTCGGGTGCACGCACTCTCTGGTCAGCACCAGGGTGAGCCAGCTATGAACCCAGTTGAGACCTGGATCGCGTACGAGTACCAGGTGAACGCGAAGGACCCGACAGAGCTGGCAGAGGAGCTCGGCATCCACCGGTCGCGGGTCCCGAGGCTCCTGTCGGAACTCGGCATCGGCACGCCGGAGATGCTGGCGAAAGAGCGTCCCGACATCCTCATCAACGAGCACGGCAGCATCGACAAGGCGTCAGAGGCCACCGGCATCTCCCGCCTGAAGATCACCCGTGCACGTGACTTGCAGGCTTGAGGTAACTCGCGGGCCAAGGTGGCTCGCGGAGCTGCTGTACTGTTCTGACACCGCTGGCGTTTTCGGAGCCCTCTTCATCGTGCTGTTCATTGGCATCGCGGTGGCGCTCCACCGAGTCGAGATGACCGACAAGCTCAAGTCTGAGCTGATGCACAACGCTGGAACAGTGGTCTCAATCGCGCTCGCGACCATCGGCGCCGGGAAGCTCGGTATCGGATACGTGCCGACCGTCGCGTCCGGCGTGCTCTTTGGATACGTGGCCTGGTCGGTGTTCGCGTGGCCGCGGCTGAGATAACAGAAGCATTTATATGACCACAAGTCGTATAATGTAATGTTCAGGTTCTCCCTCTGGTCCGGCCTGGGAGCGATTCCCGGGTCTCGTTAACTTTCTCAGCCGGCGGCTTGGAAGGGAGAAAGCTTTATAATGATACGAGACGTATATATCTACAAGGCGGTTTGGGCTAGAGGGAGAACCTGAACACTCTTCCTCTGGTCCGGGCCCGCCGGACACCATGAACGCCCGAAACAAAGTCGTTATCCCGAAAAGCGCGCAGAGCAACCTGTACCACTCGCAGGACTGTTCGTACGACATCGACGACCGCAGAAGCGCGCTGCTCGCCGAAGAAGACGCGAAGGAGCTCGGGCGGCGACCGCACGACTGTATTATCGAGCCGCGTCGAGAGAGGGTCCGAGCCATCTGGTCCCGTGCCGGCATCCACGCGTCGTTCTCGGACGATGGCGTCTACACCGAGCTCGGTCCCGTTAGCGGAGAGGACGTCGAAGAGGCGCTCAGCGTCGTCGACCACGTTTTAGACCAATGAACATCGAAATGCTCAAGCAGGACGGAGAGGCAGTGTATCTGGACATCGAGACAACTGGCTTCGACAGGAACCGCAACGACGTCACTGTCGTGAGCGTCCACCGCGGCGGCGAGACCAAATCGTTCGTCAAGGGTAAGAACCTCACTNCGACGTCCGTGTCCTGCGCCATTCATGGCGCGTCTCCGCTGGTTACCTTCAACGGAGTCCAGTTCGACGTCCCGTTCCTCGAGGCNGCCATGGAACTTAGCATCGACGTCCCCCACCTCGACCTGATGCCCATCTGCCACGAGAACAACTACGGCGGTTCGCTCTCCGACGTTGAAGAATACTTTGGAATTACGCGCGAGGACGACCCTGGAGGCAAGGGCGCGGT
>JGI1684J13235_1000864_pt1 | contig 10896 bp, 11 predicted proteins | sample PonA232FremontCA_2_FD_13235 | JGI IMG/M metagenome (IMG submission 13235) | reverse complement strand
CCGCCGCGAGATCCCGCGGTACGTGACCGTCTCGCGCTCCCAGCCCTCCTCCGCCGGAGGGAGGCCGTCGTCGGAGTCGGCGCCGTCGCTTCCGTCGCCGTCGTCCCCGTNGTTCGCCCCGCCGTCGACGGTCATGCGCCGCCGGCCACCGGCGGGAACACCGAGAGTCGGTCCCCGTCCTCCAGCGCCGTCTCCAGCCCGTCGAGGTGGAGCACTTCGCGGCCGTTCTTCAGCACGTTGATCTGGGGGGCGAGATCGCCGTCGACGATCAGGCGGCCGGCCATCTCCTCGTACTCGTCTTCCAGCTCCCGCAACACGTCGCCGACGCTCGATCCGTCGGCGAACTCCGCCTCGACGGTCTTCCCGCCGGCGGCCTCGCGAAACGTCGCGAAGAACCGCAGTTCCAGTTCCATACCCGGTTATCGGAGCCCCGCGGCTTAAAAACGGGCGGCTGCGGGGATCCCTGCGAGGCGATCGACCGAGTCGGCCGCAACACGAAGCGGCGGACCCCTACAGGTCGGAGAGCCGGATGCCGTCCTCGACGAGCCGGAAGTTGCGCTCGCGGCCCAGCTCGTCGCCGAGCCACTCGTGTTCGTACAGCTGTCCGATCAGCTCCACGTAGAGGTTCCGCCACGCGATGGCGTAGATCGGCGACTGGCCCCACGCGCGCAGCTCGGGGACGTACTCGTGGTACGTGCTCGCCTGCGCCTCCATGCGCTCGACCGCGTCGGCGACGACCTCGGCCGCCTCCGCTGGTTCGGCCCCTTCGATCTCCTCGTTGATCCGCGACTGGATCCCGGCGATGGCGCGCCGCATGTCCTGCTCCGCGGTGCCGTCCTCCTCGGGCAGCGACTCGACGACCCCTCGCGGCACGCCGAGTTCTATCTCTGGCATGCCGAAGGCTCCGGCGGCGACGCTCAAAAAACCCGCTCACCCGGCGATCCGCTCGGTGTCGGAGGGTCGGCGCTGCCGCTCCCTCGATCGCGTTTTTCCGCCGTCGGCGCTCACGGCGTCGGCGCCGCCTTCTGAAGGGCCGTCTCGGCGATGTTGCCGCCGTAGTCGGCCGACCGGAGCACGGAGTCGACGACGAGCCCGAGCAGCTGTGCTCGCGCGGGGTCCAGGTCCCGGAGCAACTCGTCGATCGCGCGGACGCGCTCGTCTATCGCCCTGACGCCGGTGCGGGCCTCGTTCGCGAGACGGGTAGCCTCGTCGCTGTCGTCGGCGAACAGNGCGTCCATCGCGGTGTCGATCACCTCGACGGCGTCGCCGTGGAGCTCGCTGACCGCGTCGACGACCTCGTCGGGGAGCGGCTCCTCGATGTTGAGCGTCAGGTGGCCGATCTTCGTCGCGTGGTCGCCGATCCGCTCCAGCTGGCGGGCGCTGGAGTGGTAGTCGAAGCACTCCTCGCGCGGGAGCCCGAGCTCCTCGGCCGCCTTCGGCGTGCGCAGCGTCGCCCGGAAGATTCGGGAGACGACGAGCCACAGCCGGTCGAGGTCGTCGTCGCGACCGATCACGTCGCGCGCGAGGTCGTGGTCGCGCTCGGAGAGCGCGGCGATCGCGTCCTCCAGCATCGACAGCGAGATCAGCCGCATCCGGGTGACGGCGTTGTGGATCGACAGCTCCGAGGAGTCGAGCAGGTCCCGGATGACGACCCGGTCGCGGGTCTCCTCTAACACCTCCAGCCCGACGAGGCTCTGGACGGCCTCGCGGACCGCGGAGCGCTGCTCCGTGGTGATCTCGGTGCCCGCCAGTTCGATCACGTCGAACCCGCTGACGTACATCGTCGTCACCGCGCGCGTGAGCGCCTGCCCGGCGAGGTCGCTGATGTCGAGCGTCCCGCGCGTGCGCTCCTCCTCCGACCGCGGCGTGAGGAACAGCGAGTCGCCGTCGGGGAAGAACTCGATTTCGGTGCCGGCCTCCACGTCGTTGTCGGTCGCCCACGTCTTCGGGATCGAGACCGTATACGTCGAACCGCCGGTGACCTGCACCTTCCTCGTTTCCATGCATCGGGATAACACACGTTATCCCTTAAATCTATCCAAAATATATACTCCTCTTTTGCCCGGTATAGGCCACATTAAACGGCGTTTATGTGGCGTACACGATGCGTAACGGAGGGGAACAAAGAGATACCTGATATCCAAAACCCAATTTATATAGTAATATATATCTCTCGTGACGTCGGTCGCGCGTCCTCGGACGTTCGAGGGTGAACCCCGGGATTGAGGCGTCCGGACGCGGATCGAAAACGTATGCCAGTCGCGAGCGTCGGCGAGACGGCGTCCCACGAGGTACAGGTCACGGCGGAAGCGATCGACGCGTTCGCCGAGCTCTCCGGCGACGAGAACCCGATCCACCTCGACGACGCGTACGCCGCGGAGACGATGTTCGGCGGACGCGTCGCGCACGGAATGCTGTCGGCCGCCGCGGTCTCGGCGGCGCTCGCGTCGCTCCCGGGCGATATCATCTACCTCGAACAGGAGCTCACCTTCGACGCCCCCGTCCGCCCGGGCGAGGCGGTCCGGGCCGCCGTCGAGGTGGTCGAGGACCTCGGCGGCGACCGGCTCCGAGTGCGGACGGAGGCGTTCGTCGACGCGCGCGACGAGCGCGTCCTCGACGGCGAGGCGACCGTCCTCTCGCTGGCGCACGAGGAATAGCGGCGAAAGGAGTGACCGCGAAGGGAGTGACGCGGCTACCGCGTCGCTCACTTATAAATCAGCTCACCCGTGCCAGCGGAGCACCGTCGCCGCCCACGTGTACCCGGTGCCCGCGGCGAGGAAGCAGACGAGGTCGCCGGCGGCGAGCCGACCGTCGGCGATCCCCTCCTCGACGGCGAGCGCCTGATCGACGCTCTGGACGTGACCGTACTCGTCGAGGTAGTACCCGTGCCGCTCGGGGTCGAGCCCGAGCTCCGCCAACACGCGGTCGTGGAACGACCGCTTCATGTGCGTGAGCGCGACGAAGTCGAGGTCGCCGCGGTCGAATCCCGAGCGCGACAGCGCCTCATCGGCGACCGACAGGAACGCCGGCAGCGAGACCGGGCCGAGCCGTTCTTTCATTCCGTCCGGGTCGGGGACCTGAAGGGTGTGGAGCCCCTCACGCACCGTCGCCTCGCTCGGGGGGCGCTTCGACCCGCCCGCCGGCATCACCACGTCGTCGGCGAAGGAGCCGTCGGTCTCGGCCGCGCTCTCGTGGACCGTCGCGCGGGCCCGGTCGCCGGGGTCGGACTCGACGACGAACGCGCTCGCGCCGCTCCCGAAGTTGAACATGAACGACGCGTCCTCGTCCCTGTAGTCGACGAGGTCCTCCTCGCGGCTCGCCGAAACGAGCAGCGCGGTGTCGGCCTCCTCGACCGCGAGCTGGGCCCTCGCCTGTCGGAGCGCGATCGGCGCGCCCGCACAGAGCGTGTAGCTCTCGGTGGCGTAGGCGTTCTCGGCGCCGAGCGCCTCGCAGATCGCGGCCGCGGCCGACCACACGACGTGGTCTTTGAACTCCGAGCCGTGATATAAGAGGAGGTCGACGTCACCCGGGTCGACGTCGGCGTCCGCGAGCGCCTCGCGGGCCGCCGTCTCGGCCATGTCCGTCGCGTGGTCGCCGTCGGGCGGGCAGACGTGTTTCTCCGTCACGCCCATCTTCTCGACGACCACTTCTTCGGGAATCCCGCTGATTTCGGCGATCTCCGCGCCGGTGATCGTATCGGGCGGGACGTAGGTCCCGAGCCCGGTGACTCCGACCGTCATCGGCGGTACCTCCGCAGTCGCTCCGGCAGCCGCTTACCGACGGTCCCGCCGAGGCGGTCGCGGACGGTCCCGAGGATCCCGTTCGGGACGAACAGCACGAACAGCACGAAGACGATCCCGAGGTACAGCGGCGCTCGTCCCGCGAGCGCTGTGTTGACGAACAGCTCGACGCTGAGCCCGGCGACCTCGGTCTCGAGGACGGCCGCCGGGACGCCCTCGCGGATGTACGTGGCGAGCCCGCCGCTCTCCGTGGAGAGCACGTCCTCCAGCCACTGGTGGAACGCCGTCCCGTACAGCGGTCCGGCCAGCGTGCCGAACCCGCCGATGATGGTNGTGATCAGCGCGTCGGCCGTGACGAGGAAGAAGTACGAGTTGTCCGGCGACACCGACCGGGAGTACGCGGCGAAGATCCCGCCGGCGACGGCGCCGAAGAAGCCGCTGATCGCGAACGCGGCCAGCTTGAACCGGTAGGTCGGGTAGCCGACCGCGCGGGCGCGCTCCTCGTTCTCGCGGATCGCGACCATCACCCGCCCGAACGGGGAGTGGAGGATCCGCTGCATCGCGAAGTACGAGACCAGGACGACGGCGCCGAGCGCGTAGTAGGAGACGACCGTGGCGGAGACGTCGATCCCCAGCCCGAGCAGATTCTCGATGCTCTCGCCTGTGAGCCGGCCGACCCGGAGGCTCAGCGCGTCCACGTACGGCACCCCGATCGCGAGCCCGTCGCCGCTTATCGTCGCTCCCTCCTGGGGGTTCGAGGAGACGTACCCCCACGACCGGATCAGCTCGTAGATCACCTGCGCGAACCCGAGCGTGATCATCGCGAAGTAGACCCCGGTGAGCCGGAACGAGACGGAGCCGATGACCACCGCCAACAGCGCGGCGAGCAGCGCGCCGAGCAGCAGCGTGATCATGAACGGCGTCCCGCCCGGGATCCCGGGGATCTGCCCGTTGGCCGCGAGCACGACGAAGTACGCCCCGGTGCCGTAGAACGCGGCGTGGCCGAAGGAGAGGTAGCCGGTGTAGCCGCTGACGAAGTCGAAGCTCATCGCGAACAGCCCCATGTACAACACGGCGATCATGAACGTGATCCCGGGGAGGAACGCCGCCGTCTCGGCCGCCAGCGGCGACGATTCCAGCGCTCCGTTGACCGGCGGATACAGGAAGAAGACGAGGACGACGGCGGCGTGGACCGCGTGGTCCCGGAGGTAGTCGGCGAGCGTCACGGCGCGGTCGTCGCCGCTGATTTCCGCGTCGTCGCGCCCGGCGTCAGTCTCCGCATCGTCTCGCCCGGCGTCGTTCCCCGCGTCGTCGGCGGGGGAGGCGGGGTCGCTAATGGCCCCCCACCTCCTCGACGCCGTAGAGCCCCTGTGGCCGGACGATCAGCATGCCGACCAGAAGCAGGAAGATGGTCACCTCGGAGAGGCCCGAGAAGGTGACGGCGCCGGTCGTGAACAGCCACGTCGTCACCGAGTCCGCGATCCCGACGATCCCGGCGGCGACGACGGTCCCGCGGAAGCTCCCGAGCCCGCCGATGATCACGACGACGAACGCGTACAGCAGCACGTCGACGCTCAACAGGACGCTCGGGCCCCAGATCGGGTCCCACATCAGCAGGACCCCGCCGACCGCGGCGAGCCCCGTCCCGACGCCGAAGACGACGGTGAACGCCCGGCGGACGTCGATCCCGAGCGCCTGCACCATCTCCGTGTCCTCGCTGCCGGCCCGGATGTACAGCCCGTACAGCGTGCGAGTGAGGAACAGCCAGACGGCGACCAGGACGACGCCGCCGATCAGGACCTCGAACAGGTAGAGCCGCCGCACCGCGATCCCGAGGAAGTCGGTGCGCCCCAACAGCACGTCCGGAGTGGTTCCCATCGGCGCCTGCCACTGCGGGTCCGGCTGGATCCCCCGCAGCGTCAACACGATCCGGGCGATCTCCTCGATGATCAGGGAGACGCCGAACGTGAGCAGGATCTGGTAGGTCGGCGTCCGGTCGTAGATCGGACGGATCAGCTTCAGCTCGATGACGCTGCCCGCCGCGGTGGTGACGGCGAAGACGATCGCCATCGCGGCGAAGAAGACGCCGATCGTCGCGAGCGTCCCCGTCCCGGAGCCGACGACCAGAACGAGCACGAGTCCGCCGAGGTACGCGCCGACCATCGTGACGGCGCCGTGCGCGAAGTTGAGCACGCCCATCAGTCCGAAGACGAGGGTGAGCCCCACCGCGATGGTGAAGTAGACGGCCGCCTTGCCGAGCCCCTCGACGAGGACGCCGATCGCCGTCCGGAGCCCGTCGACGGCGCCGCCCGTCGCGAGCAGCGGGGCCGGGTCCGCGACGCCGAGGGAGAGCGCGGTCGCGCTCATGCGGTGAGGTACCTCCGGACCCGCTCGTCGTCGCTGGTGACGCCCTCGGTATCTCCTTCCTCGACGACGACGCCGTGGTCGACGAGGTAGAACCGGTCTGCGAGGTCCATCGCGAGCCGGAAGTTCTGCTCGACGAGCACCATGGTCGTGTCCGCGGAGGCCGCCCGGAGCGCCTCGACCACGTCGCTCACGATCTGCGGGGCGAGCCCCTCGCTGGGCTCGTCGACGAGCAGCAGGTCGTTGTCGCCCAACATCCCCCGGGCGATCGCGAGCATCTGCTGTTGGCCGCCGCTGAGGTCGCCGGCCTCCTTGTCGGCGAACCGCTCCAAGGCCGGGAACAGGTCGTACGCCTCCCCCAGTCGAGCGTCCGGGTCGGCGGCCGCGTGGGCGGCGACGCGGAGGTTCTCGGCGACCGTCAGGTGTGCGAACACCCGCCGGTCTTCCGGCACCCACCCCATCCCCCGTGCGGCGATCTCGTGGGGCTCGAGATCGGTGACGTCCTCGCCCTTGAACCGAACCGTCCCGCGCCGCGGCGGGGTCAGCCCGAGCGCGGTCCGCAGCGTCGTCGTCTTTCCGACCCCGTTACGGCCGACGAGCGCGACGATCTCGTCGTCCTCGACGGACAGATCGAGTCCCTGCAGGATGTGGCTCTCGCCGTAGTACGTGTGGACGCCGTCGAGTTCCAACATGCTCACCGGGCGTCACCCCCGCGGTTCGGAGTCGGCGACGACGCGAGCCTCCGAGCGGCCGACGGACCGATCCGCCGTCCCCCGTCCGTCGCCGCCGTGGAGCCGTCGCCGTCGGGCGAGGCGTCCGTGCCCGTCTCCGTCGCGTCGCCCTCGCGGCCGTAGCCGCCGAGGTACGCCTCGCGGACCGCCGGGTCGTTGCGGACCGACTCCGGGGGACCGTCAGCGATGAGCTCGCCGCGGTGTAACACCGCGACACGGTCCGAGATGCCCATCACCACGTCCATATTGTGTTCGATCAGCATCACCGAGTGATCGGCGGCGACGTCCTCGATCAGCGCGACCACGTCGTCGACGCCCTCGCTGGAGACGCCGGCCGTGGGCTCGTCCAGCAGCAGGAGATCGGGGTCGCCAGCGAGCGCGACGCCCACCTCCAAGCTTCGCTTCTCGCCGTGGCTGAGGTTCTTCGCGACGGTCTCACCCTCGCCCGCGAGCCCGATCCGATCGAGGATCCGGCGAGCCTCCGCGTAGTGCTCGTCGAACCCCTTGACGTTGCGCCAGAGCTTCCACGCGTCGGCGCCTCGCGCCGCCTGCGCCGCGATCCGGACGTTCTCCAGCACCGTGAGCGTCGGGAAGAGGTTCGTGATCTGGTACGACCGGTGGATGCCGGCGAGCGCCGTCTCGTGGGGCGGGGCGTCCGTGATGTCCCGGACGCCGCTTTCGTCGGCCCCGCCGTCTCCTCCCTCGCTCGACGCGAACCGGATCGCGCCGTCGGACGGCTCCAACACTCCGGTGAGGAGGTTAAAGAACGTCGTCTTCCCGGCGCCGTTCGGCCCGATGAGCGAGCAGAGCTCGCCGGCCTCCAGCGCGAAATCGACCTCGTTGACGGCCGTGATCCCGCCGAACCGCTTCGTCAGCCCGTCGGTTTCGAGCAGCATCACAGCGAGCAGCCGGCGTCCTCCTCGGGGACCATCACGTCCTCGGCGTCGAGGCGTTCGAGGGGCTCGCCGGGCATGATCGGCGCGTCCCACGTGTCGGCGTACTCGTCGCTGGTGGGCACCGGCCAGGCGACGGTCATCTGGGAGGCGGCCTGGTTGTTGTGTTCCTGGAACGTGTAGCCGTCGGCGCCCTTCGGCGTGTCGGCGACCGTCATGCCGCGCAGCGCCTCCGCGATGTCGGCGCCGTCGGTGGACCCGGACTCCGTGACGGCCTGCGAGAGCGCCGAGGCGGCCGTGAACGTCCCGGAGCTGAACAGGTCGGGGACGATGTCGTACGCGTCGACGTGCATCTCCCGGAACTCCTCGTTGATCGGGTTCTCGTACTGGTTCCAGTGGTACCGGCTGGTGAACGGCCCCAGTCCCGCGTCCCGGATGTCCTGCTCGGTGAAGTCCTCGCCGAGCGCCGACTCGATGGTGCCGCCGATGAGCTTGGTCGTGAGCAGCGCGGCGAAGCCGCCGAACACCTGCACGTCGAAGGAGATCGCAGAGGTGAGGAACTGCGGCAGCGTCGACGCGGTGAACCCGCCGACGACGCCCGTCGCGCCGTCGGAGACGGCATCCTCGAAGAGCCCGTCGAACTCGGAGTAGCCGACCTCGACGAACCGCGGTTCCAGCACCTCGACCCCTTGGCTCTCCAAGACCGCGGCGTAGTTTTCCGCGACGCTCTGCCCGAACGCGTTGTCGGACGCGAAGACCGCGACCGTGTCGATGTCGAAGTTCTCGGCGACGTACGTGCCGCCCGCCCGCGCGTCCATCGCCGTGTGCTCGCTCGCGCGGAACGCCAGCGGGTGACAGAACTCGTCGCTCACCGTGATCCCCGCGTCGGCCGCGGGGCCGATCAGATACGGCACATCGGTCTCGTCGACGACGGTGTCGATGAGCCGCCGCGCGCTGTCCGAAGACGTCCCCCCGAAGAGGATGTCGACGTCCTCGTCGAGTACGAGGTTCGTCGCGACGTTCTGGGCGGTGTCGGGACTGAACCCGGTGTCCTCGACGATGATCTCGTACGTCGGACCCCCGTCGGCCTCCACGGTGTAGGTGCCGGGCGTGAGCTCCGAGACCGGGTCCACGTCGTGTTTGTACGCCAGCCCGGAGTAGAACCCCATGAGGCTGATCTGCCCGTAGTACTGGAGGTCGCCGGAGGTGGGCTGGAGCGCCCCGATCCGGACCGTCTCCCCGGAGAGGTTGCCGCCGTCGCTCCCGCCGGAGCCGTCGCTCCCGTCATCGCCGGAACTCCCGTCGGAGCCGTCACTCCCGTCGGACCCGTCGCCGCCGTTTCCGCTACAGCCGGCGAGGCCGGCGAGGCCGACCCCTCCGACCGCCGCGCCAGTTCGTCGAAGATACGATCGCCGTGTGGTCACGTCTCGCATACCTATACCGGTGTGACCACACCCGCAAAAGGGGACGAGTTAAGATGTTAACAAGCGGCGCGAAAACGCGGGAAATCCCCCGAAACGCGGGGTTCGGACGACGAACATCCGATTCGCCGATCGCTCCTCGTGGACCGCGATTCCCGGTTCAGTTCATCCGGTCGAGCGCCTGCACGACGCTGCGGAGCAGCTTCTTCTCCCCGCGCCGCATGTTCTTCGAGACCGCCGCCGTCGACACGTCGAACTCGTCGGCGAGCGTCGAGAGGGTCGCCTCGCGGGGCGACTCGAAGTAGCCGGCGTCCGCGGCCGTCTCGATGGTGTCGCGCTCGACGTCGGTGAGGTCGCGACAGGCGTCGAGCATCGTGGAGGCGGCGTTCGCGTTGCGCATGGTGTCGAACAGCGACTCCATCGCCAGCTTCGATCGGTCCTCGACGACGAACTCGTTGCCCTTCTCTAAGTCGTGGAGCGCCGCCTCCGTGGTCGCCTCGTCGTCGAAGCCGACCTGCCACTGTTCGGAGCCGTTCGCGATCCGGAACGGGCCCGTGATGTAGCCGCCGTGGTCGGTGATCGTCGACATCGCGTTCGTCTCCTCGATGACGGTCCGGATGATCGCCGTCCCGTCCCGCTTCGAGAACAGCTTGTACTCCGCCATGTTCTCGTGGTCGCGGAGCGTCGAGAGCCCCTCTCCAAGCTCGTAGCGGTCGGGGGACTCCACGAGCAGCCGGGTCTCCAGCTGTTCGGCCGCCGTGTCGAGCTGCCAGTGCATCGCGGAGAACCCGACGTCGTGGTCCGCGGAGGTGTCGATGAACGGGCAGTCGAACTGCTCCATGTCCATCGTGACGTCGATCATGGCCCCTCCTTATCTTCTACATATATAACGGTTGTTCCTTAGAAAACCGCTCGCGGCGCAAAGCGACCGAAAACACCGATCTCGGGGCCGAGCGTCCGATCTTGGAGCGAGCGTCCGATCTTGGAGCGAGCGTCCGATCTTGGAGCGAGCGTCCAATCTTGGGGCGAGTGTCCGATCTCAGCGACCGCAGGTCACTTCCCGAACCGGTCTTTGATCGCGGTCCGGTCGATCTTCGACGGACCCGAGGTCGGCATCTCGTCGACGAACGCGAGCCCCTTCGGCACCGCGTACCGGGCGACGCGGGAGGCGAGGTGCGAGCGCAGGTCGTCGAGCGTGAGCGACTCGTCGCCGACGAGAACCGCCTTCCCGACCGTTCCCCACTCGTCGCTCGGGACGCCGATCACGACGGCCTCCTCGATCCCCGGGTGGTCGGTGAGCGCGTCCTCCACGCGGGGCGGGTAGACGTTCTCGCCGCCGGAGACGAACATGTTCTTCTTCCGGCCCTCGATGTGGTAGTAGCCGTCCGCGTCGACGCGGGCGAGGTCGCCCGTCGACACCCAGTCGCCGAACGTCTCCGCCGTCTCCTCGGCGTTGTTCCAGTACCGGTCCGCCGCCGCGGGCCCGGCCAGCTCCAGCTCGCCGACCGTCCCGTCCGGGACCGGACCGTCTTCGTCGACGACGCGCGCGTCGACCGCGAGCGCGGGGACGCCGACGCTGGCGGTCTTCTCCGGCGGGAAGCCGTCGGGCATCGCGAAGTTGTTCGGGCCGCACTCGGTGAGTCCGTACCCCTGCGAGATCTCGACGCCGCGGTCGCGCCACGCGTCGATCACGCTCTCGCGGCACGGGCCGCCCCCGCTCTTGACGAACCGCAGGGAGGAGAGGTCG
>JGI1684J13235_1000863_pt1 | contig 10896 bp, 9 predicted proteins | sample PonA232FremontCA_2_FD_13235 | JGI IMG/M metagenome (IMG submission 13235) | reverse complement strand
TGGGCACTCCGCAGAAGCTGACCGCTTCCAACGGCCAGGTGGTCTGGTCCGCCAGATATGCGAGCTTCGGCGGGACTCAGCTCGTTGAGCAGGAGATAAAGAATCCCTTGCGCTTTCCAGGACAGTACCATGATGAGGAGACCGTCCTACACTACAACTATAATCGTTACCATGATCCGAAATTGGGAAGATATTTAAAGAATGACCCAATTGGATTAAACAGCGGGGACTTTACTCTATATGTATATGGTTCAAATAATTCTTTGAAATATATTGATCCATATGGATATGAGGTGCTTGATCCAAGTATGGCTAGCTCTTTAGCAGGGGTTGACTCTGCTACATCAATGGGATTGTCCAACATAGGAGCAGGTGCATATTATGGACCAGGAGCTGAATTTTCTTATAGTTCTATGACATGTTGTGAGAATGGAAAACAGTATAAAGTTAAAATGGTTACAGCTTGTGGTGGTGCAGGATTAGCAGGCAAAGGCAAATTCAGTTTAAGTGCAACAATCTCAAAGATATCTTCCAGAGAAGGGTGTCCAAAAACACGTTATTATTTTAAACACGAGAACTCTTTCGCTATTCGTTCAACAAGTATACAATTTGACAGATATAATATAATGTCAGGTGAAATAGATGCTGGCGTGAAAGGGATAGGAACTATTTGGGTATTTTGTAGTGATACAGTCATATCCAAAACTGAGATTGGTTGTTGCCAATAACTAAGCGAGATAAATGTTATGAATAAATCAAACATAGATAAATTTGCTTCTTTTTTAATATCCATAGGTTTAAGGTGGCGAACAATAATAGCTTTTCAGTTATTTTTAATATTCTTTGTTTTAATCTTATTTTGTTTTATCTTTTCATCAAGCTTGCAACATTTAATATATGGCACTTTAGTCGTTTCTCCTCTAATTATTTTAATCATTGTAAACTTCATACTTATTTTCAACAATAATCTAAATTTAAAAGAAAAAATAATTAAGCAGGAACATCAATTATCATATACATCTGAAGCAACAAGCTATAGACCTAAACTTTTACAAAATATTCATATTGCTATAGCATGCTTAGCAACGTATATAGCTTTTTCTTTGATATTAACTTTATTATTAATCTTTTTAGGTTTATTAAAAGATAGCTTTGATATTTTTATTACTCTTAATAGCACAATAGGGTTGTTTGTTATATTTATTATTTTTTGGCCAATATATTCAAAGCATTTGAAATGAAACTTTCATATGATTAATCTGTCTTGGTTCAACGGGAATTGGAATAACCCCCCTTTGGCTGTTAGCACTACCCCAAAGTCAAGGAGGGAGATCCCATGTCCAAGACTCGGAAATCCTACTCCCCAGAACAAATCCTTTCATAACACTATAAGGCAGACCTCTTTCCAAAGGGTCTAAAACAGCCTCTATTTTTGGACATTCATCCTTTTAAAGGCGAGTTTCCGACTTCAATGAGCATTCGTTTGCCATTGGGAGTCTTGGCGCCCAGTGACCGAAGCTTGCGACAGAGCTGCTCCTGGGCTGAACGCCTTGAGGGCTGCTCCAGAGGCTCCAGACGAACCCGGACCTGCTCAGAATCACTTCGAATCCAGCCCTGACAGTGGGCTATGGCATACAAAAGATCAACATGCTCATCTTTGTTCTGATAGATGGAAAGGAGCCAATCCGCCATTTGCTTGCGGACATTCCAGACCGAAGCGGTGACGAAATCAAACAGGTTCTTGCTCTCTGTATCGATCTTCTTGATACGGTCCAGGCTCTTCTCTTCCGTAGAATCAAGACGTTCGGGAAGCTCGCTTCTTTCCTGCTTGAGAGCCTGTAGCTCAGCTTCTACCGCCTCTTTATCCTGTTGAAGTCGGGACCAGGCACTGTTTTTACGGGGAGTGCCGTTCTTGTTCAGGACTTGCTGGGTCCTCGCAAGCTTTTTGTAGATGGTGTTCAGCTTTTTCTTTACTCGGGCGATCTGCTTCTTCTTTTCCGCGACCTCGGGATTGGCAACGTCCTGATGGTCACTGTCGTCCGTGATCAGGCTTCCGGGCCGGTAATGCAGGGGATGCCTGCTCCCCAGGTGCTTGAAAGTGTTCTCCGAGGCCCCCCAGCGGGTCAGAATGGCCCGGGCGCACTCCTCAGTGCTCATTGTGTCTCGGGGGACATTGCTCAATCCGCATGTCTTGCGATTTGAGGTGACGTTCCAGATATAGATCCGCCGCAGACTCAGGTGATACCTTGTGCCGTCCTCTGCGGTCCAGCTCACGTTCTTGTCATCCTCGAAGACCCGATAGGTCTTTCTGCTCTGGCAGAATTCAGTGGCAAAGCGCTCCTGGTCCAGGGCCTCAAGTTCATGAGACTTGGTGTTCTTTTCCCAGGTGACGAAGAGAATGCCCTGATGATCCATGCGGGAAAACTGTTCCGCTCCATAGGCCTCCCGGTCAAAGACCATGACCGGCCCGTAAGGGACTTCTTGTCCCCACTTGTTGGCCAGGTCGAAAATCCGCTGCCGGATATCGCCTTTGCCCTCCTGGATCTCGAAGTCCACAATGCGACCGGTCTGGTCAGTAGTGACCATGTTGGTCTGCCCGGGCATCATCAGGCGGCGCTGCGTGCTGTACCCCTTATGGAGCCGCTCCCGGCCTGAATAGGCCAAGAGGTGATTGTCGGTGAACCAGAGCCAAAGCCCCACGAGGCCAGCTCGAACCTGATGAAGGAACAAGGTGTTCAGCAAATGTTTGGCCTGTTCCCAGGACAGGACTTGAGAGAGCCAGCCCCGGATTCTTTTTCGAGTGGGTTTTTCACCAAGCCCTAGAATAGAGGCGATCTCGTCCAAACGTTCGTTTTTAAGCTGCTCAATAGAGTGGATGTTGCGGACAGCCATGAAGCAAAAGACCATAAAGAGCTTGGCAAACGGCCCATACAGGGACTGCAGGAGCTTGAGCCAATCATACTGGGCAACAAGGGTGATGAGGTAGGAGAAGATCCCGGCATAGCGGGTGAAAGTCCATTCCCGCTCCTGTTGATAGGGTTGCTCCTCATCTTCCACATTAGGTTCATTCAGAGGGAGTTGCAGCTGACTTGACGCGGAATCCTGCTCGGCCTTCCGTGCTTGCTCTATCTCTCTGACTTTATTGCCTTTCTGTCTTTCTTGAGCGGTGTCTTGGCGATGTTTTTCTGTTGCTTTGCTTTTTCTGGGACTATAGCTATGGACAAGTCCTTCAATGCCATAACGCTTTTTGACATCAACGTAGTTATCAATGGTTTGTCTACAGATGCCAAAAACTTTTGCTAGTTTTGTTTTAGTAGCACCAAGCTCAACAGCTTCAGTGATAAGAATTTTTCTTTCGACTTTATCAGTGTTATTAATAGTTTTTACTAATTCATCATTTTTATATAAAGCAGCTTTGAAAGAAGCTTTACCTATAAAAGCAACAGATAAAAAGTTACCAATGTCTAATCTTTGAGCTGTTTGCATAGTAATCTCTGCAATGATTAGTTTTTTGCAGAGTACTATACAAGTAAATTGTGAGCAAGGGTAAATTTATATTTGGAATATACATAAGCACTCAGTAATCTATAATGCTAACAACAATAGTTCAAACGATTTCGAGTGTCCAATTTTATAGGTATGTTCAATGTTTTCGTTGAATTACGTATTGCTTTAGTTGCACTTGGTTAGAGGTCTGTACTTGAGGTGTTTTTGAAGGAATTTCATATTCATCCAATCGGTATTTTGTCAGCTCGTAGGCTGATTGCGCATTCATCCAAAATTCTGCATTCATACCCAAAGCCCCTTCCAAAAGTTGGGCCATTTTGGGTGACATGTTGCGTTTGCCCCGGCAAATTTCATTGATGACTCTCGGATTGACGCCAATATGTCTTGCGAGAGCCGACTGAGAAATCCCAAGCGGTTGAAGAAAATCTTCAAGAAGAAACTCCCCCGGGTGTGTGCTGATACGATTTTTTGGAAGCATATTCATTTTCCTTATCCATATTGAGGTATACCGTCAAGTGGTAAAATCTTTGTAAGTATTCAGAGGGTTAACCGTCCGTTCGCTCCCGCTCACTCGACATGGGGGACCCAGAGGGACGTGATTGGCAAGCGAAGCTTGCCTGGGCCTATTCCCACGGCAACGGTCCGCCGCGGGAATGTCCCGCACGTCGAGCGACCGAAGGGAGCGGGCGGTTCCAAACTCTTCACCGCGTGCGGCCGAAGGCCGCCAGTGTGCGACGAAGTCGCCAGCGCCGAATAAAAGGGAACCGTAGATTTACGCAGATGGAGAATAGTTACAAATCATTGATCCTAAAGGCCAGCGAACTGGCTGTTGAATTCCGATCTATCACCGGTAACAAGTCGCCAATCACAAACCATGAACCAGGACATAAACCAACTGGAAAGCGCCCTCGCCTTCACCGAGGAGGATGCCATCGGGCTGAGCCGTGTGCTCCACCTGGCCCGGGAAGAGGCCGCTGTGACCTACCCGGCTGTCGCCGCGGAGGTGCCCGAGCCCGAAGAGAGCCTTCTCGCGGCTTGGCATTGGCGAATGCTCATTCCTGCCGATTCCGGTGCGCGGAACATGGCCTGGGAAAACGCCGTGCTGAGCTTCGCTCCGCATACGCGCATGAAAATGCCCTCGGCAGTGCAGCTCACCGTGGAACAGGCCACCCTCACCGGCTACTGGGAGCCCCACAGAGTCCTCGGCGAGGCCTGCCCCCTTCTGGAGGGGCGCCCCGCCAAGACGGTCGCCGAGCTCTTGCGCCAGATGCGCTTCACCGCCCAGGATTACATCTTAAGCGGCCGCACACTGGGCGGGATCATGAAACAGCTGAGGCTCAGGGGCAGTCTGGACCAGCTCATCATCGAGCTCAAGGCGGCCGGAGCGATCAGCCCCTATCTGACTTCCGGGGTGGGGACCTTTGACGGGACTTCGCCCAGATACGAGATCAATCCCAGCCTGCTGCAAGGGCTTGTGTGAACCATTGAGGGAACTCGGATGAAGGATGCGGATACCGCACTGACGAAGTACTTGAGCGGGGAACGCTTCCAGCGGGAGATGGATATCGCCCGCCTCTGGAAGCACTGGCCCGACCTTGTGGGGGAGGAATTCGCGGGCATGGTCAAGCCCCTGGGAAGGCAGGGCAACGCCCTGATCCTGGGTGTTGAGGACAATTTGCTCATGCAGGAGATGGTCTACCACACCGACGCCCTTCTGGACGCCATATCCAACTTTCTGGGCTGGCAGCCGTTTGACAACATCAAGCACAAATTGCTACAGAATCGGACTGCGCTCGACGAAATCGATCTGGAAAAAGAGGCGACCGGCAGCCGCCTGGGTCAGCTCCCCGATTCCAGCCAAGTCGGCGCGCTTCTCGACGTTCTTCCCGAGGACACTCCCTTCGGACGCTGCTACAGGGCCTACATCGCTCTGCATCGCCAAAAGCGGGGACACGGGGAAGGGACTCCATAATCCGGTTTCCCGTTCACGGCTTGCGAGTCGCGGATCGGGAATAGCGATTGCATCAGTTATAAGTCACTCATCTCGAATAACCACCTCCAAGGAGGAGACGGCCATGGCGGAAATGTCCCTTGAAGATCTGAACCTGAAGAAGCCTCTGGACAAGATGACGGCCAAGGAGCTGCGCGAGCTGGCCATTGAAAAGATCCCCCAGATCAAGGGTGCTTCCGGAATGGAAAAGCACGAGCTGATCAAGGAGATCAAGGAGCTCTGCGGTATTCTGGAGGATGCGGAGAATCCTTACAAGGAGCAGATCTGGAGCATCAAGCGCGAGATCAAGGAGCTCAAGACCCAGAAGGCCCAGCTGCCCAGCTCCCACCGCAAGCAGCGGGATAGGCTCCGTCGCCAGATCAAGCGGCTCAAGAACAGGACCCGCAGGTTGGCTGAAGCTGTCTAATTTGTTGTTGACAAGCGAGCGGTCTTTGGTTACAAAGATCTTTGTTGCGCTTTGGGGCATCGTCTAGTGGCAGGACGCCAGGTTCTGGCCCTGGTAGCCGAGGTTCGAATCCTCGTGCCCCAGCCATCATTCGTCCCCATCGTCTAGCTAGGTCCAGGACACCGGCCTTTCACGCCGGCGACAGGGGTTCAAATCCCCTTGGGGACGCCATTTGCAGGCCCCGGTTTATTGCCGGGGCCTTTTTACGTACGCCCCCCCTGCCCTTCCGGTCCGAGGGTGGCCCAACCGTAACCATTCAGAGGGCAAGATAGGCGGACTGTAAAGCCTCAGAGAGCATTTTTTCTCACCGCAGAGGGCGCTGAGGAGGCGCAGAGAGATATTTTTTGCTTTGCGGTGAGGTGCCGCAAAGCAAAAGGGCTCAGCCCCGGCGTGAAGCGAATCAGGACTCTAGCCAAGCAGAGCCCTATTATCCTTTGCCCCGTCTCAGGGCAAAGGATAAGGCTTTTTGCTCCGCGTTCTCCGCTTGCCCTGTTAAACCGGGACCCCTTTGGGGTGTTTAACTGAGGCGCCTCGGCGGTGGCTACTCTTCCTGCCGCAGAAGCGCAGAACGACCCCAGTAAAGGCTTACTCGTCACTTTATACTCACTATTTCTCTGCCCATGAGTCCCGAAATCAAGGACGGGAAACCGTCCTGATCGACCAGAGCCAGAGGGATATATATGTCAGCCAGATCTATGCGGTAAGCCTTGGGCAGGAGATTATGGTCAGATACGTGGATCGATCTCCGGAAAAGATCATTTTGCGCAACACAAACGATTCATGAAATGATATTGTGATCGACATACACTGGGATTTCAGGAAGCCTGTGAGCATCCTTGGAAGGGTTATTTGGTGGTGCAGAGATTTCAGGTAATAAATGTATATGTGCTTTACCTAAGTGTGTGAATCAGCAGCATAATGGATTCTGTGTTGAATCAATAAGACAGTCCCTGCGGGGAAGTTCACGAGATGCCACACGGCAGAAAAAAACAATTTCGGCTAGAACAGTTTCAATGAGCTATTTACAAAATATTATTTTTTAGCTACTATTTATATCTTATACGTCAAATCTTTTTCTTAAGGAGGCAAATCATGGATGAATATGTTAAAGAAGCTCTCGATGTAGTCAAGGCCCAGGCTGGTGTGCGAAACATGACCGAGGATGAAATCACTTCCATGGTACAGTCCGTTGCCGACAGGCTTCGAGGCGTGGAAGCTCATGCTGAAAGTGAACAAGCGCAAGCTCAACAAGAACCCGCCGTGGATCCCAGTAAAGCCATCCGTGAGAAATCGGTCATTTGCCTGGAGTGCGGCAATTCCTTCAAGATCCTCTCAAAGAGACATTTGTCTAAGCACGACCTTACTCCTCAGCAGTATAAGGAGAAATGGGGTTTCAAGAAGAACCAGTCTTTGGTTGCCAAGGCCTTGTCGAGACAGCGAAAGAAGAAGATGCAGGAAATTCAGATCTGGAAGAAGCGAAGTAGCGCTCAGCAGTAATGCTTAGTTTTTAGCCCCGCCAAAAAAGGTGGGGCTTTTTTGTAGACCCTCTATTCCGAGAAGCCGATGCTCAAATGCAGGAAGTGGGGGGCAAAAAAGGGTGTTCCAATCGAGGTGTATTTGAGGGTATGTGCAGGGGGTTGTGTGCCTCAACTGATAGTAGTGGTAGGGAGATATTGCCTTAATAGGCTCTTTCATGCCGGCGACAGGAAGTCAATTCCCTTGGGGACGCCATTTGCTGGCCCCGGTTTATTGCCGGGGCCTTTTTACGTACGCTACCTGCCCTTCAGGTCCTAGGGCCCCCACCAGGGCCTGATCAAGCCGGTCCGCTCCTTATCCCGTATCTTGCCTTTCCTTTCGCCGTCGAAGACCTTGTTTGGATCGGCCCGGCCCACGCTGGAGAAGCTGGACAACGCACCTCACACAAGCCGTACAGTCAGCTACTGGACACGCCGCACTCGCCTAGAGCTTCCATAATTAGCCAGTCACATTATACTCACTTTTGGGCTGAGTCCTCCTTTTGATTCACATCGAATGGTTGAAGCACTCAGCCCCAGAACCATCCGTGAGGATCTTCCTCAACCACCCGCAGGAACGTTTCCAAATCCGATGCTTCTGGACACGGCTCATAGAGATGCCATTTCATATCGGCGCGCTGCCAGTATATTTTCCATTTACCGGACTTCTTGACATATGTTGCTTTTGCTATAGGCTCTCGAACCGTCTGGGATTGATCTCTCCAGAAAACTCGAAGCAGAAAAATCTCCACTGACTGGTTTTTTATTTCGTAACTGAGATCCACCTGGTGTCGCGCATCTTCCGGCGGTCGATTTCTGTGGAAGAATTTGCGCATGATCCAGTCTACTTGCTTCTTTTCCGAGTCCCTAAATGCCATGGGAATCTTCCTCACAACATTTTTTTAATTCAAATAATCTCCAAACCATTAGGATTTACTAAGGAAAATAATATGGCTAAATGCGTCATATGTAATTCCAAAAAGGGAAAACGCAACTGCAAGGCTGAAAATGCATATATTTGTAGTTTGTGTTGTGGGCAAAGTCGCTCACATGAAAAATGTTCAGGTTGTTCCTTTTATGAAGAAGCCTTAACTCATAGAAATTATAAGAAAGTTCCCTATTACAATACCCAACAAATGTCTAATTCCATAGACCTTCAAGATATATCCAATGTACTCGAATCAATATTGTGTAGATTTGACATGGAGTCTGATGATGAGTTTACTGATAAAACAGCTTTAAGTCTTTTAGAATTAGCTTTTGATAAATATCATTTCCAGGATTCGGAGAAGTCCTTGGACAAGTCGCCATTAAAAGCTCAACTAGAACAAATGATTAAATTAATTGAAAATGACCTTCCTGATATATCAAATGAAGAGATCTTAAAAGTTCTTGCTACCATATATAGATCAATTCAAAGAAGAACAAACGGTGGCAGGGAATATTTAGATTTTGTTCAGCAATATGTAGGATCTAGAGTTGGGCAAAGAGCTAGAGCCTTATCTCATAACAGTCTTTTTAGCAACAAGTAATCGGCAATTCCTTACCTTTCAAGCGTTGTTCCGTTGGATATTACAATTTATTCTCCCCAAACTCTCCTGTCGAGAACAGTCTATCTACGTCCAGCTGTAGAATACTTTGCAATGATCTCAGAAAGAAATGATCAGATATCCTTTAATAGGCCTGAGAAGCGAGCTAACGAGCTCGGGGCTTTCTGAGTGGGTTGCTCCAGTGACAGGAACTTGATCATTCTTTTGATGGTGTTCTTGGTATTTTGAGGTGCTGGCCCCGGTTTATTCCCGGGGGCTTTTTACGTACACCCCCCTGCCCTCCTGGTCTGATGGAGACCCTACCAGGGCCGGGTTCAAGCCGGTCCGCTCCTTATCCCGTATCTTGCCTTTCCTTTCGCCGTCGAAGACCTTGATTGGATCGGCCGCCCCACTCTGGAAAAGCTGAACCTCCGCACCTCTTCCAAATCGTACAGCCAGCTTCTGGCCCTCCAGCTCCCCGAGCACTTGGACTCGCCGCACTCGACTAGAGGAGCAATAATTATCCTTTATACTCACTGTCTTGGCCGCCCACAATGTTGCGCCAGCAAGATCCGCAACCAAGAATTCTCTGTAGTTCTCTACGCATACATCAATCGCCTCATGGGATCCGGGATTTCACGTCCTAGTTCACATGCTGTCTTTTGATCCATTCGTGAATTACTTGCTTGACATTCTGAATAGCCTTGTTTCGTCTTGCTGCCCCATGCCCTTGACAGCACTCACACTCTGGGTAACCTCCACTGATATTTTTCCTCTGCCCATGAGTTTCCTACCAAGGAGCGCGCTATGACACTCGATAACACGATCCGCAACGCAATCGGCAAAGTGCTCGCGGGAGGCGCTGCCCTCTATGTCGGCATCTGCGGACTGCCCGGCCTCGCCGGCAAAGAGGACGTGCAGGTGTCCCAGCAGCCGCCCGCCGCCGAGCAGCAGGTCAAGGGGTCCTACCTGGAGCAAGCCGCCAATGAGCTGTCCGTGCAGAATGTGGCAGAAGCCGCAGATGACAACCAGAGCCTCAAGGAGAAATACCCGGAAGATCCTCCCATGAAATATGTGGAAGAGCTGGACAGGATGTGCCCTGAATACCACTGGGTGGGCAATTACTATGATATGGGCGAACCGGGCAATAACCCCGAGTATCCGGATGGTACGCGATGGGTGCCATGGAATGATCCGTCCCGCGATATATGCCCGAATAAAGTGACTGAGCTCTTGCAGGGTGATCGTAAGTCCCCTCTGAAGTATGATAAGTTGGAACACTTCACAGAAGACTTCTATCCTGCCTCCAGCGAAAAGGGACAGGAGCTGAGAGAGGCTCTCCGTCAACACGGCGTGGATACGGAGAAGTTCGAAAACCTCGTTGATGACCTAGGACAGGATAAGGCAGAGCTCTCCTTCTACAGAACCGACAGAGAAGGGAAAAACGGCTATATCTTTTTCAATGACTGGCATGAAGAGAAAGGGTTCATCCTTCCCACGACGCCGGGCATAGCCGACACGGTATACGCCGTGTACAAATAAGTTTTTATACCTCAACGTATGAGGAAGGACCATGCGGTCGGTCCTCCCCCTCATATGTGTTCTAGTCCTGTTAGCTTCACCAGTTCTAGGAGAAGATCCAGATTTTGAGAGGCAAAGCCCGAGTGGAAATGAAGGTTCCGACTCCGAGGAAAACTGGGAAGACATGTCCGCCAAGGAGCGCCTCAAGACGGGCAACTACGACAAGATGGATTCTGACGATTGGGACAACCTGGAGCCGAGCCAGATTGCCAACAACGTCGATGACTACTCAAAGATCCCAACGGGTCAGATGAGCAGGTGCATCGATGACCTGTCTGCCGGCCGCCGTGGCGAGCTCACCAAGGACCA
>JGI1684J13235_1000861_pt1 | contig 10920 bp, 10 predicted proteins | sample PonA232FremontCA_2_FD_13235 | JGI IMG/M metagenome (IMG submission 13235) | reverse complement strand
GGCGACGACGCTGGCGCCCGCCTGGTCGACGGCGTAGCCGCGGGCTCCCTCGGGACCGATCGCGACGCCCTGCACGCGGGCGTCGGCGCCGACGTCGACCGCACCGATCCGCTCGTGAGACGCGGGATCGACGACGTCGACGACGCCCTCTCGGCGGCTCCCGGCGTAGAGCCGCCGACCGTCCGGAGCGACGGCGACCTCGTGGGGCTCCGCGCCGACCGCCACGCGGGCGACGAGGGTCAGCGTCTCGGGGTCAACGACGGCGAGCGCGTCGCCGGCGGTGCAGGAGACGAACAGCTCGCCGTTCGCGGCCGCGAAGTGCGAGGGGCCCAGCACGCCCGTCTCGATGCGCGAGACGGCGCCGTCCGCGTCCACCGCGGTGACCGCCCGGTCGCCCATCGTCGCGACGAAGGTCCGTCCCCCGAAGGTCGTCGCGTGGACCGGGTGGCTCCCGACCGGGACCTCGCCGAGCGGATCGCCGTCGGGGAGCGCGAACAGCGCGAGGGCGTCGTCGCCCTCGCAGGGGACCGCGACGACGCGGGCGGGCGGGCTACCGGCGTCGCCCGCGTCGTCGCGCTCGGCCCTTCCGCCGCCCGTCATCCCGTACAGGAGAAGTCGCCGCCGCCGTCGTCGCCGCCGACGCTCCCTTCCGTCTCGACGACGACGCTGGTCTTGGTCTCGACGGGGTACCGGCCGCGGTCGTCCTCGACGTTCGCCCACTCGCCGAACCCGCCGTCGTACACGCGCACGTCCTCGAACCCGATCGCCCGCAGCGTGAGCCACGTCGACGTGGGGTCGACGTTATCGTCGCCGTAGACGACCACGGTGCCCGCGCGATCGAGCTCCGCCTGGTTCTCGTACAGCTGTACGAGGCGCCCCGGTTCGGTCATCCGCCGGCCGGCGACGTTGCCGACCCAGTGGACGCCGATCGCGCCGGGGAGGTGGCCGTGGCGGTCGTTGTCGGGGTTGAGGGCGTCGGAGGCGGGCGCGCCGACGTACGCCTCGGGCACGCGGACGTCGACCAGACCCGGGCCGTCGCCGTTGAACGTGCCGACCCGGTCGGCGAGCCACTCGCGGGTGACCCACGCCGACTCGGCGGGGTCGGGCTCGTACTCGGCCTCCTGGACCCGGTCGCGCGAGCCCGTCCCGAGCCGGCCGTTCCACCCGGAGAGGCCGCCGTTGAGGGCTTTGATGTCGCCCTCGTGACCCAGCGCCGCGAGCGCGAACGCGGTCCGCGTCACCCGCGACCCGACGCTCGCGCCGTAGACGAGGACGTCGTCGTCGGGCGACACGCCGACCTCGGCGAACGCGTCGGCGATCGCCTCGGCGTCCGGGACCAGGCCCGCGTCGGTCGACCGCCGACTCGTGATCGCGTCGAACGGCACGCGCCGAGCGCCGTAGATCCGCTCTTTGCGGAACCGTTCGACGTTGCGCGCGTCGAGGACGACCACGTCCTCGCGGTTGTCGGCGAGCCAGCTCGGCCCGACGAAGTGGGCGACGTTCCCGCTGACCTGGTTCCGCGCGGCGACGTCCGCCGGCGTCGTGACGCCGAGACAGCCGGCCGTACTCGCCGCGCCGGCGACCGTCGCGCCCGCCGCGGCCCGCAGGAGCCCGCGCCGGGTCGACGCCGAGTCCGACTTGTCGGGATCGTCGACTTCCCGGTCGCTCGGCGTGTTATCGGAGGCCATCTATCCGCAGTAGCAGTGGTCGTCCATGCACCACGACGCCTCCATCTCGCCGAAGGTGATACCGAGCGAGGCGAGCGACGCCTGGATGCTCGACACCGCGTCCTCCTCGGGTCGGACCGATCCGGCGACCGCGCCAGTGGGCGCCTCGCCCGCCTCGAGGGTCGCGACGACCTCGCGGCTCTCGTGTTCGATCACGGCCACCTGGTTCGCGTCCTGCACGGGGACGTACAGCTTCTCGCGGTTCGGTCCCCACGCGCCGGCGATGCTACTGCCGCCGACGTCGATCGTCGTCTCGTACTCGTTCGCCTCGAGGTCGATCACGCCGACGCCCTCGCCGGGGATGAAGAGGTACGCGGCCGTGTTGTCCGGGGCGACCTCGCTCGTGATCGGCGCGCCCGGCAGCCCGTCATCGCGGGTGACCTTCGCGAGCTCTTCCGGGTTCTCGGGGTCGGAGATGTCCCAGACGCTCTCGGAGCCCTCGCGGGGCACCTCGGGGTCGCCGCCGAGCGTCCCCTCGCCGTTCTCGACGAGGAGGAGCTCCCCGTCGAAGGAGGCGGTGCACATGAACGGGAGGACGTTCCCCTCGGTGACCGGCTCGCCGGCGTCGACCCGCGTCACCGTCTCGAACGGGTCGACGCTCAGCACGCGGACCGCCTCGTCGGCGACGTCGACGACGAAGGCGTAGTCCCCGTTCGGGCCGAGCGTCATGTCGCAGGGGCCGACGTAGCCGGTCTCGATCTCGTCGGTCACCTCGCCGAAGGTGTCGCTGTCGCGGTTCGCGTCGACGCGGAAGATGGCGTGGGCCTCGTCGCCCTCGGGGGCCATCCCGGTCGTCCCGCCGGAGGCGATGAGGAGGTGCTCGCCGTCGGGCGTCACGTTCGGGTAGTTCGGGCCGTACCCCGTCTCGACGAAGGCGAGCTCTTCGAGGGTGCGCTGGTCGAACGCCCGGACGCCGCCGGAGACGTTCAGCCAGAGCACGTCGTGCTCGTCGTCGATGCCGGTGGCGTACTGGTTGGCCGGGAAGGAGGCGGTCGTCCCGAGGAACGCGGTCGTGAGCAGCTCGTCGCTCTCCGCGTCGATGACGCTCAGCGTCCGGTCCCCGTTGTTGAAGACGAACATCGTCGGCGCGGGCTCGTCGCCGTCGCCGCCGTCGCCGCCCGCACAGCCGGCCAGCGCCGTCGTCGCGCCGACGGCGCCGGAGGCCTGTAGCAGTCGGCGTCGGTCGATCCCGTCCGCGAAGGGGTTGCGGCGGTCGTCGTTCGCCAGTTCGCTCCCCTTCGCCGGGCGCGGCTCCGACCCGGTCGATGACGGCGTCGTCCCGCCGTCAGCGGGGCGCGCCGTCGCGTCGTTCGTGCCGCATCCGCAGTCGTCGCTCATACCCGTACGACGCGTCTCGCGCCTAAAGGGCTCCCGAACGCGCGCTTCGTTGCCCCGGGTGTGACATAGGCGTAATTGTTGCCCCTTTCTCGGACTGACGCGTACCGTTACCGTCTTCAGCGACGTTTTAGGTGCGGGAACACTCCGCACCGCTAATGATGCTATCGCCCGTCGCTTACGTCGGGATCTCCGTCGCGGTCGGGCTCTCGTTCGGGGTGTTGCTACAGAAGGCGCGGTTCTGCTTCGTCAGCGCCTTCCGGGACTTCGTCGCGTTCAAAGACACCCGGGTGCTGAAGGGGCTTCTCGCCGGGATCGCGGTGATGACCGTCTTCTGGAGCGTGCAGGCGACGTTCGGCTACTTCCGCGGCTTCTGGACGCCCGCGTGGGGGCTCGGGTCGCTGTTCGGCGGCTTCGTCTTCGGGCTCGGGATGACGCTCGCGGGCGGGTGCGCCTCCGGAACGCTGTATCGCGCCGGGCAGGGGTACCTCCAGTTCTGGCTCGTCCTCCTCTTCATGTTCGTCGGCTACGTCCTCTTCGCGTTCGCGTTCCCCGTCGCGGAGACGTACTACTTCCAGACGCTGAACCCGTTCGAGGGGCGGACGCTGTACCTCTCCCTGCCGTTCTCGCCGGCGGTCACCGGGGCCGGCGCCGTCGCGCTCGGGACACTCGCGTACGCGTTCGTCAAGGGACGGAGCCGGCTCCCCGACGACCCCTCCGGCGGGAGCGGCGTGGGGGCCGACACGCGCGCGCAGGCCGCGCTCGGCGCCTCGCGGACGCTCTCGGCCGTCTCGGTCGGGCTACGCGGTATCGCCGACGGCACCGTGGAGTACGTCCGCGCGCTCCGCGACGACGACCGGCCGTTGACGGTCCGGCTCCGCGACTCGTGGGACGCGCGGACCGCGGGCGTCGCGATGGCGCTCGTCGCGAGCCTCTGGTTCTACGTGCACGGTCACTGGGCGATCACCGGCAGCGAGGCGCGCTGGGCCGGTTACCTGTTGGCGGGGGCCGGGTTCGACGTCGCGAGCGTCGAGTACTGGGGCTCGATCCTGTTCCGCGACGGGAACATCTCGCTGACCATCGACATGGTGATGATCGCGTCGCTCATCGTCGGCTCCTTCATCGCCGCGTACGCCTCCGGCGACTTCCGGATCCGCAAGCCGAAGCTGAACCGGGTCCCGAACTACGCCGCGGGCGGGCTCCTGATGGGCGTCGGCTCGCGGCTCGCCGCCGGCTGCAACATCGCGAACCTCTTCTCGGGGGTCGCGCTGCTCTCGGTGCACTCCTTCCTCGCCGGCGCGGGGATCATCCTCGGCGTCTACGTGATGACCCACTACATGTACCGCGAGGTCGGCTGCGCGATTTAAGTAGGAACCGCCGCGCGGTCTCCGATCCCGGTCAGTTCGTCACCGGATCGAGCACGACGACGTCGCTGATCTCGAACCGTGTCCCGCCGTCCGCGGAGTCAGTGACGGCGATCCGCCAGTCGTGCGCCCGCGCCACGCTCGCGACGATCGCCAGCCCCAGCCCGCTCCCCTCCGCCTCCGAGGAGTAGCCGCGCTCGAAGACGGAGTCCCGCTCGCTCGGGGGGATGCCCGGTCCGTCGTCGGCGACGTAGAACCCCGCTCCGTCGTCGAGCGCGCCGACCCGGACGGTCACCCCGTCGCCGGGCTCTCCCCGGCCGCTCGTGGAACCGTGTTCCACGCTGTTTCGGAAGAGGTTCTCGAACAGGCGCCGGAGCCGGTCGGGGGCCGCCCTGATCGCGATGTCCCCGTCCATGCGGAGCTCGGCGTCCCCGGTCACGACCGACCGCCAGCACCCCTCGGCCACGGACGGTAGTCGGACCTCTTCGGCCGACTCGACGGTCCGTCCCTGTCGGACCATCGTCAGGATGTCCTCGATGAGCTCCTCCATGCGGCCGAGCGCGGTCGCCGCCGTGTCGAGGTTCGGGTCGTCGGTGGATTGCCGAGCGAAGTCGACGTACCCCTGTGCCACCCCGAGGGGGTTACGGAGGTCGTGGGCGAGCACGCTCGCAAACCGGTCCAGCCGCTCGATCTCGGCCGCGGTGCGCTGACGCTGGAGCTCGTGTTCGAGCATCCGAGCGATCAGCTCCGCGAACAGCGTCTCCTCGTCGGTGAACGGCCGGGACCGCGAGTCCTCGGAGACGAAACAGACCGTCCCGTAGAGCTCGCCGTCGACGACGATCGGGCTCCCGTGGTAACAGCGGAGCCCGTGGGCGTCGAAGGCGGGGTCGTCGTCCCAGCCCTGCGCGGGGGCGTCGTGAAGGGCGACCGTCTCGCCGTCGTCGGCGACGCGCCGACAGTACGTGGCTCCGAGGTCGAGGACGAGCCCCGGCGGGAACGCTCCGCCCTCCGGGTCCGTGCTGGCGACGGTCTCCCAGTAGCCGCTGTCGGGGTGGATCTCGGTCAGGTGGGCGTTCTCGACGTCGAGATACCGTTTACCGAGGGCGAGCGCCCGGTCGGCCTTCGCGTCGAACTCGCCGGGCTCGTTCATCGCCTCGTAGAGCTCTCGGCGCGCCTTCGCGGCGTCCATGTTAACCGTTGATCATCCCTGAATATAAAGAGATACGCATACGTGACACTCGAATCAACTTCGCGCTCGATCCCGTTCTGAGCGGCCTACGCGTCCACGGCCGCGCCGGTCTCCAGCTCGAAGTCCCACTCCTCGTAGCCGCCGGCCATGCTGGCGACGACGACGTCGTCCTCGACGCCCTCGTAGCTGCTGATCAGCATCGCGGCCTGCTTCGACGACTGGCCGATCGGACAGGCGCAGACGACGTCGGTGTCGTCCCACTCGATGTCCGGGACCATCGACGGGAGGTCGCCCAGCGGCACGTTGATCGCGCCGGGGATGTGGCCCGCCTCGAACTGCTCGGGCGGTCGCGTGTCGATGACGCGGACGTCGCCCTCCTGGACGCGCTCGTTGACTTCCTCGGGGGTGAGTTCCTCGACCATGGTTACTCCTTCCGCATGAAGATGCGGTAGCGGCCGTCGCCGGACTTCCACACCTTCGCGGTCGCGTCGTCGCCGACCGCCTTCGGCACGTTCTCCGTGCTCGGGACGTGGTCCGTCTTCTGGACGAGCACGTCGCCGGGGGCGAGCCCCGCGATGGCCTTCTTCGCCTCGACCTGCGGGTACGGGCAGACCTCGCCGGTCATGTCCTGTACCTCGGTCGCGTCCTCCAAGAGCGCCTCGGCGCTCTCGTCGTCGAGCTCGTCGGGCGTCTCGACGACGTCGTCCCACGATGGTTGACTCATGGCCACGTGTAGACCTCCAGCCCCGTAACCCCTTTCGTGACCGGCAGGCTTCTCCCGTATCTCTGACGGGCGATCGCGGCGCATGACCGCGATAGGCGTCGAGAGCGCCGTTTCCGTCGGACTCTTATTAGGGAGCGATCTACGAGACCCATGAGCGAGTACGTCGTCGACGAGTCGACGATCTTCGAGACGCCCCTCGTGGAACTCGACCTCGGCCTCGAGGCCGACACGGACGTGTACGCGAAGGCGGAGTGGTTCAACCTCTGCGACGCCCCGCACGGCGGCGGCTCGATCAAGTCCCGGATCGCGAAGGGAATGTTAGACGGCGCCGAGGAGCGCGGCGAGCTCGAGCCCGGCGTCACCGTCATCGAGCCGACCTCGGGCAACACCGGCAGCGAGGTGGCGCGACTCGCCGCCGCGCGCGGCTACGACGTCGAGATCGTTATGCCCGACAACGCCGCGGGCGGTAAGGTGGAGGCGGTCCGGGACGCGGGCGCGGAAATCCACTTCGTCGACGCCAATCTCGGCTACGACGCCGTGATCGAGCGCTGCGAGGAGATCATCGCCGCCGACCCCGAGGCGTACTTCCGCCCGAACCAGTACGAGAACCCGGACAACCCCGGCACCCACGAGCGGACGACCGCCAGGGAGATCTACGAGGCGACCGACGGCGACGTGACCCACTTCGTCGCGGGCGTCGGTACCGGGGGGACGATCACCGGAACGGGCCGCGGGCTGACCGACCTGAGCGACGGCGCGGTGGAGGTCGTGGGATTCGAGCCCGACGAGCAGCTCCACGCCATCGACGGCCTGAAATACCTCAAGTCGGGCGACCACTACCACCCCGAGACGTACGACGAGTCGGTGCTCGACCGGACGGAGTACGTCACCACCTCGGATGCGTACGACCACGCCCGGGCGCTCCGCGAGCGCTACCTAGACGAGCCGGTGCCGATCGCCGACCCCGGCCAGCACGACGAGGCGACGGTCCGCGAGCACCTCCGGGTCGACGACCAGTTCGTCGTGGGCACCTCGGCGGGCGGCGGCGCGGCCGTGGTGGCGAACCTCGACGCGGCGGGCGAGCTCGCGGACGACGACGTCGTCGTGTTCATGCTGTGCGACCGCGGCGACAAGTACGCGGACATCCCGCTCTGGGAAGACTACTTATAAACCGCATCCGGCGGAGTCGGACGAAACGTGACCGGTTATCGGCCGCCGCTCGCGGCCGGAATGACGCGGACCTGCGCGTCGGCCGGGACCTCGGCGTCGACGCCGTCGACGGGCGTCCCCTCGACGTAGACGTTGATGAACTCCTTGATCTCGCCGTCTTCGAGCACGCTGTCCCGGAGCTCCGACCCGTGCTCGTCGGCGTGGTTGTCGAACAGTTCGCGGACGGTGTCGCCCTCGACCTCTACCTCCGAGGTCGCGGACCCGCCGACGAGGACGGCCGGCAGCTTGATCGTAGCCATACCCGGCGTTCGCGTCCCAGCTCAAAAAGGGGCCCGCCGACGGCAACGTCGGCCCCGGTCTCGTACGGCCGGCGGTCCGACTCCGCGCTCCTGAGTTCGACCGGCGAGTCGACTCCGCGCGGCCGAGACCGATCCCGCGGTGGGCCGACCGCGGGGGTCGCGATACGGTGATCGTCGCGGTCGCGGTGAGCCGATCGTCACCATTTTCCGGCGTCTACCCGGTCGTGCGGGCGAAACGCACCTCCGAGATGGCGGCAGTACGCGCCGGTGGGCGGCCGGCTTATGCGTTCGTAGTCACAAAGGGCGACGAATGAGTGACCTCGATCTCGACCCGACGCAGCTCGACCGCTACTCCAGACACATCATCATGGATGACGTCGGCCCCGAGGGCCAGAAGGCCCTGCTCGACGCCGAGGTGCTCGTACTCGGCGCCGGCGGCCTCGGCGCGCCGATCATCCAGTACCTCGCCGCCGCCGGCGTGGGCACGCTCGGCATCGCCGACGACGACGAGGTCGAGCTGTCGAACCTCCAGCGACAGGTGATCCACGGGAACGACGACGTCGGCCGCAAGAAGGTCGACTCCGCCGCCGACTTCGTCGAGGGGCTCAACCCCGACATCGACGTCCGGAAACACGAGCTGCGCGTGCGCGCCGACAACATCGAGGACCTGATCTCCGGCTACGACTTCGTCGTCGACGGCACCGACAACTTCGCGACGCGGTACCTGGTCAACGACGCCTGCACGCTCGCCGGGATCCCCTTCTCGCACGGCTCCATCTTCAAGTTCGAGGGGCAGGTGACGACGTTCGCGGGCGGCGACGACTCGCCGTGTTACCGCTGTCTGTTCCCCGAGGCGCCGCCGGCCGGGATGGTCCCGAACTGCGCGACCGCCGGCGTCCTCGGCGTCCTCCCCGGGACCGTCGGCTGCCTGCAGGCGACCGAGACGGTCAAACACATCATCGGCGAGGGCGAGTCGCTCGACGGCTCGATGCTGTTCTTCGACGCGCTCGAGATGGAGTTCGACAAGGTCGACATCCCCAAGCAGGACGACTGTCCGGTGTGCGGCGACGACCCCGCCATCGAGTCGGTTCACGACGTTGACTACAGCGCTTCCTGCGCCATCGACGCCGGCGGCGACGAGCCCGAGATCGAAGCCGACGACTGACCCGACGCGACGGCGCGCCGTTCCCCGCAGCACACACTTATCAGACGGCTGTCCGTACCGGCGGCACATGACCGACGAGCCGAGCGGTCGGAACCTCGACGGCGACGCGCCGGTCGCGGAGACCGTCGTCGAGACCGACGAGGCGACGATCGCCGGGGACGCCGAGCTCGAGCGCACCATCGGCCTGACGGGCGGTCTCGCGATCGGGATCGGGACGATGATCGGCGCCGGGATCTTCGTCTTCCCCGGCCTCGCCGGCGGGGAGATCGGGACCGCGGCGTCCGCCTCGTTCGCGGTCGGCGGGGTGATCGCCCTCCTCGTCGCGCTCCCGACTTCGGAGCTGGCGACGGCGATGCCGCGGAGCGGCGGCGGCTACTACTTCATCTCGCGGGGGCTCGGGACGCTCGCGGGCACGGTGATCGGGCTGTCGCTGTGGCTCGGACTGGTGTTCGCGACCGCCTTCTACCTCGTCGGGCTCGGGTACTACGCGCTCGATGCGCTCGCGCAGCTCGGGATCACGGTCGGCGCCGGATCGGAAGCGATCGTCTCCGTCCTCGCCGTCGTCGCCGGGGTCGCGTTCACCGTCCTGAACGTCACCGGCACCGAGAACGCCGCGAAGCTCCAGAACGGCATCGTCGCGCTACTCCTCTCGATGCTGGTCGTCTTCCTCGGGTTCGGCCTGTTGGAGGCGTTCGGGCTCGTCGTCGTCGACACGCCGCCCGGGCAGGCCGCGGACGTCTGGGAGGCCGTGCCGATCCTCTCGGTCGCCGCGCTCGTGTTCACCTCTTACCTCGGGTTCGCGCAGGTCGCGACGGTGGCCGGGGAGATGAAGGACCCCGGACGGAATCTGCCGCTGGCGATGGTGGGATCCGTGGTCATCGTGACGGTCCTCTACGTGCTGACCATCTTCATCGCGACCAACATCTTCACGCGGGACGCGCTGCTTTCTGCCGGCGAGACCGCGATGGTCGAGGTCGGCCGGGTGCTCCTCGGTCCCGCCGGGGCGCTCGTGATCATCGTCGGCGGGCTGCTCGCGACGATGTCGTCGGCGAACGCGTCGATCCTCAGCACCTCGCGGGCGATCTACGGGGTGTCGAAGGACGCGCTCCTCCCGCGCCGGGCGAGCCGGATCAACCTGCGGTACGGCACGCCGCACGTGGCGCTCGGCATGGCCGGCGGGCCGGTCGTCGTCCTGGCGGCGACCGGACAGGTGCAGCTGCTCGCCGAGGTCGCCTCTTTCCTGCACCTCATCATGTACGGGCTGATGTGCGTCGCGCTCGTCGCCATCCGCCGGGACCGGCCCGAGTGGTACGACCCGGACTTCGTCGTGCCGGGCGGTCCCGTCGTCCCCGTCGTCGGCGCGCTCGCCAGCTTCGGCCTGATCGCCTTCATGGACCGGCTCTCGATCCTCGTCGGGACCGCGGTCATCGCCGTGACGGCCGGATGGTATTTCTACTACGCCCGAGACGTGAGGCTCAAGGGGGCCCTGTAAATGACACGCGTACTCGTACCCGTCGCGGTGCTGGAGGGAGGGAGCGTCTCGCCCGGCCTGATCTCGCTGCTCGGCGCGGTCGACGTGACCGTGCTCGGCTATCACGTCCTGCCGGAACAGACGCCGCCGGACCAGGCCCGGCTCCAGTTCGAGGAGCGCGCGACGTCCGCGCTGGAGGACATCAGCCAGGAGTTCCGGGCCGCGGGCGGCGGGGCCGACCACCGGCTCGTGTTCACGCACGACCGCGAGCAGACGATCGAGCGGGTGACCGACGAGATCGACGCGGACGCGTTCGCCGTCCCCGGGACGACCGGCGACGTCGACCGGGTCCTCGTGTCGCTCTCCGGCGACGTCGACGTCGACCGAGTCCTCTCGTTCGTCGAGGCCCTCGTCGGCGGCCGCGCTATCGGCGTGACGCTGTTCCTCGCGGCCGAGGACCGAGCCCCCGCCGACGC
>JGI1684J13235_1000859_pt1 | contig 10931 bp, 6 predicted proteins | sample PonA232FremontCA_2_FD_13235 | JGI IMG/M metagenome (IMG submission 13235) | reverse complement strand
AGCGGGCCGCTGCCGCCATCGTCGATCTTGAGGATGAAGTCGGGCGTGTAGCGCCGGGGCTGGTCGCCGTCGCGGTAGGGCACCTCGAAGCCCAGGCCCTGGTTCTTGACGTAGGCGATGACGCGCGGATGCGCCTCGGCGACGCGGGCGAACTCGGCCTCCCAGTCGCTGTCGCAGATCACGTAGTTGACGTGGCAGCGGTCCGCGCGCGTCTGCCAGCGCGTCTCCTTGCTGGTGGTGAAGCCGATGGTCGCCGTGCTACCCACGGGGTTGAAGGTATCCGGCATGGCGAGCCAGCGTTTCTCGCCGTGTTCGGCGCGCTGGCACGCCTGATAGATGCGCTCGGCGGCCTGCTCGGCGATCTCGGCGTAGTAGAGCTGCGCCGGCACGGTGCCGCCGCTGCACTGGAGGTAGGTGTCCATCCACCGCCGCACGATGCGCTTGAGGTCGGCGAAGAGATGCATCTTGGGCGGCTCGTCGGGCTCGCGGAAGCGCGTTTCCAGGATGTGCTTGGTCAGGCGGTACTGCACCGTGGAATAGCGCTCTTCGCGCAGGTGCTCCAGGTCGAGGGTGTTGGTCTCGCCCACGATGGCGGCGGTTTCCGTCTTGCCCGGCCCCACCTTCTCGGGCGTGAGGTGGTAGACGGAATCTTCCGTGAACTCGGCGTACAGGCGTTCCTGCGGGAAGTCGATGCGGTAGCCCTCGATGCGCGGGAAGCGGATCTCCAGCTCGGGCCTGGCCCGGGCGCGCTCGGGCACGGCTTGCACGCGGATGGTCTCGCGCGGCGGCGCCGGCGGGGCGACCACGGGCTTGGCGGCGAAGTCGAAGGGGATGCCCAGGATGTCGGCGTATTCCGGGCGCAGCAGGCCGTCGTCGTCCAGGTTGTCGAAGTCCACGCGGCGCAGCGCGCGGCCCACCACCTGTTCGCACAGCAGCGCCGTGCCGAAGGCGCGCACGCCCAGGATGTGGGTGACGGTGTTCACGTCCCACCCCTCGGTGAGCATGGAAACCGAGACGACGCAGCGCACGGACTCGCCCAGCCGGCCGGGCTTGCCCACGGTGTTCATGACCTCGCGCAGGATGTCCTTGTCGGTCACCTGCTTGGCCGCTTCCGACCCGTGGCGCTGGGCGACCTCGCGCTTGTAGGCCGCGATCTCGTCCGCCGCGGCGTTGTGGAAGTCCCTGTCGAGGGCTTCGTCGGATTCCAACTGCTCGCTGTCGACGAGCAGCGTGCGCGGCCGGGCCAGGGGCGCGCGGTGCTCGTCGTAGTTGCTGAACAGCTCGAAGCGCCCCTGGCTGACCTGCCCCACGCCGTTGGCGTCGGTGTATTCGAAGCCGCCGGCGATGTAGTCGTGGACGAGCTTGGAGGTGGCGGTGTTGTTGCACACAACGATGAACACCGGCGGCACGGGCATGCCGGCCTTGTCCCAGGCGTCGTAGACCCTGGTGTAGTGGCCGTAGAGCGCGTCCAGCGCGGTCTGCAACTCCGCGGGCAGGGACAGCGGGTCCAGCGTGGCGCTGGTCTTGCTGCGCCCCTTCTTGGGCATCTTGCCGCCGATGCTGTCCCAGAGGTAGCGGTAGGTGGGCACCTTGTTGGTGGGGATGTTGTCGCTCACCGGGATGCGCGGGAGCTTGACGATGCCGCTCTCGATGGCGTCCAGCAGGGAGAAGTCGCTGACGGTCCAGGGGAAGAGCGTGCCCTCGGCGTAGCCCGAGCCGCGCAGGAAGAAGGGCGTGGCGGAGAGGTCGTAGACCGCGCGCACCCCCATGTGGCGCTGCACCGTCTCCACCCCGGTGATCCACAGCCGGGCGGCTTGGCTGTTCTTCCTGGCCTCGTCCCTGTCCTCCCCCTTGAGGCCGCGTTCGGGGTCGCTGTCCGGGCGCTCGCGCCAGCAGTGGTGGGCCTCGTCGTTGATGACGACGATGTCGCGCAGGCCCATGAGGTCGCCGCAGGCGCGCTGGAGCATCTCCCCCTCGGTCTCGCGCGTGTCGATGGGCTCGGGGTCGTGTCCCTGAAGCACGGCGCGGCCCGTCTTGGACATTTCCATGCGCTCGCGGCGCTGGAAGGCGTGGTAGTTGGTGACCACCACCTTGGCCTTGCCCATGTCGCCGCGCAGCTCCGGGGGCACCAGCTCGCGCGCGGTGTAGAGGTTGTCGTCCGCCGCCGGGTCGAGCACGCGCAGCCGGTCGCGGATGGTGATGCCGGGCGTGACCACCAGGAAGCCGCGCGTGTACTTGCGGCTCCCAGGCTGGCGCACGGCGTTGAGCGTCTGCCACGCGATGAGCATGGCCATCACGGTGGTCTTGCCCGTCCCCGTGGCCATCTTCATGGCCAGGCGCACGAGGTCGGGGTTCGCCTCCAGGTTGGCGTTTTCCAGGTAGGTCCAGAAGCGGCGGCCGAGCTTGGTGGAGGCGGGCGCGACCTCGGTGAGCCAGATGATCGTCTCCACCGCCTCGCGCTGGCAGAAGAACGGGCGGAAGCCGTGAAAATCCGCGCTGCGCCAGTGCTGGAGCAGGCGCGCCGTGGTGGGCGTGACCTTCCACTGATCCGGGTTGGGCAGCTCGCGCCAAGCGTCCACGTGCTGGCGGATTTCGTTGATGATGGGGGTGGGGTTGTATTCCTGCTCCGCCGAGGAGAGGTCGCGGTCGTCCTGGTAGAGAAACGCCTGCTGGTCGCCGCGGCCCCCGCGCTGCTTGCGCGCGCTCGGCACCGGCGTGAAGAGGTCCGCCCGGCGCCGGCCGGGGAGCGGCTCGCCGCCCGTGGGCTGGCCGTCGTCGTCGAATGGGTGGTGCCACTGCGGCACCTGGTACGGCGAATTCAGGATCGGCTGGTCGAAAAAACGATCGCTCATCAAAGCCCCGGCATCGTGATCGGGTGCGTGCACGGCCCGCGGGCAGGCATAGCGCGCCCGCGCCCATCGGTCGAGCGTTCCGGCTGGCATGCACGGATATCGCGCGGGAGGGGGACCGCNGACCGCGACGCGCCGGGGCACGGCCCCGCGCGGGTCGGGCCCGCCGCGACCTCATCGAGGGCCGCCGCCGGCGATGATCTGTAACCACTGCCCGCGAGGCGTAAACGCCCGCCGAAGCGGCCAGAAAAGATACAGCAAAACCAAGGGGAAAGTGGTGGGCGTGCGAGGATTCGAACCCCGGACTCGGCGATTAAGAGTCGCCTGCTCTACCAGCTGAGCTACACGCCCACCGCGGTGCGCGCGAGGATGTAGCACCTGCCTTCGCCGTTGTGAAGCCCATCGCGCACCAGAATTTCACCCGGGTGTTACGCGTCGTCGTTCAGGCCGCGCCGCGGGATGCGGACATCGCGGTGGACGTGGACCGACATCACCAGCCCCAGCGTGCCGAGCACCGCCAGCATCGCCGTCCCGCCGTAGGAGATCAGCGGCAGGGGAACGCCGACGACGGGGATAACCCCCATCACCATCGCGATGTTCAAGAAGACGTAGAGGAAGACGTTCGCCGTCAGCCCCAGCGCCAGCAACCGGCCGAAGTGGTTGTGCGCACGCATGGCGATCGCCAGCCCGTAGACGAGCACGAGCGCGTACAGCCCCAACAGCGCCAGCCCGCCGACCATGCCGAACTCTTCCGCCAGCATCGTGAAGATGAAGTCGGTCTGCTTTTCCGGCAGGAAGTTGAGGTGGCTCTGCGTGCCCTCCAGAAAGCCCTTGCCGAACATCCCGCCGGCACCCAGCGCAATCTTGGACTGGAGGATGTGATAGCCCTCGCCCAGCGGGTCGTTCTGCGGGTTGAGAAAGGTGAGCACGCGTTCCTTCTGATACTGGTGCAGAAACTGCCATGCGATCGGGATCGCCGCCAGCCCGGCCCCCAACACCGCCCCGAACATCCACAGGCTCACACCGGCCGCGAAGAAGACGGCGCCGGCAAGCATCAGCAGGATCAAGCCCGTACCCAGATCCGGCTGCTGGATCACCAGGCCCACCGGGACGGCGGTCGCCACGAGCGGCGCGATCAGCCGCAACGGCCGGCCCACCTCCTCGTCCGACAAGCCGTGGAAATAGCGCGCCAGCGCCAGCACCAGCGCGACCTTCATAAGCTCCGACGGCTGGAGCTGGATGACCCCCAGATCGATCCAGCGCTGCGCGCCCTGACCCATGACGCCAGCGACTTGGGTCGCAACCAGCATGCCCACAGCCAGCGCGTAAACCACCCACGCCCAGCGGAACCAGACCCGCACGTCGATCAACGCCACCGCCAACAGGCCCAGAAAGCCCGCCCCAAAGCGAACAGCCTGGTCCTGCGCCCACGGGTCCCACGCGCCGCTGGCGGCGGAATACAGCATCGTGCAACCGATGGCGGCGAGCCCGCACACCACCAGCACCAGCCCCCAGGGCACGTGCGTGAGCTTCTGCGCAAAGGTGTACTCGGGATTCTGATGCAGCGGATCGAAGCGCATGCCGTCAGCCCGTTTCCCGGCGCGTGCGCCGGGACAGCTTGAGATCGTTCCGGGTCGCCGGATCGCGCTTCAGCGTTGCCTCGAGGAGATCGCGCACGATCGGGGCGGCCGTCTTCGAACCGGCGCCGCCGTGTTCCACCACGGTCGCGGCGCAGTAGCGCGGCGCCTTGGCGGGCGCGTAGCCGACAAAGAGGGCGTGGTCGCGCTGGCGCCACGGCAGGTCCTCGTTGTCCGTCACGCCCTCGCGGCGCTCTTGCGCGGAGATGCGCCGGACCTGCGACGTGCCGGTCTTGCCCGCCATATCGGCGTCCACATCCCGAAACTGCGAGCGGTNCGCGGTGCCCCCCGGACTGTTAACCACGGCGTCCATGCCGGCGCGCAACACGTCGAGGCGCTCGTCGCGCAGGCCGAGATCCTCGAATATCTCGGGCTCGAAGGACTCGCTCTCCCCTTTCTCGGCCACCAGCTGGCGGCCAATGCGCGGCACCACGGCGCGGCCCGTGGCGATGCGGGCGGTCATCACGGCGAGCTGGAGCGGCGTGGTCAGCACATACCCCTGACCGATGCCGCACACCAGCGTTTCACCCAGATGCCAGGGCTCGCCCTTGGTGCGGTTCTTCCACGCCTTCGTTGGAATCGTCCCGCCAGCTTCGCTGGGCAGGTCGATGCCCAGCGGTGCTCCCATCCCGAAACGCTTGGCCGCTTCGGCAATGGCGTCGATCCCGACGCGCTTCGCCAGGTCGTAGAAGTACACGTCGCAGGAGTGTTTGAACCCGCCCACCATGTCGAGCTTGCCGTGGCCCCACTGCGCCCAGCAGTGAAAGCGCGTGTTGCCGAGATCGTAATGGCCGGGACAATGCACCTCGTGATCCGGAGTGATGCCGTTGGCCATGGCCGCCATGGCGACCACCATCTTGAATGTCGAACCGGGATTGTAGACTCCCATGGCGGCCTTGTCGGCGAGCGGGTCGTAGGGATTGCGCTTCAACTCGCGCCAGCGCCGTTCGGAAATCCCGAGGGCGAAGGCGTTGTTGTCGAAGCTCGGCGTGGAAGCCAGCGCCAGCACGTCCCCGGTGGGCACGTCGAGGATGACGGTCGAGGCGCTGCGCTCGGCCGAGATGCGATCGTGCGCCTTCTGCTGGAGGGTCGTGTCGAGCGACGTGACGAGGTCATTGCCGGGCTTGCCGGGATCGCGGTCCAGTTCGCGGATCGTCCGTCCCACGGCGTTGACTTCCACCTGGCTGGTGCCGGCCTCGCCCCGCAGCGCCGTGTCGTAGCGCTTCTCCAGGCCGGTCTTGCCGACGAAGAACCCCGGAACTTCCAGGAGCGGGTCGTCCTTGCGCATGTCCTGCTTGTCGACGGCGCCCACGTAGCCGAGCACGTGCGCCAGGGGCGGGCCGTGCGGATAGGCGCGTGTCTGCCCGACGTCGATGTTCACGCCCGGCAGCTTGGGCGCGTTGACCTCGATCCGGCCGACCGTCTCCCAGGACAGATTCTCCGCGACCTTCACCGGCACGAAGGGACGCTTGCTCCGAAGGTTGTCCAGGATGCGCTGTTTCTCGGTTTCATCGATGGCCACGATGCGGCTCAGCCGCTCCAGGGTGCGCTCGATGTCCGTCGCCTGCTCGGCCACCAGCATGACGCGGTAGTTGTGCTCGTTCACGGCCACGGGGCCGCCGTAGCGGTCGAGAATGCGCCCGCGCGGCGGCGCCAGGAGCCGCAGCGAAACGCGGTTTTCCTCGGCCAGCGTGGCGTAGCGCTCGTTCTCGACGATTTGCAGGTGGTACAGCCGCCCGGCAAGACCGGCGAGCAGGAGTACCTGGCTGCCGCCGAGCAGCAACGTGCGCCGCGAAAACGTCTTGAAGCGGCCGTGCTCTTCGTTGAGCAGCGCCATGCGCGTCTACCTCAGCACCGCGCGCTGAACGTGGGCGAACACCCACGTCAGCAAGGGATACACCGCCACGGTCGTCAGGACCTGAAACACAACCGGCTTCGGCGACAGCAGCGCGCCCGTCGCGACCACGCCGATCGCCCAGTGCGCCGTCACGGCGACCAGCGCCACCACGGCGAACACCGACCACAGCACCGGGAAGCTGCGCGAAACGAAGAAGCGCTGCTGACCGGCGATGACGGCGTGCACCAGCAGCAGCACCAGCACGCCCGAGCCCACGGGCGCGCCGACGAGCAGGTCGTGGAACAGCCCCACGGCGAACACCACGGGCATCGGCATGAGGGCCGGCCGGTGCACGGCCCAGTAGAACACCGCCACCAGCGCCAGCCAGGGCATGACCGGCATCAGGTGCGGCACGTGCATGGGCAGGCGCGCCACGATCACGGTCAGCAGCGTCACCAGAACGGGCGTTATCTGGCGCAAGGCAAGATCCAGGCTCTGCCAGACCGTCACCTTCACCGCACCGTCCCTTGTGCCACGGCCGCCTCCGGCGAGGGCGCCGCGTTCGTCATCAGCGCATCCGCCTGCCCGTGGTCCGCCACGCGCAGGTATTCAAGCCGATGCCAGTCGACGAAGGGCTGCACGCGGACGCCCGACTCCGGCGCCTCGACGAGCTTTCCGATGGGTATGCCGCTGGGGAACACCCCGCCGTCGCCGGAGGTAACCACGCGCTGGCCGGGTTCCACCTCCGCCTGGTCGGCGAGGTACGTCAGCTTCGGCTGCGCCGTGTTGTCCCCCGCCAGGATCGCCCGCACGCGCGTGCTCTGGATGACCACCGGGATGCGCGAGTTGATGTCCGTGATCAGAAGGATACGCGCGCTGTTGCGCCCCACCTCGACGGTCCGCCCGACGAGACCGCTCGGCGCCCGGGCGGCCTGTCCCGCGGCCACTCCGTCGTGGCTGCCGGCATTGATGAGCACGGAGCGCACGAAACCGCCGCCACTGTCGCCCACCACGCGCGCAGTGACGTAGCGCGTTTCCGCCACGCTGGGCACATTTAGCATGCGGCGCAGCGCCTGGTTGTCGGCGCGCAGTTCGTGCGCCACGGACTTCCAGTGCTGCAGGCGCTCGTTTTCGCGCCGCAGGGCGGCGTTCTCCGCACGCAGTTCGGCCAGACTTTCGACGCTGTGGATGACGTCGGCCGTGCGCGCGACCGGCCGCGAAGCCACGTCCAGCACGGGCGCGACGAGGTCGGTTACGGCCGTGCGCAACTCGCCCATTACCGGCGTGTCCGACCGCCCCGAAAGCGTCAGCCCGATGGCGCCCCCCACCAGGAGCACGAGCGCGAACCGTTGGGTCCACGCCTTGAGCGGCGTTGCCAATTCGACCAACGGACCCCTCACACCGCGCCTCCCGGTTCACGCACGCCGCCGCACGGCCCGCGCTGGGGTGTCATGCCGTCCAAGCGTGGTACGACATCGTAAACAAAATCCAAACGCCTGGGAATCCCGAGGACTCCGACACACATCGGGTCACGGCCGGCAACCATTCGCATGGATCGCGCCCGTTTTTCCGCCACGATGCGCCCCGCTGCCACCTGGGGCTTAATACATCGAGATGAGCACGTTCTTCAGTGTCTTCATCTCTTCCAGGCAGCGGCCCGTTCCCTGGGCGACGCAGGACAGGGCCTCGTCGGCGATCATCACCGGCAGGCCCGTGGACGCGCGCAAGACGTGGTCCAGGTTGCCCAGCAGCGCGCCGCCGCCGGTGAGCACGATGCCCTTGTCCACGATGTCGGCGGCCAGTTCGGGCGCGGAGTGCTCAAGCGCCACCTTCACCGCCTCCACGATGGCGCCCACGGGCTCGGCCAGGGACTCCGCGATCTGGCGCTCCGAGATCACCAGCTCCTTGGGCACGCCGTTCATCAGGTCGCGGCCCTTGATCTCCAGGGTGCGCCCTTCCGCCCCGTTCTCGGGCGGACACGCGGAGCCGATCTGCTTCTTGATGTGCTCGGCCGAGCCCTCGCCCACCAGCAGGTTGTGGTGCCGGCGGATGAAGGAGATGATGGCCTCGTCCATCTTGTCGCCGCCCACGCGCACCGAGCGCGAATACACGATGCCGCCCAGCGAGAGCACCGCCACCTCGGTGGTGCCGCCGCCAACGTCCACGATCATGGACCCGGCGGGCTCGGTCACTGGCAGGCCCGCGCCAATCGCCGCGGCCATGGGCTCCTCGATCAGGAACACCCGCCGCGCGCCCGCGGCCTCCGCCGACTCCTGGATGGCNCGGCGCTCCACCGCCGTCGAGCCCGAGGGCACGCACACGATGCACTGGGGCGAGGCGAAGCTGCGCCGGTTGTGCACCTTGCGGATGAAGTGCTTGATCATCTCCTCGGCGATCTCGAAGTCCGCGATCACACCGTCGCGCAAGGGCCGGATCGCCTGGATGTTGCCGGGCGTGCGGCCGAGCATCATCTTCGCCTCGTCGCCGACGGCCAGGACCTGCTTGCGGCCCTTGCGCTCGGCGATGGCGACGACCGAGGGCTCATTGAGCACGATCCCGCGACCCTGGACGTAAACCAGGGTGTTCGCCGTGCCCAGATCGATCGCCATGTCGGCGGAGAGCATGCCCAGAAGGCGGGAGAACATCGCGGACGGGCCCTTTCGAGACACCGGATTTCGCCGAAGTCGGACGCAGCGTGCGCCGGCTGTGGCCGCACGCACCGGGTCGGCCGGGTGCGCGCGCCCACTACGGCCGTGGCATAGCCCTCACCAGGCGGGATTTCAAGCGAGAGCCGACGGCGCCGCCACGTACGCAGCGGCGGCGCCGTTCGGAATGCCGCGCGGCCTTAGGCCGCCGTGGACGCGGCGGCGGCCTGCTGCTCCGGCGTTGCGGCCTTCTCGCGCTTCACGAGCAGCTTGTTGAGCGCGTTCACGTACGCCCGCGCGGAGGCGACGAGCGTGTCGTAATCCGCGCCCTGGCCGTTCACCGTGGTGCCGTTCTCGTTGAGGCGAACGGTCACCTCGGCCTGTGCGTCCGTCCCCTCGGTGACGGCATGAACCTGGTACAGCTCCAGCGCCGCCTCGTGCGGCCAGATCGCCTGGATGGCGTGGAAGGTCGCGTCGACCGGCCCGTTGCCATTGACGCTGGCGTGCTTGCGCTCGCCGTCCACGTCCAGCGTCAGCTCGGCGGTCTGGGGCTGGTCGCTGCCGCAGTGGATGCCCAGCGAGACGAAGCGGATACGGTCGTTGTGGCGCAGCACCGCGTCGTCCACCAGGGCGATGAGGTCTTCGTCGAAGACCTCCTTCTTGTGGTCCGCCAGGTCCTTGAAGCGCTTGAAGGCGTCGTCCAGCTCGCTGTCGTCCAGCTCGAAGCCCAGCTCCTGCAGCTTGGACTTGAAGGCGTGCTTGCCCGAATGCTTGCCCATGACCAGCGTGGAACGCGTCAGCCCAACGGATTCCGGCGTCATGATCTCGTAGGTCTGGGCGTTCTTGAGCATCCCGTCCTGATGGATACCCGATTCGTGGGCGAAGGCGTTCTTGCCCACGACCGCCTTGTTGGGCTGCACGTTGAAGCCGGTGATCCCGGAGACGAGCCGCGAGGCGCGCGTGATGTAGCGGCTTTCCACGCCGGTGTGGAAGGGCAGGACGTCGCGGCGCGTCTTGAGCGCCATGACGACCTCCTCCATCGCCGCGTTGCCGGCGCGCTCACCGATGCCGTTGACCGTGCACTCCACCTGCCGCGCACCCGCGCGCACCGCCGCCAGGGAATTGGCGACCGCCAGCCCCAGGTCGTTGTGGCAGTGCACCGAGATCGTGGCCCGGTCCATGTTGGGCACGCGATTGCGCAGGTCCTGGATCAGCTCGAAGAACTCCGCGGGCACGGTGTAGCCGACGGTGTCCGGGATGTTGATCGTCGTCGCCCCGGCGTTCACCGCGGCTTCCACGACGCGGCACAGGAAGTCGCGGTCGGTGCGCGTACCGTCCTCGGGCGAGAACTCGACGTTGTCGCAGAGGTTGCGGGCGTGGGTGACCGCGGCCACGGCGGCCTCGTACACCTGCTCGGGCTCCATGCGCAGCTTGTACCGCATGTGCAGCGGTGAAGTGCCGAGGAAGGTGTGGATGCGCGGCCGGACCGCGTGCTGCACCGCCTCCCAGGAGCGGTCGATGTCGCTGGGGCGCGCCCGGGCCAGCCCGGCCACGCGGGCGCTTCCGCAGGTGCGCGCGATCTCGCGCACGGCCTCGAAATCGCCCACCGAGGACGCGGGGAAGCCGGCCTCGATCACGTCCACGCCCATCTCGTCGAGGACGCGGGCAACCGAGAGCTTTTCCTCCCGATTCATCGAGCAGCCCGGCGACTGCTCGCCGTCGCGCAGCGTGGTGTCGAAAATGGTGACGCGGCCGTCGTCACCGGCCTGAACGGCGCGGACGTCGCCGCTAGTATGCTGATTGTCCGTCATGATCCTGGTCGCCTCCAGCCGAAACAAGGGTCGTGGCGTGAACGGCGGGGTGCCGTCCCGTGTTCCCCCTGAACGCCCGCACCCCCGTCAGCGCGGCGGCGTTCAGGGGCCCATAAGGCGGAGGCGAAGGCGCACATCTCCGCAACGGCGGG
>JGI1684J13235_1000856_pt1 | contig 10963 bp, 9 predicted proteins | sample PonA232FremontCA_2_FD_13235 | JGI IMG/M metagenome (IMG submission 13235) | reverse complement strand
ACAGTAACAGGTTTGGGGTTGATTTTATCCACCAGATGGCCGCCTCGAGCATTTCCGCCCTGCCGATTCTTGCCATATTTTTGGTCTTCCAGAGACAGATAATTTCCGGTCTAACCAAAGGAGCGGTAAAGCAGTAAGTTAAACTCAGATCTTTCTAGCGAAGTTTGACATAAAAGTAGAGTGATGTTAGTATATGGTCAGAGGTAAACGTTTATATAATCGATTAACTTATGGCAACAATAAATGACGTAGCGGAAAAAGCTGGAGTATCGGTGGCTACGGTTTCTCACGTGATCAACGGTACACGTTACGTTAGCGACGAACTGACCGAACGAGTCGAGCGGGCCATGGAGGAAATAGGTTACCATCCGAATGCAGTTGCAAGGAGCCTGAAAACCCAGAAGACCAAAACGATCGGGCTTATCGTTTCGGATATATCCAACCCTTTCTTTTCTACGCTCCTGCGCGGCGTGGAAGACCACGCGCTGGAAAAGGATCATAGCCTGATTGTTTGCAATACGGACGAAACCCTGGACAAGGAAAAACTATACATAGACGTCCTATCACAAAAAAAGACGGACGGGCTTATCGTCGCACCAACCGGAAAAAGCGACCAGGAAATCTCAAAACTTAAGGATAGAAACGTTCCGCTCGTATTCGTAGACAGAACACTGGAAGAAATAGAAGCTCCCTCGGTTCTGTCGGACAACGTAGCAGGGGCGAAGGCTGCTACAAACCATCTGGTTGAGCTTGGGCACAGGAGGATCGGGATAATTCTTGGATTAGAGAGCGTTAACACTAGCAGGGAGCGTTTACAGGGGTATAAGAACGTCATCACGAAATCGGAAATCGAATACGACGATGCTCTCGTCAAACAGGGTTATTCCCAGGTCGCCGGGGGTGCCGAGGCTGCCAGAGAACTTCTCGAACTGGACTCTCCTCCAACTGCTATCTTCAGCACGAATAACCTCATGACCATCGGAGCGATGCAGGGTATTCAGGAGTCAGGAAACGAATGCCCGACGGACGTCTCTCTGGTAGGGTTTGACGATTTCGAATGGGCTTCCACTTTCAAACCAAGGCTCACGACGGTGGCTCAATCACCCTACGAAATTGGAGCAGAGGCCGCCAGGCTATTATTTGATGCAATAGAATCCGGCTCCAGAAGAATAAGTGAAGTTAGAATACCAACCAGGCTTAAAATTAGGGATTCGACCGCGAGAAGGTTTACTGCCGGAGGTGATAGTTGAAATTCAAAAGCGCTACCATAATAGCCCTACAACTTTCTCTTAATTACACATTTAAAGGGGGTAAACATGAGCACAAAAAGTAGAAAATTCTTGGCAGTTCTTTTAGTCGGTATACTTGCAGTTTCGTTAATTGGTGGTTTAGCCACTACCGTTAAAGCGCAGGAAGAGGAAGAGGAAATATTTATTGGACTGTCGGCCCACGCTGTTCGTAACTCCTGGGAGGACCTCTACGTCAAGGCTTTTAACTGGTACTGTCAGGACATCAGTGAACAAAGGGACGATCTTAACATTCGGACCACCTGGACACAGGCCGGCTATAACGCTTCACTGCAGGTTACGCAGGCACGGCGCCTGATAGACATGGGTATAGATGGTTTGATAATTTCTCCCTGGAACGTGGAAGCGCTGAGAACCGTAATGAATTACGCCGAAAAGAAGGACGTTCCTGTCATTACAACTAACACCATAGTCAACAGTAGCTATCCTCTGATGTTCGTCGGATACGGAGCAAGGAGAGGCGCAAGACAGCTGGGAGAAAGAATTGTCGAATACTTGAAGACAGAGGTGGAGCCGGAAGGCAAGGTTGAAGGAACAGTACTCGAGCTGTCTTCCGGTCCGGGAACTTCCGAGGACGTAATTAGGGGCGGCGGTTTCCACGAAGCCGTGGACCAGTACGAGGGCGTTAAAGTAGTAACAAAGGTAGCGGAATCAATGCGTAACCAAGCTAAAACCAAAACCCTCAACACCCTGAGGGGAGGTGCCGAGGTAGATGCAGTATTTGCGCAAAACGGTTCCATGGGTCTGGGGGCAAACGCCGCCTTTGACACCTACAGTGGAGTGACTCCGAAGGACGTTTTCATCGCTACCGTGGACGCTTTTCCGGATATTTTGGAAGAAATTGGCAAGGGTAATATAGACGTCGGACTGGATCAACCTCCGGCATTTTACAACCCGATAGCAGTACACTACATGGTGAAATACCTGGAGGAAGGCGAAGAGGCCCTACCGGACTACGGCGAAACCATAAATGCCGAAGACCTAGAGATCAGAACGGGAGGCCAGCATTTGGGAGTAGATCCGTGGGCGGAAGCCATCTGGGCGCCAGCTAAAATAGAACACATGACGGAATACAGCGATCAAATAACCAACGACCACAAATGGTTCCAGACGAATGCAGTATTCGTTACGGAAGAGAACTATGATAGCCCGCTTCTGTGGGGTAACTTTCCGTTACCCGGGTGGTAAAGAGGAAGCAACAAACTTTACACAATCCAAGGGCCATCGGATTAACCGGTGGCCCTTTTAGTTCAAGCCTTTTGGTACGACCAAGTAAATTTATTTCGGGTGATAGCTTGTGGAAACAAAGACCAGGTTGAAACTATTTTTTATCGATAATTTAGTCTGGTTTATCAATATCGGTCTCTACGCATTTTTTGCCATACTCAACCCAAAAGGGTTTTTGACTTTCCAGAACGTTGAATTCATTCTATATACGAGTTCCATGATAGGAATGCTCGTCTTTGCCGAGGCAATTATACTTACCACCGGAAATATGGACCTCTCTCTAGCCCAAAATGCCGGGTTATCAGCCATGGTCGGCGGCTTTGTCACCGGCGTGCTTTTTACAAACCTCCCTGGCTGGGTTGGGATCTTAATCGTCGTCGCGACAGGAGCAGCACTGGGTGCCGTAAACGGAATACTTGTCGGGAAAATCGGTTACAACGCCTTTCTGGCAACCCTCGCTACTTTCTTGATCTTTGACTGGACTACCTCCTGGATTCGCAGGGGAGCCATAGTTAATTTATCAAACACCTTCCTCGCTCCCGGCAGGGATCAGGTAGGGGGAATTCACGTAGCGATTTTTATCTTTATTGGGGTAGTTATTGCCCTTCACCTTCTGCTCAGAAAGACTAAATTTGGTCTTCATATATACTCGACAGGTGGAAACCCCGATACTACGGAAATGATGGGGATCAACGTCGGCAACGTGCTTCTATGGGTATTCACCATGGGCGGAGCCATGGCGGGTATCGCAGGATTACTTTACGCCGGTTACGTCACCAGCGTTACCTCAACCCTTGCTGAAGGAGTTATATTTAACGCATTTGCCGGAGCCATAATTGGAGGAATTAGCCTCAGAGGCGGTCGAGGCAGGATTACCGGAGCTATGGGTGGAGTTATTCTTCTCGGAATCCTCGAAGCTGGGCTAACCATGCTCAACGTTTCTCCTTCAGTTCGGGGTGTCCTAACCGGTATAGTTCTTCTGGTGGCAATATTCATCAACATGTCGATAAGCCGACTCAGGGACGAAATCCTAATGCCTTCTTAAGGGGGTAAAGATGGAAGAATCCGACGAGAGTAGCGACACACCAATTTTAAAAGCGGAAGGAGTGCATAAGTGGTACGGTAAAATTCATGCACTGCGGGATTTCAATTTCGAGATCAGACCCGGGGAAGCAGTGGGTTTAATTGGAGATAACGGTGCCGGAAAGTCGACGTTTGCCAAAATCATTGCGGGAGTAATCGAAAAGAACGAAGGAACTATTTACTGGAAGGGCGAAGAAGTGGAAATTAATTCGATTGAAGACGCCAGAAACCTGGGTATTGAGACGGTTTACCAGGAGCAAGCCCTTGTTGAAGAACTTAGCGTTGCCAAAAATATCTTCTTGGGCCGGGAGGTTTCCAGGTACGGTCCTCTGGGTGCTCTGGATATGGAGAAAATGGAGGAAGAAGCTCGTGAAGTTACAGAAAAGCTCGGGCTGAGAATGGAGCCAACGCAGGAAGTTAGGTTCTGCTCCGGTGGGGAGCGGCAGGGGGTAGCAGTGGCGAGAGCGCTTAAATTCCAGGCTAATTTGATTATACTGGACGAACCAACCCGGGCAATCTCTTCCCGAGGGGTGGAAAAAATTCTGGAATTTATCAGAGAAATGAAGGAACAGGGTATAGCGGTAATTTTGATCTCACACATTTTCCCCCAGATATTCCCGGTTTCCGATCGTTTCGTCATTTTGTCAAGAGGCGAGAAAATAACGGAGAAGAAGCAGGAGGAAACATCCTCGGATGAACTATCGGAGATAATAGTCAACAACAGCCGTTAGGCGTCGTATTTATCATATCTCTCGGGTCTTTTTGACCGTAAGTAGTATTAGCTATTTTAAGAACTTTCGCTAGTTAGTATTATTTATTGGGTGATAATAAATGAACGGTGAAAACTTCCTGGATCGGCTCTCTGATCTGGAAGGTAAAGTAGCTGTGGTTTCATTAGGAAACCCGGATCCGGATGCAATTGCCTCGGCTTTTGCTCTGGGAAAACTGCTTGAATTCTACGGTATTGATTTCGATTTCCTCTTTGAGAGTGGGATTCACAGGCCGGAGAACCAGTTACTCGTTAATTACCTCGGAATTAGCATAAAGCAGCTGGGGCATGGCTCCTTGGAAAGTTTTGACCACGTTTCCCTGGTTGATTGCAACCCAAGCAGGTTAAATCCGGAATCAGAGAAGGACTGGGTTCCGGATATGACCCAAAAGCTTTTTTCGATTCAGGATCATCACGGAATAGAGGATGAGGACATGGAGGATCTGGAGTCCCGGGACGTATATATCGATGTTAGACCAAAACTTGGTTCCTGTGCAACTATACTCGGGGAGCTTATACAAGAAGCAGAGCTGGAATTTGATGAAAATACTGCCACAGCTCTTTATTACGGGCTGCATTCTGACACCAACGGCTTTCTCAGGGGTTATACCAGGACAGACTTCCTTCAGGTAACCAATTACGTGGAAAAAGTCGACCAGGAAGCACTAACGAATATCATCGGGACGGTGATGACGTCTGAGACGTTCGACCTGATTCACAGAGTAACCGACCAAGACCTCTACGAAGTCCGGGGAACGTTCAAGTTTGCCGATGCGGGAACTCTGGACAGTAAAAGCAAAACAGCCATTCCTCAGGTAGCCGACCTCCTGCTGCGCGAAGAAGGCGTGGAAGGAGTAGTAATCGCCGGAGTCGACATAGAGGAGCAGGTCATAGTGGGTTCCGTAAGGTATTCCGGTTCTCGTTTTACCGCAGAGGAGATCGCCGAAAAAATTGCCGACGGAAACGGCAGCGGTGGCGGACACGTGGAAATGGGTGGGTTTCAGCTTCAGCCCGGTGTCGTTAGGGATACGCTGGAGAGTCGATCTACCCAGGATGCCATCATGGATAGCATAAAAAGAAGATTTTTCAACGTGGTTGGTAAGTAAATCTGGTAGATAATTATTAGACCCGCCGAACCGGTGAACTGATCCGACGGGTCTTTGTTCTTTTGTACTTAAAGGGTCTTCGGGATTGTGGTACTCAAAATATACTTCTTACCTATTACTTCAAGGTTCAGGTTATCGCTGTCTTCTACTTCATTCAAATTTAAGCTAATCTCGGCACCATCTTCGTTCCGGCTAGCCAATTCCGCATAGGCCACGTAGGTCGTCTTTTCTTTTGAAAGGTCTATGAGACCGGCTGCGTACGTCTCGTCCATCGCCTCCGGTAAATCAGTTGCCAGAATTAAGTAACGTTTTTCTCCGTAGATGGCCAGACCAACCAACAATCCGTCAGACATGTTGGCCTCGGATATCGCCAGACTTGTATTTGTAGCGACCACAACGTCCTCGAATGAAGCAGTTGGCTCGCCAAATTCGTGCTCCACTCCCGGAAGTTTTCCGTATTCCTCGTCGATAATCTCCATGACCGCGGTCCTGTTTTCCTCCGGAACTTCGTTTGCTGTTATCGCCAACGCAGGAAAAAGAAGTATTGATAGAGCCAGAAAAGGAACCAGCAATCTAAATTTAGTTTTGCCTGCAAGCATTTTAACCTCCTCCTGTATTACTTGCTTTAATATTCGTAAGCCAGTTTGACCGCGCTCTGCCGTGCACCGAAGTAATAACGGTTGTTTCGGGGCGGCCACTCAATTCTGACCCTGAACCCATTCCGAAGTTCGTTTGGATTGCTCAAATGATAGGAACCGGAAGCTTCGTAGCCAACTCCGTTCGTATCCCCTGAGTACTGTGGCCTGAAAGTATTAGAAAGGTCGACGCTGCCACGTTCGATCAAGTTACCGTTCATGTCGGTTATCCGGAACTCAAGCGTGGCCCCAAAACCGCTACCCCAATCCTGATTTGCCACGAGCAGATCGAAGTTCAGGTAAGCTTGGTTGGGAGAATGCGGAATTGAATACCACGTCCATCGGGCATAATCTCCGAAACTGCTACTCCAGTACCAGTTGTTTTCCCTATTTCCGTTACTGTTGAAATAGTCCGCACTTACCTGGTTAAACCGTGGTCGAGACGGCCCAACGTCTATTCTCTTACTTATCCGGTCAGTTGCACCGTCGTTATCCCTTACAGTTAAAGTAACTTGCCTGGTACCTGAAGAGTTGAAGCTATTCCATACTACGCGCCCGCTTCTATCAGTTCTACCGTCGCCATTGAAATCCCAGTTCCAGGATACGATTGAGCCGTCCGGATCGTAAGAAGAGCTGCCGTCGAAACGGACTGTTTCCCCGACACTCGGGCTCGTGGGCGAGTAACTGAACTCGGCTCTCGGTTGCTGGTTGCTGGGTCCTATCTGCACGTATTGAGTGGTGGACGAACTCGCCCCATCATTATCCGTTACGGTAAGAGTAACCCTGGCCCTTCCGCTGCTGGTATAACGAGTATAGACAGTGGTGCCGGTTGCCTCGATGTTTCCATCCCCGTCTAGGTCCCACTCCATTCTCCTTATCCTCCCATCCGGGTCGTAAGAACCCGAAGCATCGAACCTGATTCTCTCGTTCGTCTGGGGGTTGGTCGGAGAATAAGAAAATCGTGCCTGTGGAGGCTGATTTGTAGGCTGAGATGATACTACCTGGAAATCGTAGAAATCAGTATCCCACTCCACCGGCGTCAACTGGAACTTTATCTTTGAATCCTCACCGCCGAGGTGGAGTCCAAACTTGGCCTTCAGGCCCGACTGAATTTCGTCTTTCAGCGCTTGGGGGTCTGGTACGTCCGGAAAGCCACTGTCCCTAAACGGATTGCTGGGATACCGGACGAAATCGTAAATACCTATTTTTTTGGTGGTTGCGAGTACCTGCAGGTACTCGTTTCCCGGTGGCCCCGTGACCCCAAAGTTGTAGTTTCCGGAAGGCAAGACGTGAGTGCCGGCACTCCTTCTCTCGTTGCCTTCCCACTTGTTGGGATAGATTAATTTTACTCCCGCGTTTGGCGTATAATCCAGGATATAAACGTAAGCTGCCTTATTTAGCTCAAAAAATATCCTTGCGTTCTCTCCAATTAAGTACTGCTTCTTATCCGTCCTTATGCTTACGTTGAGGTTGCTATCCTGTGGTGGCCGCGGAACAATCATGAATGGAGCTGGTTGCCCGCTTCCGTTTGAAGTCATAATCCAGTTGCCTGAATCCGACCAGAGTGGAGCAACCTGTTCAGCGGCTCCCGTCGAAACCGTAGAAACGAAAGCAATAGTTAAAACTAATACCAGAAGGCCAATGAAACGAAAAGAACGCCTCTTTCCAGATTTGAATCCTTTTGAGTTTCTCATATTACCCCCTCTATTTCCTTNATTCCTNTTACTGCTTGTGCTGCTGGCTGGACCCATTAAGTCAAAGACCCGTAATTTCACGGGAATTACTAAAATACTTCTAACCAATTTTACTCGATTTATTTGCAGGAATCCAAATTATTCCCCCACATCGCGGCCGAAGTTTGCCCGAAGGAATTTTGTTTTCTTTTGCCTCTTCCAGGTTTTAATGCTCCACGATGTTAAATCCAATCTCGGAAAAGAGAAAATCAATTCGTATCCCCAGGTGATATTTTCGAAAAAAAATATTACACTGAAATAGAAAAGCCAAATAGGTGGTTATATGTCAGGAATAGTCTTTTTTAAAACTGAAAAACTAGAGCAACTGAAGCTTTTTTACCGGGATAGACTGGGGGCCGAATTGTGGAAAGACCAGGGTGACTGTTTGATATTCGAGAAGAACGGTTTCCGTTTCGGTTTTTGCGAGAGAGAGCCAGCAGAAAACTGCGGAATATTAACTTTCGTCTTTGACAGCAAGGCCGAAGTAGAGGGAATCTACGAAGAACTGGAGGACCTGGCTGAAGGAAAACCTGTCTCCAGGCAACCGGATTACGACATCTATCAATTTTTCGCGAGGGATCCCGAGGACAGGACGCTCGAATTCCAGTGTTTCCTCGAGGGGTGAAGAAGAGAGGGTGAAATGAATAATGAATAAAGAAGAGTTCTCGTTTACCGGAACTGAGGGTAGGGAACTTCACGGAACCAAGTACTCTTCCCCTGGTTCCTCCGCCGGAATGCTGGGGGTTATACATGGTATGGCCGAACACCGGGGAAGGTATGAGGACTTTGCTCTAGAACTGGTTGCGGAAGGGTACTCCGTTTCTACTTACGACCAGATCGGGCACGGTGAAACCGCCAGGAAAAACGACGGACCGCTTGGACACGTACCTTCAAAATCAGGCTGGGAAGGCCTGGTCTCTGATGCAAAAGTGTTTCTTGATAATATTATGCACAGAAGCAAGCCGGTCCCCCTATACTTATTCGGACACAGCATGGGTTCTTTCGTTACTCGGTCTTTAATCCTTGAGTTCGGGGAGAAGGTTGATGGCGTTATACTCTCCGGCACCGGCAGGACCAGCAAAGCATTATTGAGAGCCTTGCAACCCCTGGCAAAACTGGAGAGGTGGTTCAGAGGTGAAACAACCAACAGCTTTCTCATGGAAAAACTATTGTTTTCTTCTCACAATTCCGAATTCGAACCAGCAGAGACGCCTTTTGACTGGTTGAGCAGGGACAAGGAAGAAGTCGAAAAATATTTGGAAGATGAATTAAGCGGGTTTAATTGCACCACGGGTTTTTACGAAGCTTTTATTTCCGGTATGAGGGACCTCGTGGAAGCAGATGAACCGGCAAATGTTAGAAAGGATTTACCTATTATGTTTATATCGGGAGAGGAGGATCCCGTGGGAGGAAAGGAAATCGTTGCACTGGCAGAGGAATTCGAGAAATCTGGGCTAAAAAAGGTTGAGAGTAAAATTTATCCGGGGGCTCGGCACGAACTGATAAATGAGACAAACAGAGGTGAAGTCATAAGAGACGTCATAGAGTGGCTCGAAAAACAATAAATACAGTAACCTAAACTCAATTCTTTGCTAGTCGGATCTTTCCAGAGCCGTTGNTTTGGGTGGTTGAAGNGTATANAGGCGTCCTTTGGTACCTTTAACGTAATNACTACCGAAGGGAANCACCAAACACTTAAACCCAGGTATACACCGGGGCTCGAAACCCCCGGACTATCGACTATTGTAAATCATGTTTTCACGCTGAAGTCTTGTCCGGTTAAAGTTTTCGGGCACCAAAATCGTAATGGGGTTTTATTAATGGGGGAAGACTTGAGTTAAAATATTTCTGCAAGAAATTCTTCAGCTTTGTTCTCGTGAGCGGAGATGGTCTCTTTGCCCATTCTATCCAGGTTAGACACCATAACAGCCATTCTGGGTATATCTTCGAACTTCTCCCTGTGTTTTTTGATAAATCGCCAGAAAAGTCCGTCCCAGATCTCACACCAATCTCCAGAGTTATAATCGCTCATTTTTCTGATATAATTGGAGGAGCTGATGTAAGGTTTCGTCATTATCAATCCACCATCGGCGTACTGGCTCATGCCGTAAACGTTTGGAGTCATGACCCAATCGTAAGAGTCAATTGATAGCTCCATAAACCATTTATATACCTCATTCGGCCGTATCCCGCAGAGAAGCGCGAAATTACCAACCACCATGAGACGTTCTATATGGTTGATGTAACCGTATCTTTTTATTTTTTCTATTGTCCGGTCAATCGGAGGTATGCCGGTGCTTGCCTCGTAAAAGGAAACCGGGACTGACTTCTGTTGCTTCCAGTAATTACTATTTTTTTGCTTCTTGCTTTCCAGCTCGTATATCAGGCGAACGTACTCCCGCCAGCCAATTACCTGGCGAACGAATCCTTCGACAGAATTCAAACCGATTTCCGGATTCTCCCTGTAAGCATCGACGGCTGCATTCACCACCTCCATTGGCTGTAGTAGTCCGATATTAATTAGGGGGGAAAGCAGCGAATGAAAGAGAAAGCTATCCTCTCGTGAAATAGCGTCCTGGTAATCGCCAAAATTTTTAAACCTCTTATCGAGAAAATCCTCCAGCCAGTTTATTGCTTCCTCTCTGTTGACCGGAAAGACGAAGCCGTCGAGTGACCCGGGATTATCGGAAAAGTTCTGCAGGACATACTGTCGTTCTTCTTCGAGTGATCTATCCTTATTAAGGTCCGGTAACTCGGGAGTATCAACCGACTCCGGCAGGCTTTTTCGGTTTTCCGGGTCAAAGCTCCACTTGCCACCCTCCGGCTTTTTTTCTTCCATTAGGACGTCTAACCGGCGGCGTTGCTTTCGGTAAAACTTCGTCATCCTGTAATCGTTACCTTCAAAGTTCTCCCCAAACCAGCCAACCTCGGTAACGAAGCCAGGATTCTCCTTCCTCTCGAGTTCTATCCCAAACTCGCCGGCCAGTTCTTCTATTTTCCCCCGCAGTGGCTTATCGACCGTATCGTAATAAACTAATTTGGAAGAAACAGCAACTTTCTCCATGGATTGCTTCAGGGGGTCTTCCAGCTGGCTGGAAAAATA
>JGI1684J13235_1000855_pt1 | contig 10970 bp, 10 predicted proteins | sample PonA232FremontCA_2_FD_13235 | JGI IMG/M metagenome (IMG submission 13235) | reverse complement strand
GCTGGAGGACATGGCGCCCCTGCAGGCCCTGTACCTGACCATCGGCACCCTGACCACGGTCGCTCCGTTCAATCTCTCCGAAGGCGGACGCCTCTTCGCAATCATCCTTATCCTCTTCGGCTTCGGCCTGGTTACCGCCACGGCCACCTACCTGGGCCACATGATCCTTGAAGGCAGCGTCATTGAACAACACCGGAGGCGCAAATTGCACAAAACCCTTCAGAGCTTCAACAATCACTACATCATCTGCGGTTACGGCCAAATGGGTCATATCATCGCTGAAGAGCTCTTTCACAAGGGGCTCTCCATCGTGGTGATCGACAAGGACGAGGAAGCCATCCAGCGCTGCAAGGAGCTGGGAATCTTTCACCTGGAAAGAGACGCCATGGAAGAGGACTACCTCCTCGAGGCGGGCATCGAAAGGGCCAAGGGCCTCATATCCGTGGTCAACCGCGACGCGGACAACGTCTTCATCGTCCTCACCGCCCGAGCCCTGAATCCGGATTTGCAAATCTTCGCCCGCGCCTCCAGCAAGGGCGTGGAGAAGAAGCTCTTCCGGGCGGGTGCCGACCACGTGGTCTCTCCGTATGCGAGCGCCGCCATCCGGATCACCCAGAACGTTCTCCGGCCAACGATCACCGACTTCCTGGAGCTGGCCCTCTCCGGAAAAGGGATCGACCTGGAGCTCGAAGAGCTGGAGATCCCCGAGAACGCGCCATTTGCCGGAGCGACCCTCATGGACACCAACATCCGCAACGATTACGACCTGATCATCGTGGCCATCAAAAGAGCCGACGGGACGCGTGTGTACAATCCCTCCTCCCTTGAGCCCATCCATTCCGGAGACACCATTATCGCCATCGGTCCGCAAACGAATATGGACCGTCTCTACAAGAGGCTCTACGGAAAGGATCGCAACACGGGATACCGCGACAACGCCTGACGGGATACCGGAACAGCCCTCAAAGCGCTCTTTGCCGAGCCAAGAGCGCCTGATCCCCGAATTCCTCCCATCCAAATCGCCTTCCTTTCCCAGCACGGATTCCGAAGTTCCGTCACCGATCGCCGCAGATGCCCAAATCACAACTCGCCTCGCGCCGGTCTCCAGTCTGGACGTATTGCCACACTGTTGTGTTTCCCGCGTGGCTATCTTTTTTTCCCTCCCTCTTATTGAAACACACCCTTTTTATGTGCTCTAATTTTCTATAATGAGTGTATTGCTCATTCAGGAGGCTGTCGGACAGCCAAGTGTTTGCGCACCGACCTCTATCCGGCTGTGAACTCTGATACTGCCGCCGCGCAAGCGCCCAACCCTGTATAGGACATCGCCACAAGGAGGGCAGGATGGACAGGGAATCCGCTATGATCGACGTCACCAACCTGGAGGATTGCCGGCACAATAACAACATCCAGGTTATCCGGGAGATCTTCCAGGACGCCAGGAACCGTTTGGAACAGGGCGAGGAGATTATGCTCCTTCAAACGCACTACGACTCGCCGCCAGAGTTTCTGGAGCGGATCAGCAGCCGCGATCGCCTGGAGGAGATAGCCGGATACTATCTGCCCTAGGACCCCTTTCCTCCGGATGCCCTGCCCTAATTTCCGGCGGGATCCTGTTGGCACCAATACTGGCCCCAAACAATGAAACACCTTCTATGGAAAAGGCCATTTATTGCAAGGAGGACCGTATGGCCGAGAAAGGCGACGGCAGCCGCCGAGGCAGGGGAATAACCCGGCGCAGGTTCATCATGTCCGTGGGCGCGGCCTCCATGGCTGCCGCGGCATCGGGCCGGGTCTCCGCAGCAAGCGAGAAGCAGGGGCCTCTCATCATGCAATCCACCGGCAATCCCGAGACCAAGATCAAGCTGCGCATCAACGGCCGAGACCGTCACCTCCTGGTGGAGCCCCGCTGGACCCTGCTCCACGTCCTGCGGGAGGAGCTCGGGCTCACCGGCACCAAGATCGGCTGCGGCCGCGGGGAATGCGGCGCGTGCACTGTCCTGGCGAACGGAACGCCCGTATACTCCTGCATGACACTTGCCGTGGAGGCGAAAGGCACGGAGATCACCACCCTGGAAGGGCTGATGGACGGGGAAAAGCTCGGCGTGGTGCAGGAGGCCTTTCTGGAAAAGGACGCCTACCAGTGCGGCTACTGCACACCGGGCCAGATCATGGCCGTGGAGGGGCTCCTGCGGAACAACCCCGACCCAAATCTTCGGGAGTTCCAGATCGGTGTGAGCGGCAACCTGTGCCGCTGCGGGGCCTATGTAAACATTTTCCGGGCCGCGCGGACAGCAGCGGAAAAAAGAAAATAGACGGTTCCTTCTGGAACCGTTGGGGACAGGGAGGCGTGCATGCGCGACGAAAACAAGGGCCGTTACTACGTGCAGGGCATCCCGGTGCCGGAGACTCCGGAGGAAGAGCAACAGCCGGAGCAATGGGAGGATACGCGATTCATCGGCCGCAGCATCCCGCGGGTGGACGGATACGAGCGGGTCAGCGGCTCCGCGGTCTACCCCTCGGACGTGGTGCTTCCGGGCATGCTCTATGGGGCCATTTTGCGCTGCCCCCACCCCCACGCCCGAGTCAAGCGCGTCGACGCCTCGGCAGCGGAAAAGCTCTCAGGGGTACGCGCAGTCCTGACCCGGAACAGCCCGGAAGCCGATCTGTCCTGGAGCTATGGCTCCCATCCCCAAAAGCTCTTCGAGGAGCGGTGCCGCTACGAGGGCGAAGCGGTTGCCGCGGTCGCGGCGGATCATCCAGACCGGGCAGTGGACGGCCTGCGGGCCATCCAGGTGGAATACGAGGTCCTGCCCTTCGTGGCCGACATGGAGCAGGCCCTTGAATCCGGTGCAGCCAGCGTCCACTCCGGGGGCAACACCGCGGACTCCGANACTTACGAGCGCGGGGATATCGACGGGGGGTTCAGCCTGTCTGACGCGGCCCTGCAGCGGGACTACACCACCGCAGCGGAGCTGCACACCCCCTTGGAGCTGCACGGCTGCGTGGTCAACTGGGAGGGATCCGGCCTGACGGTGTGGGAATCCACCCAGGGCGTCTTCGCCGTGCAGTCCCAGCTTGCCGAGGTGCTGGACATGCCGCTTTCCAGGGTGCGGGTCATCGGGCACTACCTTGGCGGCGGCTTCGGCAGCAAGCTGGAAACGGGCAAGTATTCCGTCCTTGCGGCCCTGCTGGCCAAAAGGACGGGCAAGCCGGTCAAGATGTTCCTCTCCCGGGAAGAGACCTATCTCACCTGCGGCAACCGCCCGCCCAGCTCCATACGGCTCAAGGCCGGTGCGAAAAAGGACGGCACGCTCACTGCGCTGCAGCTCACCTGCAGAGGAACCGGAGGGGCCTATCCCGCGGGCGGGATCGCCCTGATGGACTGGCTGGTCCGCGACCAATACACCTGTCCCAATGTGCGGACCGAGTGCACCGACGTCTTCATCAATTCCGGACCGGCACGCCCCTTCCGCGCCCCAGGGCATCCCCAGTGCTCCTGGGCCCTGGAGCAGATGCTGGACGAGATTGCGGAGGAGATCGGAATGGACCCGGTGGACTTCCGCCTCAAGAACATCCCGCGCCACAGCCAGGCCCGCAGCGGCACCCCCAAGTACTCCAGCACCGGCTTGGAAGAGTGCATCCGCCGGGGCGCCGAGGCTTTTGAATGGAAGAAGACCCGAAAGCGCGCCGAGGAAGCGAGCAAGGGAAGCTCCATCAAGCGCGGCGCGGGCATGGCTGCCTGCCTCTGGTTCGCCGGGGACGGCGGTCCGCCCGCAACGGTGATCCTCAGGCTCTATTCCGACGGCAGCGTCAATCTCAACATGGGGGCGAGCGACATCGGCACCGGGACCAAGACGGTCATGGCCCTGGTGGTCTCCGAGGAGCTGGGGATAAGGCCGGAATACATCCAGATCGAGCACGCGGACACGGCCACCACCCAGTACGCTACCCCCAGCGGCGGCAGCAAGACCGTGCCCACCGAGGCGCCAGCTGTTCGCGCCGCTGCCATCAAGATCAAGCGCCAGCTCCTGGACATGGCGGCGGACGATCTGGGAGCCGAGCCCTCCCTGCTGCGGTTCCAGGGTGACCGCATTCTGGCCCACGGCGAGCCCTCCCGGAGCATCCCCCTCACCGGAATCAGCGGGCTCAGGCGGCGCGGCGTCCTTGTGGGCGTGGGACACAGGGCCCCCAATCCGGACAATATTGCCATCAACCCCTTCGCGGCGCAGTTCTGCGAGGTGGAGGTCAACACCAATACCGGAGAGACGAGGATTCTTCGCTTTCTCGGAGCACACGAGAGCGGCAGGGTCATGGACCGGCTCACCTACGACAACCAGGTCTACGGCGGCATCACCATGGGCATCGGCCTGGGCACCACCGAGCACCGGATGCTGGACGCCGGGCAGACCGGAAAGCTGGTAAACCGGAACTGGCACGACTACAAGCTCCCCACCGCACTGGACGTGCCCGCGGACAAGACCTCCCTGCCCATCGAGACTGTGGACGAGCTGGCCAACAACACCGGAAGCAAGGGGCTGGGCGAGCCTGTAACCATTCCCACCGCCGCGGCCATAGCCAATGCGGTGTATCACGCCACAGGGGTGCGGGTTTACGATTCCCCGATCAACCCGCTCCGCATGAGCGCGCTTCTGGCCAAAAGGTAGGCAAGGTTTTTCACCAGGTTCTTCCTCCAACCCCAAAAAGGAGTTTGCGGCCATGCTTCCCAATTTCGACTATGTCCGGCCGCGCACCCTGAAAGAGGCCACGGATCAGCTCTCCGGCGAGAAGGACGTGATCCACGCGGGAGGGACCGATCTCCTGGGCTGCCTCCGGGAGGGCGTCTTCGAGGCGGAAAAGGTGGTCAGCCTAACCGGCCTGGACGGATTGCGGGGCATCGAGGAAACAGCGGACGGCGGCCTGCGCATCGGGGCCCTGACCACCATTTCCGAGATCGCGCAGAGCCGGCTCGTTTCCGGCAAATATCCCGGTCTGGCCCAGGGGGCCTCGGAAGTGGCCAGTCCGCAGCTCCGCAACCAGGGCACCCTCGGGGGCAACCTCTGCCAGAAGCCCAGATGCTGGTACTATAGAGGGGAGTTCGACTGCCTGCGCAAGGGCGGCCCCAAGTGCTACGCCGTGGGCGGAGAAAGCCAGTACCACTGCATCCTCGGCGGCGCGGGATGCTATATCGTGCACCCTTCGGACACTGCGCCGGTCCTGGTCGCTCTCCAGGCCGAGGCCCGGATCGACGGCCCCAAGGGAAAGCGGAAAGTGCCGGTGTCGGAGCTCCACGTTCCCCCGTCCAGGGACCCCAGGCGGGAGACGGTTCTGGAACGGGACGAGATCCTGACCGAGGTCCGGATCCCCCCTCCCTCCTCCAGTCTCTCCACCAGCTATCGCAAAGTACGAGCCAGACGAGCCTGGGACTTCGCTCTGGCCGGAGTCGCCCTGGCCATCGACTTCAGGGACGACACGGCGAGAAGGGCACGCGTCGTGCTGAGCGGCGCGGCGCCCGTCCCCTGGCGCTCCGAAGAGGCCGAATCCGCGATCAGCGGTGCCGCGATCACGCCCGAGACCGCGGAAAAAGCGGCGGAAGCCGCTATGCGGAAGGCAACTCCGCTGAAGGACAACGCCTACAAGGTTCCTTTATTCCGAGGGGTAATCGCGGAGGAGCTTTTACGGGCCGCAGAGACGACGGGTTGATCCCGGCCGGGCGCTTCGGCCGCCTCTGAGGGTCGCATGAAGGACGGACAGGCGCCGGGGCCAGCCGGCTCATTCCCTCTCCTCTTCTTCAGGCGGGCTCCATTCGCAGACATTGGCCAGCTCGTCGATCCGGGTCCGGTCCCACAGACGGACGCGGGTGCAGTACGCCGCGCGTCCGATCAGGTGCGCGGCCACCGGTGCGGTGAGCAGCAGGAAGACGATTGCGGCAAAAGCCCGCAGGGTGGTGCTCAGCTCCATGTAGTAGCTGGCCAGGGCCAGAAACATAAGCCCCGAGCCGAGCGCTCCCGCCTTGGTCGCCGCATGCATCCGGATAATGGTGTCCGGCAGGCGGAGCATCCCCACCGAGGCCACCAGGCAGAAGACCCCGCCCAGCAGCATCAGCACCGCGGTGAGCACTTCCATCACGGCCCCTCCTCTTCGTCCACATCTTCCCGGCCGCCCCGCTCCTTGGCCAGGCGTTCCCGGAACCGGGCCAGGGCCACGGTCCCCAGAAAGGCGATCAGGGCGTAGGCAATGGCCACGTCCAGATAGGTCTTCTGCCCCGTATGAATGGACAGCGCCGCCAGATAGGCCACAATCAGCACGGAGATCAGGTCCAGGGCCACGATCCGGTCCGCCTGATCCGGGCCCATCACCAACCTGACGAAGGCGATCAGGATCGCCAGTGTCAAAAGGACCAGAGTGATCTGCGCGGCGATCTGCACGATCTGACTTTCCACGCCCATTATCGGAACGCCTCCAGCACCGGTTTTTCAATCCGTTCCTTGATCTGCGCCCGGGCAGTCTCCACGTCGTCCACAAACATCACGTGCACGTACAGGGTGCTTCTGTCCGCAGAGACATCCAGGCTCAAGGTCCCGGGGGTCAGGGAAATCATGTTGGCCAGGACCATGATCTCGAAATCCGACCGTACGTCGAGCGGCACCCCGATCACCGCGGGGCTGCTGAAATGGCTTGGCGTAATCACGTCCCAGAGAACGCGGAAGTTGGAAACCAAGAGCTCCCATATAAAGGTGGCCATCAGCTTCACGAGCTTGATCACGCGCAGGAAATAGCCTGTGGGCCCGTAGAGGGATCTGGTAATCCAGAGGGCCGCGTAGCCTATGGCAAAGCCCGCGACAAATCCGCTCAGGGTGAGCTGGTCCATGATCACGGTAAAGCCCGCGGCCAAAAGGAGATTGAGCAGGAAAAGATGGCTCATTTGTCCCCCAATACGGCGTTCACGTAGATTTCGGGATGCGTCAGCTCGTGCGCCGCCCGCTCGGCCACTTGCAGGAAAGGACCGGGCAGGAGCCCGATAATCAGGGTCAAACAGGCCAGGCCGGTGACCGGCAACAGCATCCAAATATCCGGGCTCTTCCCTTCGGGGCGGCTTTGTACGGCGTCCTGCTCCTCCGGGCCAGGCTTCCAGAAGGCCTCCCCCCAGATCTTGGTCATGGAGTAGGTGGTGAGCAGGCCCACTATCACCGCGGCTGCGGCAGCGCCGTAGGCCCCGATCTCCAGGCCGGCGCGGACCAGGATCAGCTTGGCCCAGAATCCGGACAGGGGCGGAAACCCGGCCAGGGAAAAGGCGGAGATAAAGAAGAGAATCGCCACATAACGGTGACCGTGATAGAGCCCGCCGAGCTTCTTGAGCTCGAAGGTACCGCAGATCCGGGCGGAAAGGCCGGAGATGAGGAACAGATTCGATTTGACGATCATATTGTGCAGGAGATAGAAGACCGCTCCGGCCAGGGCCAGAGGGGAAAACAGGGCCAGCCCCAGGATCATGTATCCCACCTGGCTGACAATATGCACGGAGAGGATGCGCCGGAACTCGTTGTACGACGCTGCCCCCAGCACGCCCGTGAACATGGTGACCACCCCGGCAACCAACAAGATCCCGTGCGTGTAGGCGATATTAAAGGTAAAGACCAGGGAGAAGAGGCGGATCAGGGCGTAGACCCCCACCTTGGTGAGGAGCCCGGCCAGGATGGCAGAAACCGCCACAGGCGGTGTGTGGTAGGACGCCGGAAGCCAGAAGAACAGCGGAAAAAGGCCCGCCTTGATCCCGAAGGCAGTCATGAAGATGGCGGCCACCGCCGTCAGCAGGGCCTGGTTGTCCACCTCCTGGACCGCCAGATGCAGGTCCGCCAGGTTCAGGGTGCCGGTCATGCCGTAGAGCAGCCCGATGCCGGAAATAAAGAGCAGCGTGGCAAAGAGGTTGATCATCACGTACTTCACCCCGCCGTCGAGCTGCTCTTTTGTGCGGCCCAGGACCAGCAGCCCGAAGGAGGCCATGAGCATAACCTCGAACCAGACGTAGAGGTTGAACAGATCCCCGGTGAGGAATGCGCCGCACACCCCGCCCAGAAGAATGTGCAGCAAGGGATGGTATCCGGCTCCGAGCAGGTCGGAATCGATTTCGGCCCTGGAATAGAGGGTGACCGCAAAACCCAGGATCGCCGTAACCATGACCATGACCACGCTCAAGTGGTCCGCGGCCAGGGTGATTCCGAAGGGCGCGGGCCAGTCGCCCACCTGCATGGCCTGCATGCCACTCTGGGCCACCCAGATGAACAGAAGCGCGCAAGCCGTCAGATGCAGAAGCGCACCCAGGAGGCTGATTAGTTGCTGCCTGCCTTGTTCGCCGCTGGACCAGAGGGTGACCGCGGCGGAGGCAAAGGGCAGGATAACCGGAAGCACCAGGAGCACATTCATTCCGGCTTCTCCCTTCGCTCCGGACTGTGCGCATCCGCGTCCGGCTTCTCCCCGGTGCCTCGGCCGTCCTCCCTTGGCTCCGCCATTCGCATGAGCTCGGTATTCACCGTGCCCAAGGCCTGATAGGTTCGATAGAAAAGGATGAACACAAAGGTCATCAGCGCGAACCCGATCACGATAGCGGTCAGGATCAGGGCCTGGGGCAGCGCGTTTGCCATCGCCTCCGCCGGAACGACGGCCTTTTCGGCGATCTGCGGCGGCTTGGAATGCGAGAGCCTGCCGGAGACGAAGATCAGGAGGTTGACCCCGTTGGTGGCCAGAACCAGACCGAAGATGAAGCGAATCAGATTGCCCGAGAGCATGAGATAGATGCTTGCCGCGGCAATGATGCCGCACAGAAATGCCAACGCCGTTTCCATGTCACTCCTCTTCCAGGGCCAATATAAGGGTCAGGATCATCCCCAGCACAATGGCGTACACGCCGATGTCGAACAAAAGGGGCGTGCCCAGGGCCACCTCCTTGCCGTCAACATCCGCGATGGTCCACCACAGGCCGGTCAGGAAGGGTTTTCCCGCAAAAAGACCAATCAGCCCGGAAAACAGGGCCAGTGCCATCCCCACAACGATAAGCCCACGCGGATTGATCCAAATGCCCCGCCGCACAGGAGCGCTGCCTTCGGCCATGATATAGAGGGCGAATCCGGTACCCGCCACCAGCGCGCCGGCAAAACCCCCGCCAGTGGCGTTGTGGCCCCTGAGCAGGAGGTACACGGAAAACACGAGAATCATGCTCACCAGCAGCCGAGTGGCCGCACGCAGAATCAGGGACTGGATCATGCTTGCCTCCGCCGCTTCTGGATCAGGAAATACCCGGCGATCCCAGCCGTGGCCACCACGATGATCTCGCCGAGGGTGTCCATGCTGCGGAAATCCACCAGGATCACGTTCACGATATTGCGGCCGTGGGCCTCGAGATAACTCGTGTTCTCGAAGAATGCGGTAATGGAGCGATCCAGCGGACCGGAAAGCATCGCCAGAGTCAGAGTGGTTATGAGCACTCCGGCGCTCACGGCCAGTGCCGCGTCGAAGCACCTCCTCGCCCCGGATTTGTGTTTTCTGGCGCCCAGACCGGGCAGGCGCAGCAGGATGATGGAAACAATGATTACGGTGAGCGTCTCCACCAGCAGCTGGGTCAGGGCCAGATCCGGAGCGCCGCGGGCCAGAAAGATCACTGCGATCCCGGCCCCGACCACGCCCAGAGCGCAGATGGCCAGAAGCACGGAACGCGTGAACACCACCGTGCCCACCGCCGCCAGAATGGCCAGAAGGAGAAGCCACTGCCTCAGGGCCAGCCCGGGCATACCCAGGTCCGGCAGGACCTGCAGGCCGCGCAGGTAGCTGTATCCGGTCAAAAGAACGAACGTCGCGACCACAATGAAGAAATAGCGGTGCAGAGAACCATTCTGCAAGAGACGGCTCTGCAGACGGCCTGTGGCCGCCACGCCCTCGACCGCCGTGTCGTAGATGCGGGAGGCGTCCAGGCCGATGGCGTCATACGCCCGGCACACCCAGCGATTCACCCATTTGCGGCTCAAGTACAGGGCCGCCCCGAGGGCCAGAGTGAGGGCGCTGAGCAGAAGGGGCGCGTTGATGCCGTGAAAGAGCTCCAGCTTCACCTGCTCCATATGGGCGTGAAAGGCCAGAACCGCCGGGCTCACCAGATACTGGCCCACGAACTCCGGCACGATGCCGAAAAAGATGCCGATCCCCCCCAGCACGAGGGGGCCGATGCACATGGATGCACAGGCTTCGCCTCCCGGCTCATAATGCCTGACCTCCCCCCTCAGGAAGGGACCAATCAAAAGCATGCCCGCCACCCCGGTCATCAGGCCGTTGGCCAGGACAGCCGAGGCCGCGGTCAGCTCGGGCAGCATGGCCTCGGCCAGGGCCCCTTTGTACATGATCTCCTTGCCGACGAACCCGAAGAAGAGCGGAAATCCGGCCATGGAGAAACAGGCCGCGAAGGTTCCCAGAGCGGTGATGGGCATGGACCGGGCCAGACCGCCCAGTTTCTCCAGCTGACGGGTTCCGGTCTGATGATCAATAACACCGGCCACCAGAAACAACGCGGACTTGTAGATGGCGTGCACCAGCAGAAAGGTCATGGCCGCGGTCAGGGAGGGAGCGGTCTGTCCGCCCAGGAACATGGTCATGATGCCCAGGGCGGAAATCGTGGTGTAGGCCAGGATCCGCTTCAGATCCGACTGGCTCAAAGCTGTGAACGCCCCTATCACCGCTGTTGCCGCGCCCACGGGGATCAATGTCGCGGTCCATGCGGGTGAGCCGGACAGAACGGGGTGGAACCGGGCCAGCAGATAGATGCCGCCCTTGACCATGGTTGCGGAGTGCAGAAACGCGCTGACAGGCGTGGGCGCCGCCATGGCGTTGGGGAGCCAGAAATGGAAGGGGAACTGCGCGGACTTGGTAAAGGCCCCCAACAGGACCGTGGCCAGGATGGCCCCGTAATAGGGATGATCCTGCANGGA
>JGI1684J13235_1000851_pt1 | contig 11001 bp, 12 predicted proteins | sample PonA232FremontCA_2_FD_13235 | JGI IMG/M metagenome (IMG submission 13235) | reverse complement strand
CGCCGCTGCTCGGGCCGGGCAGCAGGGTATCGAGCAGGCGCTCCTCCACGGCGCGCTCCGCCTTGGGGCGCATCCGCTCCATGGCCTCCTCGCGGACCAGGTTCAGGGCCAGGTCGGTCAGGTCGCGGACGATGGACTCCACGTCGCGGCCGACGTAGCCGACCTCGGTGAACTTGGTGGCCTCGATCTTGATGAACGGCGCCCGCGCCAGGCGTGCCAGGCGCCGGGCGATCTCCGTCTTGCCCACCCCGGTCGGGCCGATCATCAGGATGTTCTTGGGGGTGATCTCGCTGCGCAGGGGGTCCTCGACCTGCATGCGCCGCCAGCGGTTGCGCAGGGCGATGGCTACGGCGCGCTTGGCCTCGGCCTGACCGACGATGTGCTGGTCCAGCTCCTGGACGATCTCGCGCGGGGTCATCGTGGCTTCGGACATGTCACGTCTCCTCGGGGGTCTCGTCGGGCAGGGTCTCCACGGTGATCTGCCGGTTGGTGTAGACGCAGATATCGCCGGCGATCTCCAGCGCCCGGCGGGTGATCTCCGGCGCGGCTAGCTCCGTGGACTCCAGCAGGGCGCGTCCGGCGGCCTGGGCGTAGGGCCCGCCGGAGCCGACCGCCATCAGCTCGTGCTCGGGCTCGATGACGTCGCCCGTGCCCGAGAGGGTGAGGACGGTATCCGTGTCCGCGACCACGAGCAGCGCCTCGAGACGGCGCAGCATGCGGTCGGAGCGCCACTCCTTGGCCAGCTCCACGGCGGAGCGGGCGAGTTGCCCGTGGTGCTTCTCGAGCTGGCTCTCGAAGCGCTCGAAGAGCGTGAAGGCGTCGGCGGTGGCTCCGGCGAAGCCGGCGAGGACGCGGCCGTGGTAGAGCCGGCGCACCTTGCGCGCGTTGCCCTTGAGCACGGTGTTGCCGAGGCTGACCTGCCCGTCGCCGCCGATGGCGACCTGCCCTTGGCGCCGGACTGCGAGGATCGTGGTACCGTGCAGAGTCTCCAAATCTCGCCTCCTATTGCTGGCACGGCCATTGTACCGGACAGCGTCGCGCGCGGGTCGACGAGCCCGGGCGCATCACGAGCCCGGCCCCTCGGGGTCGTCGTCCCGTTGCCGCCGTGCCCGCGGATGGGCGCTATCGTAGACCTGCGCCAGGTGCTGGAAGTCCAGGTGCGTGTAGACCTGGGTCGAGGCGATGTCCTGGTGGCCGAGCAGCTCCTGCACCGCTCGCAGGTCCCCGCTCGACTCCAGCAGGTGGGTCGCGAAGGAGTGGCGCAGCATGTGCGGGTGGACCCGCCGCTGTACCCCGCGCCGCTGCGCCATCCGCTGCAGCCGCCGCTGCACGCTGCGCCCGCCGAGCCGTCCGCCGTGGCGGCCGACGAAGATGGCCGGGCTGGCCGGATCCGCCCAGGCCGGCCGGTGCTGCAGCCACGCCGCCAGCGCCTGCAGCGCCTGCCGGCCTACGGGCACGATCCGGTCCTTGGCGCCCTTGCCGCCGACCACGCGCACCAGCCCCTCGCTACGGTCCAGGTCGGCCAGGTCCAGCCCGACCACCTCGGACAGGCGTAGGCCGCTGGTGTAGATCAGCTCGAAGAGCGCTGCATCGCGGGCCTGCAGGGGGTCTTCCGGGTCGGCGCCGTCGAGGAGGCCGGCTACCTCGTCGGGGTCCAGGGTGCCGGGCAGGCGGCGCCGGGCACGGGGCGGGCGGACCCCGGCCGCCGGGTCGGCCTGGACGACCCCCTCGCGCAGCAGGAAGCGGTAGAGGCTGCGCACCGCCGCGAGCTGGCGGCCCAGGGTGGTGGCAGCCAGGCCGCGGCGCCGGCCCCGGGCGATGAAGCCGCGCACCAGCTCGTGGCCGACGTCGGCCCAGTCCTCCAGGCCGCGGTCGCTGCAGTGGCGTCGGAAGGCCTCCAGGTCGCGCCGGTAGCGCTGGCGGGTCCGCTCGGCCAGGCGGCGCTCCGTGGCCAGGTAGCGGTCGAAGCGCTCCAGCCACGCTGCGTCCATGGTCTCAGCCCCGCTGCAGCAGCCGGTCCAGGATCCGCGCCGCGGTGGTGCCCAGCCGGCGCAGGAAGACCGTCCCCTGGCCGGCGTGGTAGCGGTCGGGGTCGTGGCTGCCGATACCGAGCAGGCCCACCCGGCGCTCGTCGACCATCGGCACCAGCGCGGCGCTGGCCACCCGGTCCTCGGTATCCGCGAACAGGGTCCGGCGCTGGGCATCGGTCGGTGGGCCGCAGCTGGGCCGGCCGCACTCGAGGATGGGCTGGAAGCGGACCAGATCCGGGTCGTCGGCGTGGAGCAGCTCCGGGATGGGGTCGCCAGCGACGGCGCCCTCGGTCTCCGGCGCGATGAGCAGCAGGCCTACGGCGTCGGCCTGGAAGCCCTCGCGCAGCCCGGCCCGCAGGGCCTCCACCGCCGCCTGGAGGTCGTCGGCGGCGAACAGGTCGAGGGTCAGCTCGTGGAGGCGCTCGGCGGTACCCTCGTTCTGCCGCGCCACGCGGACCATGTCGTCGAGCCGCCGGCGCAGGCCGGCGTTCTCCTCGCGCAGCACGCGGACCTGGCGCTCGATCAGCGAGACGGCGTCCCCGCAGTCGTGGTGGATCTCCAGCTGCCCGAGGACCTCCGGATAGCGCTGCAGCAGGTCGGGGTGGCTGGCCAGGTAGCCGGCTACCTCGCCCTCGTCGAGCAGCGTGCCGTCGTTACGCTTGGCGCTTTCCGTCAAACCGTCTCGTCCTGCTTGCTAGCCGGGTGGCGGTCCCGTAGTCCGCGCGGATAGCGGCCAGTCGATCTCCCCGTGGAAGACCGTGTGCGCCGCGCCGGTCATCCACACCGATCGCTCCGGACCGTGCCAGTCTACCACGAGCGGCCCGCCGGCCATGTCGACCGCCACCATCGGGCCCAGCCGCTCCCAGAGCCGCCCGGCGACCACCGCGGCGCAGGCCCCGGTGCCGCAGGCCGGGGTCTCGCCCACCCCGCGCTCGTAGACCCGTAAGCGTACCCGGCCGCGGTCGACGATCTCCATGAAGCCGACGTTGACGCGCTCGGGGAAGCTCGGGTGGGCCTCGATCTCCGGGCCGAGCGTGGCCACGGGGGCTGTGTCGGCGTCCTCGACGGCGAGCACGGCATGGGGGTTGCCCATGGAGACAGCGCCGATGGCCTGCTCGCCGCGGCTGGTGGCCAGGGTATAGCGCTGCTGCTGCGCCGGCGCCCGGAAGGGGAGGCAGGCCGGCTCCAGCTCGGGGACGCCCATGTCGACCGTGACGCGCCCGTCGGGACGGGTCTCGGCCTCCGTCATGCGGCCGCTGGTCTCGATGCGTAGCCGGCCGGGCTGGACCAGGCCCGCCTCGACGACGAAGCGCGCCAGGCAGCGGACGCCGTTGCCGCAGTGCTCCACCTCGCTGCCGTCGGCATTGTAGATACGGTAGCGCACGTCGGCGGCTGGCTGGGTGGGCGGCTCGGCGATCAGCAGCTGGTCGAAGCCGACGCCGCGGCGCCGGTCGGCGAGCCCCCGGATCGCCTCCGGGGTCAGCGGCACGTGCTGGCGGATGCCGTCGAGGACGACGAAGTCGTTGCCCAGGGCCTCCATCTTCGTGAAGCGCACGGGCTAGTCCTCCGGGAGCAGGGCCTCGCCGCGCACCAGGTCGTCGATGGTCTCGCGGCGGCGGACCAGGTGGGCGCGATCGCCGTCGACGATGACCTCCGGCGGTCGCGGCCGGGCGTTGTACTGGGAGGCCATGGACGCCCCGTAGGCGCCGGCGCCGCGCACGGCGAGGAGCGCCCCGGGCGCTACTGCCAGCGGGCAGGCCTCGGCGAGGGTGTCCGCCGACTCGCAGACGGGGCCGACCACGGCCGTGGTGCGGGATGGCCCGTCGCTCCGGATGACCGGGTCGATGGCGTGGGCAGCGCCGTAGAGCGCCGGGCGCAGGTAGTCGTTCATCCCGGCGTCGACCACCGCGAACGCCTTGCTGCCGTTGCGCTTGCAGTACTCGACCCGGGTGAGCAGGATGCCGGCCTCGGCGACGATGGCCCGGCCCGGCTCGAGCAGGATCTCCACCCCGAGATCGGCGAGCGGGGCCGTGACGGCGGCGACGTGCTCGTCCGGCTCGGGCGGCTGCTCGTCGACGTAGCGCACCCCGAGGCCGCCGCCGACGTCGATGTGCTCCAGGGCGATGCCCTGCTCCTGGAGGCGCCGGGCCAGATCGGCCAGCCGCTCGGCGGCCTCGGCCAGGGGGGCGACCGACATCAGCTGCGAGCCGATGTGGCAGGCAATCCCGCGGACCGCCAGGTTGGGATCTCGGTGGGCCTGCTGGTAGAGGGCCTCGGCCTCCTCGAGGGGGATGCCGAACTTGCTCTCCGCCAGGCCGGTGGCGATGTACGGGTGCGTCTCCGGGTTGACGTCCGGATTGATACGCAGCGCCACCGGCGCCGGCTGGCCGCTCTCCGCGGCGATGGCGGAGATGCGCTCGAGCTCGGCGGCCGACTCGGCGTTGAGGCAGCGGATCCCCGCCGCAAGCGCCTGGCGGATCTCCTCAGTGCCCTTGCCGACGCCGGAGAAGATCACCGACGCGGGGTCGCCGCCGGCGCGCAGGACCCGGGCGAGCTCGCCGCCGGAGACGATATCGAAGCCTGCGCCCTGGCGGGCCAGCAGCCCCAGCAGGGCGAGGTTGCCGTTGGCCTTGACGGCGTAGCAGATGCGGCCGCGGCTGCCGAGGGCCTGCTGGTAGCGGTGCCAGCGGTCCTCGATGGCGCTGCGGGCGTAGACGTAGCACGGCGTCCCGAAGCGCTGCGCCAGTGTCTCGAGCGGGACGTCCTCGGCCCACAGCCGGCCGTCCTCGCGGTACCGGAACCCTGCGCTCACGATGTGTCCTCCTTCCCATCGGGGTCCTCGGGCAGGTAGAGATCGGTCTTCTGCCCGCAGCCGCCGGCGAGCAGGATCACCAGCAGCAGGAGCATGGCCCCCGGGCGATAGCGCCGCACAGCCGCCTCCACTTCCGCGTGAGGGTGTGACAGCAGTCTAGTATACCGGCTCGTGGCGGGCTCCGTGAGGGCCGGGGCTGCCGGTGGCCGCTGCCGGGCGCGTTTCCTGCCCCCATTACCCCTGGTTATACTGATCGCAGCATCAGCATAGCTAAGGTGACGAGGTGGCCATGACAGGAAATCCGCTCCGCGGGCTGGCCGAGCTGGGCCAGAGCGTGTGGTACGACAATATCCACCGGGCCATGCTGCCGGATGAGCTGGGGCGGCTGGTCGAGGAGGATGGCCTCTCGGGGGTGACCACCAATCCGGCGATCTTCCAGAAGGCCATCGCTGGCTCGGCGGCCTACGATGCGGCCATCGCCGAGGCCGTAAGCCGGGTCGGCCGCGACCCGTCGGCGGTCTTCGAGGCGCTGGCCATGGCCGACATCCGCGAGGCGGCGGGCGTCCTGCGGCCGGTCTACGCCCGTACGGAGGGGGTGGACGGCTACGTGAGCATGGAGGTTGCCCCGGAGCTGGCCGAGGATACCGCCGGGACGGTGGCCGAGGCGCAGCGCCTGCACGCCGAGGTGGGCCACCCCAACGTCATGATCAAGGTCCCGGCCACCGATGCGGGGGTGGCGGCCTTCGAGGCGCTCATCGTCCGCGGCATACCGGTGAACGTCACGCTGATCTTCGGCGTCGAGCGCTACCGCCAGGTCGCCGAGGCGTACCTCCGCGCGCTGGAGCGCCGCCGCCAGGCCGGCGAGCCGGTCAGCGAGCCTGTCTCGGTAGCGAGCCTGTTCATCAGCCGCCTCGACGCCAAGGTCGACCCGCTCCTCGCGGAGCTGGCCCCGGAGCGGGCGGAGCCGTGGTACGGCCGGGCGGCGATCGCCAACGCCCGGGCGGCCTACGGCGTCTTCCGGGAGCTGTTCCACGGCGACGCCTTCGCCGCCCTGCGCCAGGCCGGGGCGCGCCCGCAGCGGCTGCTCTGGGCGAGCACCGGGGTCAAGGGCGAGCGCTACCCGGCAACCTACTACGCCGAGGCCCTCGCCGGCCCGGAGACGGTCATCACGCTGCCGCCGGCGACCTACGAGGCGTACCGCCAGAGCGGGGCGCCGCGGGAGCGGCTCACCGCGGGCCTGGCGCAGGCCCCGGCGGTGCTCGAGGAGCTGCGCGGCATGGGCGTGACGCTCGACCGCATCCTTGCCGATCTGGAGCGCGAGGGGATCGAGGCCTTCGCCAAGGCCCACCACGAGCTGCTCGACGCCCTCGGCGAGAAGCTGCAGCACACCGCGCCGGCGTGAGATCCTCAGGGCGTGGAAGTCGGCAAGGATAGGAAGGAGGCTGTCATTGGCCACGTACGCAATCGGTGACATCCAGGGATGTCGCGAGCGGCTCGAGCGCCTGCTCGAGCAGATCCGCTTCGACCCAGCCCAGGACCGCATCTGGTTCGTGGGGGATCTGGTCAACCGCGGCCCGGACTCCCTCGGCGCCCTGCGCCTGGTCCGCAACCAGCTCGGCGACGGGGCCGTTACCGTCCTCGGCAACCACGATATCCACCTGCTCTCGGTCTGGAGCGGCCAGGGCCAGCTGAAGGGGGTAGATACCCTGCGCGACGTGCTGGAGGCCCCGGACGGCGCGGAGCTGGTCGAGTGGCTGCGGCACCGGCCCCTGATCCACGTCGACGCGTCGATGGGCTACGCGCTGGTCCACGCCGGCCTGCCGCCGGCGTGGAGCGTCGCGGAGGCGCAGCAGCGCGCCCGGGAGCTCGAGGCCGTGCTGCGCGGCGAGATCCCCATGGACGAGCTGATGGCCAACCTCTACGGCGACCAGCCCGACGCCTGGTCCGACGACCTGGCCGGCTACGACCGCCTGCGCTACATCACCAACGCCTTCATGCGCATGCGCTTCCTCGACAGCCAGGGGCGGCTGCTGCTGCGCTTCAAGGGTTCGCCGGCGGAGGCGCCGTCGAACCACTACCCGTGGTTCACGGTGCGCCGCCGCCTGCGCGCTGAGCCGGATCCCGTGAAGCTGGTGACCGGCCACTGGTCCCTGCTCGGCTTCCACAACGACCGTGGCGTGCTGAGCATCGATACCGGCTGCCAGTGGGGGAGCCACCTCACCGCCGTGCGCATCGACGACGGCAGCGAGGCCGTCCACAGCCTCAAGTGCCCGGAGCACTGAGCCCGGCGTAGAGCCGGTCCCAGTCGAAGACGGCCCCCGGGTCGGTCTTGCGGTCCGGGGCCACGTCGCTGTGGCCGACGATCCGGTCCGGGGCCAGGGCCGGGTAGCAGGCCAGCAGGGCCTGGAGCACGCCGATCAGGGCGGTGTACTGCGCGTCCGTATACGGGGTCTGCTCGTCGCCCTCCAGCTCGATCCCCACCGAGTAGTCGTTGCACGCCGGCCGCTGCCGGAAGCTCGAGACGCCGGCATGCCAGGCGGAGCGGTGGAGGGGCACGTACTGCGTAGCCGCGCCGCGGCGGTCGATGAGCAGGTGGGCGGAGACCTTCAGGTGGGCGATCGCCCGGAAGGAGGGGTGGCCTGCCGGGTCGAGGGTGTTGGTGAACAGCCGGTCGATCCAGCCGCCGCCGAACTGCCCCGGCGGGAGGCTGATGGCGTGGATGATCGCCAGCTCGACGCCGCAGCCCGGCGGCCGTCCGCTCTGGTTGGGCGACGCCAGCTGCCGAGCCGGGTGGACGATCCCGGTAGACGGCTCGACGGTGAAGGGCCCTGCGGTCACGATCCTCCTCGGCGTCGAGGTGCCGCAAACAAATAGCCCCCGCCGGGGCGGGGGTCGTATCGCGTCGCGACGGGCCGCGTCCTACCGGCCGATCGGCACCTCCAGGCTGCGGCCGAAGGCCGACTGGTAGCGGCTCTTGAAGCTCTCGGGCTCGATGGTGTGGTTCTGCGTGCCGCTCTGCTCCACCTTGATCGCGCCCATCAGCGATGCGATGCGCCCCGTGGTCTCCCAGTCGATGCCACGGGTCAGGCCGAAGAGCAGGCCCGCGCGGAAGGCGTCGCCGCAGCCGGTCGGGTCGGCGACCTGGCTGATCGGGGCGGCCGGCACGTGGATGCGCTCGCCCTGGGTGTAGATATCGGAGCCCTCGCCGCCGCGGGTGACGATCAGGGTATCGACCTGCTTGGCCACGTCCTCGAGCGTCAGGTCGGCCTTCTCGGTGAGCATGCGGGACTCGTAGTCGTTCACCGCCACCCACGTGGCCTTCTCGACGAACTCGCGCAGCTGGTCGCCGTCGAACGCCGGCATGGCCTGGCCCGGATCGAAGATGAACGGGATGCCGGCCTCGGCGAACTGCCGGGCGTGCTTGACCATGCCCTCGGGGCCGTTCGGGGCCACCACGCCGACCTTGGCGCCGGTATCGGCGGGGACGTCAACCTGATGGGCCTCGCCCATGGCGCCCGGGTGGAACGCCGTGATCTGGTTGTCGTCCATGTCCGTGGTGATATAGGCCTGGGCCGTATAGTGCTCGTTCAGCGTCGTGACGTAGCGCTGATCGATGCCGTTGGTGCTCATCCAGTCGGCATAGCTGCCGATGTCGGCGCCCACCGTGGACAGGGTGATCGGCTCCTCGCCGAGCATCTTCAGGTTGTAGGCGATGTTACCGGCGCAGCCGCCGTACTCGCGGCGCAGGTGCGGCACCATGAACGAGACGTTCAGGAGGTGGACCTGCTCCGGCAGGATGTGGTTCCGGAAGCGGTCGTTGAACACCATGATGGTGTCGAAAGCGATCGAGCCGCTGATAATGGCGGACATCGAATCCTCCTTGGGTTGGGTGTTCGGTTACCCCGCCTCCCAGCGCAGGTCCAGCTCCCGGGCCGCCTTGACGTCGTCGAGCCGGCGCACTGGCAGGCGATAGGGCGCGCCCTTGACCGTCTCGACGCTCTCCCGCGCCTCCTCGCGGATGCGCACCATGGCGTCGACGAAGCCGTCGAGCTCGCTCTTGGACTCCGTCTCCGTCGGCTCGATGAGAAGCGCCTCCGGGACGAGCAGCGGGAAGTAGGTCGTCGGCGCGTGGTAGCCGAGGTCGAGCAGGCGCTTGGCGAAGTCCATCACGTTGGCGCCGAGCTCCTTCGACTCCGGCTTGAGGCTGACGATGAACTCGTGGCTGGCGCGTCGGTCCGGGTAGGCCACCGTGAAGCCGGCCTCCTGGAGACGCTTCATCAGGTAGTTGCCGTTGAGCGTGGAGTAGTCGGCCACGCGCTCGACGCCCTCGCGACCGAGCATGCGGAGGTAGGCGTGGGCGCGCAGCAGCACCCCCGAGTTGCCGTTGAAGGTGCACAGCCGGCCGATGGAGCTCGGGCAGTCGGCCTCGGTCAGCCAGCGGTACTGCTCGCCCTCCCGGGTGACGCGCGGGATCGGCAGGTAGGGGAGCAGGCGCTCGCTGACCCCGACCGCCCCGGCGCCGGGACCGCCCCCGCCGTGGGGGGTAGAGAAGGTCTTGTGCAGGTTCATGTGGATGACGTCGAAGCCCATGTCACCGGGCCGCGCCTTGCCGAGGATGGCGTTGAGGTTGGCGCCGTCGTAGTAGAGCAGGCCGCCGGCCTCGTGGACGGTGCGGGCGATCTCCTCGATGTGGCGCTCGAATACGCCCACGGTCGAGGGGTTGGTAAGCATGATCCCGGCGGTCTGGGGCCCCACGGCGGCCTTGAACGCCTCGATGTCCACGTCGCCATCCTCGCCGGTGGGGATCTCCCGCGCCTTGTAGCCGCACATGGTGGCGGTGGCGGGATTGGTGCCGTGGGCAGCGTCGGGCACGAGGATCTCGGTCCGCTCGGTGTCCCCGCGGGCCTCGTGGTAGGCCCGGATCATGGTGACCCCGGCGAGCTCTCCCTGGGCGCCGGCCATCACCGACAGGGAGACGTCCTGCATCCCGGTGATGACCGCCAGGTCGTGCTGCAGCTCGTGGACGCAGGCCAGGAAGCCCTGCCCGTTCGCCTCGGGCGCCAGCGGGTGGCGCTCGAGGAACTGGGGCAGCATCGCGAGGCGGTTGGCGCCCCGCGGGTTGTACTTCATGGTGCAGGAGCCGAGCGGGTAGAAGTGGGTGTCGATGGAGAAGTTCTTCTGCGACAGCCGGGTATAGTGGCGTACCGCCTGGAGCTCCGAGACCTGCGGGAGCTGGGGCGGCTGCTGGCGGCGGAAGCGGCGCGGCAGGCTCTCGGCCGCCGGCGCCTCGGCAGGGGCCTGGGCGTAGGCGCGCCGGCCCTCGCGGCTGATGTCGTAGATGAGCAAGGCTTCGGCCTCCTCGGTCATGATGCCAGGGCGCGCTGCACGTCGTCGTAGTCCGGCTCCTGGGCGATCTCCGGGACGAGCTGGGTGTAGGCCACCTGGCCGCTGCCGTCGATGATCACCACGGCCCGGGCGCATAGCCCCTCCATGGGGCCCTGCTCGATGCGCACCCCGTAGTCGCGGCCGAAGGCCTGGCCGCGCATGGTGGAGAGCATCACGACATTGCCCACGCCCTCGGCGCCGCAGAAGCGCTGCTGCGCGAACGGCAGGTCCGCGGAGACCGTGGCGAAGGTCACGGCCGGATGGGCCTGCGCGATCTCGTCGAAGCGCTTGGCCGAGGCCGCGCAGACGCCGGTATCCAGGCTCGGCACGATATTGAGCAGCAGGGTCCGCCCGCTGTAGTCGCCGAGCCGGTGGTCCTGCAGCTCGCCGTCGACGAGGCGGAAGTCCGGCGCCGCCGAGCCTACGCCCGGCAGCTCGCCGCTGGTCTGGCAGGGCGTGCCCTTGAAGGTGATGGTCGCCATGGCGCGTACCTCCTCTGCGACTGCTCGCAGCTCGGTCAGGGCTTAGGCGCGGGCGGTCTGCCCGGCCTCCTCCAGGATCTCGGCCAGCGCCGTAGCGAACTGGTCGATCTCCTCGGAGGTTCGGGTCTCGGTGGCGCAGACCAGCAGGGCCGGTCCCCACTCGGGGAACGCCTCGCTGAGGTCGAGGCCGCCGAGCACGCCGCGCTCGGCGAGCGCGGGCAGCACCTGCTGGGCAGGCACGGGCAGGCGCAGCGGCACCTCGTGGAAGAACGGCCCGTCGAGGAGGCGCTCC
>JGI1684J13235_1000850_pt1 | contig 11033 bp, 6 predicted proteins | sample PonA232FremontCA_2_FD_13235 | JGI IMG/M metagenome (IMG submission 13235) | reverse complement strand
CGGGCCGAGGAAAAGCTGTCCATGCGGCGCCAGTTGCGCGGATATACCGAGAAACTTGAGGAAATGGTCCGGGAGCAGTCCGCCAAGCTGGTGGAGGCGGAAAAGCTCGCTGCTGCGGGTCAGGTCCTGGACAGGTTGACCACCGCCCTGAACGGGATTGCGGACGATCTGGAAAACGGGGAGAGCCCCTTCTTCCAGGAGATACCCTGCCTCATTAGCCTGCACGACTCATCATTGCGCGTGGTCCGGATCAATCAGCCCTTCAGGGAACGCCTGGGAGACAGGCTCGGGGATCCAAGCTGGGCCGTTTACGGCAAAGGGGCGGCCGGGGAGACAGATTGTCCGGCCAAGCGCTGTTTGCAATCCGGCCAGCCGGAAAAGAGCCGGGAGTTCGCCACGGATGCCCACGGAGAGATCGTTCCGCTTCTGGTCCACACCGTACCCATTCAGGACACTGAAGGGCGGATGGACATGGTCATGGAGGTGGGAGTGGATCTCACCCGGGTTCAGAACCTGCAGCAGGAGCTTTTTTCCACCCAGTGGCGCTATCAGCAGCTTTTCGACGAAGTGCCCTGCTATATTACTGTTCAGGACAGGGATCTGCAGATCCAGGCCATGAACAGGCAGTTCAAGCAGGACTTTGGAAACGAGGCCGGAGAATGCTGCTACAGGATCTACAAGCACCGCACCGAGCCCTGCCCGGAGTGTCCGGTCCTCAAAACCTTCGAGGACGGACAGTCGCACCAATACGAGACCGTGGTCACAGCCAAAAGCGGAGAGCAGCAGAACGTGCTCATCTGGACCGCCCCCATTCGAGACAGCGATGCGGAGGTGACCCAGGTCATGGAGATGTCCACCAATATCACCGAAATCCGGCAGCTTCAGGATCACCTGACCAATCTGGGCATGTTGCTCAGCTCGGTATCCCACAACATCAAGAACCTTTTCACCGCCCTGGACGGGGCTATGTACAAGGTGAGCTCCGGCCTGGCCAAAAAGGACGAGACGAAGGTGGAGCAGGGGTGGCATCGTGTGTCTCATCTGGTGGGCCGGATCAAGGGAATGGTGGTGGATATTCTGGACTACGCCAAGCAGCGGGAGCTGGAATGCCGCCCCGTTTCGGCACGAGATCTGCATGAGCGCCTGGTGGAGCTCATCGAGCCCAAGACGGCTGGATACGCCATCCGTCTGGACCATGAGCCTCCGGAACAGGGCCTGGAGATCTTTGCGGATACGGAGCAGATCCAAAACGCCCTCCACAATATCCTGGACAACGCTGTGGAGGCCTGTCTGGCTGATCCGGCCAGGGAGAGCGGGAGCCATTTCATCCGCTTCTGTTTCCTGGCGGAGAGCGAAGAGTGGGCCGTCTGTGTTGTCGAGGATAACGGGGTGGGGATGGACAGGGAGACACGGGAGAAAATGTTTACTCTCTTTTTTTCCACCAAGGGCAATCGGGGGACCGGATTGGGCATGTTCATCGCCGGACAGACTGTCTCCCGGCATGGAGGGCGTATCGAGGTGGAGAGCGAGCCGGGACGGGGCTCGCGCATGACCGTATGGCTGCCCAGGGCGGGTCAAACCAGTGGGCGTGTGGAAGCCGCCTGACGAAATGGGGACGTGTTATCCCAAAGGTTCTGCCTTGAGCAAACAAAGAAGGGCCTCCGGCTCGTATCCGGCTGGAAGCGAGCCAGCGAGGCTGTCCCATTCTGGGGACCCTGCCAGGGGGTCCCCCAGAGCACTCCTTCCTCCACATGATTTCCCCCCAAGTTGACGCCTCCTTCCCCTGACCATGAAGGAAGGGTACACAACGCCTTTGTTGTGTCATAATGACACTTCAGTATGGTGCCTCTGTGGAGAAGAACGTTTCTATTTGTCCGTGAAAGGAGGGATCGTGCTGGAAGCGATTATATCCAGATTCAGCTTGCGTACAGCTCTGGTGAGCATGGCTATCATTCCCCTGCTGTTGACCATGGCCGTCTTCACCTATTTGGGGCTGGAGGCTCTGGAAACAACGATCGAGGAACGGATGCAGGAACAGGTGGAGCTCGTGGCCCGTGCCGTGAGGGAGCCGATCAGCTACAGCCTGGAGAAGGAGCGGGTGGGAAGCCTGGGTCAGGCCCTGGAATCGGTATTTCGCATTGGTCGGGTTTACGGCGCCTCGGTCTATAATACCCAGGGGGAACGGATCGCCGCTGTCGGGGCCCTGGGCCCCTCTTCCAGATCCAGCGATGCGCGGGAAATTATACTGGGAAACGAGCGCACGGGCCAATACGAAAGCCTCGGGGGACAAGAGGTGTATTCCTATTTCGTGCCCCTGTACGACTCGGTCGGCGACAGTATCGGCCTGCTTCAGGTCAGTCGCAAAAAGAGCGACATCAGGAACAACATCCAACGGGTCAAGATTCAGGCGATTGCCTTTCTGGCCCTGGCCGGCACGATCATGGCAGGCCTCGTATTGTTCGGCTTCCACAGGGCGGTGGGGCGGTATTTGAGTGGCATTTCCCAAACCATGTCCCGGGTCAGATCCGGGGAGCGATCCCATCGCGCCAGCACGCAGGGTCCCAGGGAGATAGCTTCCCTGAGCCGGGCCCTGAACTCCATGCTGGACAGCATGTCCCAGGCGGAAAAAGAGATTGCCCAGCGCAGGGACGCCCAGCAGGATCTGGAACAAAAGCTCCGTCAGAGCGAAAAGATGGCGGCAATCGGTCAGCTGGCCTCGGGAGTCGCCCACGAGCTGGGGACGCCCCTGTCTGTGATCGACGGAAAGGCCCAACGCTGCCTCAGGGATCAAAGCCTGAGCGACGGCCAGCGCAGCGGGCTGCAGGATATCCGCTACGAGGTCCAGCGCATGGAGCGCATCGTGCGCCAGCTGCTGGATTTCGGCCGGACATCACGCCAGCATCGCCGATGGGTGCATGTGGCGCATATAGCCAGCTCCGCGTATTCGCTTGTGCAGCAGGAAATCCAGTCCGATGGAGGTGTTCTTTTGGATGGTCCGGACCCCGGGCCATCCATCTATGTGGACCCCATGCGCATTGAACAGGTGATGACCAATCTGTTGCGCAATGCCCTTCAGGCGGAAGGTGTGAGCAAGGTTGTCCTGAGCTGGTCCCTGAAGGACGAGGAATGGATCGTGATGCGCGTTGAGGACGACGGCAGCGGCATTCCCGAGGATATTCGCACCAAGCTCTTCGAGCCCTTTTTCACCACCAAGAAGACGGGACAAGGCACGGGACTGGGATTGTCCGTGGTGCACGGCATTGTCCGGGATCACGGCGGGGAAGTGCATGTCTCCGATTCGCAGCTCGGGGGAGCCTGCCTGACAGTGAAGCTCCCGGCAGAGTTTGAACGGAAGGGGAAAATCAGAGAGGACGGTTCCGAATATGACAAATAGCGGCATCCAGGAACGGGTCCTTCTTGTGGAGGACGATCAGAGCCTGAAGCAGCTTTTGGCGGAAGAGCTGGAGGATGTGGGGCTTGCGGTTCACACCGAATACAGCGCTGAAAAGGCCTTCCCCTTGCTCCAGAGCTGGGAGCCGGATCTGGTGGTGAGTGATCTCAAGCTGCCGGAAGCCGACGGCATGGAGCTCCTCAGATGGAGCCAGCAGATGTACATGCAACCGAGCTTTCTGATCATCACGGCCTTCGGGAGCATTCCCCAGGCTGTCGAGGCCCTGAAATCGGGAGCAGACGACTTTCTGACCAAGCCCCTCGATCTGGATCATTTTCGGCTCAGCGTGCAGCGGACGCTCCAGAACCAGCGTTTGCGCAAGGAAGTGTCGCGATTCAGAAAGCTCGTGCACCATCAGGATTTTCAGGGGATGATCGGCAGGAGCCGGGAAATGCGGATTCTCTACGACCAGATCCAGAACATTGCCCGGGCGCACGGCCCAGTGCTGGTCCACGGTGAGAGCGGAACCGGCAAGGAGCTCGTGGCCAAGGCCCTGCATGATCTGAGCCCCAGAAAGAACGGTCCCTTTCAGGCAATCAATTGCGCCGGCATCCCGGCGGATCTTCTGGAAAGCGAGTTCTTCGGCCATGAGGAAGGGGCCTTCACCGGAGCGAACAAGAAGCGGACCGGCCTATTTCCGCGCTGCCACGAAGGAACTCTTCTTCTGGACGAGATCGGGGAGATGCCCTTGAGCCTGCAATCCAAGCTGCTGCGGGTGGTCCAGGACGGCAGCTTCAGGCCCGTGGGAAGCAATCTGGAGCGCAAGGCGGATGTCCGGATCATCTGCGCCACGAACCAGAATCTGGACGAGCTGACCCAGGAGGGGCGGTTCCGGGAGGATCTGTACTATCGTCTGGAGACATTCAGCATAAGCATTCCTCCACTCCGGAAAAGACAGAAGGACATCGAGCTGTTGGCCGCGCATTTCGTCAATCGCTACAACCTTCAGCTGGGGAAGGAGGTCGAGGGATTGAGCGAGGAAGCGCTCAAGACCCTAAAGCTATACGATTTTCCGGGAAACATACGGGAATTGCAGAACATCCTGGAACGGGCTGTTACTTTTTGTCACGAACGCAAGGTGGATGTGGACCATCTGCCCTTTCGGCTGCAGCGCGGCAATGATCAGTATCCGCCGGAGAGTCGGCAGGGGATCGGCGAAGAGTTCTGGGCCCAGTGCGCGGAAAACAAGGGATTCCTGCCCTCGATTCAGGAAATGGAGAAACTCTATCTCAACTATGTGCTGCAGCAGGTGAACGGCAACAAGAGGCGCGCCGCCGATATCCTGGGAATCAGCCGAAGAACCCTCTATCGCTGGATGGAGGAGGACAGCTGATGGTCAGTCCGGCTGGAGTGCCGTCAGGTTCACATGTTTCATTTTGATACACCCCGCGAGGCAACTCGCATAAAGACCGCCTATTCAATCCGTGATTGCCGGGGCTGGCGAGTCAAAACCCTGGGGGCAAAAGTGGCATGCCTGATGCAAAAGGGAGAGTTAAGGAAGGGATTCCCCTTGAAGGGTTTCAAAGGGGAACAAGGCTTCCTGAAAACTGTGCCTTCGGGCAATCACCCCATGCCCCGGCTGTTTATGGAGTGCCTAACGCTCATGCCGGATTCGGGGCATAGGTGTTCAGGATATACGAGGCGAGTACCGAACGGCTTTTCTCTCTTCCTTCCTTGCGTGCCGCATTCCGGCTCATGTCCCCCTCCTCTCTGGCCGGAGTGCGGCATTTTTTGTGGGGTTGCGGCCCCTCGGCAGATCAGATGTCTTTCCCCTTCCAGTGCCAAGAACACCTCTTGAAAATCGTGGTCCAGTTTTTTGTGACCTGCGGGTTTCCGGAGCGCCCGGAGATCTCTGTTTCTCCCTCAGAGTTTTCCCGGAATGCGAATAAGCTATTGCGTGAAGGGCTTGTTTCGGGCTGGTCTGGATAGTAGACTGATAATGGCCCCCTCCTCCAGGGGGGGGAAGAACAACGACCAATACCCGGCAAGCGAAACCAAGGAGCAATTCAATGGCCAAGAACACCAATTTGATCAAGATCTTCGAATTCGCCCTGAACCAGGAATATACGGGCAAAAGTTTTTTCGAGGCCTCCATCGACCGGATGGGGTACGGCGCTGCGGTCAGCGCCTTTCAAAGGCTCATCGAGGAGGAGAACAAGCACATTGATTTTATCAGCCGGATCCTCACCAACCTNTANAACGAACAGGAAATGGATATTCCGGAAGCCTTCACCCTGGAGTCCGAGGTGGAGAACTATTTCGACAATCGGGCCAGGTCAGAATTTTTGCAGAAAGGCATCACCGAATCAATGGTCCCAGATGTGACTGTCTTCAATACGGCCTGGCTCATCGAGAAGGACTTGAGTGATTTCTACGGCAAAATGGCCGGCAGGACCGAGGGGGAGGCCAAAAAGTCCCTGGAGATGCTCGCGGACTGGGAGAGCGCGCACGAACGGTTCTTCCGCGAATACAGGGATGCTCTGACCGAGGCGTACTCCAGGATGCCGTGGGGCGGGTAGCAGAGCGTTAAAAATCTGTAACTATTCACCACCCCCACTTTCTATTGTAAGCCGACACGGGGTATTTTGAATCATTTCAGCGGAGACGATGCCAGATTTTCTTCGTCCGGCACTCACTTTTCCAGAAGCATAGNGAATTTGGGCAAGCGTGAAGAAAGTGAGTGCCGGACGTTAGAAAATCCAGAATCGGAGCTGCATAAGTCAAAATGCCCCGTGTCGGCTTACGGTTCGGCAAAGTGCTGAATAGTTACCCGAGTGAAAACATAAACAGAGCCCTTGAAACATTTCCCAGTCACAGCGCACAGGCCCAAGGCCCAAACCGGCTTGGCCTTCGCCTGGACTTTGTGGTAGAAAGCCCTGAATAAAACTGGCACCCTATGTCGGGTCAAGGAGACAGTGCGCCAAAAGGCTCTGGCCAGTCGCACCCACCGGTTTCAAACAGGTAACCCTTTGCGGGGGATTTGCAAGCGCATTCGGCAAAGAACCGACGCATAACACACCCCGGTCGGATGGCCCGCAAAAGCCCCATCAATTCGGAGCTGCCCATTTCCTGCGGGCGTTTCCCGAGAGAGACCTCCTTGGCTCACAGACACACACCCGTCAACGGAGAGACTATGTACCCGCACACCGTCGTCAGCATCATTTTCCTCAGCCTCGTTTTCTGCCTTGCAGCCGCAGGCACGGCAGGGGCAGCCCAGTCCTTTGCCGTCGCGCCCTTTGCCGTCCACGCCCCGGAGAAATATCAGTATTTGAGCCAGGGCATTCCCAGTGTCATCACCTCGAGCCTCGAGAGCAAAACAGCGCTGCAGTCCAGAGATCTGACCCTTCCGGACAGGCAGGACACGATCTCCCGGTCCGATGCGCGCAAGCTCCTGAAGGATTCGGACCTGGACTTCCTCGTGTACGGCAATGTCACCATCATGGAGGGACAGTCCAACTTGAGCCTCAAGGTGCTCTCCCGGGACGGCAAGCTCGTCGCGCGCAATGCCCAGGCTCCCATGAATAAGCTCATTCCCCGCCTGAACACCCTGATCGGAGACGTAAAGCCCGAGCTCGCAATCTCCGGAGAAAGGCGGCAAGAGGCCCGGGCCGACATCGAGATGCCCGATTCCCCGAAAGATCAGGAGAAGGATGCGGAGCAGAAGACACTCAACCCCCAGTTCGAGCGAACTGAGCGCGCCTCGGAAAAAACGGGCAGATGGCGGAGCCCGGCGCTCTCCCTTGAAGCACGCGGCTTGCGCGTGGGCGATGTCGATGGGGACGGCAGGCAGGAAATCATCCTCCTGCAGAAGCATGCGGTCAAGGCCTTTGTGCGGCAGGGCGACAAGCTCGAACACCTGGCGACCTACGAAACCGGCAGCCGCACCAAAACCCTGACCCTGGATCTGACCGCCGCGAAAGCCGACGGCTCCCGGGAGATCGTTGTATCCGCGCTGCGCCAGGACAAGCCCCGCTCCTTCATTCTCCGGTACCGGGACGGGGATTTCGCGGTCAGGGACAAAAGCATCAAGCTCCTGCTCAAGGTGGCGCGCATTCCGCCGGACTACAACAAGCGCCTGGTGGGGCAGAAGCTGGACTCTCCGGGCAATTTCGCCAACGGGGTCAGCCTTGTCCAGCGCGGCTCGAGTAGCTACAAGCTGGGGCGAACCCTGGAGCTTCCCCGGGCGGCCAACGTTTTCAACTTCACCTATCTCCCGGGCAAGGAAGACAGCAAGGTCGTCGTCGCCGATGCCTCCATCCATCTCCGGCTTTACTCCGACGGAAAAATTCAGGCCACTACTGATAAGGCCTACGCCGGATCATCGGTCAAGATGCGGAAAAAGACCAGCCTGCCCGGACTGGAAGACAGCCGGGAGGATCCTCCGAGCTATCGCTTCCTGCCCACGAGACTTATCTCCTGCGACCTGAATGCGGACGGGGAATTCGAGATCCTGGTCAACAGGAGCGTCTCCTCCACGTCCAAGTATCTCGCCAACCAGCGCAGCTTTTCCGAGGGCTCCATCCACAGTCTCTACTGGGACGGCCTCGGCCTGAGCACGGCCTGGAAGACGGGAGCCATCAAGGGAGCTGTACAGGATTACGGGCTGGGGGATATGAACAATGACGGGACCCTCGAGCTCTATGTCTGCCTCACCACGAGCCCCGGGACCTTCAGCTGGGACGGAAAGAAGACCATTCTCCTGGCCTATCCCCTTGAGCTGTCCAAGGAGTCGCGCGGAAAGATATTTCGGCCCTGAAGAAGGCCTTAAGTCTTAAGGGTCAGTTGCAGTGTGCAAGGGCACCTGTTTTCCAGTCTTTTGTCGAGGCTGAATGTATTTGAAGCGGCACATTGACGGATTATGGAATGCTAACCGCCCGCTCCCTCCGGTCGCTCAACATGCGGGACCTTCCCCGAGGCGGACCGTCGCGGCGGGGAAGGACGCAGGCAAGCTTCGCTTGCCGCAGCTCGCCGAGGCGCAGCCGAGGCTGATCCTTTTGTCCCCCAAATCGAGTGAGCGCTCCAAGAAACACAGTGTCCTCTCAAAAGTGCAATCCGGAACGGGAAACGCAGAACGGGGAACGTTGAACGGGGGGCTGGCGTCGGGCTATAGCCCGGCGCCAGTCCCCTCTTCGTCCAGCGGCTCGCGCTTGCCCCAGTTCAGGATGTAGAGCGGGGTTTTGAACAGGCTTGCCCTGTATCCCAGGCTAAAATTGACGATGCGCATCATGTCCCGGAAAACATAGCGATTGCGGACGAGCCATTCAAAGCATCCCTGTTGCCGCTTATAGAACATTCTGGCAAAGATCGAGGCCCACCACAGATCCTTGCCGATACGCTTATCAATCCAGCGGGAATAGGCGGCAGGCTTTTCCCCGGCAACCGCTTCTGCGGCAAGCTTGCCGCTGACCAGGGCGTGCCGGATCCCCTCGCCGGTCAATGGATCCACAAGTCCCGCGGCATCGCCCACCAAAAGAATCCTGCCGCTCTGTCGCTGCGCATCGCTGCGATACACGGGCAAGGGGTGCGCTCTGCAGGGATGGCCGTTCACATCAATGCCCTGCCCGGACATGGCTCGCTTCAGTAAGGGCAGGAGCTGCCTTCTGTCGTGTCCCATGCTCCCTATGCCCACGGACAGGTGACCCGATTTGGGGAAGATCCAGTAATATCCATTGGCCACAGTCCCGAAACCGACCAGAAAACGTCCCCTGAACGCCTCGAGCAGCTCGGGACCGGGGTCCACCTCCACCTCCAGCCCCAGGCCTGTCCCTTCGCTCTTCCGCATTCCTGCTTGCCGGGCCACTACGGATTGGGGGCCGTCCGCGCCGACGAGATAGCGGGCGGACAGATGCTTCCCGCTCTGCGTGGCTACCCGGACCCGGTCCGACCCCTGATCCACGCGCACCGCTTTTTCCCCCTCCAGGATCTCGGCTCCGGAGCTTTGCAGCAGGAAGGCGTCGAAATCCGATCGCTGAACCATGTGCAGGGCCCCCTCGGGCAAGGGCTGCGTGACCCCTCGGTCGCCGCAGCGGAATGTGCCCCGCTCCATGGTCTGCTCGATCACCCCGGAAAAGGAAAAAGGAAAAAGCTCCAGGGCGCTTCCCGGAATTCCGCCGGCACACGTCTTGTAGCGGGGAATACGCTTCCGCTCCAGCACCAGCGTCCGGCATCCCCACTTCTCCAGGAAATAGGCGGTACTCGCCCCGCCGGGGCCGCCTCCCACAATAATCACATCCGCGTCCAATCCCATCCCGCTGTCTTCCTTTTAAAAGGTGGGCTCCGTTCCCCGTTCTCGGTTCCCAGTTCACCGCTCGCTGTTCAGCGTTCGCGATCAAGAGCTTCTCGAATAAAGCTCTTCGCAATGCGCGATAGGCAGTTGTTTGTGCGAGTTTCAGGCACTGAGTGCTTCGGCTTGCACCCACGGCCCTTTTCTTTACAATGACGTCACGGCACAGGCATTCTGTAGCCCAAATTGCCCCAACTCTCAAGAAATTGCAAAGCTCGAACACCGCTTTGCCCTGTGAGCGCCATGGCACATGCCGATCGCATCCCCTCGAAGCACCTCGCCGCCAAGGCGGAGGAGCTTCTGCATCGCCTCAAGGACCTGCAGCCGGGGGTCATTGCCGTGTCCGGGGGAATCGACAGCCGGCTTCTCTTCGGCTTCGCGCGGTCCGAGGACCTTGATTTTGTGCCCCTTTTCTTCACCGGACCTCACCTCAGCCCGCAAGAGCGTCGGCAGGGAAGGGACTGCCTTGCCTCCTTGAGCCGATCCACAGGGCATATCCTGGAGGTGGACCCGCTCCTGGAGGAAGCCGTCCTCTCCAATGACCGGTCGCGGTGCTACCACTGCAAATATCTTCTCTTCAGCAGGGCCAAGGAGCTCGCCGAAAGCCTGGAAAGGCCTTCTCTCGCGGAAGGCAGCCACGCAGGCGAACTTCAGGAATATCGGCCGGGACGGCAGGCACTGCGTGAGCTCGGCGTCGCCAGTCCCCTCGCGGATGCGTCCATGGACAAGGCGGACATACGGGATTTGGCCCGCATCCTGGATCTCGCCCCGCCGGATTTGCCCTCCAGGCCCTGCCTTTTGACCCGTTTCGCCTACGGCAGGTCCCCGGCTCCGGAGCAACTGGAGCGTATCGGCCTCCTGGAAGACGAGCTCCTGGACATGGGGTTCCAGAACATACGGCTCCGTGTGCTCGAGGACGGGAGCCGCCTGCTCCAGATCGCCCGGGACGAGGAGGAGCTTTTGAAGGCCCAAATGGCCGGTGTGGAGCAGGCCCTCTCCAGGCACGGGCTGGATCCGTGCCCCATACAAATCACGGAGCGCATCAGCGGCTTTTTCGATCGCGGCTGACTCAGTCGGATGTCTACGCATCCCTCTTTTGCTTTCCGCATACAACTCTCATTCCCGGGCCAACCCGGGCACACCAAGCATGAAAATGCGAGGCAATTGCGGGTGGACGCTGAAGCGCGGGTTTCATCCCGGTTTTCACATGATGGGATACGCAACACCTCATCGACATTCCCGGATCACTTCCGGTGAAGCAGGATTCAAATGGTGTGAATAATGATGACTGAAGGGAAT
>JGI1684J13235_1000849_pt1 | contig 11044 bp, 14 predicted proteins | sample PonA232FremontCA_2_FD_13235 | JGI IMG/M metagenome (IMG submission 13235) | reverse complement strand
ATCACGCAGATATACGAAGGTACGACGGAGATACAGAAGAACATCATCGCACGCGAGCTTCTCGGCAAGGGCTTCTGAGCGCCTCGGCGTCAGGGGCGTCTAAAGCTCCAACGGCTTAGCGCCGTCCCACCGCTCGTCGAACTCCTCCCCGACACTCGCGGCGAACTCGGGATCCTTGAGGTCTATCATAGCGAGTACACGGTTTGGCGCGAGCGGGTTTGCGACCTCGACACATACCTCGACGCCGTCGACGACGTTGAACGTACCACGTATCTCGTCGACCGTCCGTATCTCGAAGCCGGGGTACTCCGACAGAACGTCGGTGTACCGCGCGCCGACCTCCTGACCGAAACGGCTCACGAGGTCGGAGGAGACGAGTATATGCACCGAAACGCCGTCGTCGACAGAGTCGGCGAGACGGTCGAGCACCTGTTCGCCCACGTCGTCAGGGTCTATCTGTGGCGACAGGTCGCCGACGACCATCGACACGGAGTCGCGCGCGGCTTCGAGACGTTCGAGGAGTAGCTCGATGCTGTCGTCCGCACCGACCGCCGCCGTCCAGAAACGTTCCTCGACCGTCTCAGCGGTGTCGAGCTTCCCCGTGAGTTCGTCCGCGACCTTCTCGTACCTCTCCATCTCCTCACGTAGCTCGCGTTTCTTTTCGTCGACGAGACGGTCGAGCGCGGTCTCGGGTTCGACGGCTACGTACTTCTTTGGGCGGCTCGCCGCTTGGCTCCTGACGAGGCTGTTCTTTTCGAGGCTTCCGAGCACGTCGTAGACGCGTCCCATCGGCACGTCGCTCGTAAGCGAAAGCTCCTTTGCGGTCGCCGAACCCGCGCTCAGAAGGGCGCGGTATACGCGCGCCTCGTAGTCCGACAAGCCGAGGTCGTTGAGCGTCGGCATGTCGGACGTAGAGGCTCGTTCCGCATAAACTGTTCGAGAGTTGAACGTGTCTAAGCCCGGAACGCGTTGGTGGGTTCGAGGTCATGTCGATCGGGCTACGGCGACGGGTGACCGTCAACCCGAAGCCTGATTGTGGACGCGCGACGATCTGAGGTATGACAGCCGCAAAGCTCGTCGGTCCGCGGGCGCTCCGTGATCCCGAGGATGTCGAACCGTACTTCCGTTTCGGGGCGGAGTACGTCGTCGACGTTGCGGATACGATGGGCTGGAGCCATACGCTCAACGGCACCGTCGAGGAGGCGTGCGAGGCTATGCGCAACGGACGTACCGACGTACGTGACGATGTAGAGACGTTGATAGCGTCGGTTATGGTCGCCGACGCCGAGTACTGGCATCCTATCGGACGTTGGCTACCGCGCGGATACGCACTTCTCATGCGCGGTCTTTCGCACGCCCTGAGACGGAAGCTTCTACGTCTCGCGGGCGTATACACGGGTACGTACGCCGGAGGGGCGCGCGAGTTCTACAGGGCGCATCCGTCGGTACGCGACGCGCTCGACGCGCCGGTGTTCTCACGTCCGTCGGATCATACGGTCGACGGCGTTCCGGCGACGGAGCACGTCACCGGCCTCTCACTCGACGCCTTCGCCCGGCGTACGGTACTCGGCGACTCGGTTCTACACGTCGAGTGGTACGAGTACGTCGCCGAACGTGTCGGTGTGGAGTACGACGCGGAGCTATGTGAGCGCGCACGCGAAACGTCGCCCGCCTACTTCGCGGGTGTGCGCGACGAACTCCCCGAGGACGTACGTGAGCTACAGCACGCGATGTTCTGTGACGACGACTGGATACGTAAGTTCCACGACGAGTACGAACTCCGTTCCGTCCTTTTCCGGCGCGCCGCCGACGGTATAGAACGTACCGCCGAGGCGCTCGCGTAGCCACCGCAACCGTTATTCGGCGAGCGGCGCACCGTCCTATATGGCACTCAAGGACGAGATACTCGAAGCGTGGGAGACGGGCGACGCGTCGGGGTCACTCCTCGACGACTTCCTCGACGGTCTGAACGAGGGCGAGATACGCGCCGCAGAGGAACGCGACGGCGTCTGGTGCGCCAACGAATGGGTAAAGAAAGGCGTACTCCTAAACTTCTCACAGCGCCATAGTCGCGCGGTCGAGCATGGGGGCGTGACCTACCACGACAAGTTCGAACTGAAGGACACGTCGGGCTTCCTAGAACGCGGTACGCGTAACACCCCCGACGGAACCGTGATACGCGACGGGGCTTACATCGGGGACTCGGCTATAATGATGTCGCCGTCGTTCGTCAACATAGGCGCGTACGTCGGCGACGGTACGCTCGTCGACTCTTGCGACACAGTGGGTTCGTGCGCTCAGGTCGGTGACGATGTCAAGTTAGGAGCTAACACGCTCGTCGGCGGCGTTCTCGAACCCGTCGAGGACGCACCCGTGATCATCGAAGACGGCGTGTCCCTTGGCGCGGGATGCCGCGTAACCTCCGGATTCGTCGTCGGCGAGGGCTGTATCGTCGGAGAGAGTACGCTTCTCAACCCTTCGATACCCGTCTACGATCTCGTTGAGGACGAGGTGGTGTACGGACACGTACCCGCCGAAAGACGCGTCATGCAGAGGTACGTCCGTTCGTCGGTGGGCGACCGTATAGACGGGGACGTATTCAAGCCCGCCGCGGTTGCGACGTCGCTCGAAGACAACACGTTGGAGAAGGCTCAGAAGGAAGACGCGTTACGCGCATAGATGACGAAGAGATTAGTAAGCCGAAGCCCTCGCCTCCAAACGTGAAAGCAAGCCTCAAACGGAACATCGCCAGCGGTATCATCGTCCTTACACCCGTAGCGGTTTCGGCGTACGTCGTATACTGGATATACCAGAGGGTCGCGGGTCTTCCGGGGACGCAGTACCTCAGGGTCACGGGCAGTCAGACGGTTAACGAACTCATACAGGTCGGTTTCGCTATCGCCGTCATCGTCGTCATACTCGGTATCGTGGGCTACGTGGTTCGTACGGCGGCGGGAAACATACTCAAGGACGAGATGGATCGCCTCGCGGGGCAGATCCCCGTCGTACGTATCGTCTACAACGCGACAAAGATGGGTGTCGAGACGATCATGGGGAGCAACGCAGAGGAGTTCGACCGACCCGTTAAGATAGAGATCGCGGGTCTACGTATTACGGGGTTCAAGACGGGAAACACGACGGAGGATGGACGCGAGGTCGTCTTCTTCCCCACGTCGCCCAACATCACGTCGGGGTACGTCGTCGATGTCGAACCCGAAAGGCTTGAGACGACCGACGAGAGCACCGAGGAGGCGTTGACACGTGTCCTTAGCGCGGGGTTTGGGATGGAGGCTGACGACGATATAAAGGGGCTTCTTCCGGAGGAAGAGGACGAGGAGGGTTCGGAAGACGAGGGTTAGACGATTGACGTTAAGGGGAAGGAATAAGTACGGTCTGCGTAATTAAACCGTTATAGATGCCTAAGAAAGCTCTCGTAACGGGCGCGTGTGGCTTCACCGGGAGCCATATGCTCGAACTACTCGCCGACGAAGGCTGGGACGTGGTCGCCACCGACCTCGAAGGCGCGGAGCGTGACGCCTACTACACGGAGGCGGAGGGCGACGTACCCAACCCCGTCTACTACAGGGATATATTCGAGGAGGTAGGTGCGGAGTTCATACCCGCCGACATTACGAAGCAGAGCACGCTCTACCCCGTCTTCGAGGATCACGACTACGACGTCGTCTTCCATATAGCGTCGCTGTTCGACTACTTCGCCGAGTGGGACGTCCTCCACAAGGTCAACATCGAAGGCGGACGTAACATCGGTGAGGTCGCGGCGGAGCACGATGTCGGTCATTTCGTCCACTGGAGTACGCTCGGTGTTCTCGGAGACGCCGGGTTCGACGAACCGAACAAGGAGGACGCGCCTTACGAACCGCACAACCGTTACTGTAAGTCGAAGGTCAAGCAGGAGGAGGTTCTCCACGAGCTCCACGAGGAGGAGGATCTCCCCCTGTCAATCGTCCGTCCCGCACCTATCTACGGACCCCGGCACGGCTACGGAGTCTACCATATACTCCTCCTTCTACGTAAGTTCGGCTTCGCACCCGTGACACGTATCTATCCGCGGAGCAAACAGCTGATGTTCCCGTGTGTACACGTTCACGATCTCGTAAACGGTGCTCTGTTCGTACACGAGAACAAGGAGGAGACCGTCGGTGAGACGTACCACGTCCTCAGCGACTGTATCGGACAGGACGAGCTAATAGAGTTCCTCGCGGAGTCGCTCGGTGTGAAAAAGAAACGTATACCCGCCTCGTTCGGCGCGTACAAGCTCTACGGAAGGATCGCCAAATGGGCGTCGCACCGTATAGAGAGGCAGGCGCGCGAGAAAGGTACGCGTCCCAAGGTCGACGCCTCGATGACCCACTACCTGACGCACAACATGTGGTTCTCGAACCAGAAGATAAAGAACCTCGGCTACGACTTCAAGTACCGCGACGCACGGAAAGGGCTGTGGGACTACATCACGTGGTGCAAGGAAAAGGGGATGGTCTAAGTGCTCGTCTCACCGTTCGACGTGCCCGCCGTCGCACTCATCGGCTTCGTCGGTGCGTTCGTCTACGCGCGTTTCCTCAAGCCGCGTAACCCCGACTGGTATCCGTTCATCGGTGTCGGTACGGTCGGTCTGTTCTGGATACACGCCGTCCTCGCGGTCGCGGGCGTCTCGCCGTTAGGCGTCGATGTGGATAACTCGCTTATCGGAGTCGCCTACATACTGTCGTACCCGATGTGGTTCCGGTGGGCTTCTGAGCGCGCCTTCGTGCTTTTCGGGCGCGGACCCGAACAGGGCGGTATCGCGTGGGTGCTACGCGTACGCGATACCACCGAAGGCTTCGAACCCGACTGGGAGAAGGAGTAGTCAGGAACCGCCGCTGACCGCCGGTAGTATCGATATTTCGTCGTCGTCGTCGACCTCGGTGTCGAGACCCTCGCCGTGGCGTACGTCGTCGCCGTTGACGTACAGGTTGACGAACCTACGGAGTTCGCCGTCGTCAAGGAGTCTTTCCTCGAACTCATCACCGTACTTGCCCGCGAGTTCGTCGAGCGCTTCGCCTACTGTCTCCGCGTCTACCTCCGTCGTTCTCTCGTCCGTCACGCTTTCGAGCGCGCTTGAGAATCTTACATCCGTCATTGTGCTGTCACCTTCTTGTCCTCCTTGTTCCTGTTCTCAAACTCGGTGAGCGACGGTGATATGCTTTCGGGAACGTCGACGTACTGCGAAACCGTCTCCTCCGCCTTCAGACCGTTGCCCGTGATGTTGACGACCACCGTCTCGTCCTCCCCTATATGCCCCTCGTCCGCCAACTGCTTCAGACCCGCGATCGTCGTCCCGCCCGCGGGTTCGGTGTAGAGTCCTTCGGTGCTCGCCAACAGCTTTATTCCCTCAACGATTGCGTCGTCGTCGGGGTCGGCGGCGTACCCGCCCGTCTCGTTTATAGCGTCCTTGGCGTAGAAGCCGTCCGCCGGGTTTCCGATAGCGAGCGAGTGGGCGAGTGTCTCATAGTCGTCGACGGGTTCGACGGGTGCATCGTCGCGGACGGCGCGCGCAATCGGGAATCCTTCGGGCTGTGCGCCGCTCATCCTGACATCGCTGTCGTCGATGAGACCGAGACGTTCGAGGTTCTCGTAGCCGCGTTTGACCGACAGGAGCGACGCACCCGCCGCCATGGGATGGACGACGTGGTCGGGCGACTCCCAGCCGAGCCCCTCCGCCGCCTCGTACGCCATCGTACACGAACCTTCGGTGTAGTACGGACGTAGGTTGATGTTGACGAAGCCCCATCCGTTGTCGTCGGCGACCTCGGTGGCGAGGCGGTTGGCGTCGTCGTAGTTGCCGTCGACGGGTACGATCTCAGGCTCGTACGCGAGCGTCTGTGTTATCTTTCCTTCCTCGATAGTGTCGGGTATGAATATGTACGCCGGTAGATCCGCCTTTGCGGCGTGCGCCGCGACGCTCGAAGCGAGGTTGCCCGTCGATGCGCACCCGATCGCGTCGACGCCGAAGTCGATCGCACGCGCAACCGCAACCGCAGTTACGCGGTCCTTGAACGAGAACGACGGGTTGACCGAGTCGTTGAGTATGTAAACTTCGTCGATACCGAGTTCGTCGGCGAGGTTGTCGGCGCGGTGAAGACCGTTCCTTCCCGTCCCAAGGTCAACCTGCGCGAACGAGTCCTCGTTCTCGACGGGGAGGAGATCGACGTACCTACGTATCGACGCGGGTCCGTCCTCTATCTCCTCGCGCGTCACGTCGACGTCGTCCCAGTCGTAGACGACTTCGAGGGGTCCGAAACAGGCTTCGCACGTGTTACGTATCTCGGCGGGGTACTCGCGCCCGCATTCGCGGCACCGGAGGCAGTCCACTGTCATTGTGATACCGAAGGAGATGCACGCATATAATATTTGCTACTTAGATTATGCGCCGAGGTTATAGAAGCGGCGGGAGGTGACGAGTATCCATACGACGAAGGCGGAGACACCCAGAGCCTCAGGGATGGCGAGACCCGGAGCGTAGACGCGCCATCCCGCCCACGAAGCCCAGACGAAGACGTTGGCGTTTCCGAGCCAGACGGTGGTGAGTCCGCGTCCCGTCTCGCCCGCGAGCGCCTCGCCGGTTCCGTGCACCCAGAGCGCGGTGGTGAACGAGGCATAGAGGGTGAGAGCGGCGGGGATATGGTACGGATCTCCTATGTGGAATACACCGAGTCCGGCGAGAGAGACGAATGAGACGGCGACGAGCACCGCGCCCGCGGTTTCGTAGATGTTGCGCGCCTCGGTGAGGAGGAGAACGGCGAAAGGGACTGCGACGAGACCACCGACGACGAAGGAGGTGTTCATCACCGCCGAGTACGGCGCTTGGGGCGCGCCGAGTTCGGAGATAGCCTGTGTCAACGGTGCGAGGGGCGTCAGTACGGCGGCGGTTGCGATACCGACCGCGGCGACGAGAACGCCCGCGGGTGCCGAGAGTGCGGCTGTTCTGCGCGTGTCCATACACGACATCGGGGACGTTCTATAACAACTCTTATGCACGGAGACGAACAACGGGCTTCCATGAGCGCACAGCAAGGGCGCAAACGGTGTGTCTCCTGCGGGGTCAACATCGTTGGTGCCGGATTCACGGAGTTCGACTGTCCCGAATGCGGACATACGATAAACCGATGCGACAAGTGTAGGAAGCAGAGCAACCTCTACCAGTGCCCCGACTGCGGCTTTACGGGACCCTGAACAATGGGAAAGGTAATCGCACAGATCAAGGTAATGCCCGACGACGCAGACACCAACCTCGACGCTCTCGAAGATAGTCTGAAGAAGGCTCTTCCTGAGGAGGCGGAGCTAAACGGCATCAAACGTGAGGATGTCGCTTTCGGCTTGGTCGCACTGCTCGTAAACGTCGGCGTCGAGGACGAGGCGGGCGGTACTGAGGCGGTCGAGGAGTCTTTCGCAGGTATCGACGACGTGGAGAGCGTCAGCGTCGAGGACGTCGGACGCGTCTAAGAGCCGGGTTCGACGACATCGTTTTCGAGAGTACCTATACCTTCGATCTCTACCTCGACGGTATCGCCCGGCTCCATCGAACCGACGCCTTCGGGGGTTCCGGTGGCGATAACGTCGCCCTCGCGTAGTGTAACGAAACGCGAAGCCTCGGCGACGAGTTCGGCGACTCCGTAATGCATCAGGGCGGTCGTCGACTCCTGCACCGTCTCGCCGTTGAGACGCGTCTCTATACCGCGATCATCGACGTGCTCGTCGTGTATGCACGGGCCGATCGGGCAGAAGCCGTCGCCGCCCTTTGCGCGGAACCACTGAGACTCGCGCCCCTGCCAGTCGCGCGCCGTCACGTCGTTGACGCAGGTGTAGCCGCCGACGTAGTCGAGCGCCTCGTCCTCGGAGATATCGCGGCACGCGCGCCCGATGACGACGCCGAGTTCCGCCTCATAATGTAGCTCGTCGGTCGTGTCGGGATAGACGATACCGTCGCTCGCGCCTATAACCGCCGTCGACGGCTTGAGGAAGAACAGCGGGAACTCGGGCACGTCGTTACCGAGTTCGTCGGCGTGCTCTGCGTAGTTACGTCCGACGCCGATAACCTTGGTGGGTCCGCAGGGGGCAAGGAAGTTCACCTCGTCCGGGTCGTACTCGCCGCCGCTCTCCGATACGATTTCGTCGTCACTGACCGTTCCTTCGTGTATCATACCGTCCTTCTCGAAACGTGCGCGTCGCATGGGAGATGAAGGCGTGCACGTCTCTTAGAAGTACCCCTTCCCATTCATCAAGCTTGTACAGGATCATACACGGCTTCGTCCGTCTTTTGCTTAATGGAGAATTATTCCGTTTCTATTTCAGAGTTTGAGAGGTCTACTCTAACGTTATCACATTTAAGAGAGTATTTTAGCTCCCCCTCTGATTCATCATAGTATTTATCCAAAATACCCCAGTCATTCATACGTTCTAACTGTCTATATATTGTTGTTCTATGCTTTTTCTCGTTATACTGTGTATCGTATATCTCGTAAACCTCTGTGGCTGAGTAGTCTCTCTCACTTAGAAGATGAAGGAGACGAACCCTAGTTTGATTAGATACTGATTTTCCGAACTCTACTAAGTCCATCTTTGATGTGACTTTGTATGTGCGTGTATTATATTTTTGTTGCAGTATACGTAACAAGTTGGGATATAGTAAAATCATTTCACTAAGTGCTACAAACGTGTATAAAATTACTTCCTTAACGTAAATACATGTCTGATGAGACGAGACAGACTGATATAGATGAGGATGTGAAGCAAGATTTTATATGGAGAAAAAGCTATCCTAACGAAGATTCTAGGAAATGCGCAGAACATCTTGATTCACAGTTTGATATAGACCCATATACGGTAGATGATTTATCAGACTTAATCAAGGCAGGGTCTAAGTCAGGGGAATTTACTAAGGAACCAGAAGGGAACACTAAGAAAATAGTTGATTTAGAGGAATGGTTTGAGAATAGGGTGTTACCTAATACGGTATCGGTAGCGTGGGATGACTATATGGATGCCCTATCCAGCAGTTTCGAGTTACTGACGCTAGGAGAGGTAGCCAAAACGGACTTTGGAAGTTCTAGACAAAGGGAGTTCGGACAGTTATGGACTGACTTTAGTAGAGGTTTCTTGGGCGAGATAATTATTAAGAAGTTCTTTCAGAACAGGTTTGGCGAGATTATAGACCTAGAACAGAGGGAAGTAGGTGATGTTGAAGACTATCTACCATCTGATGTTACTCGGATAAAGAAAGATGGTGAGTGGACAGAGGTAGAAGGAACGCTGAGTATAAAAACCAGCAAGCTGAAAGCCATGTGGTTAGGTATACCACAGAACGAATACGGCAGTTCCTCCGCATATACTTTCGTCAAGATGGGGATACCCCTAACCCATCTTGCTACATATCTAAAAGAAGCTGATGCTATATCCGAATTATTAGAAAGAGTGGACAAGGAAGACAAGAGAGAACGGATAAAAGAAACCATACCTGATTTTGAGCCTATACCTGCCTATATCCCTGGATTTGCTTGGTCAGAGGATTTCGAAGAGGGGGATTTAGAGGTGCATAAAGCGAATATACACGCTCATATTGAGGGAGGAATAGGTGAGAGACCTGAAGAACCGCCGGAAGGTTACGAGAGTATTAACACCAGAGGACCTGACATGAGTGAAGAATATATTTCTGGCACAGGGGTACTTAGATGGGAAAAAGAAGACTGGATGGAGCTGGTTGACCTAATGAAACCTTAGTTAGACTTAACTCGTTTACTCTGCTTCTGAAGTTGCTTCTTAACAGCCCTACCTATCGATTCTGCTAACCGAACAGGAACAGCATCTCCTACCATCTGTTGTTTATCACTGATACGACTGGAGACGAATCTATAATCGTCGGGAAATGACTGTAATCTTGCTGCTTCTCTAACAGATAACAGCCTATTCTGAGTAGGGTGAACCATCATAGATTTACGGAAGTTAGCAACCGTGAGAGCAGTTTCATCTTCCTTTAATCGGTAATATATATGACCGTGGGTTCTGGATTTGTCTGTGTAATTCTCCATCAGTTCGTCGGGTATATCCTCCCAGTTACCCCCCTGAGGTATATGCTCAAATCTCTTTATTGTAGTTTCACGGTTAACCGTAGAGTTATGATTCCAAAGGGTTTCGCCTACGCTGTCACGCATTTTCTCAGCATAGTCGCTATGTGGTGGCTCGGTATATTCCATCTTCTCTTTGCCTCCGCCACCTTTGGATAATTCAGGCAGATCTAATATCGCCTCAGATACTGTTATAGCAGGCTTGAGGTTGTGAGAAGACCCTAAGGTCTGCTGTTTGCCTTCTTCTGTGTGAGTAGGAGATGGGAAGACAGGTGAACCAGTTTTAACACCAATAAAGAAGACCCGTCTCCGTGATTGAGGAACCCCATACTGCTCCGCTTTAAGAACTTTAAATCTGACTATGTAACCTAATTCCCGTGTCTCTTCCAAGATAATCCCCTTGACATCTCCCTTCTCCTTACCCATTGAAAGAAGTCCTGGCACATTCTCCATAACAAAGAACTCAGGGTTAACGTCACGAACCACTCTTATAAAATGGAAGAAGAGATTGTTCATTGGATTATCGGGAGACCTTGTATTCATATTGGCAAGGGAGAAGCCCTTACACGGAGGACCTCCAATAACTCCATCTACTTCATCTGGATTAAAGCCGTTACGTTCAATATCCTCCACTATCCCCTCCGTCTCTAACTCTCGAATATCATCTAAACGAGCATCTATCTCATGATTCTGGTTATATGTATCCACCGCAGACTCATCATAATCAACAGCAGACGCTATGCTGAAACCAGCATTTTCAAATCCCGTGCTTAACCCACCAGGACCACTAAATAAGTCTATGACAGTATGAGTCATCTATCCACATCAACATAACTTACACAGCATATTAAATCTATATCCATTTCATATCACCGAACCAAAGAAATTTCACGTAGTAAAGAACTCTCTTTTTCATATATGCATTT
>JGI1684J13235_1000848_pt1 | contig 11049 bp, 12 predicted proteins | sample PonA232FremontCA_2_FD_13235 | JGI IMG/M metagenome (IMG submission 13235) | reverse complement strand
GGGGAACGGAGAACGGGTAACGAACCGTCCCTTGCATACAGACGCGAATCAGGGCACAGTAGGTCGCGATCGGCCATTGGCCCGTTATTCACAACCATTATTTTCAGGACCATACAGCGAGCCCGGCCTTGCCGTACCATCTAGACCGGACGATGGTTTCAGCTCATGGATGAACAGCACATCGGCAGGACCCTTGCGGACTGGTTCCCGGAGCGGCGCCGGGATCTGCCCTGGCGGCGAAATCCCACCCCGTACAGGGTCTGGATCTCGGAAATCATGCTCCAACAGACCCAGATCGAACGGGTGATCCCCTTNTTCGAGGCCTGGATGGAGCGCCTTCCCACGATCCGCCATGCAGCGGACGCGGACAGGGAGACGCTGCTCAAGCTGTGGGAGGGGCTCGGGTACTACAACCGGGTCATCAACATTCATCGCACTGCCCGACTCCTGAGGGACGAGCACGGCGGGAACATGCCGGCGGACCACAGCGGGCTCCTGGCCCTTCCGGGCATAGGGCCCTATACCGCCGGGGCGATCATGAGCCTCGCCTACAACGAGCCCCATCCAGCTGTGGACGCCAATGCGGAACGAACGCTCAGCCGCGTCTTCGACATCGAGGAGCCCATCAAGGCATCCGCGACCCAGAAACACCTGCGCCACAAAGCGGCCGAGCTCATTCCTCCCGGCCGGGCCAGGGAGCTCAACCAGGCCCTGATGGAGCACGGGGCCCTGGTCTGTTTGCCCCGCGATCCCCGCTGCCGGGAATGTCCCGTCCCCGGCGCATGCCTCGCCCGGAAGCGCGGCGTTGCGGAGATGCGTCCCAACAAGGGGCCCTCCAGGTCCATAACCTACTTGGAAGCCGTGGTGGGGGTTCTGGTCCACGAGGGGCGGATCTTTGTGCAGAAACGCCCCGAGGGCGGCCTCATGCCGGGACTCTGGGAGTTCCCCGGCGGCAAGCTGCGAAAGGATGAAGCCCCTGAAGAGGGGCTGGAGCGGGAAATGCGGGAGGAGCTGAACATCGGCATCCGCCTGGGTCAGCCTCTGGCAGAGGTGCGCCACAGCTACACCTCCTTTCGGGTCCTGCTGCGGGCCTATTTCTGCAGTCCCGCAACCGATCCCGAAGCCATCCGGCTGACAGCGGCCTCAGAATCCCGCTGGGTGGAACCGGCGCGGCTGCAGGATTTCTCCTTCCCCGCGGCCAACCGGCGTCTGGTGGCCAAGCTGAGCGCCCTGACCCCGGACGAGATCGCCGATCTCCTGCGCGCTTAGCGGTAAGCATGCTCTCCGATTGGCCGGGATCCGGCGCACCTACTCTTCATCCTGGTCCGAGGCCTGCTGCAGGGCCTTGCGCATGGCTGTCTGGTGCACCTTGGCCGCCAGGTGGACCGGGCTCTGTCCCCCCAGGGGCTCCCAGTTCGCCGGATCCGCGATGCAGCCGAACTGCACCGTCAGGCCCATGTTCACCTCGGCCTCCTCGGGAGTCTGCCCCACCATTTTGGAAGCGGCGGACCAGGTCGCCCCGCAGGGCGCACCGCGCAGGACCCGGACCTCGCTGATCTTGCCCCCTTTCATGCGCACCTCGAGCTCAGGATACCCGAAGCAATTGCCGTAGGCGCCCAACTGGCGCCTGGGTCGCAGGGCGCATCAGATCGGCGGGGTGTGGGCCCATTCCAGATTCGCTCCCTTTCCGGGAGCCACCACCGGGATGCCTCGTTCGCGGCACGTAGCGATCAGATCCTGGGAGACATCCGGATGGCCCACAAAGTCGAGGACCAGGTCCGCCTCCGGATCCTGCGGCAGATAGGCCTCTGTTTCGTCCAGAATCCCGGGCAGATCCCTGGGAACGGACCAGGTATCCAGGACGAAGCGCTCGCCGCCGTGCCTGCGTATCCCCTCGATCTTGGGCTTGCCGGATTCGCCCTGCTGCACCACGAGAATGCGGGAGGGCTCGTTGTCTTCCGAGCTTGAGCCTTCTTCCTCCCGCTCGGCATCTTCCTCCTCTTTGCGGGGATCTTCCTGTTCATCTGCCATATCGGTTCCTTGTACAGGGATTACGTTTGAAGCATCTTTTCCGCCAGCTCCTCCACATGCTCCAGGAGCTCGGGATCCCTTGCCGCCTCTCCGGGCCCCTGATAGCCGCAGGCGCGCAGGATCTCGGATTCGCGGAATCCCTCCCACATGAGGAATGTGGAGTAGCGGGGGTAGATATCCCCGAATTCGTTGCGATCCGGATTGGCCTGGGCCTGAATGAAGATGAGGCGTTTGCCCGGATCCAGCCTGCCCGGCTGATGCTCGCTCTGGAAGTTGGGCTTGAGGAAGGAAAAGGTTCGGTCGATGAAGGCCTTGGTCTGGGCGGAGACATCGCCGAAGTACACCGGAGTGGCCAGCACCAGGGTGTCGCAGGCCCGGACAGCTTCCAGCACAGGGGTGAGATCGTCTTTGAGGGCGCAGGTCTCCAGCTCGGTCTTGCACAGATAGCAGGCCTGGCATCCCCGATAGCTCAGCTCATTGAGGTTCCAGGAGCGCACGTCCGCCCCCTTTTCCCTGGCCCTGGCGCACAAGGCATCCGCTAGGGCGGAGCTGTTGCCCTCGATCCTGGGGCTTCCCTTCAAACAGACAACATGCATCAATCCTTCTCCTGCCTGAAAAATTGCATCCGTTTTTTTCCCTTCAGCTGGTCTCTGTTCACTTTCCGCGGAATTGTACGGGATAGGCGCTGCCTAGGCAAGTCCATCCAAGCCGTCAAAATAACGTCACAATATTTACAGGCCAGCGCTTATCTGCTATGCAATCCCAACACTCGCTTTCCGAGCGTCGATCAACGGGACTTGTTCCCTCGATCCTGGAGGATCATGCATGCACGACACCTGCCTCTTTCATCCCTCGAGCCAGGGCGAATGGACCTGTCAGCACTGCGGGTCCTCCTTCTGCAGCGAGTGCGCCGTCTGGAAGGACACCGGACGGGAACGGGGCAAAAAGCCCAGGGCTTTCTGCCCCAGCTGCAACCAGCGCCTGCAATGGGTCGGCGCCGCCAATCTCCTGCCCCCTTTCTGGGAACGGCTGCACCGCTTCTTCCTCTATCCCTTCCACCGGCAAGCCCTGATCTTTCTGCTGGCCGTCTCCGCGGCGAGCGTTCTGCTGGGATTCATCCCACTCCTGGGAGCCTTACTGCAGCTTGTGCTCTACTTCGTCACGCTTCGATACGCCCACGAGATCCTGACCACCACCGCCCGGGGGAATCTCTATCCGCCCCAGGTAAGCAGCAGGATCCTGGACCACGATCTCTCTCCCGTCTTCAAGCAGTTCCTTCTCTTCTTCCTTCTGGGCGTGGGGGCCGCCCTGATCGCTTCCCTGGGAGTAGTGCTCCTGTTTGCCTACATCCCCTTTGTCCTCATCTTCATCCCCGCACAGCTCATGGTCCTCATCTCCACGCAGAGCCTGCTCCGGGCCCTGAACCCCATGGTCTTCGTGCCCCTGGCTTGGCGCATCGGCCCGGCCTACCTGCTCATGTACTTCTTTCTCATTCTGCTCGGCATCGCCCCCGGCGTGCTCGGGCAGAACGTGATCGTCCACCTGCCCTGGTTCCTGCACGCCTTTCTCGCATCCGCGGCCAATTACTACTACATGTTCGTCAGCTTCCATCTCATCGGATATGTGCTTTTGCAGTACCACCTGGAGATCGGCTACGAGGTCCGCTACGAGGACTTCCGGGCTCCGGAAATGAGCCAGGACGCTCAATCCGTGACCGAACAGGGCGGGAGCTGGTCCGACGAACGGCACGCGGACAGCCTGATCCAGCAGGGTCGCTATGATGAAGCCCATGAGTTCCTGGAGCGCCGGTTCAAGCAGTTGAGCGAGCCCTCAACGGATCTCTGCCGCAAGTATTATCGCCTGCTGAGCATGAGAGGTGACGAAGGGCTCACCCGTGTGGGCAGCCTCCTCATTCCGGGACTCCTGGAGCAGGGAGAGAGGCGGGAGGCCGTTCGGGTGTTCGAGCAGTGCCGGGAACGGGACAAGGGCTACCTTCCGGACGCGGAATCCATCTTCCGGATTGCCGAGGCCCAGGATGACGCGGGTGAGCACAAGCAGGCCATGGGCCTCTTCCAGAGCCTCTACCGCAACCATCCCAGCCACAGCCGCGCCGTGGAGGCCCTCTTCCGCATCGGATACATTCTCAACGAGCGCATGCTCGACCCGGGCAAGGCCCGGCGGGTGCTGGAGGGGGTCATCACACGCTATCCGCAGAGCCCGCTGCGGGAAAGGATCGAGAACTACCTGCGCCACTCGGTTCCCTGAGGTCCGCTTTTTTCCGAGGCGTATCCAAGGTGTTTCGGCGGAGCTCACCCCTCGCCGTCTTGCACCATCCCCGCCTCCATGGAATCCGGAAAGCGCTGCTGCAGGGTCCGGAAACAGGCCCGACTCTTGCGTTCCATCCCTTTTTCCCGGAATCTGCCGCCGTAGCGGTAAAGGACACCTGGAGCGTCCTGCAGGGGCACGGAGCTCTTCATGGCCCGGACCAGGAGCGGCTCGCCCAGGTCGGTCCGGTCCGCCCGCTCGAACAGAGCTGCCAGCCTGAGGGCAAGCTCAGGTTCCAGCACTATGCGCCGCTCCCGGTGACAATACTCCGCGTACACCCGTTCCAATTCCCGATACGGCTCGCCCTCCCCGAGCATGGTCCGCAAGGTGCGGTTCGCCAATCCGGAAAGATCCTTCGCCTCCGGATCCTGCGCCTCCAGGAAAAAGAGCTGCTTCAGGGCCACGCTGTTGCCCGGGTCCATTTCCAGGACCTGCCGCAGCCGGGTCTTTGCCGCGGAGGAGTCCAGATCCCGAACCGCGGCCATGGCCTTCTCCAGCTCCGGCCCCACCCTGTCCGGCTCCCTTTCGAAGAGCGGGGCGGGATCGAAGCCCAGGTAGCGCCTGTTGATCCATCCAATCATGGCCCCGCCGAGCAGACCGCCTATATGGGCGGTGAAGGCCACGCTACTCTCCGGCGAGCGGAGCAGGTGGTATCCCTCCTTGCCCAGCCACACCGGCAAAAGGGCCAGGGCCGGAAGGCTCACGTAGTGGAAGAAGAATCCCAGGTTGAGGAACACCTTGATCCGATAGAGGCCGTACATCACGCTCATGGCCCCCATGGCGCCGGATATCGCTCCAGAGGCTCCCACAAGCGGAACCGGCGCAAACCGGTTGCAAGCCCAGAAGACCGCCGCGGCCAAAAGACCTCCCCCAAGATAGATGCCCGCAAAGCGCAGGTGTCCCACACCGGATTCCAGAACGTATCCCGCCAGCCACAGGAAGAGCATATTGCCCAGGAGATGCCCCAGCCCCCCGTGCAGGAACATGTGGGTGAGCCAGCTCCAGGGCCGGGGCTGGCTGGGGATGAGCCCATAGCTGCGGGAGACGATGCGGCTGCGCTTGTCCCGAAAGGTTTCGTGAAGGCTGGTCCATTCCTCGTGCCTCGGATCCCCGGGGCCGATGAGCCCGTCCTCCCGCAGGGCCCGGCGAAAGCGTCCGTCCCCGAGCACCTCGCGCACTTTCGCAGGGGCGAGGCTTTTCTCAGGGGAATCCTCCACCCGCTCAAGGGCGCTCTTCACGGATTCCTCGCCCTTGAACTGCCTGTAGTAGGCGTATTCGATTTCCGCAAGGCCGGACTCGAGATAGAATTGCATCGCCTCGCGCCGGGAACGTCCTTCGTCCGCCTGAAGGGTAAAGAATAGCGCCAGATTGACGATAATAAGTGCAAGAGTGACCCAGGGCACGTATTTGCGATTGAACTCCCCGACCACGGGAAAGAGCATGCCACACCCCTTTAGCTCCGGCGTGTTTNGCCGTAAAGCGGCAGCTCAAAGCATTGAATGGACCGATTCCCGAATGAACCACCCAGACGCCAATCCGGCACTCATTTCAGGAANGAGCGTTGGATTGCTCCGCGTCTCCCCCAACATTGCGGTTTCGTGTTTGACTGCCGAATGCGCCTTTCCCGAAGAGCCTGCGATGCCCCGGGAATCCGGGCTTGACATTTTTCCGCAAGCGAGCCAATGAAGTCACCTGAACGCAACACCCCAAGGAGAGATTATGCCTGACACAGGCTGGATACCGTCGGAGCTCATTCTGCCCCGCGAAGGGAGGGAGGTGCTCACCCGCTCCCGTCACAACTGGGGGCTGAAAAAGGGATATCAGGCCGAGGGCAAGTGGTACGACTCGGCCCACCGCAGGATCGAGGTCCACTATTGGAAGCCGAGGGCTGAGGAATCCCCGGAAGAGGACGTCGCCACGATGCAGTACGGACCTGCCAGGGCCTGTTTGAGCCGCATCATCGACAGCTGCGCCAAGGGCGAACAGCCCTGATCACCCCCCGAGTCCCAGCTCTCGCAGCACATTCCTGTCCGCCCGGAAGGGGTTGTCCGAAAGCGGGGGAACCTCCAGACCGACCTTCCGCGCCCCCATCTGCTCCAGCTTCATGTTGTAGGCCAGATGCAGCAGCACTTCCAGGCTGAGCACGTCCTGGACATTGTAGGCCAAAAGCGTCTCCAGGACCTCCCGCCGCCCCGTGGCCTCGAAGGCCCGCCAGAGCAGGACCGCGGCATAGCCATCCACCCCGCCCAGATCGCTGCGGCCCAGGCCGAAACGGTCCTCGCAGCGCTTGAGACCGCCTTTCACCCCCAGACTCTTGAGCAGGAAGCGGACGTCGATGTGGGCCAAGGGTAGATCCGGAAGCAGCTGACGCCGCAAAAAAGGCAGATCGAAAAGGCTGCCGTTGAAGGTGGCCACGATCCTGTATTCCCCGATATCATCCTCGAATCGCTCCAGATTGATGCCGTGGACGTAGGTCGCAACCCTTTGGCCGTCGTACAGGGCGATGCTGGTGATATGGTCCAGCCCCTTCCCCAGGCCCGTGGTCTCGATGTCCACGTACGCCACCCTGCCGCGGAAGGCTTGGAAGAGGCGCCACATCTCGCCCTGTTGCAGCCGCTGTGCGAAATACGCGCTGTCGGCCTGCTGGAGGCGATCCATCGATTCCTCGAGCTCATAGCGGACGCGGTCCCCGCAGCGGAAGGGCTTCTTCCCTGAACGCAGCTCGTGCAACAGATCCCGCCAGTGAGCGTACCCCGCGGCCCAAAGCCGCCGCTCCGTCTTGGGACCGACACCGGTGAGATGGCAGAAACTTTGCTCCAGCATGGACCTCTCGCCTGTTGGCGGTTGGAGGGAATGACGGGCCTCAGTTGCCGTTTCAGCGGAGGCTGGTGTACCCCTCGGCCAGGTCCTCCAGCATTCCGTCGTCCTTGATGCTGATCCGCTTCTGTTCCACCTCCAGGATCCCGGCCTCGGACATGCGCCTCAGGACGCGGGAAAGGGTCTCCTGGCTCGTGCCCAGGATCTTGGCCAGGACTCCCTTGGAGACATCCAGGGAAATGTCCGAGTACCCGCCCTGTGCGTCCTGGAGGTGCATCAGATAGGCCGCGAGTCTGGCGGGGATCTCCTTGAGGGAGAGGTCCTCGATAAGGTCGGTAAAGCGGCGCAGCCTCTTGGAGAGGATGGCCAGCATGTTCAGGGCCAGGGAGGGATCGCGCGCAAAAAGCTCGCGCAGGGATTCGCGGGGAAGGAACCAGAGCTCCGAGGATTCCATGGTCTCCGCGTGAGCCGGAAAGGTCTCACCCGCGAAGACAGGGACCTCGCCGATGGGCTCGCCCGGTCCGAAGAGATGCAGAATCTGCTCCCGCCCTTCCGGTGAGAGCTTGTAGACCTTTACCCTGCCGGAGAGGATGACGTAGAATCCCCGCGCGGCCTCGCCCTGGGAGAAGATCGCCCCGCCCGAAGGATGGCTGATGCGCTGTCCCATGGACTCCAGCCCGCGGAGCTGCTCCTCGCTGAGGCCCTGAAAGAGCTGCACGTTCTGCAGATTTTGGATCGTGTCCTCGCTCATATTCCGTCCTTTTCCGCCCCGCTCCCCCACAGATGACAATGCCCCGGACCCAACCAAGCATACAACCCTCATTTTTGGCAGACCCGGGCACAACCAAGCATGAAAATGTCGCGAGGCGAAGGCGGGTGGAGGCTGAAGCGCGGGTTTCATCCTGGGTTTCCCATGATGGGATACGCAACACCTCATCGACATTCCCGGATCACTTCCGGTGAAGCAGAATTCAAATGGTGTGAATGATGATGATTGGAGGGAATCAATTCCACCTCAGGCGGTACCAACAAAGCCAAGGTGTATTATGAAACCCAGCGAAGCGCTCCACCCGCCTTCGCCTCGCGATAATTCCCCCAATAAATCAGCAAGTTAAACGCATTTTCATACAAAAAAAGGCGCGGCGAGTCGCGGGCTCAGCGCCTCTTGGAAAGGGCCACGCGCAGGCTGGCCACCAAGCGGTTAAAGGAGCGCGTGAGCAGGCCGATCTCGTCCCTGCGTTTCTCCGGCAGCTCCTCCAGATTGGTCTTGCCCTGGCTGATCTGATTGGCCAGACGGGTCAAATCGTTGATGGGACGCGTAATCCATCGTCCCACGTAGAGGCTGATCCATATGGTGATCAACAGGACCACCGCCCAGAGGGCCAGAACATTGGTGCGGATCCTCTTCACCGGATCCATGACCTCCGCCCGGGAGCTCACAATGGCCAAGCTCGCCCGTATGGTGGGGAGATAGGTGTAGGCGATGAACTTCTCGGCCCCTCCCCGGGAAAAGGTCTCGAATCCGGTGCGGCCCTGCACCATGTCCTCCACGATGCTGTTGAATTCGGGGTTCTCCGTCTCCAGAAGATTGTCCGTGGAATAGCGCTCGTTCCAGCTGATCCCCTCGGCCACCATGCCGGGCTGCACCAGGGCCTCCCCCTCCCGGTTCACCAGGAAGGCGTAGTCCGCGTATTCAAGGTCCAGGTTGAGCATGTCCCGCTCAATAGTCTGCAGAAGGACGTCGAAGCCGACCACGCCGCGGAGCTCGCCCTTTCGGCCCTGGACTGGGGCGGCACAGGTCACCACGAGGTTCTTGCTGTTCGCGTCCACATAGGGATCGCTCCAGATAACCCTTCTCTGCTCCGCCGCCTTTGTATACCATGGTCTCTGGGTGGGTACGAATCCCTCCAGCTCCCTGATATTTTGCAGAGCCGACTCCTTGTGCAGGACCAGCAGATCATTGGCCGAGCCGTAGTAGGCCAGACTGAGGAATTGATTCTCTGTGGCCAGGCTCTGCAGGGTCTGGCCCACCCGCTGCATCAGGAGCCGCTCCCTGCCGTAGCGCCGTCTGGATGCGGGGTTGCCGTAGCTGTTCCCGTCCCAGGGCAAAAGGACCGGAAAGCCCAGTTCCGGGCCACTCGCCCCGCGATCATAGAGCCGGCTGACATGGTCGGCCACGCCTCTGGCCTCGTCGCTGATCCGATCGAATATCGCGGAATACTGGCGGGATTTCTCCGTGACCATGCGTTTCAGGTGTGTCTCTGTCTGTGCGGTCAGGACGGCCCTGCTGAAGGAGCTCACGATCAGCCCGGTCGCGCTGAGCGCCCCGACCATGAGCAGGACAATGATTGCGGTGAGCTTGCTCTTGAGGGACCATCCCTCTATCCGCATCCCCTCATCGGATTCCCGAGCGCCGGACTCCTGGACCTTTTCGCCTTTCGAGCCGCCTTCCGCAGCCGACTCCTCTCCGCCAGTGGGCCTGGTCACCGTGAACAGCTGCCGGCAGTGCTTGCACCGGACCTTGACCCGGTTTCCCTGGATCATGGAAAAGTCCACCTTGAGCTTCTTCCCGCAGTGCTGGCAGCTCACGATCATAGGGCTCGCTCCGGCTCCTGTTGCGTTCCTGGCCCATTACAGGGGAAGCGAAGCTCCCGGGATGCGCTTAATGGGCTGCTGAAAGGGTCTGTCCTTCGTTCTTCGTTGATCGGCTCGAGATTCTCAAGCATGTGAACCAACACGGCGCGGAGAACGCAAAAAAGCCCGACACTCACCTTGATGAATCGGACATTTCTCACAGGCCCTAGGTAAACTGTTCCACAATGTCCTGCATACTCCGGCGGAACCGCTTTTTCTTCTCCGGGGAAGAGATCTCCCGGGTCAGATTATCCACCAGCTCCGCGGCTCTGCGGCAGGGAAAGTGCTGTTTGGTCTCCCCCATGGCCTGGATGGTGTCATTGATGAGCATGGTGGTCACCGGGCCCAGATACTCGGCCAGACGCTCCTCCAGGATGGCAAAAAAGCGGGAGCTCAGCGCCTGCTCCTTGTCCTTGGCCAAGCTGAGCAGGTTGTTCTCCTGGAGCTTGACCAGGTTCTGTCGGAGCTCGCCCCACCCCATTCCCAGGACCTCGGCCACATCCGCCACATCGCGCTCCCCGTCCAGGGCGGCCAGCACCTGAAGCATGCTCGAGCTCAGGCGCAGCTGGCCCATGTCCTTGTCGATATTGGGGCGCAGGATCATTCGGGAAATGTCCCCACGGGTTAAATCCATAGCACCTGCCTAACCCTCGTATTTCCCGTGCTTGCTAGAAAAGTCCTGAATGGCGAGCCCGGGTGCTGCAAACGGCTCGTTGTGTGTCGTGTTTGTATTATCGCCTCGGATAAACGCAAAATACCCACGCAGAACTANAAAATGAAACGAATTTCCACTTTTGGCAAGGCACGAGCTAAGCCCCTTGCCTGGCACTCCGGACAGTGGCCTCAAAAAAAGGGCATTCTCCACGAACGTGGCAAATATTCCCGCATATAAAGGGATGTATGCTAATGAGCCATATCCCCCGTGTCAACCGAAGCATGGCCACAGAAGGACCAGGGTCGGTCTCTGCGGGGGTGGGATCACTGAGCGGATGGGTCTTTCAGTGGGGAAGGCAGGGGTTCAAGTCACCCCCTGCCGTTTTGTCGGTCCTTGAGAGGGGATGGGAGGGTCGAGCGAAAACGGCAGGGGAAATGCTTAGCTCAAATAATCTCGCGCGATGCGCACAATTCCGGCTTGGGCGAATACCGCGGCGACATTGAGCTTTTCCAGATAGGCGAGCAGCTTGCGCATAAGTACCTCCTTTCAGCGCAGAGTATCATCGATGGGAATATTCTTTTCAAAGA
>JGI1684J13235_1000847_pt1 | contig 11059 bp, 10 predicted proteins | sample PonA232FremontCA_2_FD_13235 | JGI IMG/M metagenome (IMG submission 13235) | reverse complement strand
TGCATTCTGTATTCTTATAGGTATTGGCCACTACTTCTGAAAATGCCCATCTTAAATCTTAAAATACCTATAATAATATCTCTCCTCATGAACCATATCATTCAATGAAACTCGTGCTTTCTCATGCCGCTCAGGGTCAACTACGTCATCTGGATAACCGATAGGAATTAAGGCTATAGGCTCTATTCCTTCAGGTAATTCCAAAATTTCGGCACATTTCATTACATCAAACTTACAAACCCAGCATGTAGCAAGACCTGCATCTGTTGCTGCGAGGGTTAAATGGTCGATTGAAATGGCCAGATCAATGTTTGTGTGATCTTTCCCGTCCGATCGCCGCCATGCAACTTTATGATCGCCACAAGCTACAATAATAAGAGGAGCAGACTGTATCCAGTCTTTTTTGTAGCACGATTTAATCTTTTCTAAATTCTTTTCATCCTGAACCACAATGTAATGCCAGGGCTGTTTGTTTTTGGCGGAAGGTGCAACTCGTGCAGCTTCTAACACTTGCATCAGTTTTTCTTCTTCTACTTCTGAATCTTTATACTTTCTGCAAGAATACCGCTTTTTTGCTAAATCTATGAAATTCATAAACAATTTTATTAAGTTTTACTTTTGACTATTTGAATTTTTCTTCCTTCGATTTCGACAATGTCGCCTTCTCTTAATTTTGCACGTTTTCGGGTCTCTAAACTTCCGTTAACATTTACTAATTGGTCTTCTACCATCATTTTAGCCTCCGCCCCGCTGGAAGCAATATTCTCAGCTTTTAGTAATTTAATCAATTCAATATACCCGGCATCAGCACTTAGTTCAAAATATATCATAGTTTCAATTTTATCTTTTCCATTAGTTCTGGCATCACTTCTGACGCCTTACCCTGCAAATAAATATCTGTAAAGGAATCTGTGAATAAAGATTTCTTGGGATTAACCTCAATAATCATCACACCATTTTCTTTCGCCATTTGTGGAATTAAAGAGGCCGGAACAACTTCCCCGGTCGTTCCTATAACAATGAAAACCTGTGCTTGCTGAGCCTCCTCAACGGATTTTCTATAGGCAAATTCAGGAATCATCTCCCCAAAAAAGATGAAATCGGGTTTCAGCACAGAACCACATTTTTCACAGCGTGGAGGCAATTCCTTAATCAAATCTTCTGTTACCGTATAGGTTATATCGCATTCTTTACAAATTAAGTGGCGGGAATTACCATGAAATTCATACACAGTTTTACTTCCTGCTTCCTGATGAAGATTATCAATATTCTGGGTGATAACACTTGATAATAAACCCATCTGTTCCATTTCTGCAAGAACTTTGTGCGCAGAATTTGGTTTGGCACTGCCAAAAAAATCATAAAATAGCTCTTTAATAACGGACCATGACTCTTTAGGATTGGAATAAAAATAACTCAGATCAAGTATTCCCGGATCGTATTTATTCCATAACCCATCTTTTCCACGAAAAGGAGGAATGCCACTTTCTACCGAAACGCCGGCGCCTGTAAAACCCACATTTCGTTTTGAGTCTAATATTAATTCTGCTGCGGAATTTAATGCATTATCATCCATAGCCAACTTCTTAATTTCTTTTCTCAAAATTAATGCATTTGCCTATAATGTCATATATTTTCTAACATATATAATTAAATTCTATTGCATCTTAAACGTAAAGAGGTAGTAATCTAATCTGAACTGAGGTTGCCCAAAAAGTCTTTAATAAAAGGTTTGCTGAAAATCTTTTTGTAGATCTTTTTAGACAACCTCAAAGTGAATCAAAATTCAGTTTGAAACGGAACTAAAATTCTTTTTTATTACAAATTTTTAATTTCATTAATGATTTTCTGAAGGCTTTCCTTGGCATCTCCGAATAACATCCTCGTCTTGTCATTATAGAATAAACTGTTTTCAATAGCTGCATAACCTTTTCCCATTCCCCGTTTCAGTACTATTATATTCTTTGAATTATAAGCTTTAATAATTGGCATACCGGCAATCGGACTAGACGGATCTGTTTCTGCAGCGGGATTGACTACGTCATTTGCTCCAATAACTACAGCAACATCGACATTTTCCATTTGCTCATTGGCTTCTTCACTTTCTAAAAGCTTTTCATAAGGCACGTCAGCTTCGGCAAGCAACACATTCATATGCCCGGGCATTCTACCGGCTACCGGATGAATCGCATACTTTATATCTACACCACTCTCCGTTAACAATTGATCCAATTCACGCATCAACATTTGTGCTTTAGCCACTGCCAAGCCATAACCCGGAATGATCATAACTTTTGGGGAATAGTTTAACAGTATCGCAGCGTCTGTAATACCTACTTCATTAATACTGCCGGTTTCATCTCCAGCTTTTTCACCGCCGGAAAATGCACCAATTATTACATTGAACAATGACCTGTTCATTGCATTGCACATAAGAACGGTAAGAATGGTACCTGCTGAACCAACAAGTATACCACCTGTCAACATTACAAGGTTGCCATAAAGAAAACCTCCCAAAGCTGCAGCGATACCTGTGAAAGAATTCAGCAACGAAATCACAACCGGCATATCTGCACCGCCAATTGGTGAAACAAATAATACCCCATAGAGTAAAGCAATTCCAAAAAGAATAAAAACTAAAGGATAAAGCTCATAAAGGTTACTTCCCTCTAAAGTCATGATAAATACGACAAACCCAACTATTCCGAAAAACAAAACTAGATTAATGACTCGCAAAATTGGTTTACGGATATCTTTTACTTTCCCGGCAAGTTTTCCATAAGCCATCATACTTCCGGAAAAAGAAACACTACCAATGACTATACCCAAAAATATAACCAGGGCCTGCCAATTGAAAAGGCCATGTTCTGAAATTAACTCTGGTTCTATGTTTGGAAATTCCATTAAAGCAATAAGCGCTGCTGCAGCACCACCCATTCCATTAAAAAAGGAAACAAGCTGCGGCATTTCTGTCATTTTAACCCGTTTTGCAATAAGCCAACCTGTTACAGTTCCCAAAACAATGGCTGCTAAAATAAGGCCTATATTTTTTATACTTTCCCCCTCATAGCGATGTAAGAACAAAGTGGCTACAATAGCGATAAACATTCCCGCTGCCGCCCACAAATTTCCTTTTTTTGCAGTATGAGGGTGACTTAACATCTTCAAACCATAAATAAATAATACCGATGCCACCAGATATACTATTTCCAGCAAAGAATCACCAAATGTAAATTGAACTTGTTTTTGAAATTCTATTATCTTATCCATAGCCTATTATTTTTGCTTCTTTTTAAACATATCCAACATCCGGTCTGTTACGACAAANCCACCAACAACATTCAGCGTTCCGAGAAATACAGCAAGAAAACCAAAAATCTTAGTCACGGTTGTATCTGCATGGCCTAAAACAATTATAGCACCAATAACAACAACCCCATGAATAGCATTTGCGCCTGACATAAGCGGAGTATGTAAAACAGCGGGAACGTGAGAGATTACTTCCACCCCTAAAAAGATGGACAAGATTACAATAAAAATAGCTTCACTATTGACATAAATAAATTCAAGTATTCCTTCCATAATATCGATAAATTTTAGTATACAACTTGTTTAAGCTTTTCATCCTTAATTTCACCCTGATAAACAACGCATGTTGCCTTTATAATTTCATCTTCAAAATTGACCTTCAGGTTACCGTTGTCATCAATGAGTAGCTTCAAAAAGTTAGTTAGATTATTACCGAACATTTTGCTGGCATCTGAGGGCAGTTCTGATGGATAATTTGAATTTCCAATAATCAATACACCATTATTATGTTGATATGTTTCATCATTTTTTGTCAGTTCACAGTTTCCTCCTGAAGAGGCGGCAAGATCAATTATAACAGAACCGCTCTTCATCTTTTCAACTGTATCCTTTTGAATCAATTTAGGAGCTTCCCTCCCGGGAATCTGGGCAGTAGTAATAATCACATCTGCTTTTTGAGCGTGATCCTGAATTAACTGCTCTTGTTTTTTCTTATAATCTTCCGTCTGTTCCACAGCATACCCACCAGCTTCAGCACTTTCTTTTGCACCTTCCACTTCTATAAATTTTCCACCAAGGCTTTCGACTTCTTCTTTTACAGCACTTCTAACATCAAAAGCCTCAACTACTCCTCCCAGTCTTCTTGCTGTTGCAATTGCCTGCAAGCCGGCGACTCCTGCTCCTATAACAAGTACCTTTGCCGGCTTAATCGTTCCTGCAGCAGACATAAACATTGGGAAGAAACGTGGCAGGTGATTTGCTGCTTCTAAAACAGCTTTGTATCCTGCAGTAGTTGCCATAGAAGAAAGCACATCCATGGATTGCGCGCGGGTTATGCGGGGAATTTTATTTAAACCAAAAACGGTTAATTGTTTTTCTTGTGCAGCTTTAAGGTAACTTTCATCCAAATTAGGCTCTAACATTGATACTGTCACCGGGTAGCCGCTCAATTCAGCAATATCCTTTTCTCTAAATGGATTGATCTGAACAAGAACATCTGCCTGCTTAGTAATTTCTGAATGACTCTTTATTTCAGCACCTGCCTCTTTATATTTTTCATCACTAAAAAAAGCACCTGTTCCGGCACTTTCTTCAACTAAAACAGACAACTTCAAGTCCTTAAGAGTTAAGACATTATCTGGTAATAATGCCACTCGGTTATCATCATCTTTCTCTTTTAATATGCCAATTTTCATATTTTTAATTTACTTTTATAATCACATTAATCATTAAAACACCTAATTTTATTACTTTTAAACATTATGTCCTTTTCTTTGTTCAATTCTATTTATTTAAAAGTTTAACAATCGATTTTATTTGACTTTTTTAAACATTGATATGTGTTGAATTGTCATATTTTAATATATTAGAAAGATAAATTTCAAAATCATGGATAAATTTTCATTTTTAGGAAATACAGATATTAATACAATTGAAGAGCTATATCAAAAATACATGGAAAACCCTGATGAACTGGAAGAAACATGGAAGAATTTCTTCAAAGGATTTGAGTTTGCACAGAAACATTTTCCTATCTCAGGCAAAGATGCAGAGGTTTTTGATAAAGAATTCAAAGTAATCAATTTAATTGAGGGCTATAGAAAAAGGGGGCACTTATTTACAAAAACCAACCCGGTACGTAGCCGGAGGCAATACGCTCCTACTCTTGATATTGAAAACTACCAACTTACAGAGGATGACCTGAACACTGTCTTTCAGGCAGGAAGCAGAATTGGATTGCAAAATGCAACTCTACGAGAAATTATTGACCACCTTGAACAAACTTATTGCAGATCAATTGGCGCAGAATACATGTTCATCCGAAATCCTGAAATCACTGGTTGGCTTCAGGAAAAGATGGAATCCACAAAAAACACCCCTGAATTTTCTGACGAAGAACGACAACACATCTACTATCATCTAAAACATGCGGTTGGTTTTGAAAGTTTCATTCACAAAAAATTCATTGGACAAAAAAGGTTTTCACTTGAAGGAGCAGAATCACTTATCCCGGCTTTGGATGCGGTGATAGAGAGAGGAGCTGCACTTGGAATAGAAGAATTCATAATTGGAATGTCTCATCGTGGCCGTTTAAATGTTTTAGCCAACATACTCCAAAAGCCAGAGGAAGATATCTTCGCTGAGTTTCTCGGAGAGGATTATGATGAAAATATTGTTTTAGGCGATGTTAAATATCATTTAGGATACGGGAACCAAATCACTACTGATCAGGGAAAGAAAATACGCCTAAATATGGCGCCCAATCCATCACATCTTGAAGCAGTCAACCCTGTTGCAGAAGGAATCGCCAAAGCCAAAATCAATCATAAATACAAACACGATTACAACAGCCTTGCTCCTATTATCATTCATGGAGATGCTGCCATTGCAGGTCAGGGAGTGGTTTACGAATCCATTCAAATGTCACAGCTTCCGGGATATAGAACAGGCGGAACAATTCATCTTGTAATTAATAACCAGGTAGGCTTCACAACTAATTACCTCGAAGGGCGTTCAAGCACCTACTCCACCGATGTTGCCAAAGTAATTAAATCACCAATATTTCACGTCAACGGAGATGATGTAGAATCGCTCATTTTCACCATTCAATTGGCAATGGAATACAGGCAGAAGTTTCACACTGACGTTTTTATTGACCTCCTGTGTTACAGAAAGCATGGGCACAACGAAGGAGACGAACCAAGATTCACACAGCCTTTGCTTTATAAAGCTATCAATCAACATCCAAACCCAAGAGACATATACAGCAAGTTTCTTGTGGAGAAGAATATCTATACTAAAGATACAATCAAGCAAAAGGAAAATGAATATACCCAATGGCTGGAAGATAAATTAAAAGTTGCACGAGAAAAAGAAAAAGTGCATATCAAACAATTCCTGCAAGAAGAGTGGAAAAATTTTGTTCACCCAGAAGACAAGGACATAAAAAACCCTGTGCAAACGGGAGTAAACAAGGAAAAGCTTATTCGAATTGGTAAGAAAATCAATCACCTGCCGGAAAACATGAAGTTTTTCAAAAAAATCCATAAACTAGCAGATGAACGCAACAAAATGCTAAAAGAAAATCGACTTGACTGGGGCATGGCAGAATTGTTAGCATATGGAACGCTCGTTGATGAAGGATTTCCTGTTAGAATTTCCGGCCAGGATTCAGAACGTGGTACTTTTTCACACAGACATTCATCGCTTACACAAGAAGACACGGATAAAAAATATTTTCCTTTAAAACATATCAGTGAAAAACAGGCTGAATTTCGCGTTTATAACTCACTTCTTTCGGAATATGGAGTAATGGGGTTTGAATACGGTTATGCTCTAGCAACACCGGAAGGTCTGACAATATGGGAAGCTCAATTTGGTGATTTCAATAATGCAGCACAAATCATTATTGACCAATACATAAGTGCTGCCGAAGAAAAATGGGGGCTTATGAATGGCCTTACACTTTTTCTTCCACATGGCTATGAAGGACAGGGGCCGGAACACTCAAGTGCCCGAATGGAAAGATTTCTTACACTTTGTGTGAATAACAACATGCAGATAATTAACAGCACCACACCGGCAAATTTCTTTCATATTCTCAGAAGACAGATACATCGGAACTTCCGTGTTCCACTGATAATTTTCACACCTAAAAGTCTGCTACGCCATAAAAAAGCAGTATCTTCTCTTGATGAGCTATCAAAAGGAAATTTTAAAGAAGTTATTGACGACCATAATGTTGAAACCGAAAAAGTAAAACGTACCGTTTTCTGCAGCGGGAAAGTTTATTATGACCTGCTTGAAAAAAAGGAACATTTTGATGCTACAGACATTGCAATTATTCGTGTAGAACAATTATATCCGTTCCCCGAAAAACAGGTACAGGAGATTATTAACAAATACCATAATACAATCAGCTGGTTATGGGTTCAGGAAGAGCCTGAAAATATGGGAGCATGGAACTATGTCAGGGATAAGTTTAATACTATCGACATCCAGCCAGTCGCTCGCCAGGCAAGTGCCAGTCCGGCGGTTGGACTGTACAAACTTCACCAAACCGAGCAGAACGAGATTATAGGAAAGGTATTCAGAAAATGCACATGTGATAGAAATTACAAATATTGCAACCTTGATTGCGAAGTAGGTAGTTATAAGAAAGAAGTTAAACAAACGAACTATATCAAACAATAAAAGCCAAAACTAATGATAGAAGTTAAAATACCAAGTCCGGGAGAATCCATTACAGAGGTTGAAATTGCTAACTGGCTGGTTGAAACCGGCGACTATGTTGAAAAGGATCAGGAAATAGCGGAAATCGAGTCGGAAAAAGCCACGCTTCCATTGGTTGCTGAAGAAAGCGGAAAGGTTGAAATTGTTGCTCCCGAAGGTGAAACAATAAAAGTTGGAGAAACAGCCTGCAAAATAGACGAAACTGCTAAAAAGGAAGAAAAAAGCACAAGCGAAGAAGAAAAGCAGCCAGCTAAAGAGGAAAAAACCGAAGCTCCGGAGCCAGAAAAACAATCAATTGCTTCAGAAGAAAAGCGTGAAGAAAAAACAAAAAAAGAAACTGAAAAAGCGCCTGACAATAAACAATCAGAAACACCGGAAGAGAGTGAGCAGGTAAAAGTTAGCCCTGTTGCCGAGAAAATGATGAAGGATTACGACCTTTCTCTTGATGATGTGTTAAAAGGCCTGAGGCGGTTAAGCAAAAAAGACGTTGAAAAAGCCAGAGAAGGTTTATCAATGTCTAAGACTGAGGAAGCGAGCAAGCCAGAAGCATCCCGTGATGCAGACAGGAAAAAGATGAGCCAGCTTCGCAAAAAACTCAGTCAGCGTTTGGTTTCAGTAAAAAACGAAACCGCAATGCTGACCACTTTTAACGAAGTTGATATGACTGAAGTAATCAATCTTCGCAAAAAATACCAAAAACAATTCCAGGAAAAACACGGCTTCAAACTGGGATTTATGTCATTCTTTACAAAAGCTGCAACCAAAGCATTAGAAGCATACCCAAATATCAACTCCCGAATTGAAGGCGAAGAAATCGTATACCCCCATTATAATGACATCGGTATTGCTGTACAGACAAGCAAAGGATTAATGGTACCTGTAATACGAAACGCCGAGTCCCTGACACTTGCAGAAATAGAAATTAAAGTGAATGAATTTGCAGATAAGGCCAGAAACAACCGAATTAAAATAGATGAAATGGAAGGCGGTACATTTACCCTAACAAACGGTGGAGTTTTTGGTTCTATGCTTTCAACTCCGATTCTCAATCCACCACAATCAGGAATTTTAGGCATGCATAACATCCAGGAACGTCCGGTTGCCATAAACGGGCAGGTAGTCATCCGACCAATGATGTACATAGCCCTCTCCTATGATCATCGTACAGTGGATGGTAAAGACTCTGTCAGCTTTTTGGTTAAAGTAAAGGAAATGATTGAAAATCCCTACAAAATGCTTTTAAACGACAATCCGGATAAAGCGTTGCTGGATTTATAACGAACAATTTCAGAAGTACAAGTAGTAAATAGATGGTAGATATTAGACGGTAGATATTAGTAACGCATTGATTATAAGCAATTAAAGTTTATAAAACTAGTAACAGACAAGAGATTAAATCTAATTCAATAGGCTAAGAAATTATTTACAAAAGGCGCTGTAAAACATCAGCTAAACAGCGCCTTTTATAAATTTTAAGCTTTTAGTCCTTATTTAAGTCTCTCCTTAAAAGGTAGAAAAGTCATAAAATCAGCATGATGAACAAAGTAGGCTTCAGTAGTTCGTTTTACATGATCACCCTCTTTTGCATGAGCAGCAATAATATGGCAAACTTCTGGCGGGACGCCGCACTCTTCAGCAATAGAAACACCTGAAAATGGATGCCTCAGATATTTTCCATAAGAGCCCTGAAGTGCCTTGCCGTCTTTTTTAACATACTCAAGCAGTTTACCTACATCAGCCAGAATAGCGCCTGCAATTAATACATCCATATCAACAGGCAAATCTTCGCCAAAAAAGTCCTTCGCTTTTTCCCCGGCTTCCTTTGCTATATGAACAACTGCCCGTTTATGAGACATAAAAGAAACATTCAAATCAGGTACCAGAAGCGTAAACGGAATAGTTTCCAAATCTTCTGCTGTTAATTCACTTCGGTCTAAAGCCAGTCTCCATGTTTTAGCAACCTTTTCCTTAAGGTTTTCATTTTGTATCCATTCCAGCTCAGGCCACAGTTTTTTTATTTGATCGTCCATATGTGTTATTATTTTAATTTTTCAATAATAGCATCGGTCATCTGTTCAGTAGATGCAGCGCCTTTATCAACAACATCAGGACTTCCGGATAATTTCATCATATCATAGGTTCTTACTTTTCCCTCAGAAATAACTTCTGCAACGGCATTTCTAATCTTATTTGCAATTTCTCCTTCTTCAATATAATCCAACATCATACAGGATGAAATAATCATTGCAATCGGATTAGTGATAGAAACAGGGAAGTCTGCATATTTTGGAGCGGAACCATGAGTAGGTTCAAATACACCAATTCCGTTGTCAGGATTGAACTGAGCACTGCATGCAAAACCTAAACCACCTATCAAGCCGGCGAAGCCATCAGAAACTATATCTCCAAACATGTTACCAGAAACCAACACACCATAATTTTCAGGATTTTTGGTCAACCACATCATCTGTGCATCAATGTTGGTATTTTTAACATAAATATTCGGATAGTCATTTTTCTGCATTTCTAATGCCATTTGATACATCATTCCAGATGTTTCACGTATTACATTGGGTTTCTCGCAAACTGTTACAGACTCATAACCATACTTGACCGCATAATCAAAAGCTGCGCGTAAAATGCGCTCTGTTGCTTTTTTAGTAAAAATTCGGGTAGAAACAGACAACTCCTCTTTAGGAACAGCACCAAACTTCTTCATGAATTTTGGATGTGTTTTAAGTGCGGCATAAACATCTTCTGGTGGATTTGACCATTCTACTCCCCCATAAAGTCCTTCTGTATTCTGTCTAAAAACCACTGCGTCAATTTCTGGTTCTTCTACCTTTCCCCCGGGGCCACGGCGAATAAAATTCAATGGATTACCTTTATATGTCTTACATGGACGCATACATATATCCATATCGAAATGTTGACGTAAAGCCACGATAGGACTTGAATAAACCAAGCCTTTGCCTTGATGTTCTGGAGCCAGTTCTTTATTCGCCTCTTCTTTAGGTTTTGAAGTAATAGCACCGAATAAAGCAATTTTATGCTTTTCAATCAGGTCAATTGTCCTTTGAGGCAATGGATTACCCTCTTTTTTCCAAAACTCCCATCCAATATCACCTTCTACATATTCAGCATCAAAGCCGGCAGCTTCTAATACCCGAATTGCTTGTTCGAGGACAAGTTTTCCGATACCGTCTCCTGGTAAAGCAACAATAGTTCTTTTTGACATAATAATATTTTTTTATTGGTTACAATTATTAGGGTAAAAATAATAAGATTTTTTTCTTTA
>JGI1684J13235_1000846_pt1 | contig 11061 bp, 7 predicted proteins | sample PonA232FremontCA_2_FD_13235 | JGI IMG/M metagenome (IMG submission 13235) | reverse complement strand
TTTAATTTAAAGTCAAGACTAGCATTAAATAAATCAATATTTGATTTATAACTTATTATATTCTCTTTTTCCCCCTTGAGATGGAGGTCAATTTTTAGATTGCCCTTTAAATTATTAATTTGATAATCACTTATTTCATTATAACCATACTTGTCTAATAACTCTTCAAATTTCGACAAATTAACACTGTCATTTTTTAAATAAAAATCCCAATTATTATTATTTAATTCAGCAGAAATCTTAAAGTTATTAGTGGAATAGTCCTCTAAGTTAACTCCAGCAAGCACTGTACCTTGCAGTTTAAACCCTTTTTTAATATCTAAAGCAATATTTTGTTTTTCACTTCTGACTTTAATTTCTGTATCTAGAGAGCTCAATACATAATTTCCTTCAGGTTGATTATTAAAATCAATAAGACCATTTTTAATATTAATATATAAATCATCAACTTCTTTAAATAACCTATTCTTTAGCTGAGTAAAATCTAAACCAGAAGTTTCACCTGCACTCCCCGAATTATTATAAACAAGTTCAGGACTATCGAGATTAATATATTTGATTATTTTACCAACCTGAGTAGTTTCATTAAAAAAAGCAAAGATAGAATACCCAATATTAACTTTTGGTACCTTAAGTATAAAATTATCACCAACTAAATTAAGGTTCTCAATGGTGATTTCATTAAGAGGCCATAATTCAGCTGATGAATAATTAATATTTAATCCACTTTGTTCTTCTATATAACTGACAATAGTATTTTGAGGATCTAATTCTACATCTTTATAAAAGAAATATCCCGCAGCTAGGATCAATATAATTAAAGTCATTATTAAAATATTTCTATAATCCATATTTATCCTCCAGCTTTCCAGGGAAAGTTAAAATGACTTTTATTGTTTTCTATCTTCTGTCATATTTTTTTCTTCGTCGTCCTCTGGGATATTTTTCACCTCAAAATCAAGTGTTAAGGTACCTTCTAATACAAAATCTGTATAAACATGTTTTTTGATCTCTGGTTTTTCTTCTGGTTTTTCGGGAGTAATAGCTTCCTCTTCTTCAGGAGCTTCTTGCTCAGATTCTTCTGTGTCCTCTTCAATATTATCAGGATCTTTATTTATTTGATTTCTTGGAATAAAGGAAGGATAAATTTGAAGTACCAACTCGTTGTTCATTGGTGCCTCCACATAATCTGTTAACATTTGATCAAAACTTTTATATCCTTCAATTACAGCTTGATTGACATCATTACCAGAATCATCTTGTGGTTCTCGCTGGTTAGGTAACCCACTGTAGCCTCCACTAATAGCCAGCGTAGCTCGACCAGTATTAATATCTTTTGGAATATCTATTGTAACTTCTCTACTAATTGCCTCTGAACGATAAGGTCTAAATACTACATTTAATTTCAACTTACTACCAGGATATATTTTTTCATTCAAAACTTCAGCTTCTTGAATTAAAGCCACATCATGAGACTTAGTTGTTTCAATATTAACTTTAATATCAAAAATATTTATTTCTTTAAAAGGATTTTTAGTAATTAAATCCATCATCCTGTAATAATCAGATAAAGTGGAAACAGCAATATCATTATTACTATAATACATATTTTTCCTTACAACTTTACCATCAGGTAAATTAGAACCCATAATTTCTATACTAACATTAGAAGTACCATAGCCAATTCTATCAAGAGAACTATCAATGGTTTGTAATATTATACTACTACCAAGTTCACCTAAAAGTTTTTCATCATTAATGATCTGGGTCCTTACTTCCTTTGTGACTCCTAAGTTTTTATCTTCCACCTTTACAGTTAAAGGTATTATATTAGGAAATTTATTTATTTTTCCATAAACACCAGCATTTCTATCATTTTCAATAACTCCAAGTAGTTTATCCATTGGGCTTCCAATTTTAAAAGGTTGAGATCGGCTTGGAATTATCGCATTTATATATGCCTTACTCATTAAGAAATTACTCTTCCCTTTATTCATAAACGGATGTCCAAAGGCATATACTTCATTATTATCTACTAGAGTAACAGTTCCTATAGAAGCAACACTTACATCTCCTCTTACCAATTGGATAGCCAATGCACTACCAGCTTCTAAATTAGGGTTTTCAACTGATTGCTGGCTAGTACTTGAAGTACTTATAAATCTGCTATTTTCAATATCTAGACTATTTTTTAAACGGTCAAATGATCTACCTGTTAAACCACCAATCATAATCGGTGTATTGGCTGCTTTCAAACTTTTATAAAATGAAACATCTTGGGTGCCTTTTTTCAAATTAAGCATTTTTATAATTGGGGTAACTAGGGCAAAGCGATGATCGGCTTCTTGCCACTTATAACTAATCGCACCAATAAGCTTATCATTTATATAGACAGGACTACCGCTCATTCCGGAGGCTACTCCTCCAGACTTTTCAATCTTTTCACCAGATGCCTTAATTAATATCATATCAGTATCAAGGTTTTGGTCTTCTATAATATCAATAATTTCAATCGGGAATTCCTCTACCTTTGTGCCTTTAAAGACAGTTTTGGCATAGCCTTGTTGGCCAGCTTTAATGTCATCGACCATCATAATTGGCGGTTTTTCTGCCATAACTGATATATTAAAAATTGTTAATAATAACAATAAAATTACCAAAGTTTTTAGATATCTATTCAAATTATCAAATCCCTTCCATTTATTTTCTACTTCAGCATCTCACTGGAAGTTAATACTTCTTTTAATCTATCAATCTCTTCTAGGGCCATACCTGTTCCTTCTGCTACACAAGATAATGGAGAATCTGCTGAAGCAACTGGAATCTGTGTTTCTTTTGATAATAGGGTATCCATACCGTGTAATAATGAACCTCCACCAGTTAAAATTATTCCTCGGTCCATAATATCAGAGGAAAGTTCAGGTGGGGTTTGTTCTAATACATGTCGAACACTTTCTACTATCGTAGTAATATTTTCTTTAAATGCATCTACTGTCTCGTGTGAAGAAATGGTGAGATTTTTAGGCATACCTGTCATTAAATCTCTACCTCTTACTTCATGCTCTTGACTTTCACCCTCGATCCAGGCAGAACCAATTTCCATTTTGATCTCTTCGGCTGTCTTTTCACCTATAACCATATTATATTTATCTCTTACATAACGGGCCAAGGCTTCATCGAATTTATCTCCACCAATCCTAAGTGATTCACTTACAACTATTCCGCCCATCGAAATTACAGCTATTTCAGTGGTTCCACCACCAATATCTATAACCATACTACCACTTGGATCTTCAACCGGTAGTCCGGCTCCAATAGCAGCTGCTAGAGGTTCTTCAATTAAATATGTGTCTTTTGACCCAACCTGTGAAGCTGCTTCCATTACTGCCCGCTTTTCTACCCCTGTAATACCTTCTGGTATACAGATCATTATGGTAGGTTTAAATAAAAACCTTCTTTTTACAACTTTAGAAATGAAGTGTTTTAACATCAATTCAGTTACTTCAAAATCTGCAATTACACCATCTTTTAGAGGTCTGATTGCTACAATGTTACCTGGGGTACGGCCTAACATACGTCTCGCTTCTTTACCAACAGCTAATACTTTGTCATTGTTTTTATCTATTGCAACTACTGAGGGTTCTTGTACTACAATTCCTTTACCTTTTTCATATATCAAAACATTAGCTGTCCCTAAATCAATTCCTATTTTTTTCGATAGTCCCATAAATTAATTTACCTCCTTGATGACTTCTTTAAATATATTTATAACTTGCTCTTTTTACTTTTGGTTATTCAGATTTGGCTTCTCCTGCTTGGAATACAGCATATTTGGTTGCAAATGGACCGATAACTTCTGTTAAGGCTGCTGTAAAGAGTAGTACATTAAATATTAATAATCCAATCTGGGGATTACTAGCAAAATCTTTTTGTACCATGTAAGCTAGCGCAATTGCGACCCCACTTTGTGGAAACAACCCAAATCCTACATACTTTTTAATTTTTTCAGGCGCATTCCCTAACATTGCTCCTATGGAAGCACCACCAACTTTTCCAACCATCCTAGCTAATAAATATGTAAATGCTAATGCTAGAAAACTTAAAGAAGATACACTACTTAATCTAATTTCAGTTCCTGCCAGGATGAAAAACACCGCATAAATTGGAATTGTGACAGTATCTAAATAATCAGCTATCCCAAGATTTTTGCGGGCGAAATTACGATAAGAAAAACCCACTACCATATTTGTTATTAATGGCGAAAGATCAAAATATATAGCCAAGCCTAATGCAACAATAATATTTGTTACAAAGGTCATAACTTTTTTAGTTTTATCTTCAATCCCAGTAATCACTTTCTGTCCAATATATCCCAAAACCAAACCTAGAATTATTGAAAAGGTAATCTCTAGTATCGGCTGGGAGATACTATCTATAAAAGTAAGGGTTTCATTTCCATAATGCATGGCATAAGCAATCGGTTCAACAATACTAAATAATATTAATGCTATTGCATCATCAATACCTACAATTGCCATAATCATTGAAGTTAAAGGCCCTTCTGCTTCATATTCCTTTAAAACCATCACTGTAGCTGCTGGAGCAGTAGCAGAAGCTATTCCTCCTAAAAGCAAACCTATATATATAGGTTTACCTAAAGCAATCACAGCTAAAAATACTAAACCAAAAGCAGCTGTAGCTTCAAGTAAAACTATATATACAATTGTTTTCCCCATCTTTTTTAATAATTTAATCGATAACTCACTACCTATAGTAAAAGCTATAAAACCTAATGCTATATTAGTGACATAGCTAATACTTTCTATTGAATATTTATACCATTCTTTTTGAGCAGTTGATAAAAACGGGATAGAATCAATAACATCTACACTCAATAATATCCCCAGAAAAACATAACCAACAACAATTGGAATTTTATATTTTTTTGCAGCAAAGATTACTAATAGTGATAAAAAGACAAAAATACTAAGCACAAAAATTTCCTTGTCAGCTACATTAAATTGAACAAGCCACTCTTTCATTTCTGCCAATTTAGATACTGTATCTGCATTCATAGAAATCCACCTTTATTATATTGTAAAAAAATATTAAAACCCTGGATAGAGGTACCAGGATTTTAAAAGAATCAACTGTTATTTCACTCTCTTAATATCTGCTCCAAGACTGGATAATTTCTTCTCTATTCCTTCATATCCTCTTTCAACATGATGAATTTTTCTAACCTCGGATTTACCGTCTCCAATTAACCCTGCCAGTATTAGAGCAGCTCCGGCCCTCAAATCTGTAACTGTAACTTCTGCACCAGATAAGGAACTTTCTCTAATCAAGGCACTGTGACCATCTATCGTAATATCAGCACCCATTCTCTTTAATTCATCTACATGCATAAATCTATTTTCCCATACCGTCTCTTTTATTATACTGGTCCCTTCAGTTTGAGTTAAAAGAACCATCATTTGGGATTGAAGATCAGTTGGAAAACCAGGATAAGGTAATGTTTTCACATCAACAGATTTTAAATTTCCATTTCCTTTAACCCTTACTCCTGAAATATCTTCTACCATTTCAAGGCCCATTTCATGTAACTTAGCTATTAAAGACTTGATGTGTTCTGTTAAAACATTTTTAACAAAAACATCTCCTTTTGTTAAAGCTGCAGCTATCATAAAAGTACCGGCCTCAATCCGATCCGGAATAATCCGATGTTCTTTCCCTTCAAGCTTATTAACACCTTCAATTTTAATTATGTCTGTTCCTACTCCTTTAATCTTTGCACCCATCACAGTCAAGAAATTAGCTAGGTCTACAAGTTCTGGTTCACGAGCAGCATTTTCGATTACTGTTTTTCCTTCTGCTAAACTTGCTGCTAACATTATGTTAATAGTAGCACCAACACTGGGATAATCTAAATATATCTTATCCCCCACTAATTTATCTGCTTTCACCTCAACAATTCCATGATTTAAAGATACTTCTGCCCCAAGTGCTTTAAATCCTTTAAGATGTAAATCTATTGGTCTATTACCAATATTACATCCCCCGGGCAGAGCAGTTCTAGCCTCACCATACTTGGAAAGCATCACACCTAAAATATAATAGGAAGCTCTCAACTTTTTAGCTAGTTCTTTATCAGTCTCATATGTATTTAAATCACTAGGATCTATTTCAACAGAATGTCCACTACGGTTTACTGTAGCACCCATTCCCCGAATAATTTCACATAAGTTTGATACATCTCTTAAATTTGGAATGTCTTTCAATACACTAGGGGTATCTGCTAATAATGCAGCCGCTAGTATAGGTAAAGCAGCATTTTTGGCGCCATTAATCTTAACTTTTCCTTCTAAGGTATTACCACCATTGACAATAAATTTGGCCAATTTGCATGCTCCTTTCATTGTTGAAAAATTTCTCTATATTATTAATTCTATATTTAATTCAAAAGACCTTCATTCAAAGACTTTACATTCTTAGTAATAATAACATATTTTATATGCTTTTTCAACAAATCCAGACATTAATTAAAGCTATACATAATAGGGATTAGCAAATGTTTTCTCTCACTTCAAATTTTTAGTTATTAAAGAAAAAAGCCCCATAAAAGGGGCGTAAAGGAATTTTATATTCACATTTGTTATTTAATAATATTCACTGTGGTGTTTCTCAGCAGCTTTTATTCTAGCAATTGCTCTTTCCATAGCACCCTCTGCTCTAGCATGATCCATTTTTGAACTGGATTCTTCTAACCGTTCTTTAGCTCTTTCTTTAGCTTCTTTGGCTCTTTCTAAATCTATATCTTCTGGTAATTCTGCAGTCCGTGCTACAATATTTATCTGGTGAGGTTTAACATCCATTATACCCTCACTTACAGAAATAAAACGGTCTTTATTATCTATATTCGCTCTTATAACTCCAGTTTTTAAGGTTGTAATTAAAGGTGCATGGTTTGGTAAAATACCAATTAAACCATCTACTGCTGGAGCTTCAATAACATCTACTTTTTCCTTAAAGACAGTCTCTTTTGGTGTTATTATTTCCAACATAATTTTGTTTTTAGGTGGCATTATTATTCACCTTTTTTCTCTTCAGACTTTTCTTTCCTGGACTCACTTTCTGCTCTTAACTTTTCAGCTTTATCCACTGCTTCATCAATAGTACCTACCATGTAGAAAGCTTCCTCTGGTAAGTCATCATGTTTACCATTAATAATTTCTTTGAAACCTCTTATTGTTTCATCTAAATCCACATAGACACCTTCCTGACCTGTAAACTGTTCAGCTACAAAGAAAGGTTGGGATAAAAATCTCTCAATTCTTCTTGCTCTATTAACTACAATTTTATCTTCTTCTGATAGCTCATCCATACCCAAGATTGCAATAATATCCTGTAAATCCTGGTACTTCTGTAAAATCTGCTGTACATCACGAGCTGTTTGATAATGTTCTTCACCTACTATACGAGGATCCAATATCTTAGAAGTTGAATCTAGTGGATCCACAGCTGGATAAATACCTTTTTCTACAATCTGTCTAGATAAAACAGTTGTAGCATCAAGGTGAGCAAATGTTGTCGCTGGAGCAGGGTCAGTCAAGTCATCAGCAGGAACATAAATAGCCTGAACTGATGTTATTGAACCCTTTTTAGTTGAAGTAATTCTTTCCTGTAAAGCTCCAACATCATAAGCTAAAGTTGGTTGATAACCAACAGCAGAAGGCATTCTACCTAATAAAGCAGATACCTCAGAACCAGCCTGTATAAAGCGGAATATGTTATCAATAAATAAAAGTACATCCTGACCGAGTTCATCACGGAAGTGTTCAGCCATTGTTAACCCAGTTAAGCCTACTCGCATTCTAGCCCCGGGTGGTTCGTTCATCTGACCAAATACTAAAGCTACTTTATCAAGAATATCAGCTTCCTGGAACTCAAGCCAGAGGTCATTACCTTCTCTGGTTCTTTCTCCTACACCAGAGAATACGGAATAACCACCGTGCTCAATGGCTATATTGTTAATTAACTCCTGGATTAAAACTGTTTTACCTACTCCTGCACCACCGAATAATCCAACTTTACCACCTTGGGTGTAAGGAGCTAGTAAATCAATAACTTTAATTCCAGTTTCAAAAATTTCAGTAGAAGTTCTCTGTTCTTCATAACCAGGAGCTTCTCTATGAATAGGCATTTTCGTTTCGGCTTCGATATCACCTTTATTGTCAATAGTATTACCTAAAACATTAAACATCCTGCCCAAGACCTGTTTACCAACAGGAACACTAATTGGGCCATCAGTATCTACTGCTTTCATACCTCTAACTAAACCATCAGTTGAGTCCATAGCAACACAGCGGACTCTATTATCACCCAACTGCTGCATAACCTCAATGACTAATTCATCTTCTCCTTTTTTGTCCTTAATTACTTTTACAGCATTATATATTTCAGGTAAAGTACCTTCAGGAAATTCAACGTCTACAACCGGTCCTATTACCTGAACAACTTTTCCAATATTTTGGTCGTCACTCACAAAAACTCCTCCTTTATTTCAATGCTTCAGCCCCACCAACAATTTCAGTAATCTCTTTTGTAATAGATGCCTGGCGGGCTCTATTATATGATAATGTTAAATCATCGATCATTTCATTAGCATTTTCTGTTGCTGAATCCATTGCAGTCATTCTGGAACCATATTCACTTGCCTTTGATTCCAACAATATCGAATATAGTGTATTGGTAACATACTTAGGTAAAATTATATCTAATATTTCTTGTGGGGAGGGTTCGTAAATATAATCTACATGTTCTTCACTGGGCTCTCCACCACGTTCCCTAAGTTCTCGATCTATTTCTTCTGCATTAACCGGTAATAAATTAATATTTTTAACTTTTTGGTTAATGGCAGATTCAAAATGAGTATAAATCACATTAATCTGTTTAAACTTTTTACCTTTGAAAATTTCAATGATCTCATCACTTAATTTACGAGCAAAATAGAAATCGGGATAATCAACAATATCATCATATTTTTTAATGAAATCATAATCCCTTCTCTGAAAATATTTTTTTGCCTTACTCCCAAGTGAATAGATTTCGGTATCCGGATTGTTCTTTAAAAATTCTTCTGCTTCATCAATAACACGGGCATTATAGGCACCACATAAACCACGGTCTGAACTTATTATTACAAGAAGTTTTTTATCACCCTCGGATTTATGCAGTAAAGGATGTTCCATTTTTTGCTCGGTGAATTTATATACATCAGAAAGTATTTTTCTTGTTTTATTGAAAAATGGTTTTGCATCACGGGCTGTTTTTTGGGAATTCTGTAATTTTGCCGCAGCAACCATTTTCATTGCTCTTGTTATCTTTTTAGTGTTTTTTACACTACTAATACGCCTTTTAATATCGCGCATCGTTTCCATAAACATTCACCTCAATTTTTTTAAAAGGTCGATTTACACTTATTAATCAATAACCTTTTTTACTCCCTCATTTTTACGCCGATTCTTCTTCTGTTTCTTCCTCAGATTCTACAATACTTTCTTCTTTTACCTCAAAAAGTTCTTTAAATTCTTCTATTATCGAAATAAGTCGTTCTTCAATATCGTCTTCTAATTTACCCGCTCTCTTAATGTCGTCTTTTAAATCAGAGTGGTTGTTATCTACATAAGAGAGAAGTTCTTCTTCAAATCGATTAACATTGCTGACTGGAATATCATCAAGATATCCTTCAACAACTGCATAAATAGAAATTATCTGTTTTGCAATCGGCATTGGACTATACTGAGGTTGTTTTAATGATTCAACTATTCTCTCACCACGGGCTAGCTTGTTCTGTGTTGTTTCATCAAGGTCAGACCCGAACTGAGCAAAAGCCTCTAACTCTCTGTACTGGGAAAGATCTAATCTCAAGGTACCAGCAATATCTTTCATCGCTTTGATTTGGGCATTACCACCAACACGCGAAACAGATATACCAACATTGATAGCTGGTCTAACACCTGAGAAGAAAAGTTCACTTTCTAAATAAATCTGACCATCAGTAATCGAGATCACGTTTGTTGGAATATAGGCTGAAACGTCACCAGCTTGTGTCTCAACAATTGGTAAGGCTGTTAACGAACCTGCACCCTTTTCATCACTGAGCTTAGCCGCTCTTTCAAGTAAACGGGAATGTAAGTAAAATACATCACCAGGATAAGCTTCACGTCCGGGAGGTCTTCTTAATAATAGTGACATTGCACGATAAGCAACAGCATGTTTAGATAAATCATCATAAATCACTAATACATCTTTATTTTGATCATACATGAAATGCTCTCCCATCGCACAACCTGCATATGGAGCTAAATATCTTATTGGAGCAGGTTTAGAAGCAGAAGCGGAAACTACTATAGTATATTCCATTGCTCCGCGTTCTTTTAATTCCTCAGTGATTTGAGCCACTGTGGATTCCTTTTGACCAATTGCAACATATATACAAATTACATCTTCGTCTTTTTGATTAATAATTGTATCTATACCGATAGCTGTTTTACCAGTCTGACGATCACCTATTATCAACTCACGCTGACCTCTACCAATCGGTACCATCGAGTCAATAGCTTTTAAACCAGTTTGAAGTGGTTCTTCAACAGGTTGTCTCTCGATTACACCAGGTGCTTTTTTCTCTACCGGTCTAGTTTTATCAGTTTTTATTTCCCCTTTGCCGTCAAGCGGCTGTCCAAGAGGATTTACAACTCTACCTAATAATTCTTCACCAACCGGTACCTCTACTACGTTACCGGTCCTTTTAACTGTATCACCTTCACTAATCTTGGTTTCGTTACCAAGTAAAACTACACCAATGTTGTCTTCCTCTAAGTTCAAAGCCATTCCATAGACTCCATTGGGAAATTCTAATAGTTCATTGGATTTGGCATCTTCTAATCCATAAACATGGGCAATACCATCTCCAACATCTAATACTGTTCCTACACCAACAGATTCAACTCTTTCATCATAATCTTCAATTTCTTTTTTTATAATCGAACTAATTTCTTC
>JGI1684J13235_1000845_pt1 | contig 11064 bp, 5 predicted proteins | sample PonA232FremontCA_2_FD_13235 | JGI IMG/M metagenome (IMG submission 13235) | reverse complement strand
AAAACCCTAAAACTCTAAAACTGCCTGCAAAAGACTTTTTGCAGGCGCATCATATTTTTACTGCACCGAGGATTCGTGAAGGTTCTGTTTCAAAACTTCCAACAGTTCCTCTTGATCCACGGGTTTGCTGATATAGTCGTCCATTCCCGATTCCAGGAATTTTTCCCTGTCACCCCTCATGGCATAAGCAGTAAGGGCTATGATCGGTAACTGCCCGAATTTGTCACTTGACTCCCGGATCTTCCTGGTGGCTTCAAGTCCTTCCATGACCGGCATCTGAATATCCATAAGTATACAATCGAAATCTTTTTTATCCAGTTTTTCCAGGGCTTGTTTGCCGTTTTCAGCTATGCTCACGATGTAGCCGTGTTTTTCCAGGAATCTCCCGATATGCAGTTGGGTGGTTTCATCGTCGTCCACAAGCAGGATGTTCATGCCCTGGCTGTAGTGTTCCTCCTGTGGCTTGGGAAAAGCAAGACCATTTTCCCCGGATTTCGGTATCCGGAAGGGCAGGCTCGTGTATACTGTGGTTCCTTCGCCTGGTTGGCTGGATATGCAGGCATTGCCGTCCAACAGTTTTACCAGGCGCTTGACCAGGGGCAGGCCCAGTCCCGCGCCCTCAAAATTCCGGGAATAGGGAGAGAGTACATATTCCGCCTGGGTAAAGGTGTGGAATATTTGATCCAGCATATCCTGAGGAATACCCTTGCCGTTATCCTGAACTGTAAACAGGATGCGGCACTCGTCTTGTCCTGATACCTCCAGGGGGACAATCTCAATATCTACTTTGCCGTTCTGGGTATATTTGCAGGCGTTGCCCACCAGGTTGAACAGGATCTGAGTCAGTCTGGTGCTGTCGCCCAGGAGTTCTTGAGGTGTTTCTTGGTCCATGTGTATATTGAGCAGGTCTTGGTTTTCTTGAGCAGTATGGGAAAAGATGTCCTGAATGGATTGGATGATATCCTTTAACAGGAAACGTTCCTGTTTTATATCTATTTTGCCGGCTTCGATCTTGGAGAGGTCCAAAATATCGCTCAAGAGTCTGGTCAGCCTGTTTGAGGAATTGATTGCAGATTGGAGGTAATCCTGTTGCTCCCTGTCAAGGTCCGTCATTTCCATTAGTTGGAGCATGCCCAGAATACCGTTCAAGGGAGTCCGGATTTCGTGGCTCATGTTGGCCAAGAATTCCGATTTTGCCTTGTTCGCGTTCTCTGCCTGATCTTTGGCAGCAATCAGTGCTTCTTCCGCTTGTTTGCGTTCGGTGATGTCCTCGATAATACCTACGCCACCCGTGGTAATCTGATAGTCGTTGACCAGTGGTGCGAAAATGATCCTTACAGGAGTAATTTTGTTGCTGGTCACAGAATGATAAAAATCCTCGTAATATCCGAAATTGCCCTGGAGGGAGTCTTTTACCGCGTTTACCAGATCTTTGTCCGGCAGATCGAGCATGTTCAAGCCGATTAGTTTGTCCGCGGAGGAGCCGACAATGTTGACGAATGCCTTGTTGCAGGCAGTAATCATCCCGTTCTGGTCAAAATGCAGTACACCCAGCGGGGAGTTCTCGAATATCAAGCGGTACTTTTTTTCGCTCTCTTTCAGCGCCTCTTCCGCATGTTTGCGCTCCATAATCTCCCAGGTCACGTCTGCCAAATAGCTTATTATTTCCTGGTCCCTCTGGGTATAATCAGTGGGTTTGTTGCCAACTCCCAGGATGGCGACCACCTTGTTTTCCCGAAAGATTGGGACTACCAGCTCCCGGAGCACATCCACGTGTCCCGGGGGCAATCCTTTTTTGTCTTGCAGTGACTTGTAATCGTTGTGAATCACCGGTTTCCCTTCTCCTACGCAATCCGTCCAGACCCCGGCCTGTTCAATGGGGTAGTGCGTGTCTTGCCCCTGGGCGTTGCAGAACTCCTGCAAGGTACGTGTGGACCATTGCTGCAGGATGATGTTGTCTTGATCACTGTCCACAAAGTGGTAAAAGCCGATGGGACTGTCCACGAGTTCTCCTGCTTCGTCCAGTGATTTGGTCAATAGCTCCTTCAAGGAATGCGAGCCTGCGAATTCGATAAGTTGCAGCCTTATCCGGGTCAGGCGGTCGAGTATGTATTGCCGGGTGACATCCCGGAAGACCAGCACCACCCCGATAATGCTGCCAGCACTGTCTTGTATGGGGGAGCCGGAATCCGCGATTTGATGTTCCACCCCGTTTTTGGCAATCAGGGTGGTATGATTGCCCAGCCCCTGTGTCTCTCCTGTTTCCAGAACTTTGCTAACCGGGTCTTCACAAGGCTCTCTGGAATCTGTATTCACGATATTGAACACTTCCGGCAGAAGTCTGGCCCGGGCTTCTTCCAGACTCCAGCCGGTCAGGTTTTCTGCCACAGGGTTCATCCGGTCTATATACCCGTGAACGTCAGTGGATATGACAGCATCGCCGATGGATTGCAGGGTTTGATTCAGGTTTTCTTGGTTTTCTTGTAGTTGAGCAGTTTTTTTCCTTACTGTTCTTCTTAGATAGTAATTCAAGGCCAAAGCACCCAGCAAAAGCAAGGAAATCCCTATTAACAGCCAGTTTAGCCAGAATGGGAAATAATCTGCGGGCTTGGTCTTGTATAGATGTTCCTGCAGGGCTGTGTGGTAGACCGAGTCTTTATCCTGCTTGAATCGTCTCAAGTATCCGTCTATGGTCTGCAGGAGTTCCTTGTTTCCCTGAGGGGCTGCGAAAAGAAATTCCTTGTGGTTGTACATTAACGGGGTCTTCTCGATATTGTATTTGCCTTCTGCTTGCAGCCCGGTGACTCGTTCGGCAGAACAGGCATTTGCTTTACCTTTTGCCACAAGTTCAAATACTTGCGCATAATTGTCCACCTGGATAAAATCTGCCTTTACATTGAATTCCTGCAAATACTTTTGAAGTTTTGGATAGAAATAACCCTTCCTGACAACTGCTATACTCTTGCCTTCCAAATCCATGAAGCTTTCTATTTCTTCCCCCGGTGCGGCATAAAGCTGTCCCCAGGTAGGGAGGACAGATACGGAATTGAACTCCAATCTCTTTTCCCTTTCCTCAGATTTCAATATGGCAGTCAAGAGGTCTATTTCCCCTTTCTCCAGCTTGTCCAGGCTTTCCGGCCAGGTCCCTCGCTCAAAGGAGATTTCCCAGTTTTCCCTGTTGGCAATCTCTTGCAATAGGTCAACGTATACTCCCTGGGGCTGGCCCTTACTGTCCTGGTATACAAGTGGGGCAAAATTGTAAGTCCCGACTTCTACTGATTTGTCTGCTTGTGCTACCGATGGGGCACAGTATGGAAAAAGCAGGATCCAAACAGTGATAAAACAAGAGATTCCTAGAAGACCGGGTTCTGTAAAAGGCCGGGAAAAGGGGGGTGAAGCCATGAAAATCTGCCTTTTTGCAACTAGACGGCGGTTAGGTAAAAAATCGGATTCTGCCAGGCTGCGGATAGGAGCAGCGATGATATAGCTATGATTCTGATTGAAGATAATTGGGATTATAGCAAATCTATAAATTCTTTGTAAATGTTTTTTAATATCAAAGATGTAAAGATTACGTGGTTATGTAAGAATAGGTGTTGAAAGTCCATAATTCAAGATTTAGAGATGCTTCTCGCTACTTCGTGGTCGAGATTGCCCATGCTTTGTTTGGGCGCTCGGGCACGCGGATTAATGTGAGAACACTTGTATATAAGTTATTCGGTGAATCCCGGAGGAAGCTCCTTTTTCCGGGTGCCGGCATCCTGCCCCTTGTCCGGTTCGGGATTTTCTTGTGCATCCCGGTCTTCTTCCCCGATTCGCAGTTTCAATTGCTTGGCCCTTTGCCTGTAGGAACCCGAGGCAAGCCGTACCTCTCCCATGGGGCTCACCCGGATTGCAGCCTTAGCCCGGACCGGACAGGCGTGTTCACAATATCCGCATCCCAGGCACTTGTCCTCGGAAACAAAAGGAACTGCTACTTGGTTTCCCTCTATCCTCCTTAGGTCTACTGCCCCGTAGGGACAGGCCTCGTCGCATATCAAACAGGGCTCGTCGAATTCCCAGGCCAGACACTTGTGTCTGTACAATACTGCTGTTCCCATTTTTGCGTGTTTCTTTTCTGCCAAGGGGATATCCCGTATGGCGTCTGTAGGGCAAATCTGTCCACAGGCATTGCAATGGGTCTCGCAGGGTCCTCTCCTGGTGTTGGCAACAGGAGTAAACATACCAGATATGCCGTTTTGAAGCAAAATCGGCTGGAGCATGTTTGTGGGACAAACCTGGAAACACAAGCCGCACCTGGTGCACTGGTTCTTGAAATCGAGTTCCGGGAGGGCTCCCGGGGGCCGGACTAGCACAGAGGGGGTGATCTGCCCTTTTTCCTCCAACGGCCAGTATTCGTTAAGTCCCCTTTTTCCGGCAAATACCACGATTACGCCCGCCAGGGCCACCTGCAGGGTCTGCCTTCTCCGGGGCAGAAATGTATCCGCTTCATTGGAGGCCTCGGGAAGTGAAAAGTCTATTGCCTGTTTGGGACAGATCCGGGAACATTTCCTGCAGGCAATACATTCGGAATGAGAAGTCTGTCTGGGTTCCAGGGAAATAGCCTGCATGGGGCAACCGGAGGTGCAAATCCCGCAGTCTATGCACTCTTCTGACACCCTTCTTCGCAGAAGAGGCCTTTTGCCCAGCAGGGAAAATATGGCCCCGGAAGGACAGAGGTATCTGCACCAAAATCGCGGAGCAAGGCTGTTTAGCCCCAGTATCAGGGTGAAGAACACAGAAAAGAACAACAGGCCGTTGTATTGATAATCCCTGCTTACAAATGACAGGATGGGGGCGTCTTTCAGCCCTGGAATGATGGTGTCCACCATCGGAAAGAGCAAAAAGTTGAGCAGTGGAAGTACGATTATGGCGTACATACGTCCGGCCAGGGAAAGGGGAGAGCCCCAGTGAAACAGGTTCAGCCCCAGGAGTGCGGCAACAAGGAGCAGGAGCAGAAACAGGTACTTGACCTTGCGCAGTCCGGGAAAATCCGCTGAGACTGATGTTTTGTGGTCCTTGTTGAACAAGGGCTGGGTAAGATCCAGTGTGGTACCCAGGGGACAGATGTAGCCGCAAAAAAAACGCCCGATAAGCAGAGTGAAAAACACTATCAACAAAATGGCAGCTATTCCTGGCATGAGGGTGCCGGTGGAAAACAATACCCCCAGAAAGAGCAGCGGGTCCATTTGGAAGAAGGCGTTTAACGGAATGGCCCGGGGGAGCGGAAACGCAGTTAATAATAGCAGCACAAGGAATACTGCGAGCATTAGCAGCTGGATACTGCGTTGAAAGCTAATCATGCCCCTGCCTTTGAATCTTTAAAATTTGTTTTTCGCACTATTGCAGTGTGATGGCTTTTTCCGGACAGAGTTCCTGGCAGCAGAAGCAGGTGATGCATAGTTCGGAATCCGCAACCGGAATGTCATCTTCCCCCATGTCTAGAGCACCCACCGGACAATGTTCAATGCAATTCTCACAAGAGGTGCACAGGTCTGCATCCACTTTTGGGACAAGTAGGGTTTTGTTTCCGATAAGTTCCTGGATTGCAGAATTGTTGATGTTTGCCTCTCCTCCCAGGGGAGGGATGTGGTAATCGGTAAAGGTTTTTATTTCCCCTATGCATTTGATGCTTTGGGGATCGTAGTCTCCCAGTCCTTCTTGCTTTGCCTTTTGCAAAAATCTCAGTTTCCCTGGATCCAGTCCCATCATGGAGGAGACCACGCTGTCCATTGCAACTGCGTTGTCAGAGGCCAGTACCTGACCTATATCCCTCAGTTCCGTGGAGGCCGGCCCATTTCCCTCCATGCCCACAACCGCGTCCATTATGATCAAATCCGGGATGCGCAGTCGAAAAACATCCACCAAAAGCTCGTGAAAGCGTTGCGGACTGCCTGCTGCCTTGTGCAGGTGGGCCTTGATGGCTCCGGGCAGTATCCCGTAGCTGTTCTTGATTGCCCCTGTTATTACGGTCAGCCCGTGGGTCTTGAACTTGGGCAGGCTTATGAAGAAGTCCGCATCCAGGACGTCCTCTGATACGCTGACAGTAGGCATGTAATCCGGGTTAAACCCAACCTTGCGCGAGGATGTGCCCATGTTCCTGTAACAGGATTTTGCAGCCTTCATTAGTCCGGATTTTTCAAAGGACTTTTCGTTGTCCCCGTAATCAATCATCCCGGGATTGTCTCCCACTACTATTTCTCCGGCTCCCAAGGAATCAACTTTTTCCACCACTGCTTCAAGCAGGGCGGGGTGTGTGGTGATGCCTTCTTCCGGTTTCGCGGTCCGGAGTACATTGGGCTTGATCAGGACCTTTTTCCCGGACAGATCCGCAGGGAACAGTTCAAAGGCCCGGTCAACGGATTTACGGATATTGTCATAGGATGCAGGTTCGATCATGACTCTGCTCATAAAGAAAGCCTCCGGGTTGTTTTGCCTTGGTATAGAAAAAGTTGTAAGTTGTCTCGCTACTTCGTAGTCGAAATACCCATATTTCGTAGTGGCAGCTAGGACATGGGAGTTAATAAAAAAGCATTGTTGTAGTGTTACTGATTAGAATAGATTATTATACAGTACGTTAAATTTTTTTTCAAGACTACTTGATTGATAGCTGGGATTTCATGTTTTGACCTTCTTGACATTCAAGTTCTCGATATCCATTCTGCCCAGCCCGCGCTTATGTGCGATCTTGATATGTTTTACCTGCCCGGGGCTGACTGAATAGCCTCCCCATTTGATCGTGGACACTGCCTGGGAGTCTGCCGCTACCATGTCAGTGGATGCAATTATCTGATTAGGTTCAACCACTTTCCCTGGCCCCGAGGGTCCGTTCTCGGTAAGTGCCCTGCTGGCATCGATAACAGTCAGATCCGCATTCAAGAGTGTGCACAAGTCCACTATGGATTCGTGCAGATCGTAGGGGCTGTGCAGTTCGGACCTGTTTTGAATCAGTCCCAGCATCCCCTTCATGGATAGGCTGACCCCGGTAGCAGCGTGGTGCTTGGCCACGGGCACAGCAATCAAGACGTCCGCATCCAAAACTTCCTTCATCACTCTTCTGGAGTTGATCTGTTTCCCCTGGGGCAGTGAGACTTCTTGGAATTTGTCCGAGGACTTCCTTACCCGGACCGAGCACTGGTTGTTGTCCTTGGTGGCGTCCGCAATACCGGATTTTTCTATGCACATCTCCATGGAGCGCAGGGGATTGTCCAGGACCGAGATTTCCGATGCCCCGGCTTCTCTGCACATACCCGCGATGGTGCTGACAACTTCGGGATGGGTGTTGGTGGCATTTTCCGGGGGATGATCAAAGCTCATGTTGGGCTTGATAACGACTTTCTGCCCGGAGGAGACAAACCTGGATATATCGCCCAACTCTCCCACTGCTGCCCTGGTAGCAGGTGCGGGATCTCCCTGGGCCACTGCTATATCCGGATATTCGGAGGCGAATACGTTTTTGTAGGGGTAGAGGGTGATGCCGGCACAGGTGAGAAGGGCGCCTTTTAGCTGCCATTTCAGGAACTTGCGCCGGTCGAATCTGCCGGAAAATATGCTTTGCATAAATATTCTCCTTTATGGTTGTGGTCGAACTCTTTAGTTGACTATCAAGTTTGTATAAAATTGATCAGGATCCTATAGGGTTGATCCTGGTCCTGCCGAATTATTCTTCCTTGCAGGGACATGGTATTAGTCCCGTCCTGCACAGGCATTTGGAATTCCCGGGTTTCGAAGTTCTCCCCCTTGTTAAGGGCATTCTCCAGCTGTTCCTGGAGATCAGTATTTCGCAAAGCTCCTCCAGCCAAGTCGAGTGCATTCACATCCCGGATTTCTCCCTGGGTTAGGTTCATCAGGGAGTTGAAAGCCCTGTTGGCAATAACCAAGTTGTGTTTTTCATCCAAAACCGCCAGCGGAGTTGGATTCATGTCAAAGACATTGTGTACCAGCATCCAGGCCTGTTGCAGTTCCAGGTTAAGCTTCTTCAATTCCTCCTGTCCCTTTTTCTGGCTGTCCACATTCCGGAATGTCAAAACAGCTCCCTGTATCCGGTTGTCCATGGTGCGGTAGGGCATAATGCGCATGGTGTACCAGGTTCCATCCAGGGTCCGCACATCCTTTTCCACAGGGGAAAGATTGTTCAACACCTGCCTGAGATCCTGGATCATTCCTTCGTATTCCAGTTTTGCCGCTTGATGCTCCAAAGGCCTTCCCACATCGGAGTCGATCAGATTGATGATCTGGGTGGCTTCCTGGGAAAATCGTTTTATCCGCAATTCGTTGTCCACGAAAACCGTGGCGATTTCGGTATTGTTGAGCAGGTTGTTGATATCGTCCCGGGCCGCTGACAATTCCTCCACCTTGCTCTGCAACTCCGCATTCACGGTTTGCAGTTCCTCGTTCAGGGACTGCAGTTCTTCCTTGGATGATTCCAGTTCCTCGTTGGTGGATTGCAGCTCTTCGTTCGAGGACTGCAATTCCTCGTTGGTGGATTTGAGCTCTTCGTTGGAGGATTCCAGTTCCTCCACAATGGTCTGGTGGTTCTCTCTAGTGCTCTGTAGTTCCAGTTCCAGTTCCCTTATGCGCTCCTTGTATTGACTGACAGCATCTTCCTGGGTGTCAGGCACAACATTTGGGTCGGATTTGTCTTGCAATTCCTTCACCCCGTATTCTTTCGGGATATCCTCGAAGGCCACCAGCAGTCTTCCGGACAGTGCCTTTGGTGATTCCAGGGGAGTGACATACAGGTTGATCAAATGCTCGTTACTATCCAACTTGATCCTTATTCTCTCGTGGACTACATTTTGCTTCGAGGACAGGGCCTTGCGCATGGCTGAGGATAGTTCTAAACGCAAACCTTCTCTGGCCATGTCCAGGATGTTCTGTGTAGGAGTGCCACTGGCTGGTTCCAGGTATTTTCCGGTTTTTCCCTGAATATGAAGAATGGTCCCATTGCTGTCTATTAAAACGGCAGATGGCGAAAATCTTTCCACAAGCGCCTGGTGGGTCAGGGATTCAAGGTCTTCCTTTGTATCCGGAGTTGCTTCCTTCTTATTTGACGTAGTGGAAAAGTCCGAAGGTGTGCCGGTGGGAAACTTGACCAGTGGCCGCATGGACTGCGGTATTTCCCTGCGTTTGTATATCTTCCATGTACCATCCAGTGTCTCGAATAGATTGGTATGCCCCCCGATGGTTTCGGAGGAGCCCAACACTAGGATTCCGCTCGGAATCAGGGTGTAGTGGAACAGGGGAAGCAATTTTTTTTGGGCCTCGGAGTTGAGGTAGATAAGGAGATTGCGGCATAGCAGCAAATGCAAGCGTGAAAATGGGGGGTCCTTGAGCACGTCCTGTACCGAGAAGACTACGCAATCCCGGATCTCCTTGCGGATGCGGTAGGCATCCCCTTCTTGGTGAAAGAATCTGTTCAAGCGCTCTTGGCTTACATTGGCCCTGATGCTGGAGGGGTAGACACCTTCCCTTGCCTTTTCGATGCCGTTTTTGTCTATGTCAGTGCCGAAAAGTTGCAGGTTTATCCGTTTGGGCAGGCTTTCCAGATATTCCGTGAGCACCATGGCCAGGGAGTAGACTTCCTCTCCGGTTGAACAGCCCGGTATCCAGGCCCGGAATACTGAACCTTCTTCCATTTGGTCCAGAATTTGAGGCAGTATTTCCTTTTTGAGGGCCTCAAAGGACTCGGGTTCCCGGAAAAAGTTGGTTACCCCGATCAAGAGCTCCCTGAACAAGGCGTTTAGTTCCTGGGGATTTTCCCGCAGGAAACGCACGTAGACATCGTAGTCCTGGATCTGGTTCAGTACCATCCTGCGGTTGATTCGCCGCAAAAGGGTGTTCATCTTGTAGGCAGAGAAGTCGTGACCGATCTGGACCCGGAAAAGGGCGAATATCTTTTGCATCCAGTCCTGTTGCTCCTGGGGGGTCTCTTTTTCTTTGTCCGGCAGGGACTGGAAGTGGAAGTAGTTTACCAGTTTTGCAGGCATTTCCTCGGGATCGAGAATCATGTCTGCCAGTCCCGTGTTTATGGCACTTTTAGGCATGCCGTCGTACTTGGCCCTGTGTTCGGACTGCACCAGAACCACTCCTTCGGAGGCTTTTATTTCCTTTAAACCGATGGTGCCGTCAGATCCGGTACCGGATAGTACTATGGCGGCTGAAAGTTTGCCCTGATCGGCAGCCAGGGAACTGAAAAAAAAGTCTATGGGCAGGGAAATAGTTTTGTCCACAGGGTCCAAAAGCTGGATAGTGCCGTGGTATATGCTTATTTCCTTGTCTGAAGGCACCACGTAGACATGCTCGGGTTGAATGGGTTCACCGTCCTTGGCTTGTTCAACAGGAAGAGTTGTTGTCTTTTGCAGAAGTTCCGGAAGTATACTGGGCTGATTGGGAGATTGATGTATTTGTACGATATAGGCCATGTTGCTTTTTTCCGCAACATTGGAGAAAAACTCCTTCATTGCCTCCAGTCCCCCGGCTGAGGCACCCAGGGCCACAATGGGGAATTTTTTCTCTTTACTTCCGCCGTGCTCAAAAGACTGCAGGTCTTCCTCCTGGGATTCGGCTTCCGGAGGTGCTACTTGATTGTTTTTTTCATTTTCCATTTTGTACCTCTAGATTGTAAAAAGACTTGTGCTTGCAATCAAAGGACAAGTCAGTCCGGATACACAAGATTACTCCTTAACACTACTGCGAAATTTTTATATTAAGCTTATGACATAACTTGGATCTGTTTAAGCCGCAGCCGGGATGTCCACTGTGCGACTTGATTGGCTTGCAAAGCCAAGCACTTGGAGCAAAAGTGGTCCACACGGCAAGGCTTGAAGTTTTGCTATAGTGTTAACTGATTACAAACAACAATATTTCCCCTGATAAAATTGTAAAAGCTAGCTTTGCAGTTTGCAATGATTTATTTGGAGTGTTCACGGCTTTTTTGTTCTAGAATTCAATTAGCTGTTTGTATTTGAATTTTTTCTTGTTGCAGGAATAAAATTCGGGCAATCTTGACCTACTGGATCAAGA
>JGI1684J13235_1000844_pt1 | contig 11068 bp, 11 predicted proteins | sample PonA232FremontCA_2_FD_13235 | JGI IMG/M metagenome (IMG submission 13235) | reverse complement strand
CTCTTGGAGGATTGCTTCTGTCAATATTCCCTTGGTCAGGTTGATACCCATTTTCTAACGGTTGATATCCTTTAATAATAGGTTTGCTTCCATTTTTTTGATTACCGTTCTTATTTGACATTTTATAACTCCTATTCGTAGAATCTTATTGATTTAATATCTTTAGCGGAAACAAGTATACCTGAGGAGCGCTCTATCGGTTTTACGAATTGATGCCCATCAACCTCCCATTCTTCTTGTAGGTACAGTTGTTCATTAAAAGGGAATGATGATGCAAATGAATTTGTATCGTATATTCCACCGATTTTATTATTATCTATAAGTTCAATGATAATCCAATATGACATTTGTTTTCCGAAAATATAATCCCATGGTTTTGGTATTGGATGGCGAGAGTATTTTTTTAAAATGTTTGCATTTCGAAGATTCCAGTACCCAAAAGCCAAACCAATTGGGAAAATAAATAAGACCAAGAAAATGATAATCCCGTGCCAAGTAGGATGATTTGATGCCAAATTTAATTTGATGTCTAAGAGTAGCAACCAAGAAAATAGAGCATAATTTATACAGCTATAAGCTACCGCTTCAATAATCGATTGACTAGGATTACGCACTTCTCCTGGAACAAGTAAATCATATACCTTGAGAGCAATAAATCCAGGCACAAAGAAAGCTACAAACAATATGAGTTTGTCGGTATTCCAAATATCCATACATATCTTTCCAATCTTGATTCCTAACGTAACAAATCACCGAAGGCCAATAGTTGTAATTCTAAATAGCTCGAGCTTTTGGAGTCTAAGTTAATTTATTTTCTTAGTTTTATCATTAAATTCATCAAATATTTTAATTGGTATGATTTTTTTAATTTATTTTAAAGAAAATGTTAATCTTCGCATTCAATTAAGTTATATATAGACTGAAATGTTTTCATTATACATACTCTAAATATACTAGTTAAAAAATATATTAATACTCGATAATTATATTTGTCAACCGATAGAGTATTGATTGAAAAGTTAGTAGAAATTTAAAAATATAACAATTAAGCTATTTATTTGAAATTTTTATTGATTTAATTATATAACCATTAAAAGTACGATTATTTAGCGATTTTTTGAGATTTTAAATCATTATTTCAGAAATATTTAATCGGACACTTCTATAAAGATATGTAAAATAACCCAACTCACGTCCTATATAGTCTTTTGCTCAAACCTATTATAAAACCATGGAGTCGAGGTATTTGGCCCCGTAAATGTTAGCGATATTTTTTTATTGACTCTACCCATGACTTTCCGTAAAATAACCATTAAATGGAAAGATGATTCTTTTCAGGGTTTCAACAAAGGAGGCTAAGCCATGAAAAATAATGTTATTTCGTTACTCGAAAAGCGGAAAGTTGATAACAGCAATCTGGGAAGGGATAAAAATACTAATCTAAGACCCAGGGAGTACTTAGCCGAGCACGAAGTAGAAGACTTAATAAAAGGTGCCAAAATAAAGAGCAGGCATGGATACCGTGACAGTACCTTGATTTTGATTATGTTTAGCCACGGTTTACGTGCCGGGGAAGCCGTGAACCTGAAATGGTCCCAGGTGGATCTGAAGCAGGCAATACTTCACGTTCAAAGACTTAAAAATGGCACATCTAGTACCCATCCGCTAAGAGGTAGAGAAATAAGGGCTTTGAGAAAACTAAAAAAGGATTACCCGGAAACGGAATACGTATTTGTAACTGAAAGAAAAGGTCCATTAACAGTTAATAACGTTCAAAAAATATTATCAAGGGCAGGAAAAAATGCAGATTTTGATTTTAAAATCCATCCGCACATGTTACGCCATAGCACAGGATTCAAGCTAGCCAATGAAGGTCAGGATACAAGGGCTATTCAACTATATCTAGGGCATAAGAACATAACTCACACAGTAAGATATACAGAACTTAGCTCAAATCGTTTCCAGGGATTTTGGCAAGATTGATTTTGGTTATTCAAGGACAATAGTGCTCGGAGTTGTTTTTGTTGGGTAAAATTTTTTTGTAGCTTTCTTTAAATATAGTTATTCTAAAATATGTTTTTTCGATATTCGAAACAATGTTTTATTGCAACAAAATTTGATTCCAGATAATCATTAAACAAGCTTCCCAAAATTAGATTACGGCGATCGTAATTTTATCTGGCAATGCTAAAATTATTTTTACGTTAAACAAAATAGCATTCAGGCCAATTGGCTACGTTACTACTAGGTCGACCCCAAGCACTTAGTAACACCTTAGTAACACTTTTTTCGACCACTTAGTAACACATTCACCCCCTCCCCAACGACCTAGAAGTAACGTCTGGCTAATCGATATATTCGTCTAACTAAATTGTTTCGCATTGCAACACAGTATATTAAAATAGGGTTTAAAATGATCCCCAAAATAGGCCCTATTTCAGGCCCTATTTCAGGCCCTAATTCAGGCCCCATTTTGATCACCAAATTAGGCCCCAAAATAATCACCAATTCAGGGCCTATTTTGATCCCCAAATTGATCCCTATTTTAATCACCGTTTCGTTCACCAAAATGATCACCATTTCGATCACCAAAATAATCCCCGTTTCGATCACCAATAAAAAATATGGAAGAGGTGCGACACTTGGCACACCAAAAATCCCAATATTGCTCACCGCCCTGTTTTTAACCACTCAATCAATTGCCCATCAATTGCTTTTCGATTAAATTGTACTGTTTATTCAAGTAGTTAAATAAAGGGAGTAGATGGTTGTAATATACACGATCAATTACACATCAATTAAAAGTTGTTCTTGATTTGTATATTTTGATATAGCTACCTGTTAAAACCCTTAATTGGTCGGGGGTTAGTCCAAGCTTATGTCAAATTTATACTACTTTTTACTGGTCAAATCCTTGCTTGTTACAACCAGGTTTCGAACAGGAGTAGCTATACCCAGGGAGATGTATCTGGCGACCCGGATTAAACAAACGATAGGCGGGTGTGTATTGCGAAATGAATTAGCGATTGCCAATAAAAGTGTTTACGATTAACGATAGGCATTAATTTCGATTGCCAAAATATATGTTGGGATTAGCCGGACAGCATTGCGATTGCCAAAAGGTGTGCAGCCGATCAAAAAAAATGACCGAACAAAAATGAGAATGCATGGGATCAAAAAAATATGGTTGGTCGAAAAGAGAGAAACGCCAGTGGATTTTTAAAACATATACTTATATCAAACAAAAAGGGCTTAATATTGAAGGCACCCTTTCCAATGATTAAAAGTCCGCTTGATCTTCCCGCTTTTAATTTTGAGGGGGTTTTGTCGCAATGTGCTGTCCATGTGAAAACATTTCTCGACTTTTTTGGAGGCAGAGTGTTTTGTCGTTACAGGAAACCGGATTTCATTGACCCGAATGTTTCAAACACGGCAAACAATCCGGGGGAACACGTTCTTTGTTTTCATGTAGTCCGGTCGCTTGATCCGGTGTCTCCTGGGGTAACACCCGACCGCCTGAGCGGTTTGAAAACAACGGGAGAGGTTACCCCGATATATCTTACAACTCATTCTTATACATTCTTACCATTCTTATTTCGTGTTTCACTCGCTGTTTCACTCGCTGTATCGCTCGCTGTTTCGTCCGGTGTTCGCCTGTGGCTGAATCTTCTCACCACATCCGGGGTTGCGGTGTTTCACCCGCTGTTTCGCCCGGTGTATCGCCAAGCTTTTGTTTTGAGGGGTTAAAAATACAAATATTTAATATTCAAATCGTGTAGGTCAATTATTTCCTGGACATCTTCTTTGCTGAGATTAAGCTGCTCGATTGTTTCGTCTTCCATTCCGGGAAGTGCAAATTTTCCACCAAATGGAATATCTGTAGCTAACGCCAAATTGTCTGCCAATTGAATGATTGCCGAATCAATTCTTGCATCAGTAGGAGTGTGGTCACGATTTCTCCAGAGGTCCTTGGATATGTTAAGAATAAGTTTTATAAGACACATATTTGAGGTATTAATCCAAATGAATTCCCAATTTTTTATTAACATTTACAAAATCGAACTTTTTTGTAATGCTCAGTGAAGACTAGAAGTTGTATGACCAGGTCTTATAATAGGGCTGGACTACTATAGATCCTGGCACGTATGTTGTATACAATAAATAAATCATATATGTCATGTTGATAATCCATGATATAAAAACCCTTATAATCACTTAAGCGTACACATAAAAACATAGGAGCTTCTATGAAAAGACTGATAAAAAGTATTCTTCCAGTGGCAGACATAATATTGTTGCCGTTTGTGTATCCTGCGGCCTGGCTGATGAAAAACATCCGAAAGGCAGGGGTGAAACGTCTACCACGCACCAAGAATGCTTTGATGCATGTCGGGGTATTCCCGATTCGCAATCATTTTTACGAACCCCAATTTGACAATAGAAATCCGGAACTGGAGTTCTCTCAAGATCGCAATCTTCCTGGAATTGATTGGAATTCTTCTGGGCAATTAGAGATTCTTGAGAGGTTTGTTTTTTCTAAGGAACTTACAGACCCCCCGGAACACTCGTTTGCATCTGGGGATGCCGAATATTGGTATCAAATTATTAGAACAATCAAGCCCAAAAGAATATTTGAAATCGGCAGTGGTAATTCTACTTTAATAGCAATTAAAGCCATTGATAGAAACCGCAAAGATGACTCAGACTATAAATGCGAACATATTTGTATCGAGCCGTACCCAAGTCCACAGCTTGAAGAGGCGGGCATATCTTCTATAATCAAGAAAAAAGTTGAAGATGTAGAGCTGTCTTTTTTCTCAAGCCTTCAAGAAAATGATATCCTTTTTATTGATTCTTCACATATCATAAGACCCCAAGGTGACGTGCTTTTTGAATATCTGGAAATATTACCGTCGCTCAACAAAGGAGTGATAGTGCATACACATGATATCTTTTCACCAAAAAATTATCTAAGTCAGTGGCTTAAAGATGAAGTTAGGTTTTGGAATGAACAATACTTACTGGAAGCGTTTCTTACACACAACAATAGCTGGAGAATAGTCGGTGCTCTCAACTACTTGCATCACCATCATTACGATAAACTTAAGTCAATAGCTCCGTTCTTATCCACTGAACGAGAGCCTGGTTCATTCTATATTCAAAAAATCACCTAACAAAGCGCTCCACAGGACTGCAATTTCGCTGCGCTCCATTGCCGCCGGTTAGCTTAGGCGTTAGCTCCAGGACTAGTCCTATTAGTCCTCGCTCATCAATTTACTTTTAAACCGTGGACTAGTTAGATTAGGCCTCTCATTTACCACACTAAAATCAACGAAACCACTATTTTGGTGTCTCTTGCAAAATAGATTAACGTTTACCCCATAATAATAACGATTGCCGATAAGTTTTAATTTCGATTGCCAAAATATAAGTTAGGATTAGCCGGATAGCATTGCGATTACCTGGAAGGTGCAGCTGATCGGGCAAAATTTGAAAGGTATATATCCAACGGAAGATATCGTAAAACAGTTTAGCTTTTAATTTGAGGGGTTTTTGTCGAATTGTGATACTGACATATCACATATAAGCGCATATTTTTGGGGTGGAATTTTTAAAGGCGATTTTTACCAAAAAATTTACTTGGCCCATGTTGGCAAAAAAACTGTGAAACATAGCTGAATTTAGGGAGTATGAGCATTGTTTTCAAGGAACAAATACACCCAATACGTACAGGTAAATACCGACCCGGGCGGTTAAAAAACCAACCAGGCATTTACCCCTTCCAGGGTTCTTACCGATAGTTTCCCAAAATATAAAATGTTTGGCAATCCATTTTATTAATAATGTTTTTCAAAATTGGAGTATCAGGATGTTGATCTACAGGGGATGGACACTGATCGCCTGCCATTACAACCGTATCCACCAGATGTTGGTAATCGTGATATTTTGCCAGAAAATCGTCAAAAAAATTATGTATGTCCGCATAAATCATTAGCATATGGGGATTTGATCCAATATTTTAAAAATTTTACACAAAAAAAATATCTAACAATTATAACAAACTCTCAAAAATTTTCAATGAGTTTTTTAATTTGTGGTTTAATGTGTATTTTTAGTAAATAATAATTCAATAATTGTAGTATATTATTAAAGAAGTAATCAGAAACGACAGTATATAACCTAAAATTTACCTACCATTAACTGTTGTAAACTTTTTCCCATCGATTTGAATCTACTTTTGGTCCCTCAAGGGGTGGATCAAAAAATATTCGTATTCCTAGATCTGAATCATATACAATAACTTCCCCGGTCTCTTGGTTTTCTTCCATAATAGTTGGCGCATCTTGTAAAATGCTTTGTTTATTGTTCTTAATCCACTTCCGTATTTTGCTAGCGGTATTACTAGATAGTCTGTCCAGTCCTCTGATCCGCAACTTGTGTTGATATTTGAAATAAATAAGTCCATAAGTTTCTAGAGCTTGGATCATTAGAAAGCCTCTTCATTTAATTTATTATTTTCAAAACAGTCACATCTGTCACTCCTGTCATTATCTCCTGAATTATAGAGGCCCTCATCCGTGACGGGTTTATCAAACCTGTCATTCCTGTCACTTTCTTCTGCTGTTATATTTGGATTTGTGACAGTTGTGACGGTTTCGCTAAGCCTGTCACTTTTTGTATCCTGCTCCATATCGGTATTCATGACGCTTGTGACAGATTTGACAGTTTGCTTTAGAGATTCTAATTGTTCAGGGCTAACAGTTATCATTCTTTGTTTGTTATTTCTTCCTGTATGCAACCCCAGTTTATTTGCTGCCTTCCCAATTGCTTCTGTTTTTACCTGGAAGTTTTCGTTTGTTCCCTCATTAACTTTCTCTGTTACTCTGGCAGTGGGGATTTTGCCTCCTTGTATCTCATCTTCCAAAGAAGCAATAGCACTTGCTATTCTCTTTTCAAGAGGACTACATTCTGTTACTTGTCCGGCTTTTCCGATAGTGGTCCAAACCTGATGCTGATGTTCTTTAATCCAGTCAGAAAGTTCAATAGCCCTTTGCATAGTTTCTGCCTGGATCGGAACAAGTTCACTTGTGTTGTTGGCGTGTGATTCAAGTATATGCAATATTAATGCTATTCTGATACATTGGCCCCGCAGCTTTGCTGACAATGCCTCAAATTGATGTGCATCAAAACTCCTCCAAGGCTCCATGGATTGTTCATTGAACCAACTGACATACAAGTCTTTTGCTTCTTCTGTCATACTAATATGTTTAGGCTTACCTTCTTCGTCTAATTCATACTCAATTAGAGATTCAACCAAATAATCAATCCTGTCTCTTATTTCTCCGCTCAAAGTCTCATCCGTCCAAAGTGCTGGTCCTTGTGGCTCAGCCCGGATAAATATAAACCTAGGTAAAAAACCGATTGCTGCATCAAAATTACTGAATAATTCTGGAAGAATATCTGGTTGCAATGTTCCAAGTATAGATAAGCAAGCACTAGATATATACTCGTCGTCACCAGACTTTCGAGTCCTTTTCCATGGTCCAGAATCATACGCGGACATTAACCTAGCCTTCGCTCCACCATCCTTTCCATCGGACCTGTATCTGGATAGATTCATAAGCAACCCGGACAACTCATCGTTATACCAAAGTATTCCCTTTTCATTGCCAGAAAGTGCGCTTGTGAGTGCCTCCTCGGTAGTGTCCTCTACATATATCTGGGTCCAGGTTGGTTTTTCCGGTGGTGGTCCCAAGTCTTCCGATTTTTTTCCTTTTCGTTCATCCATCTCCAGTTGATACTTTTTCAATTCTGCTTGATATTGTTCATATCTTTGTTTTTCAATCCGAAATATTGCATTTAAAAAAGCTCTCATCGGCGGGGACTTTGCCGTTCCAGATCTAGCAACTAATCCTAAAAAGAAGTTAGGGTTTTCTGTCCATCCAGATTTAACAACTGCTGCTCTTGATCGCCCTACACAAGCACCAACCAAAGACAAAAGTGTTGTTACAGGAACCTCAATAGGTGTTTGAAAAGCCTTTACTGTTTGTTCAATCACTTCAGCAAAATATTTCGGGATAGTATGCAAAGGGAATTTCGGTGGGGTAGGAAGGATTGAAGTGTTAGAATTTCCATCTTCCTCATATGTATTTTTGCTACCATACCCTTTTTCTGCTAGATCCTTTGCTGCTTTCTGAAAGTCTCCATTATGTTCCAGAATTGCATATACTGCAAAAGGACTGTACCCTTTTTCTGATTCAAAAGTGGTATTAGTACTGAATACATAAAGGATCTTGCCATCAATCAGACTAGCGCTGCATCCTGTTTCTTTGCCCGGTCTGGTTAAGTGAAAATATTCTCCGTGATTTTTTAAAAATTTCCAATTATGTTTTTCTAATATCGGTAAAATATCACCATGTTGGTTAAAATCTTCGCCGGGTTTTAGTTCTTCTTCTGATAATGATACTCTGCCAGTAACTATTTTTTTGGCTTTTTTGTACTGATTAAAAGCTTTTGCACACTTAATCAGTATACCACGTTCCTTTTTGGTTAATACAGGAATCATGGAAAAATTATTTTGAGTTAGATGATATCCAGGGGACGGATGACATAATATAAGGCCCCCTTCGCCCCTTGTTTCGATCACGCAGGGATATATGTAATAATTTCCATCTTCATCTTGCTCTGCCTGGAAATTTTCCCCTTCATATTCATGTTGGCCAGGACCATCAACTTGTACTCTTGCATAAGTTAGTTTTGTGTTTCCAGGGATATCAGTATCAACACATCTATAAAATATATGCCTGCCTTTTCGCCTTGATTGCTCAATGACTAATTTTTTCCATAATCCTGGACATTCTAATTCAACTAAATTTTTGAATTCCTTAAGTAGGGTATTGAACAATTTAGATGGGATCTTTGGATCAAAGTCTAATGCTTCGAGATCACCGCTTGCTTTTCCTGTTAGGATACAAATGCCATCATGTTTATCTTGTTTCAAATTTTTGAATTGTTTAGATGAGATGGGTTTATTAAAATTCTTCCATTGTATCCCTTTAGGATATTTGTCACGTGTACTAGCAGGTAAACAACAAAGCAGGCTATTTAATATGGATTTTTCAACTTCATCCATGTCAAGCTTGCATTTTTGATTATCCTCTGATAAATTACTTTTGTTAGGTGAATACATTTTTTTACCTCGTTTAACAATTTTTTTGTTTGCCCCGGTCTTACCCACCGGGGCTTTTTTTATTTTTTACTTCTAATCTGTTCACAAACCATCAGAAAAATTCCAACATAAAAGATTAATTTATAAAGCAAGACAATGTTCAAGACTGCTCAACATTATGCTTACAGCCTCTCGGTCTATTTGCTACCCAATCGTCAACTTCAGGTTTAAACCACAATGAAGTATTTGGTCCAAGCTTATAAGGTTTAGGAAAGTTATATTCTTTGATCCAGCGGTACAATGTTGCTCGACTAACTCCGAATTCTTCCTGAAGATCTTTAAGCTTTTGGTATAAACTTTGGGACATATTTTTACCTCCTAAAATAATAATAGTCATCAAAATACTGTTAAATACTGCGTAAGACACAATACATCAAAGATTGTGCCAATAAAAAAAAGGCAGTTGATTTTTTTTTCAACTGCCTGATATATAAGGATTTTTAAAAATTGTTTGTGTATTTAAAGGTAGATTTAATAGGGGGGTAAAAATTATATAATGTATTTTTTTGCGGATTTTTTTCCGTAAACTAAGGATTTTTTTCCTTTGTCTTTTTACGGAGCGTGGATTCTTCCATATTTAATTTACGTGCTGCCTCTCTTGTGCTTTTTTCTTTCTTAACTATATTTTGCAATATGGTTGATTCAAGTTCTTTAAAAAAGTCTTTTTTATTATCAGCTTCTAACAAGGCTTTTTCTAGTTGTTCATGTAAATTATTGGAAGAGGATTCAAATTCTAATTTATTTATTAATTGATCAAATTCCTCTGTATAGAGGCTTGGAGTTTCAGAAGTTACATCTTGTAGAGCAAGCGAGATTTCTAATTCTTTCTTTTCTAAATTTTTAATTCTTTCTATTTTACTTTGCTCTTCTGATGAGCATGGTAAAAAGTTATGTATATTTTGTGCAGCCAATTTTAATAAATTATTGTTATTCCATGTTTCTATAAAAAAAGTATTACAAAAAATAAGAAGGTCAAGTGAAACTTTTGAAAAGTCTTCAATTGGTAACATATAATTTAAATTACCACTTTTTTCATATTGCAAGTTTTTTTTATCAAAATCAGAAAAAACTTTTGTGTTGTTGTACAATTCGACATCTAATGTATTCCTAGATTAAGCGGTTTTAAACGATCAAAATACAATAAAATTCCAGTATGACGGTACATATTGGACTTAGCTACTTTTCACCCATTGGGTGAAAAAAAATATTGATCGAATAAAGTATTATCACTTATCCCCTTAAAAAATCTGAATTTATACTAAAAAAGCCCTCCACATTTGGGTAATTTTCTGATACAAATTGGATCAGAAAAAAAACACACAAAACCCCAAAATAGGAGGGCTACATGGGCGATACTAATAAAAATAATTGCAGTAGTAAACAGGCAATTAACAAAGTTGAATCTACTGACGAATTGATTACCGGACGTGGAGGCCTGAACCTCTTTGTTAAGTACCTTGAAAACACTCTTATATTCGCAAATATTCTGATACCCTATTTTGGGAAACTTCGAAAAAGCAGAAAGGGTATCCCTGTCCAGGAGATCTTTAAACAGCTCTTTAGTTTTTTTCTCGATGGCACAAGCAGGCATTTGGCTTATTTTGATCAAGTACAGAAAGACCCCGGCTATTCTGCTGTCATTGAGACAAACAAAAAGCATATGGCTTCTTCTCATAGCATTAAACGATTCTTCAAAGCTTTTAATTGGCCCTTGATTTTCCTTTTTAGGCGGATTCATCTGAAGATTTTCGCTTGGAGACTCAGGGAGAATCAGCCGAGGGCTGTAGTGCTGTATCTTGATGCCATGGTCATGGACAACGACGATGCTCAGAAGCGAGA
>JGI1684J13235_1000841_pt1 | contig 11080 bp, 10 predicted proteins | sample PonA232FremontCA_2_FD_13235 | JGI IMG/M metagenome (IMG submission 13235) | reverse complement strand
CTGTCGGTCACGCCTATCACCCGTCTGAACCCGGTGCATATGCATATTGCTCCACTGGGCGGCCCGGTTAAAGCCATCGGGATTCAATACGGGGTCAACCAAAATCACTAGGCTGTCAAGCAAATGCTGAACCTCGGCAGAATGCGAGGCGGCCAGATAATAGGCCGTCAGCATGGCGGCATGAGCCGGGCTCGCTTCATTGCCATGTACACTATACCCCAGCCATACAATCAATGGCATATCCTGTTTCACATAAGCATTGCTGCGGCCATGGATATAATCCTGGTGCGCCTGGCGGATTTGCCTGAGGCGTTGATGGTTTTCGCGGGAAGTGATCGTAAGCATCTGCAAGGGCCGGTTTTCATGGGTGCGCCCGTATTCCTGGATGTCCACCCGCGGTGAACGTTCAGCCAAACCAGCCATATAACGCGATAGCTGATCATGCGAAAAATGCCACCAGCCAAAACGATGGCCACTGAAATGGCCCGGATAAGGCATATCCTGCCTGACAGCAGCGGTATCTCCGCCTAAATAAAAGGACAGACCCTTTTGGGCAAAACCCATCGTAGTGGTAAAAATCAACAGCAGGGCAAGAAAATAGACACGGAAAAAGTTCATTCGTATAAAGTTTAATTAACAGTTTGTATTTCAGTATAATAATAGTATATCATCGTTGATCTCGGTAACCTCTGCCATGGAACCTGCATGGAATAATCATGTCCTTGTTGAGAAAGTTACTGGAGGCAGGTTTCATGGGAATAAAGACTTATTAAAAGTTATCAATCAGTATAGTATAGTATTGCACCATTTGTCATTTAACGGAACGTTATCCATGGAGACCGCATGCTTTATGCATTTCATTGTTATGGGAGTGCGTGCATCATCCTGCTGTAAAGGTTCCTGCATGCTTTTTTATTTAAGGCAATGCAATGACTTGTAGTTCACTCTCATGCATGGGATTTCAAAATGAAATGGAGCTATCATCTATGGTCATTAGATCTTCTTCACCGGATAAAGTTTAAAAAATATTCGCCTGCGTCCATATCCGGTGCCCTTTTGATCGCGCTCCAAAACAAATACGAAGCGGGTGTTATTCATCAATTTTTCTTAAATTGGTCCTTCAATGCCCCCATTAAGGCTAAACCATCAGAATTTTGCCCCAATGTTTAAACTGGAGAAGTTTCTGCTTGTTATAGTTTAGCCGTTGTTTAAACCGCGATGGGGTTTGATTGTTGCACGTCAGCCTCTGTTTAAATCCTACAGAGCTCTACTTGTTATAGATCAGCCGATGTTCAACTCTGCTGGTCAGAATACGGCCGCATTGAGCCATTCTTGCGCCCCCAACCTCAGGATAAAGGGCTATTACGGGCTGTATGGGGCACGAGAGCCTTGATCTGAGGGATTCATTAAATTGGTGGGGGTAAAATCAGATCAAACAAGCCCTAATTAAGTCAAAATCAAGTCAAATCAAAGAGCGATAACCATGACCAATCAGGAACAAGACCAAACCAACAGGATTCCGCTCATAGGAGAGCGTTTTCCGGAGATGCACGTAGTTACCACCCATGGCCCCCAGGTACTGCCCCGTTATTACAAGGGCAAATGGATGGTGCTGTTCAGTCATCCGGCCGATTATACACCGGTATGCACCACTGAATTTGCTGCATTGGCCAAAAGAATTGAAGAATTCAGGGCCCTCAATACCGAGTTAATCGGTTTATCCATGGACCAGGTTTTTTCGCACATCAAGTGGCTGGAATGGATTAAAGAGAAGCTGGGCATTGAGGTTACCTTCCCGGTGATTGCCGACAGCAAGGGGCATATAGCAACACGCCTGGGCATGTTGCAGCCCGGCAGGGGTTCTTCCACGGTAAGGGCTGTTTTCATTGTAGATCCCAACAGTTTCATCAGGTTGGTTCTCTATTACCCTTCGGAGGTAGGCAGAAAGACCGATGAAATCCTTCGCACCATCAAAGCCCTGCAGCTGTCCGACCAGCAAAACGTTTCCACCCCCGCCGACTGGCCCGAAAATGATTTGATTGAAAACAAGGTGGTTTTGCCACCGGCCAAAGATGTGGATTCAGCCGAGAAAAGGAAAAACTGCGAAAATTCCTACGACTGGTGGTTCTGCTATAAAGATCCCGATTGATTCACCTCATAAGGATTGAACCCACAGCAAAAAATGGAATTTTGCCGGTGGTTCTGCTATAGAGCCCCTGACTGATGAGACAAGGAAATCAAAGCAGGCCAACAATTCTGAAATCGAGGTATGGAAGCATCCACCGGCTCTTTTTATTAAGGCGAAAGGGGGCATTCATTTTTTACGGGGGTTGCCCATCCCTCTAAGGTAGAGGTCTTTTTTGATCTGAAAATCTTTTTCCGGCTGCAATCTTTGGCCGATGGGCTGGATCAGCTCCCTGCCTTCGGCCCGGGGATTTTTGATTTTCGGATCGATGGGATAGGCATTCATATACTGGGCCGGATAGGGGCTCATCAGCCCGAGGATATCCTGAAGGGGTGTTTGCTGGCTGAGCCATTCTTTTTCAGCATCTTCAGGCAGGATGACCGGTGAGCGGTGATGGGGCAGTTTACGGATCAACTCATTGGCCACGGTGGTAATAATGGAGAAGGATTCGAGCTGTTCGCCTGTTTGGGGATTTTTCCAGCGATCCCAAATGCCGGCGAAGGCAAAAGGACGCCGGTGATTTTTCAGGTACAGCAGATAGGGCTTGCTCAGTCCCTGCTCGGTAGTTCCTTCAATAAAGGCATCGGCCACCACCAGGCATCGCTGTGAGCGCACCGGTTTGCGAAAAGCGGGTTTGCGATGAATTTCGCGTGCCCCTCGGTAATTGGGATCATTCTCCTTATTCTTGCTGCCTTCGGCCCGGGCATTGAAAAGGTACATGGGCTTTTTGGACCAAAAAGGCGTCAGCCCGAACTGATACATTTGCAGCTGGTCAGGCTTCTCACTGGTGATCACCGGCGCTTTTTGGCCGGGGCTGATGTTGTAGCTGGGCTTATACCCCAGTTGTTCCGGGACACTCACCTGGAAACGTTTTTCAATGGTTTCCACCTTCTGCACTTCGATGTATCTGCCGCACATGATCTTTGGATTTGGGTGAACCGGGTATAAGTTAATGAAAAAAAAGCTTTAGGGCAAACCCGAACGCGATCAGGATCCCCCTGCCCTAAGTCTTTCCAGGTCAGCGTGCCGGCTGCGGTTGACCAGCACTTTGGCCACCAGGTAAAGCAGGGCAAAGACAGCCATAAAATCCCCTATCCGGCCGATGTAATCTCCATAACGCACATAAACGGTGCGGGCATCATTGGCCTGGAGGGTGCCTTTCAGGGCGGTTCGCTCCCACCATCCGGCAGATTTCACTACATCTCCCCGCTGATTGATGAAACAGGAAATCCCCGTATTGGCTGCCCGGGCAATGCTGCGGCGGGTCTCGATGGCCCTTAACCTGGCATAATTCATATGCTGGCGGTAGCCAATGGTCTCGCCCCACCAGCCGTCATTGGTCAGGATAAAAATCAGGTTGGCCCCGTTTTTCACATAATCAGAAACATACGCGCCATAAATCGATTCATAGCAAATGACCGGGGCAATTTGCAGGGCTCCGCCGGGGGCCTGAAAAGTTTCGCGGTTGTTCTGGGTGCCCCGGGTAACCGTGTTGCCGCCCAAATCAACGATCAGCTCGTCGAGAAACCCCAAAACCCCGGAATAGGGCATTTTCTCGACCCCTGCCACCAGCCTCGACTTATGATAAATGGGCCAGTGACCACTTGTATCAACCTGGATGGCCGAATTGTAACGGGCAATCCATGAATGGCTCTGACCAATCCGGCGGGCGGAAGGCACGGGTTGGTGCTGATCCTTAAATTTTCGGAAACTCTCCATGCCCACCACCACCTTCAAACGGGGTTGGACCTTTACGAGTGAATCAATCCGCAAGAGGGAAGGATGTTGGCGGATTTTTGATTCCTGCACATTCTGATGAATTACCGTCTCCGGCCCTACCAGATAATCCATCCGGGAGTCGGCAATGCTGTCGGCCAGGTGCATGAAGATATCCATTTGCTGCTGGTGAGACATCCCCGAAAACTTGTCCTGATAAGGATCAATGCTTGGCTGTACAATTCCGATATAATAAGGGTTTTTGGCTGGCTTATAATCCCGGTAAATAAACAGTGAAAGCACAATGGGGGCAATGATCAGGCTCAGCAGAAAAATGATCCGGGGCCATTGGGTATGAACCGTCTTATGAACGATATAATGTCTGAGGATGGCAAAAATCAATAAATTGACGGCCACCACCCAAAGGGTTCCCCCCAGGGTGCCGGTCAGCTCATACCACTGAATCAGACTGATGTCCTTGGCAAAACCATTGCCCAGGTTCAGCCAGGGCCAGGATATTTCGGTATTCAGGTAAAGATGTTCCCAGCCAATCCAATAAACCAACAGGGAAAAGTTTCCAAACTGCCGACCCAGGTTCCGCTTGGTCAGATGAAACAAAAGGAACACCACGGAGATAAAAAAGCTGTTGACCACAATAACGATCAGGGCCCCGGGCAGGGTGGCCTTGCCAATCCACCAGGTAGTCAGGGCATTCCATATAAAAAACGTAAGCCAGCCATATCCAAAAAGCACCACGGGCCGATTACGTTCTTTGGTACTGAAAAAGTATTCTTCAATAAACAGCAGGGGAATCATCGCCACCAAAAGGATGATACCGGAGAACCACGGGTAGAAAGGCAAACTCATCAGGATGCCGCTTATTATGGACAGGGCCAACAGTCTATGTTGCTTCATTGTTATTAAGACTTATTTTGGGGTGATTTCGACCCCGCTTAGCGGGGGGTATGATTTCGACCCCGCTTAGCGGGGGTATGATTTTGACCCCGCTTAGCGGGGGTATGATTTTGACCCCGCTTAGCGGGGGTATGATTTTGACCCCGCTTAGCGGGGAGTATGATTTCGACCCCGCTTAGCGGGGGTATTAACCGGGGTGTTATTCCACGGTAATTTGCAAAGGTAACACATTTTGCTAAGATGATAACCGAAGGGGGAAATGATTGGTTTATGTTTTGTAGATTTGCAAATAAAACAACAGCAAGCCTATGACAAATTATAAAATATACCAGGCCGGAGATTTTATCTCAACCGATAGCCGGTTGGAGGTGGTCAATCCTTATACGGAGGATGCTTTTGCCAAGACCTATCTGGCGGGTTCGGAAGAGCTGGAAGGAGCCATTCAGAAGGGACAGGCGGCAGAGCGGGCGATGAAGGAGTTATCTTCGCACCGGCGTTACAAAGCCTTGATGGAGGTATCCGAAGGCATTGCCGGGCGCAGGCAGGCTTTGGCCGAGTCGCTTGCGCGCCAGGCAGCCAAACCGATGAAGTATGCCCTGGGCGAAGTTGACCGGGCGCGGCAGGGTTTTATCATTGCCGCGGAAGAATCGAAGCGCCTGCCCCGCGAGTCGCTTTCACTGGACTGGACTGGCAAGGGTGAACAAAGAGAAGGCCTGGTCAGGGCTTTCCCGGTGGGGTTGGTGGCCGGCATTGCCCCTTTTAATTTTCCCATGAATTTGGCGGTTCATAAGATTGCTCCTGCCCTGGCGGCTGGCAACCCCATCATCCTCAAGCCGGCCCGTTCCACTCCCCTTTCGGTGCTGGAGCTTGCTGAGATCATTGATCAAACCGACCTTCCACAGGGGGCCCTTTCGGTGCTTCCCATGGATCGTCAGGCAGGCAACCAGCTGGTCACCGATCCGCGCATCAAAATGCTCTCTTTTACCGGTTCACCCTCGGTGGGATGGAAGATGAAACAACAGGCCGGCCGCAAAAAAGTGTCCCTGGAGCTGGGCGGCAATGCCGGGGTCATCATTTCCCCATCTGCCGACCTGGAAGATGCCGTACAAAAAGCTGTATTTGGCTCTTTCGCCTATTCCGGGCAGGTATGCATCCACACCCAACGCATCTTCGTGCACCGCGAGCTGTTTGAGTCGTTTACCAGCCGTTTTATCGAACAAGTCCAACAACTCCAGCCGGGTGATCCTTTAAACGAGGGAACCGACATCTCGGTTTTGATCGACCGGGAAAACGCCGACCGGGTAGCCGAATGGGTCGAAGAAGCCCGCAATCAAGGTGCCCGCGTGCTGACCGGCGGAAAAAAACAGGCAGGCTACTATGCCCCCACCGTACTGACCCGTACCCAACCCGGGATGAAAGTTTGCGCTCAGGAAATATTCGGCCCGGTGGTTACCCTGGAGCCTTTCGACGATTTTTCACAGGCCGTCGATCAGGTCAATAACTCCGATTATGGCCTGCAAGCCGGGGTTTTTACCAATAACCTAAAAGAAATCAACAGGGCCTATGAAAACCTCGATGTTGGCGGGGTCATCATCAACCATGTTCCAACTTTCCGGGTTGACCATATGCCCTATGGTGGAGTCAAACAATCCGGCTTCGGCCGCGAAGGCATTAAATATGCCATCCGCGAAATGACCGAACCCAAGCTGCTGGTAACCAATACCCACACCGGATAAAGCAACCCGGTTCATTCAAATAAGTATTTCCAATCAATGGAAAGGTTAGGTTAAATAACCGATTAGCTCAGCCTTTGGGAGCCACCGGCCAGCTCCGTTGGTGTCGGCGCCATTCCTTTTTTTATTTGCGCGAAAGTCAAAGACCAAAAAGTCATGCAAATCAAACAGGTTGAATTCATTCAAAGCAGCACTTCACTGGAGAACTTACCCAAACAATCCTTGCCGGAGTTTGCCTTTGTCGGGCGCTCCAATGTGGGCAAATCTTCCCTGATCAATATGCTGGCCGGCCAAAAAAACCTGGCACATACCTCTCAAAATCCCGGGAAAACCCAAACAATCAACCATTTCCGAATCAACCAACGGTGGTTTCTGGTGGATCTTCCCGGGTATGGCTATGCCCGGCGGTCAAAAAAACAACGCAGCCAGATGATGCAGTTTCTCAGGGATTATTTGCTCAAGGCCCCTGACCTGATGAACCTCTTCGTGCTGCTCGATGCCCGTATTGAGCCCCAAAAATCCGATCTGGAATTTATGCAATGGCTGGGATTAAACGAAATCCCCTTTACCATGGTCTTTACTAAAATAGATAAATTGTCCAGCCACAAATTAAGTAAGAGTTTGCGGCATTATCGGGAAGAAATGCTCAAGACATGGGAGTTCCTCCCCAAAGTCATCTCAACCTCAGCTGTTTCTAAAAGCGGGAAGGATGAAATCCTTGCTTACATCGATGAAATATTGAAGGGCATTTAATTTTTTTCCCGATAAGGACAAACAAGACAAACTATTTTTATTTTTGCAGCAACTTTAGAACCACAAAAATCACCATCCGATGGAAAAGGACGCCAGACCCCCGATTAAAATTTTTACAGGAACCGCCTCGAGGTATCTGTCCAAGAAGATTGCCAATGGATTTGGGATCGAATTGGGTAAATCCACGCTCATTGAGTTCAGTGACGGGGAGTTTCAGACCTCTTATGAAGAGAGTGTACGCGGGGCGTATGTCTTCATCATTCAGTCAACCTTTGCCCCCACGAGGAACCTGATGGAGCTGCTTCAGATGATTGATGCCGCCCGGCGGGCCTCGGCCTATAAGGTAGTGGCGGTAATCCCCTATTTTGGATTTGCCCGGCAGGACCGCAAGGATAAGCCCAGGGTTTCCATCGGTGCTAAACTGGTGGCCAATTTACTGACGGCGGCCAATGTTGACCGGGTGATGACACTCGACCTGCATGCCGATCAGATTCAAGGTTTCTTTGATGTGCCGGTCGATCACCTTTATGCCTCTTCTGTCTTCGTGCCCTACATTAGGGAATTAAACCTCAATGACCTGGTCATAGCCGCCCCCGACATGGGAGGCACTAAACGCGCCAATGCTTACGCCAATCACCTGCAAACCCCGCTGGTGATTTGCCATAAATCGAGAGAAAAAGCCAATGTGGTCAATGAAATCAAGATCATCGGGGAAGTGGAAGGCAAAAATGTAATCATCCTGGATGATATGATTGACACGGCCGGGACCATGACCAAAGCGGCTGATAAGATGATTGACCAGGGGGCCAAAAGCGTTCGGGCCATGGCCACCCACCCGGTTCTTTCCGGACCCGCCTACGAACGGATCAACGAATCAAAGATCAGCGAGGTGGTGGTTACCGACTCATTGCCCATCAAACCCAATTCAGACAAGATTAAAGTGCTCTCGGTAGCCGGTGTCTTTACCGATGTGATAAAGAAAGTTTATAATTATCAGTCTATAAGTACCAATTTTATTTTTTAAATTATATATTTGCACTCCGAAATTATTTTTCAGAAACAGGAATAAAAAGACTGCACGATGAAATCAATACAGATTCAAGGATCTATAAGAGAAGAAGTCGGGAAGAAAAGCACCCATGAATTGCGCAAGAAAGGCCATGTACCCTGTGTGCTTTACCGTGAGGGCAAATCCATCCATTTTGAAGCCCCTGAGAAAAACTTTTTCAATCTGGTCTATTCACCGGACGTCTATCTGGTAAGTCTTGACCTGGACGGCACCGAATATAAAGCTGTGATGCAGGACATTCAGTTTCATCCGGTACGGGATGACATCCAGCACATCGACTTTTACCAGGTGATCGAGAAGCATCCCTTCTGGATGAGGATTCCTGTTCGATTCGAAGGCGTTCCTGCCGGTGTGACCGAAGGGGGAAAGGAGATCATCAAATCCAGGAAACTGATCATCAAGGCCCTGCCCAAAGACATGCCCGACGAGATCAAGTTGGATGTGACTGGTTTGAACATTGGTGATTCCATCCGGGTGGCAGATCTTTCCTATGAAAATCTTGAAATTATAGATGATCCCAACCAGGTGTTGATTCTGGTTAAGAGCCCGCGTGGCGGTGCTGCATTTGCTCTGCCTGAAGAAGAAGCTGCTGAAGGTGAAGAAGGAGCAGAAGCCGCAGAAGAAGGAGCAGAAGCTGCTGAAGAAGGCGGCGGCGAAGAGGCTGAAGAGTAAAACCCCAAAGCCACCCGACCTTGAAATATCTGATTGTTGGTTTAGGCAATATCGGAGATCAATACAAAAACACCCGACATAATATAGGTTTTACAATATTGGATGCTTTAGCCGAAGCATCCAATATTTCTTTTAATGACAAACGTTACGGTTTCGTGAGTCAGTTCAAGTACAAAGGCCGTACGTTTGTATTGCTGAAACCTTCCACCTATGTCAACCTCAGCGGCAAAGCCGTGAGTTACTGGCTCAAGAAAGAAAAAATTCCCCTGGAAAGGATGCTGGTGGTGGTTGACGACATTTCCCTTCCGTTTGGTTCGATCCGCATCCGGCCCAAGGGCGGCGACGGCGGCCACAATGGGCTGGCCAACATCAACCAGGTACTGGCCACCAGCCAATATCCACGTCTGCGCTTTGGCATTGGCAATGGGTTTAGCAAAGGCCAGCAGGTCGATTATGTCCTGGGCCAGTGGAGTGCTGAGCAACAAGAGCAGCTGGATGATTTGGTTGACCACGCCACCCGGATGATCAAAGCTTTTGGGACCATCGGCATGGAACTGACCATGACACAGTACAATAAAAAATAATTCCCAACGTCCTTGCTAATATGAACACAGAAGCAGGTGCATTGCGAATCGATAAGTGGTTATGGGCTGTTAGAATTTTTAAAACCCGGAGCCTGGCAGCTCAAAATTGCAAGAAAGGGCGGATCCTGATCAATGACCAACAGGTCAAACCTTCCCACCAGGTAAAAGTGGGCGACGTGGTGACGGTCAAGAAAAGGCCCGTTTTTTATAAATACCGGGTAACCGGTCTTTTGGCCAAAAGGCAGTCGGCGACCATTGCCCGCGAAAACCTTGAAGACATCACCCCCGATAAGGAGTTGAAAAAGCTCGATGTCCAAAAACAGATTATTCAGGAGCACCGGCCCAAAGGCAGAGGCCGCCCCACCAAAAAGGAACGCCGCGAACTCGACAAATTCAAAAAGAAAGGATTGTAACAGGCTCATGAACTGCTGCTCATGGACCTCTAAAAGAACGTGAACCCGACAAATCCAAAAAAGCATTGCAATGGTTCTGCACGTATTAGCCTGACGATGAACGGGGTAAACCATGCAGCCCCTTTTCCGCAAACACACCATTACAAAAAACGCTAAACTCAAAAGGAAAGGACGATAAGCCATGATCATTGCCCGGGAAAAAAGGAAGAACAACATCGCTGAATATGTCCTGTATATGTGGCAGATCGAAGATCTGATCCGCGCCAACCGGTTTGATCTGGACCAGATCGACCGGACCATCATCCAGGAATTTGACCAGCCCGAAGAAATCAAGCAGGAAATGCGCGATTGGTACAAGGATCTGATCGAGCGGATGGAAAACGAAGGCATCAAAGAAAAGGGCCACCTGCAGTTTGTCAGCGACATTGTGGAAGAGATGGACAACCTCCACGAGATGCTGATTCATGATCCCGATGAACTGGAATACGTCCAGGCATACAACCAGGCTAAACAAAGCATCAACGACCTGAAAAGCAAATCGCAAGGCACCGCCTCAGGTGATATTGAAGCCGCCCTTCAGGGCCTGTATGGCATTTTGATGCTCAGGCTCAAAAACAAATCCCTTAACCCCGCCACCCAGGACGCACAAAAAGCCATCAGCAAACTCATCGCCCTGCTCAACGAAAAATACATGGCAAGAAAAGGCTCTGTTTAACCTCATTTAGGCGTTTCCATCGGCTCAACCCTTATGGCCATGGACCAGCAAACCGGAAAATTAAACAGAAAAAAAACTGAAAGACAGCCGTTTCTGTTTAAGTCTTGTCCATCACCGATAAAATTTGTGAGACCTCTACTGGTAAGGTATAAAACAACTTTCTTTTAAACCTGGCCCTTACCGATAAAATTTGTGAGACATCTCCCGGGAAGGCATAAAACAGGTGTTTCTTTTGCCGAACCACCGGTACCGGTTGCGGGCAATCCAGTCGTATACCGGATCACGGATGAAACGGGGAATAATGATCAACCCGTAAAGCAAAGGC
>JGI1684J13235_1000840_pt1 | contig 11108 bp, 9 predicted proteins | sample PonA232FremontCA_2_FD_13235 | JGI IMG/M metagenome (IMG submission 13235) | reverse complement strand
TTCTTTATCTTTGATGGTGAAAACAGCTCCGCTGCTCTGTAGTTGGCTTTTTTCACAGGCTGATTCTGTGCAAAAGCTGCTGAAATCCCAAAAATCAGGAACAATAAAAATGTTTGAAGTCTTTTAATCATAATAAAAATAGTTACTTAGATAAAAAAATAATTGACATTGATTTTGGACACATCGGGGAATATTAAAGTTTAATCATATATTTGAAATTACTACTAATGCATTAAAATATTATCACCAAGAACCGTAATAAGGTAATAAGGTTCCTTTCAAGGGAGTTAATTTATTCTACTAAAGTTTGTTAACAAAATTAAGGCTTGTCATTATAAAACACTATATAAATTTAAAACATCCAAATTCAATTTATGTCAATACTACTGGCAAGTTATAGGAGTGGGAATGATTGGATACCCGAAACTATCGATACAGAGACATTAATTAGTCCACGATTGCTTCAGCTTCATCCTCATTAATTTCAGATAAAACCATTTTTAATGAGTTACTAATCTGATTTACACTAAATGGGTAGCCTTCGTTATGAAGTGAAGTGACAAATTCTTTATGTGTTCTTCCTTTTCTATAATCCGGTTCTTTGGTGGGATGTTTAATATATCTTTCGATGGTTGTTACGGGTTCTGAAACATTTAAAACAGCATGATAAAATAAAGCTTTACGTTTCCGATAAATTGAAGAACCCAATATTTTCTTTGACTTAAGGGCTATATCAGAAATGCCACGATAAGAGACATCTTTAATGCCTACATTTTCCAAACCCTCTATTATCTTCTGATTGAAATACCTGAAATAATATTTGGGGTCAGAAAACTTATCCAAAGTAATTTTCACAGAAATGACAAGCGTATTTGGTGTAAGAACCACCGTTTCACCACCGGATGGGCGTTTATAAATCTGCACGTCATCTTCTTCGATTTCTTTTTCATTCAGGTTTTCTCCCGGTTTGTTACTATTACCGAGCACAACATAAACATCATCGGGTTTCCATAAAAAATAACCCGCAGAAGTTTCTTCATCATGCATAATATCAAAATCGGGTAAATTGTATTTTTTTATCTCCAGCATTTTTACCTAAACATAAATTATCATTTATACGATAAATCAAACTAAACGTTTGTTTGATAGAGCAGGGCAACTCATTGACTTAGGCTAAAATTGAGGCTAAGGCTAAGGCTGAAGCTATTATCAACATAAAGAGGATTATATTAACAACTTTCGTCAGAAACTTCCACTAACTAGTAAACGTAAGCTAGGGAAACGCCATAGCCTTGTTAAGCGTAGAACAAAAGTTGTAGGTTGTCTAAAAAGGTTTTTGTAATAGATTTGCTGAAATTCTTTTTTAGCCCCTTTTAGACAACCTCTTCACCCCTTATTTATGAATAGCTTTATCTACAGCATCAAAACCGGCTTCCATGAAAACTTCCGAAATTGTCGGGTGTGCATGAACCACACGCGAAACATCGTAGATGGTACTTTCAACCTGCATGAAAGCGGAAGCTTCTGCAATCATATCCGTGGCATTCGGGGCTATAATCTGTACGCCCATTACTTCGCCATACTTCTTCTCTGAAAGGAGTCGGATGTTGCCATCTTTGTAGCCCTCTATCAAAGCTTTGCCATTTGCAGAAAGCGGAAATTCACTCACTTTATAATCCACTTTATTATTCTGCAATTCCTCTTCTGTCAAGCCAATTTGTGCAATTTCGGGATTGGTATAAATATTTAACGGGTAGTTGGATAATTTCATTACCTCCTTAATTCCCTTAATGTGATTAATAACAAACAATCCCTGAGCAGAACCAACATGAGCAAGATAACTCTTTCCATTTACATCGCCAATAGCATAAATATTCTCATAATTGGTTTGCAAATATTCATTGGTTTCTATTGAGCCTTCATTAATTTTAACATCAATATCCATAGAAGGTACCACTCCGTTCCGCTTACTGGCATTGAGCACTTTTTCAGCTTCAACTTCTTTATTCCGCAGAACCAGTTTGCCATTATTGTATCCCTTAACTTCATCCTCGAATACCATTTCCACTTTATCCTTTTTCAGCCTATTATAGAGATAATCATTCAGATACTGATCTGCAAAAGGAATAAGGGTTTTTGTAGGTGATACCAATGTCACCTTTTTGTTGATCATACTAAAGAACTGAGCCATTTCAACAGCGACGGGACCTTGTCCAACAACCGCTACACTTTCCGGCAACTCTTCTTCTTCATATAAGTACTCAAGTTCGATAATCTTATCCTCAGGAATATCAGCTTCCAGCTTTGGTGGATAGGAACCGGTAGCAATAATAATATTTCTAGCATCAATAGAGCGATTATTTACAGATATGGAGTCATGGGAAGTAATTTTAGCTTCTCCCTTTATTACATCTACTCCATTCTTCTTGAGCAAATAGTCAACTCCTCCGGTGAGCTTTTTGGCTATGCTCATGGCACGTTTTCTGGCTTTTCGCCAATTAAATTCTAATTTTCCGGGATCAATACCATCAACTCCAAACTCGCCGGCCTGACTCATCCGGTCAAAGAACTTTGCGCTCTCAATGATTGCTTTTGACGGTATACATCCCCAATTCAGGCACATACCACCAATATCTTTCTTTTCTACAAGAGCAGTTTTTAGCCCGACCTGACCGGCTCGTATAGCTGCCACGTAGCCTGCGGGACCGGAACCAATTATAATTACATCATATTCCATAATTTATGTATATCTTTATTTAAATTCAACGAATCAGATTTAATCCATAATCAAATTAACGGGATCACCAAGATATTCCATCATCGTATTGAGGAACCTGGAAACCTCTCCCCCGTCAACAATACGATGGTCAACAGACATTGACAGCGGAAGAATATTGCCTGGTACAATTTCATCATTTTCATTAACCACAGGCTTTTTCAATATTCTGCCAATTCCAAGAATTCCCGCCTGAGGATAATTAATCACAGGTACGGCGAATTGTCCGCCAATAGAACCATAACTTGTAATTGTGAAAGTTCCGTCTTTCATATCCTCCATAGTCAACTCGCCATCTCTTGCCTTTTGGGCAATTTCATTGGTTTTTTGTGCCAATTCATAGACAGATAACTTGTCAACATTTCGAATCACCGGTACAACCAAGCCTTTTTCTGTATCAACGGCAATGCCAATATTGTAATATTTTTTATAGATCATCTTGCCGTTGTCCATATCCATTTCAGCGTTAAGCTGTCTGTGTTTCTTAAGCGCAAGAGCAGTAGCTTTCAAAATAAAAGGAAGGTAATTCAGTTTTATTCCCTCATCCTTATATTTCTCCTTATACTTACTTCGTACTCTAACCAGGTCGGATATCTCCACTTCATCCATTACCGACATGTGTGCAGCCGTTTGTTTTGACCTGGACATGTTTTTGGCAATGGTTTTACGAGTTTGACTCATATCTTCATATACAACCTCTTGCTCTTCTTCTTGTTCTCCTTTTGCAGCTTTAGAAGCCTTAGGTTTAGCCTTACTCTGCTGATCTACATAATTGTGAATATCCTCTTTCATCACCCGGCCAGCAGGACCAGAACCTTTTATATTATCAATGTTGACACCAAGGTCCTTGGCTAAAGCGCGGGCAACAGGTGTAGCCAGTGCTTTCTTCTGAGGCTTCTCTTCCTCTTCTTCTTTAGCCTGCACTCCTTCTTCACTTGAAGGCAAATGCCCGCCTTCGCCTGCTACTTCAATAGTTCCAACAACACCGGCACCTTCTTCCTCTTCAACACCTTCCTCTGAAGCTGCTGCAGGTTGTTTTTTCTCTTCTTCAACAGCTTCTTCTCCTTCAACACCCTCAATTTCAATTTCTGCCAACGGATCACCAACATTAATGGTTTCACCCTCTTTGCCATAAAGAGCTGCAATTGTACCTGTCTTGGGAGAAGGAATATCTGTAGTCACTTTATCAGTTTCCACCTGTACCAATGATTGGCCAGACTCTACCTCTTGTCCTTTCTTCACGTACCATTCAACAATGGTACCCTCTTCTAATCCCTCTCCTATATCTGGAAATTTAAATACGTGTCTCATAGTAAATTAAAATTTGACGGTTCGCTCAATTTCATAGTATATCTTTTCCGGTGAAGGAAGATAATGATGTTCTCCCTGTGGAAGAGGNAAAATCGTATCGAATCCACTCACGCGTTTTGGTGGTGCCTCAAGATGAAGAAAGGCTTCTTCATTTGCAACAGCCATCATTTCAGCACCTATACCAAATGACGTAGGTGCTTCTGAAACAGAAATTACGCGCCCTGTTTTCTTTATAGAATTGGCCACTGTTTCTTTATCAATGGGGTAAACAGTTCTAAGGTCAATTAATTCAACAGAAATGCCGGCTTTTTTAGCCATGGCAATTGCCTTCTGTGTATCGCGCATCATAGCTCCATAAGACACCACCGTTACGTCGTTCCCTTTTTGCACGACGTTTGCCTTTCCAATATCCAGATTGAATTTATCTTCAGAAACTTCCTGTTTAACAGCACGGTATATTCGTTTTGGTTCCATGTAGATAACCGGGTCTTCACTTTCAATTGCAGAAATCAACAGACCTTTGGCATCATGAGGTGTAGAAGGAATAACTACCTTTAAACCCGGAATATGTGAATAAATAGCTTCCATACTTTCTGAGTGGTGCTCAAGAGCCTTTATTCCTCCTCCATAAGGCATACGAATTACCATTGAAGAAGTGTATTTTCCGCGGCTACGGTTACGCATTCTGGATACATGGGAAATTATCTGATTGAAACCCGGATAGGCAAAACCAGAAAATTGCATCTCAACCACGGGTTTCATTCCCGCCACAGCCATTCCGACTGCAGTTCCTACAATACCAGATTCTGCAAGCGGAGCGTCAAACACACGCTTTTCACCATATTTCTCCTGTAACCCCTGAGTCACACGAAAAACTCCGCCTTCATACCCAACGTCTTCGCCATAGACTACGACGTTATCATTATCTTTTAATTTTATATCTAAAGCATTATTAATTGCTTTGACAAGTGTCATTACAGCCATTTATTTTCCCTCCTTCCATTTTAAAAATTTCTCGTGAGCATATTGTTGTTTTTTCAGATCATCAGGCATTTCAGCATACATATATTTGAAGACATCTTCTAATGGATATTCTCCATAATTCTCTGCGGCCTCAAATTGCTTTTCAATCTCCTTTTTGTATTGCTTATTGATCTTTTCTTCCTGCTCATCATCCCACATTTTCTTTTCTCCGAGATATGCTTTCAGTCGTTTTAAAGGATCTTTTGCTTCCCATTGTTGTTCTTCCTCTTTGGTTCTGTATTTGGAAGGATCATCGGATGTTGTATGAGCTCCACGGCGATAGGTCAAAGCTTCAATAAGCACAGGACCTTCACCTTTTTTAGCTGCCTTTACAGCTTCCTCAGTAGCCCTGGACATGGCAAAGAAATCATTGCCATCTACCTGAATACCTTTAATACCATAAGAATAGGACTTAATAGCCAAATTCTTAGAGGTTGTTTGATTTTTAACGTTAAAGGAAATGGCATACTGATTATTCTGAATAACAAATACAACAGGAGCTTTCCAAACAGCAGCAAAATTAAGCGCTTCGTGGAAATCTCCTTCCGAAGTACCACCATCTCCAACAAAGGTGAATACTACTTCGTCTTTGTTATTGTACTTGATTTCATAACCAATACCTGCAGCATGCAACATTTGTGAAGCAATAGGTACAGATACAGGCAATAAACGATTTGCGTTTTCAAACTTAGAGCCATCTTCATAGCCCATAAAATACATAAAAACCTCTTTGAGGGACGCTCCTTTAGCAAGCCACAAACCCAACTCCCGGTATGCAGGGACAACCCAGTCATCATGATTAACATGCCGGGCAATTCCGCCAGCAATAGCCTCCTGGCCGAAGTTTGGCGGGTAGGTATAGATGCGGCCCTGGCGTTGGAATGATACTGTCATCAAGTCGGCTGTACGGGCAAAAAGCATAGTCTTATATGCGTCTAAAACATCATCATCTGAAATTTTAGGCATATAAGAATCATTCACTATCTTACCCTCCTCATCCATTATGCTAAAGAGCTTGTTCTTTAACGGATCATATTCTTTAAACATTAGCAACTCTTTTAAATTAGACATATTGATTTTGATTAATATGTTTAAACAACAAATATTCTCATTTGTTTAAAAAAGCATTACGGAAAGATTAACAAAAGTATCAGTTCAACGGATAACTGTGATTAGAAATTAGGTTAAACAGGTTATTTCAGAAGCAGAGGCAAACATTATAAAGAGCAACAATTAGCCAGTAAGTAAGCAGGCAGTGGCAGTGTCAGCAGGCAGAAAGCAATCGGCGGTAAGCGGTAACAAATACTAAGAACGAAATTGCAGAAAAAACCCGAAACCCTAAATCCCCAAAGCCAAGAGCTAAAAGCAGCAATAAAACTTATTCTATCTTTTCCCAATTATTTTCACCTGCAACCTTTTGGTAGGTTTTTAAAAGCTTTTCTCTTGTAAACATCTTCCCGTGTCCTGGCCAAAAATATTGCACACCTGTATCCAGCAAAAGTTTCCAGCTTCTGATTAATTCCTCTTCATTATTCGCAAAAGGCGGATAAACAGATTTCTGTCTTATATTAAAAGCGGTGTCTCCCACAAAGGCATGTTTCCCTTCAAAAATAAAAGAAAGAGATCCTGCAGTATGTCCAGGAGTCGGTTGAATAAAAGCATTCACTCCAAACTCACTTAAATTGTACTTTTCATCAATCAAAATATCCGGTTCAACAGGATCAAAACTTCCATGATTTTTAAAAAATCTCCGGGCTAAATTAATGATAAACCGGAAAAAGGGACTTGTTCCTTCCGGTAAATCTGTAAAACCAACAAGAAGCGAATCCCTGTCAGTTTCGTGCGCGATAACCTTAGCTCCTGTCTGTTTTTTCAGTTCAGGCAAACTTCCGACATGATCGTAATGTGCATGGGTAAGAACAATAATAGCAATAGAAGAAGGTTCCAGTCCAATATTCTTAATTGCTTTAATTATCTTTTCTGCTTTATTTCTATTACCAGTATCAATAAGAATTGACTTATCGCCGTTTTCAATAAGGTAGGCATTTGAAGCTCCGGTATTTATTTGATGGACATGTTCCATTATCATAAATTTGTAAGATTTTGATCGATGTTGCCGTCCGGTAGCATATTATCCGGATGGGGAATAAAATGTTGTTCCTTCTGAAACCTTATACAAGATTCCCAATCACCTTTACAATATTGATCTATCCACTCTTTTGACAATCTCCCCATATCATAAAATCTTTTAATGGGGCATAAATAAAACCAGCGGCAGGTTTGCGTTATAACATTAATTTTTCTGTATTCTTTTAAAAGCTGATCAAAGGCAGAACTATTATGCACCACAGTAGCAGGGTGATGCAAAGGCAAAATCTTTTTGTCCTGAACCACAGTAAGTTGACCAAAAAGAGCAGAAAAATGGTGTCTGTTAGGAATGTTTTGCTTATACAGAGCGAAGAGATGCTTTGTTGAGTGGTATCCAAGGGGAATTAAAATTTCTGCTTCGCTAAGTTCAATTTCTTTACTTAAATATATATTGCACGTATCAATTTCTTCTTGCTTTGGCTTTCGGCATTTTGGCAAAAAACATTTTATCATATTGGTCATATATACCTGATCTCGTTTCAAACCAATCTTAACAAACAATTCATCCAATACTTTCCCGGAAGGTCCGACAAACATTCTTCCTTTCTTATCCTCCTCCCGTCCGGGAGCCTGAGCAATAAACATAAGCTCTGAATTCACATTCCCTTCTCCGGGTAAAGGATGTGTTCGTGTTTTATATAATCCGCAGAGCTTGCACCGTCTGATTTGTACTGCCAATTCCTCTATTTGCTTTGAATTATCATCCACTTATAAATTTATTTTATGAAAAACCAGTTCAATAATACCCTAGTGTTAAGTATTTTTATAAATTTATCCTAAATTGAAAGAAAAAACAACTTTATCCCAATGAGAAAAATTTCAATGAAAAAGATAAAACATTTTTTCACCTATAAACTGTGGTCTATTCCGCTTGCAAACCAAGTCGGAAGGCAAAGAATATTGTTAAAACTATTACGGGTTTTAGCTTTGGCATTTCGGGGATTTAAAGAGGATAAAATTAGCCTGCGCGCTTCAGCTCTAACGGTATTTTCATTAATGGCAATAGTTCCGGTAGTAGCGATGGCTTTTGGTATAGCCAAAGGTTTTGGTTTAAAAAAATATATTGATGAACTTAAATTATATCTTGAAGAAAATTTGCTAGCCAATGTTGAAAGCCAACAAGAAATTATAGACCAAATTTTCGAATTTGCAAATTCCTTTCTTGCAAATACAAAAGGGGGATTAATTGCCGGGGTAGGACTCGTTATTTTACTTTGGTCGGTGCTAAAAGTTTTTGGCAATATTGAGAGTTCGTTCAATGCAGTCTGGCAAATACGCCGATCCCGGACATGGCTAAGGAAATTCAGTGATTACTTTTCACTCATGCTTATCGGCCCAATTTTAGTTATAATCTCAAGTAGCGCCACAATATTCGTCATCACTCGCATGGAAGAAATTGCTACTAATATGGAAGTTATTTCTTTCATGGAGCCTGTTATATTGTTTCTAATCCGGTCAATTCCATATGTACTCATTTGGCTCCTATTCACATTTCTATACATGTTCATGCCGAATACCAAAGTAAAATTCCGTTCAGCACTTATTGGGGGGATTGTTGCAGGTTCCATTTTTGCTGTTACTCAATGGCTCTATATACATTTCCAAATAGGAGTATCAAGATACAATGCGATATATGGTAGTTTTGCTGCATTGCCGCTATTTATCATCTGGCTTCAGGTAAGTTGGCTTATCGTTCTACTAGGAGCTGAAATAGCCTTTGCAGATCAAAATTTGGAACAGTACGAATTTGAAACAGATATTGAGAATATTAGTAATTACAGCAAAAAAATACTTGCACTGATTATTACTCAACTTTTGGTGCACAATTTCACCAATGCAGAAAAACCACTAACAGCAGAACAAATTTCGCAAAAACTCAAAATTCCTATGCGGCTGGTGCGAAAAATACTTTATGAACTGGTAGAATGCCGAATTCTATCAGAAATCATAAGCCCTGACACCAAAGAACGAGCATACCAACCCGGCCAGGACGTCGATAACTTATCAATTAGTTATGTCTTAAACAAACTAGATCATTTGGGAAAGGATCGAATATTAGCGATAAATGGTAAAGAACAAGAAAAGATCAAAGAAATAGTTGATGGGTTTTCTGAAACTATAAAACAAACAGAAGCTACTAAATTGCTCAAGGAGATAAACTAGGTAATTGAGTAAATTTAGTTGATTGAGTGAGGAAAGTAGATAATATGAACGTGATTATCTTAGCCGGACAGTTTCAGTAGCGATTAACGTCTTAAAATACAAAAAGTTAAAAAAACAAAATTAAACAAAGAGAAACCGCGAAAAATGTAAAAGTGATTAAAAACCGAGGTCATATTTTCTCTTTTGCCTGCTGCTATTTTTTCTCTTTCTCTGTTCAAGCGTTGACAGGCGTTGAAGGTGCTGTAAGAGTTTTTTTCTTTGCCGCTACTGCTTCTGCGACTGCTTCCTCATTAATTAATTGATGTTCATTTTAGAAACTGTTTTGATTTTATTTCGAGCATTAAAATTAATATCTTTTTGCTTTTATTATCTGCATGCATTCTTGCTTGTATTTCCTGTCTTTACCGGCTGGAAGCTGGTGTTCCATGCAGTTTTCTCTCAATTCTCAGGGAGGTGAAAGTTGTCACTCAAATTCAGGAACGCCGCCATCCTGGCAGTACTAGATATTTCTCTTTTACTAAATCAAAACAGTTTCTTAATAATAGCCTCTAGTTCTGAAATCGCCTAGCTTATTCACTTATTCAACTTAATTAACTTAATCAACCTATACGACAAAATAATGAATTTTATAGACTTGAGCCTGCCTTATAAACAGCCAGAAAACCTAATGAGCCTTCTGCTTTGAATAATAAGCTTTAGCAGTTTCTTCTAATTCTTTATACCAATCTTCACCGTATTTTCGTATCAGAGCTTCAGCAGTAAATTTGTATACAGGAACCCCCTCAATCTCACCTTTCTTAACCGCAGGATTACATATTTCCCACACATGATAATTCACTGCATCCAACCCATCCATCTTTTGAATACGAATAGGATACAAATGACATGAAATAGGCTTTCTGAAACTCACTTTGTTATCAAAATAGGCATTTTCAATAGCACATTTGGCTATACCATTCTCAAAAACGGCATACGCACATTCCTCTCCATATACCAGGGGTGTTTCAAGTTCTCCTTCTGAACTCCTTATAACACTTCCTTGTTCTTCCATTGCTTTCCAACCTACTTCGCGCATGTAAGGTTTAACTTTATGAACTATTTTATTCATTATCTCTTCTTCGTCTTCTTCAACAGGAGCTCCGGCTACTCCATCAACACAACACATTCCTTTGCAGCGATTTAAGTCACATACAAACTTTTGTTCAAANAGATCCAGACTCACAATTGCTTCTCCGATCAATACCATATTTATTTTTTTTATTTTATTCAATCAATGATTTACCTGTCATCTCAGAAGGGACAGAAACATCCAACATGTTTAATAGTGTTGGAGCGACATCTGCCAAAATTCCCTGTTTAATGGACTTAAACCTATCAGAAACTATAATAGAAGGAACAGGATTTGTAGAATGAGCAGTATTTGGAGAACCATCGTCATTCTGAGCATTATCAGCATTACCGTGATCTGCGATTATATATGCATCATATCCATTTTTTTTCGCGGCTTCAACTACATCCTTTACGCAACTATCGACAGCTTCGATAGCTGTCCGGATTGCTTCGTAGACACCTGTATGACCGACCATATCACCATTAGCAAAATTTAAACAAATGAAATCCATTTCCTGATTATTTAACTCTTCCACAACAGCATCTTTTACCTTAAAAGCGCTCATTTCAGGTTTTT
>JGI1684J13235_1000835_pt1 | contig 11154 bp, 10 predicted proteins | sample PonA232FremontCA_2_FD_13235 | JGI IMG/M metagenome (IMG submission 13235) | reverse complement strand
AGATTGCCAAGGTTTTAAGGTGTAGAATAAGACTTTTCTCGCAACGAAAGTATTCGTTGACGAGATTGCCCATCATTCGTTGTGGCCGCCAGGGCATTGGGGTCAACTGGAGACCAGATTGTTCAACTTTTCAAAACTGCTGGACAGATCTTCCCTTACTTCCACACCCTGTTGCAAAAATCCCCGGATAGAAGATATCTTGCTGATGGCCTCGTCAATTTCCGGATTGCTTCCCCTGGTATAGGCACCAATATTGATCATGTCCTCGATCCGGTTATAGGTGGAAAGCATGGACAAAACCTTGTTCCCGCTTTCCACTACTTCCCCGGGTACCAAATCGGTGCGTAGCCTGCTTATACTCTGCAACACGTCTATACTGGGGTAATGTCCTTGATCAGCCAACTCCCTTGTCAGTACTATATGACCGTCCAAAATAGACCTCACCGCATCAGCCACAGGCTCGTTAAAATCGTCCCCTTCCACCAGAACAGTATAGATACCGGTAATACTCCCGTGTCTGCTTTTACCCGCCCGTTCCAGCAATTTAGGCAACTGGGAAAACACGGAAGGGGTATATCCCCTTGTGGTGGGTGGTTCACCCACTGTCAGTCCCACCTCTCTGGATGCGGTGGCGAAACGGGTAACCGAATCCATCATCAAGATCACGTCGTTACCTTGATCCCGGAAGAACTCTGCTACCGCAGTAGCAGCATATGCCGCCCTCATCCTGACCAGGGGGCTTTCGTCCGAAGTTGCCACCACCAAAACCGACTTGGCCAAACCCTCTGGTCCCAGGGCATTCTCGATAAATTCCAACACTTCCCTGCCACGCTCCCCCACCAGGGCGATCACATTGACGTCCGCACTGGTATATCTGGCAATCATGCCCATCAAGGTGGACTTGCCCACTCCGGATCCGGCCATGATCCCTACTCTTTGACCCTTCCCCAGGGTCAAGAGCCCGTTTATCGCCTTTACCCCCACATCTATGGGTTCGCTCACCCTTGGCCTTTGCAGCGGATTCAAGGGTTTCCCGTAGAGCGGGTAGTACCTCTGGGGACTCAGTTCACCCTTTTCATCCAGGGGACGGCCAAAAGTATCCAGTGTCCTGCCCAAAAATCTTTTCCCCACCGGGAACAAGGGAGGCATGCCGGAATTCATGATCAGGCTGCCGGGCTTGATGCCCCGGAGTTCCCCGTAAGGCATGAACAAGACCACATCATCCCTGAATCCCACTACCTCGGCTGGAATATAATCCCCGCTCTGTTCGTCCACAACCAGATTACACACTGCTCCCAATGGGGCTTGAATCCCCTTTGCCTCCACTATCAGGCCCACCACCTTGGACACCTTTCCATAGGTATTAACCAGGGAGAGATCCTGTAATAATTGTATACCACCCTGTATATCCATTATCATGTCCTAAAGGACGCGCCTGCAAAAAGTATTTTGCAGGCAGTTTTATAGTTTTCTCGCTACTTCGTAGCCGAGATTGCCAGAGTGTTAAAGTTTTAAGAAAAATCAGAAGCTTATAATTAACATGTTTCAAAATTTAATAGCTAAAGCTACTTTTTGCAGTGGCATCCTAAAGGGATCTAGATTGACAATCTCCGGGATTTGCTCATTGACTTTCTTCATCAAAGATCCTGTTCAAAATATCCAGTACCGCATTCCATCTCTGACTAACCGAGTTTTCCACCTTGCTTTCCGAATTCTCCAAAAGGATCCCACCAGGGGCAACGCTGGAGGACTCTTCAACCTGCCAATTCTCCAGATTGGCAAACTTGTTCCTGGCCTGTTCTATAGCCTCTTGCAACAAATCCAGATCCTCGTTATTCACATAAACGCTCACTCCCCTGCGGTTGTCCAGTAATTGCAAGGATTCCTCCAGCAAAGCGGAGATTATCTCCAAACGGTTCTCCTGGATTTCCTTTTTGACTATCTTTTCCACTGCCAAATTGATCAACTGAACTATCTCCGCCTTGTGTGCGTTCCAATGTTTTTCTTTTTCCTTTTGCAACTGATCCAGAAAGGAATTGAACTTATCCTGGAAATCCTGTTTTACCCTGGCGCTTTGTTCCTCTATTTCTTTCTGGCCAGCAGCAAGCCCTTCCTGATAGGCATTCTGTTTTATCTCCTCCGCTTCTGTGCGGGCTTGCAGTATAATCTCCTTGGCACTCTCACTGGCCCTTTCCCTGACTCTCTCCAGGTATGTCTCCTCGGTTTCCTTGTCCCACTGCAGACTGGAGTCCGACTGATAAAGGTCTGCTTCATCCAGGCCATCGGAAGAAGAACTGGAAACGATCTTCCCACTCTTAGTAGAAGACATCCTCTCCTCCTTTGCCGGTGATCACGATCCTTCCTTCTGCTTCCAGGCGTCTTACTTCTTTTACAATCGTCCTCTGGGCATTTTCCACATCCGAGACCTTGACCGGGCCCATTATCTCCAGATCTTCCTGAATCATCTTGGCTGCGCGCTCGGAGAGATTGGAAAGGAACTTGTCCTTTAATTCATCCGATGCACCTTTCAGGGACATGGTCAAGTCCTCGTTGCTTATCTCCTTCAAAACCTCTCGAATCGCCCTGTCTTCCAAGTTTTGGACATCCTCGAATACAAACATCAGTTCCCTGATGTCTTCCGCCATTTGGGAAGACTCTTCTTCTATCTCGGACAGGACTTCCTCTTCCGTGCTGCTATCCACCGCATTGAGTATTTCCGCAACAGATTGGACACCTCCGACTTTTTCACCTTCTGCACCCATTGCCTTTAACTGTTCGTGCAGGACCTTGTCCACCTCATAGAGCATTTCCAGGGGCACGGTTTCCAATTTTGCCAACCTCATCAAGACTTCCGAGCGAACCCCGGAAGGGAGTTTCTGCAAGAGTTCCGCAGAATGGCCGGAACTCAAATGCCCCAGGATCAAGGAAAGGGTCTGGGGATGTTCGTTGGAAAGAATCCTGGCCATCAAGGCAGGACTGTACTTTTCAAGCTCCTCGAACGGAGCAGGACCCAGCTTGTGTTCCAGGGAACTGAGAATGCTCTTGGCGTTTTCACTCTCCAGGTTCTGGGTGATTATCTTCTTCATTTGATTAGGCCCGCCCACTACGGTTTTCTGTCCGTAGTAAAAGGCATCTGTGAACTCCTTGAGGACACTCTCCACAGTCTCCTGCTCCACGGTATCAATTTCGGTCATGGCCTTGCTTACTTCGATAATCTCTTCGTTTTCCATCTCATTAAAGATCTCCTGAACATAATTATCCCCCAGGGCCAAGATCAAAACCGCGATTTTTTGTGTTCCGTTAAGCTTTTCAGCCAATTACTACTCCTCTTTTTCCTGCAGCCATCTTCTAATTACATGCATGGCATCGTCCTTCTTATTGTCAATTATTTCCTTGGCCTGGCCTTGCAGGTCGTCGTAGTGCTTCCTGGATTCCTTGGCCTGTACCTCAGCCTCGGATTCCTCGCCAGCCAAGGCCCTTGTCTCCTCGGACTCCGGCAGCCCCTCGGCACGCCCCTCTTCTTCCTCCACCCTGGGCCTGATTATGCTCAGGACTATGGGACGAACCACGAATATCAAGAAAATAAGTACTATAATCGCGTTCAAGAGCGGTTTCCAGAAACGCTGCAGATAATCCAGCATTTTTTCACTCCATGTAGGCTCTGGAACAGGCTGGGGTTTGCTAAAGGGCATACTGGAAACTTCTATCGAATCTCCCCTGGCCTGCTTGAAACCTATGGCATTCTTGACCAGGTTCCTTATTTTCTGCATCTCCTGTTCGCCTCTGGGTTTAAACACTGTCTCCCCATTATCACCTTTTTCGTACTTCCCGTCAACAAGTACCGAGGCACTGATTCGCTCCACAGTCCCCTTGGGTATTACTATCTGCTGTTCTTCCTTGTTTATTTCGAAATTCGTGGTTTTCTGGGTCCTGGAAGATTGCTGACTGGTCCCGGTACCCCCCTGTTCCTCACCCTGATAGTTCGGACCCGGACTGCCCTGCTCCATATTTGCACTGCCGCTTTGGCTTTCCCTGGAGACTTTTTCGCTCCTGACCACTGCACTGTCAGGATCATACTGTTCCTTTTGGATGGTTTTCTTGCTAAGATCCAGGTCGGTATTCACGGTCGCCTTTATCTTGCTTGGGCCAATAACCGGGGCCAATAGCATTTGGATCTGTTGTTCCAGATTATTTTCCAACTTGGATTTGTATTCGAGCTGGGTATCAGTCCAACCTCCGGTGGAATCCCCTTTTTGGGGCTGATTCAGCATATTCCCGGATGCATCCGAGACGGTTATGCTATCTTTTTTCAAACCTTCCACTGCGGTAGTAACAAAGCTTACTATACTTTCCACCTGATCCTGCTCCATTTCCGCACCAGGCTTCAAGTTCAACAAAACCGAAGCAGAGGAGGGATTTTGCTGTTCAATAAACAGCGATTTTTCAGGCAGGACCAGATGCACCCTTGCAGACTCCACGCTGGGCAAGCTGCCGATAGTTTGGGACAATTCCCCCTGCAGTGCCCTTTGGTAGTTTACCTGCTGCACAAAATCCGTCTGCCCGATCTGGCTCTTGTTGAATATTTCAAAACCTACGCTCTTTCCCTTCAAGACATCCTGGCCTGCCACTTTCAACCTCAGGCTGTCCTTCTTGCCTTGCGGGACCAACACTGTGGAACCGTTGTTCTTGAGCTTGTAGGAAACGTTTTCCTGCTCCAGTATCTCTGTTACCCTGGAAGCATCCTTTTGGCTCAACTTGGAATACAAAACCGCATATTGGGGCTGATTCATCCAGTAGAGGAAAAGGATCAGGAACACGATCAAACAAACAAAGAGACCACCTATGAGTATTTTTTGGGCTATAGTGGTGTTGGTCCATAAATCCCTGACTCTTTGAACGATATTATCCCAGAATGAGGCCATGAAAATCTCCTCTGATTACACTTGAGGTATCTATAAATGAATAATCCGTAAATCCAAGCACTAGCTATCTGCCGATCTGTATCGCCTGGTTTATCATCTGCTTGACACTGCTAATCGTGGACAAGTTCGCTTCATAGGCCCTTGTGGCCGTCATCATATTGGCCATCTCCTCCACCACGTTGATATCAGGATACTTGACGTACCCCTCTTCATTGGCGTCCGGATGTCCGGGGTCGTAGACATCTTTAAAGGCCCTGTCATCTTCTTGAATCCTGGAAACCTTTACCCCTTTCACTTCCCTCTGCATCTCGGACGTCATAACTTTGTCAAAAGGATGTTTTATAGGAGCGGCCTCGAACAAAACCTCTTTTCTCTGGTATGGCCCTCCGTCCTGGGTCCGGGTGGTCTGGACATTGGCCAGATTCATGGAAATAGTATTCATATTGGTACGTTGGGCACTGAGCCCGGAAGAAGCAATATCCATGGCGTTTAAAAAATTCATCTCCCTTTACCTCCGTTTTTATTCCTTGTATACAAGCATCAAACTTAAATCGGCTCCGAATTAAATGCAAATTTCATACCAGACTCTGAGAGTATTAACAACACCCTTGCCAAATCCATGTATATTTGCCAAGATAGATCAAAAGCAGGAGTTATTCTAAAAATCTGGATTCAAGACCTTTAACCCTAATCCCAAAGGAGAAATCATGGAATATCTTCCCATAAATAGAGCCCTTATAAGCGTAACTGACAAATCCGGCCTGGAAGAACTTTGCAAGACCCTGTCCTCCGGAGGTACCGAAATTGTATCTACCGGAGGCACCATGAAAAAGATCCAGGAAGCCGGACTAAATGTAACACCTGTAAGCGACGTTACCGGGTTCCCGGAAATCATGGACGGCAGGGTCAAGACATTGCACCCCCATATCCATGCAGGTGTTTTGGCTGACAAGGACTCTTCCTCCCACCTGCAGACTTTGCAAGAAATGGGCCTGCAAGCCTTTGACCTCATTTGCGTGAATCTTTATGAATTTGAGAATGCCTTGAACAAGGGATTGGAAACCAGGGACCTGGTTGAGGAAATCGATATAGGAGGGCCTACCCTGCTCAGGGCGGGAGCGAAAAATTTCCACAGTGTAGCGGTGTTGCCGGATCCTGAATTTTACACCCGTTTCCTGCAAGAGCTGGAACAAAACAATCACCGGATAAACCTGGCCTTCAGACAGGAAATGGCTTCCTATACATTCAGGAAGATTTCAGAATACGATTCCACAATTTCCAAGGCCCTGTCTTGAAGTTGCGGAAATTAATAGTTATCATAGTAATGAGTAAATAAATTCATTATAACTTTCATACCCTGAACGGGCAAAACAAAACATGGGCAATCTCGACTACGAAGTAGCGAGCGAAATCTCGACTACGAAGTAGCGAGCGAAATCTCGACTACGAAGTAGCGAGCGAAATCTCGACTACGAAGTAGCGAGAAAAATATGTTATTTAGTGCTTGCACCCTTATTCTTAGCTAAGCACATAAACACCTGATCGCTTCTCTCGTATTGCCACCTATGATCTCGCGGGCACAAAAAATGATAAAAATTCCTGTTCTTACACCTGTAAAACTTTAACACCCTAAACTCTAAAACTTTTTAATATTAACCCCTTCAGACTAGTTATTGTCATCCACTGCCTCCATTGCACACTCACCGTCTTCCTGGTCAAAAGGGATCCTAACAAAATATGAACTGCCCTCCATACGGATATCCACTCTTTTGCTGCATTTCTCGAAAACCCTGAGCATGGACTTGTTCTCAACGAAAACGTCAGCTGTAAAGCCCTGGATACACCTATCTTTGGCTACACGCATCAGCAATTTGTACATATACGTACAAATCCCCAGACACTGGTATTCCTCATCCACCAAGAATGCTACATCCGCCCAGGGTTCGGATTTGTACTTCATATACCTGGCTTCTGCAATTATATGTCCTTCACCTGGAGGACCCACCACCCCCACGATGGACATATCCTTTTCAAAGTTCACATTCACATATTCCTGCATCCTGTTATGGGGCATGGCTTTCAAGGGTGTAAAATAACGATAGTACACCCCTCTTTCCGAGAGCCTGTAAAACAACTTGCGCATCTCCTCCTCGTCAGAGGGCTGGATGGGCCTGAACCTGACCTTGACCCCATTCTTGAAGGTCTGTTGGGTGCTGATATCCGCGGGATAGAGTTTCCCGGTCTGTTCCAGATAAATTTGATCCTGATAAAGTATATTCGCCTTCTTGGCCTGCTCCACCAGTTCCAGCCTGTCATCGGGGTGAGCGATATCAATAAGAGCCATGGCCCTCTCCCGCACGGAACGCCCCTGCAGATAGGCGACCCCGTGCTCGGTTACCACCATATCCACGGCTTCCCGCAAACTGAATTGATTGGGGAACTGCTCCACTGAAAGTTGGAGATTGGGCTCTTTTTTAATATTGCGGCTGGGAAGGGCAAAAATGGTACGTCCATTATAGGATAACTCCGCTCCGTTTACGAAATCAGTGGCCTCACCGGGTCCTGCGGCTATATTGCCTTTTCCTGCATGCAGGGCGATTCTTCCGGAAACATCGACCTTCCTGGCCGGTAGCACGCTGACAAAATTAGGATTCCTGCCTATGAAGGTGGGATCAAACACCTTTTCCATGGGCTGAAAATCAACAAAAGGATTCTTGTCCAACCAACTAAAGAGTTCCTTGGAACCAAAGGCATAGGAAGCCACCGACCTGCCGGAAAATACCTTCTTATTCCTGTTCGTCACCGCCCCGCTCTTGGCAAGCTCCATAAGGGCGTCTGTGAAAAAGGGTGTATGTATTCCTAGATCCTGTTTATCCATCAGATGCTTGGACAAGGCATCGTACAGAGGGCCAAGGGAAAAAGCCAAACAACTGCCGTCCTCGATCACTGAAGCCACGTTTTCAGCCACCCGGTCGAACTCCTCCACAACTTCCCAACGCGGGAAATAGATGGGAGGATCCTGTGCCTGCACCAGATAATCAAAATCCGAGATGTGTACAAAAGAATCACCATAAGTCCTGGGTATATCCGAATTTATCTCCCCGATTACCAAGGAGGACTGCTTCATCGCGTGCCTGGCCACATCCACAGCAAGTCCCAAACTGCAATACCCGGACTCGTCCGGAGGAGTAATCTGTACAAAAGAGGCATCTATAAACAACCTTCCGGATTTTATCAACAAAGGCACCCTGGAAAACCTGCTGGGAATAAGGTCCACCCTTCCTTCCCGGATAGCCTCGCTAGCCACCCATCCGGAAAAAAATGTCTTCAACCGGTATTTATGCACCTTGATTTCTTCCAGGGAGATGGCGTCACCGAAACTAACCAGTTGGAGCAATTCCAGATCCTGCAGGTTGCCAGATTCCATCTGCATCAATCTCTTCACCAGAGTCCTGGGTTCTGCCGGTCCTGTACCCAAAAATATAGTCATCCCGGGCTGAATGTTATTCAGTGCCTTGTCAGGGGAAACAACCTTTTCCTGCCATTCCCGGGTTAATTCAACTTCCTCCTGCATAATAATCTACCTGATAACGGGAAATGATTGATAATCTTCCCGCTCCTAACTTTTTTGACTTTATTCCATGATTATTGTTAAACACTGCAAATTGTGGTTTAACAAAACCCTTTTCAACCCTCAAGCCCTGGCGGNCACAACGAAGCATGGGCAATCTCGTCAACGAAAACATTCGTTGCGAGAAAGAAGTTAAGCCGGAAAATTTACGTTGAACAACTATCCGGCATTGTCTTGAAACCGAGCCTTTTTAAAACCCACATCATGGGACAGGAATCGCTAAAAGCGGACTGAAAAAGATTAACCCCCACAAATGCAGTCAATAGCAACCACCAATTAGAATATACAACCGCCAAAAGCAAGCTTAACAACACCATGAAACCAGCTATACCTCTTAATGTCCTGTGTATGTCCATAAACCTAACCTCCTTTTTTCTCCTGTTTTTTAAAATTATAATTTATAACTACCCAACTGTAAACCAAATTATAATGATACCGTGGATCGCCGAACTACCCGCTGAAATGATCGAAACCCTGAAGTTCCAGTTGTTCCCCTTGCAGAAAGACACCCTGTTTTGCAGAGACCTCACCTATTTTTAAAACCCCGGGTACTTTGTGCCGGATCTCTTCAAATCCCTCAGTTGAGCATCCTCCCAGCAATACATAGTCCTCTCCTCCCTGCAGTGCAAAAACTTCCGGGCTGAGTCCATTTTTATCAGCATACCACACGACCTCAGGGTGCAAATCTTCTCTGCCAACTGTCAATTCAACTCCGTGGCTTTCCCCAACAAAGCGGGGCAAATCAGCAAGCAATCCGTCGGATACATCCATGAGCCCTTTGACTGAAGAATCTTTGCCAAGAGACAAGGCTATATCCACAAATAACTCCGGACGCAAATGAGATTTTACAGCATGCTCGAAGCCGCTTTTGTCCTCCCCTTTTTCCAGAACACAAAACCCGGTCCCAGCCAAACCCGGATTTCCCACAACAAACAGGATATCTCCCGGGCCTACGCAACACCTTTGAAGATGCCTGCCTGAGCCGTCACCCAAAATTGTAATACTCACTCCAAATCTATCGGTTTTTACAAGGTCACCGCCCAGCAGCAACAAACCGTACTCTCCTGCCAGTGTGGACATGCCTTGCAAAAACCCCCTCCAAAACTCTTCATCCACCCATACCGGGAGCAATACGTTCATGTCAAATCCCAGGGGCCTCGCTCCCATAGCCGATATATCCGAGATATTAATTGCCAGGGACTTGTACCCGATATCCTGCGGAGAGAAATAGCTGTGCCGGAAATGGACATCCTGGATAAACAGGTCGGACGACATGCAAAGGGGCGACTTCCATGAAAATACGGCAGCATCGTCTCCGCGGGGCACAAGCAGATCGCGACTTCCAACGGAAAAATATTCATCCAGGATTCGTAGATAATGGGATTCTGATAACAGACTCATATTTCAAGTATCCATGGGTTATTTAGTGCATGAGAGAAAACCGTTATTGGACATAAACTTACCCAGGTTCAAGGAGCAAAACATTTTGCACCCGCAGTATATATTAATACAACAGGATTTCAAAGGCTTAAAGCACTGATGTAGATGGGTGTAGTTCTTGTCCAAGCCCTATTTAGAGGACATGTACACATCGAAGCGTATACCTTTTCCATATACCTGATGGACTGGAGCTGCAACTTTTTCTGCGTACCTGCTCCCGTTTTTGGGTCTCTTAACCACCACCTTTGTCCCGGCTGTATGCAAACTAAGCTCTAACAGTTGTGCTTCCCTTTCACTGTCACACTGGGCTTCCCCCTCCAAGAGACGCAGGCACTTGCTCTCCTTCTTTTCAGCAGTCTTTCTCTTGTCAGAGCCTGGAAACATAGGGTCCAAATAAACCACGTCAGGCCAGGGAAAGAAATTGTTCTTATGTTCAGCACCCCAACAAAGGGATTGCAAAATATCCAATGTATCCATGTTCAGCAATCTTATCCTGGAGCTGGTACGCGGGAACCTCATTCCGGCACGGGCGTATGCATCTCTTAGAAGTAAATATACGATCTTGTTTCTTTCCATGGAAATCAAACTAAATCCAAACGCGGCCATTATCCAGGTGTCATCTCCCCAACCTGCTGTTCCGTCCAGGATAACCCCCTTTTGCAAACTCTTCTTGCTCCCCCTGATAGCTTTGATCAGAGGTTGCGAGGCTTTTCTTCCAGCTGCAGAGAACACATCAGTACTGATCCAATCCGGATATATTGGCTTGGAACCCAGTAGGGCGAGCATTTCGTTAACCGGCTTTAAATAGAGTCCTTGTTTGGAAACCATTATTAAAAATTCTGCCTCAGGATCCAATTTTCCAAGCCCATTCACGTGCAGTGGCAAATCAAACTCCCTTGCAATTTTGTTCGATCTGCTCAATTCATAGTCGCTTGTCCCATCTTCCGGGCATATATATGTCTTTCTTTTCCTGTACATAAATATTAGGACACGGTATTTTTGTTCTAAATAAAATACTCTTTCTTATCAATAAGTTATCTTTTTACTCCAGCTTTGCTTTGAAAATTTATAACTATTTAAACGCTTGATGTTCAAGTTTTCATTAACTCTTTGATTTTATTTTGAATTTCGAGATTCGATATTCGAGATTCGATATTCTTG
>JGI1684J13235_1000833_pt1 | contig 11163 bp, 13 predicted proteins | sample PonA232FremontCA_2_FD_13235 | JGI IMG/M metagenome (IMG submission 13235) | reverse complement strand
TGCTTCGATACGAACTCGGTCTCGCGCCAGACCGACGGGACGTTTAGCATCACGTTGTCGGTGCCGAGTGCAACGGTGGTCGCTTCGACGAGTTCTTCGACGGGCGGCTTTCCCACGCCGATTACGAGGTTACACCGCGGGCAGGCGACGACGGGCGTCTCCGTCTCTGCGAGACGGTCGAGATCCTCGTCGCGCGCGTGTACCATATGCACGAGAAACTCCGGGTCGTACGCGAACGCGCCGTCGATGTCGTCGGCGTCACGCTCGCCTGCGTGTATACCGAACGGCTTACCGCGTCGTCGCGCCTCCTCGCGTTCCTCCGTGAAGCCGTCGTCGCGTGCGCCGCTCGCGCCGTAGCCGTCGGCGACATCGAGAACCTCCGGAGGTCCGCTTCCAAGTGCGACCGCCTTGACGGGTGAGTCGTCGGTCACGGCGCGTAGATCCTCGGTTCCTTCGACGCCCTCCTCGCGGAAGTCACCGAAGACGCCGACGCCCTCGGAGCGCATACGTTCGACCGTACGGCGCATCGCGGCGCGTTTCTCGTCGCGCGGCGTCGAACGGAGCATCCTGTGTTTGTGGCTATCAGGCGGCGCGACGACCTCGTCGAGAGGAAGACCGCGTCCCGTCTCCTTAGCGACCGAGTCACCGATATGAGTATGCGCGTTGACGAGCGCCGGTATCACGACATCGTCGGTTTCGACCGCCTCCCCACGTACCTCAACGATACGCCCGTCCTCGACCACGACGGTTCCCTCGACAACATCCATCGACTCACCGACGACGATACGCCCCTGTATCTCCATGGTTCAGAGACGCCGGGGACGCGAAAATGGCTTTCGAAGCTACGGTAGAGCGTCGGCACCGAGACGTTGGAGCGCCGTGTCGTGGTAGTAGGACGACCCGTCTATGACGGTTTCTTCGGCGACCGACGCACCGTAGAACTCGCTGTTCCTGATCTCTACCTTCGAGCCGGGTGCGTAAACTATACCGCGGAACTCGGAGCCGCCCTGGATATCTATCTCTGATTTCTCCCAGCCATTGTTGGACTGGGCATAGACGCGGAACGCATCCGTACTCTGTGCGTCGAATTCGACGCTATTGAGGACGAGATCAGCTGAGAAGGTGCTACGCTCGACGTATATCTCGACGGGGGCACCTCCGGTAACCTCAAACTCGCTTCCCTCAACTCGTATACGTCCGGAGTCTATGAACCCTTCCCCATCGAGCGCGATACGTACGGCTCCATCGGAGGTATCGAAGACGACGCGTTCGTCGTCCCAGCTTGACTGTATGGAGTTACTGGTATTGACGTAGTAGCCGCCGGAGTCAACTGTTACCTCTCCATCGGTACCACCGTCCGGTAGGGGAGGCGAGCCTTCAAGACCGGACACCACGCTCTTAACGCCCTCGTCAACCGACGGCGGAGGCATTCCCGCTGTTTCGTTCGGGGAGCCGTCAACCTTCTCGCCGGATACGGAGTCGTACATCGAGACTGTGACGGCTTCACCCGTGAACGAACCGCCGGTACGTTCGGCGGCAAACGGTGACGTACCACGGTTGGGTATGACGTCGTCGATATCGGACGGCGGTTCCACCGAAGAGACGGAGAATACGACGATGCCTGAGAGCAGAACCGTGAGACCAACCAGAAGGGCGACACCGATGACCGTAGACTGTGAACCGGCGGAGCATGTACGGCGACGCATCGGTACGGGGGTAGTTCAGCTCAACAGTTCAGTCTGTATGTTCATGAAGTAGAATAACCCGTGGTGTAATAAAGATCGGAGCCTGAACAGTGCCTGAACAGGTTCAACCGTCCGAGGAGGGTCGAAGAACTGTACAGACAGCCCTACGCTGTGGTGGGGTGACGATGATAAGACTAAGCGTGTCCGAGACGTAGATCGAGGGGTTCGGACTCACGTCTGTACCTGTCGTGGTACCCCTCAGCCCATCCGAGCATCCTGTCGGTGTCGTTCTGGAGAAGGACGCGCGCGATACCGTCTTCGTCGAAGGCGCTAACGAAGACGGTGTCATCTATTATCATCATGCCCATAGGTATCTCACCATCGTATACGTACGTCCCCGTCTCATCCGTCTCACCGATCTCGTCGAGCCTGTCGGTGTACCGTGAAATGATCGCGTCGGCAACCTTCTTCTCCACGACGTTCTTGACCGTAACACCACTATCGGCTATCGCATCGCTAAAAGCCTCGAAAGCCCTGTCGGTGATAACCGGGGAAAGACCACGTACACCGTCGGCGTCTTCGAGAGCCTCAATAAGACGCTCCGTCGGTGCATGCGGACTGTAGGAGCCGGAGACGGTTATCTCGGAGTCCACGAGGGTTTCCATACCGACACCGATCTCCGAGAAAGGTACGTACTCGAAGAAACGCGACAGCTTATCGAGCCCCGACATCGTTCCGACACAGTCGTCGAAGTACCCCTCAACGTACTCCCCAAGCGGCGTAGCCGTATAGATACCTTCGCTTTTCTCCGCCCAGTTGCGATCCTGTAGCTCCGACAGTATACGCTGGAAGGTGCTACGTGGCATTTCGAGACCTTCGCGTAGCTCTGCCGGTTCTCCGGAGTCCCGGACTATAGCCTTCAGAGCCACCACCCTGTTTGATGACGACGCGAGGTACTCGATACCTTCCGGCACCGTCTCCTCCGCCACCCCGTTTTGGATTTCGTAAGTCATCCTTTTTTAAATTTAGAGCTTTATACCGTTTTGACGGTTTGTACAAAAACGGTAACAACCACACGGATAAATATCTGTCGAGCGTTTCGGAAGGTGGAGCACCCGAAATAAAAAGCCACCGGAACCGCGTAAATAACTCGACAAGCGTGACACGTCGGGGCTAAGAGGTAACAGCATGTTTTTATACGAACCGATACGAGGGTTAGTCTGTGAAAGGACGCGAGTGGTACCAGCAGGACGAGACCGCCGAGGAGTACGACGAATGGCGTTTCTCGCGCGGCGGCGAACTCGTCGACGAGGGTGAGAAGGAGGCGCTTTTCGACCTCGTCGGCGGCGTCGAAGGGAGGGATGTCCTCGAAGTGGCTTGCGGCACGGGTCGTTTCTCGGTAGAACTCGCCGAAAGCGGCGCGGACGTGACGGGTGTAGACATAAGCAAGCCGATGCTGATGAAGGGCGTCGGAAAGGCGCGCGAACGCGGCTTGGGCGTCGAGTTTCTCCGTGGCGACGCCAAACGTCTGCCCTTCGCCGACGACACGTTCGACCTCGTTCTCGGGATGCGTTTCTTCCATCTCGTCGACGAACCCGGAGCCTACCTGAGCGAGATGGCGCGCGTCTCTAAGGGGCGCGTCGTCTTTGACACATTCAACCGTGGAAGCGCACGCGTCGTCTACAACCGTTTCCTGCCCATGGGAAGCCGTCTCTACTCCGAGGAAGACGTGCAGGACGTGGTCGACTCGGCGGGCGTCGAACTCGTCGACAGACGCGATGACTTCGTTCTGCCGTTCGGTCTCTACCGCGCCATACCCAAGTCGCTCGCAAAGGGGTTCAGGGGTGTCGACGACGCCGTAAGGAGCGTCGGCGGCGACCGTCTTTCGAGCGTCACCTACTGGATGGTCGAGAAGTAGTTACTGCTTCTCCGCGAAGCGTTTCGCGGCGCTTTCGAAGAACGACGAGTAACGCATGAGTGAGGTTCCGAGTACGCTCATGACGAGGACGTAAGCGACGGCGAATGCGGGTACCGTATCCGTAACGAGAGGCGTGTCGAAAGCTCCCGTCGCGCCCGCGGCGACAGCGGCTACTACGAGAGAGAACTCGCCGCGTGTCACCATACCGAGACCGACGCGTGTGGAGCGCCTGACGCCGAGGTCGTAGACGCGTCCACCGACGTACCCCGTTGCGAACTTGACGGGGGCGGTGACGGCGACGGCGGCGACGAGAAGACCCGCGACGGGGACGATAAGCGACGGGTCGGTCGTGACGCCTATCCAGAAGAAGAAGACGGCGGCGAAGACATCACGGACGGGTGATAGGAGCCTCTCCAGCACCTCGACGTGTCCCGTACCGCTGAAAGCCATGCCGACGAAGAAAGCCGCTACGGCTTCAGAGACGCCGAGTGCGAGCGCCGAACCCGCGACGAGTACGGTGACACCGACGGCGCGGAGCGTCTTCGCCTCGTTCGACCGTACGTCGAGGAGACGGTCGAAAAGGTCGCCGCCGATGTAGACGACGGCGACGAGGGCTGTTATGAAGCCGACGGCGACAGCCACGTCGGAGACGGCGTCTGTGAGTTCGCCGGTTCCGGTTACGAGAGCCGAGACGACAGCGAGGTAGACGGCGATAAACAGATCCTCGTAGACGAGTATACCGAGCATCGGGTCGCTCTCGTCGTTCGCGATCCAGCCGAGGTCGATGAGCGACTTGGTGATGATCGCGCTCGATGAGATGTAGACGGTACCGCCGACGAGGACCGCGGCTACGGCGTCGCCGAGCACGATGTAGCCGAGTAGAAAGCCGACGACGAGGTTGAGCAGATCGACCGTACCCGCGACGCCTATACGCCGTCTGTTCTCTACGAGACGGCTGAGAGAGAACTCCAAGCCGAGGAAGAAAAGGAGGAAGACGATACCGAGTTCAGCCCCGACCTCGACGAAGTCGTTGGCTTCGACGGCGGGCAGACCGTACTCTCCGGCGACGTACGGGCCTGCGACGATGCCCGACACGATGTAGAACGGTATGACCGACTGACCGAGGCGCGATGCGAGCGCCCCCGCGACGGCTACGACGGTAAACAGTATACCCGCTTCGAGTAGAAGTGCCGCCATCCGTCAGCCGTCGTCCTCCGCCTCCTCTCTGAGCGTCTCGTAGCCCTCGCGCGGACCGACGAGGACGAGAGTCTGACCCGCCTCCAAGACGGCGTCGGAGCCGGGGTTCGGAACCGTGTTGTCGTCATCCTGTATAGCGACAACCGTCACGCCGTGTTCGGCGCGTATATCCGCGTCCGAGATGGTGACGCCGTCGAGCGCCGAACCCTCCTCTATCTCCACCCATTCGATGAGGTTTTCGTCGTCGGTCAGCGTCGCCTCCATGTTCTCGTCGGGAACGGGCTGGAAGTAAGCGCCTTCGAGTATAGAGCCGACGACGCGTGCCTCCTTGTTCGAGAGTTCGAGAACCTTCTCGGAGTCCTCGTCGGGGTCGGCGCGTGTGTAGACCTCGCGCCGCCCCGTGTTATGCAGTATGACTATGACCTCGTTGTCGTCGGATTCGAAGCTGAACTTCTTACCCACACCCGGTAGATCAGACTCCTTTACGTCCATGGACGGGGTTCGGAACGGTACGACAAAAGCGCGGCGGGAACTCAACGAGGACGACGAAGGCTTCTTTGAGGTCTTCGGAAGCGGTAGGACAGAAGCGCGGTGGGAACCGAGGAAGGGTCACCGGTACTCGGCGTCGACGTTTCCGAGCATGACGTGCTCGACATCGTCCTCGGATTCGAGACTGTCCTTGAGGCTGTTGATATACTCCTTGTGCTCCTCTAACTGTTCACGGAGATGTTCGTTTTCGAGTTCGAGACGTTCCTGCTCGCGCAGAACCTGTCTGGGAACCTCGACCTTGGGCGGGAACTCCTCGTCGTCGCCACCGCCGCGCCCCTCATGCACGAGTTCGACAGCGCCGTCGTACTTTACGAGCATGTCGACGTACTCACGGAAGATCTCGGAGAGTGAGGCGTCGCGTTCGTCTCCTATACGCGACAGCGTCTCGAACGTGTCCTCTGAGACACGGAAGGAGACTATCTTGTCCTTGTTTTCGGGCATCCTGTTGTACGTTCTTCGAACCCGTGTAACTTAACTCTAACTCAGAAGATAGTTATGCGACGGTCGCCACGGTGCTGTATGGTAGAAAGATACGCAAGGGCGCGCGTCGACGGACGGACGGTCGAAGGCGGTTTCGTGGACAACGGCGACGGTACGGTGACTATCGACGGAGAAACCGCCGACTACGCCGACCTTCTCGCCCCGTGCGAACCGTCGGCGCTCTACTGCGTCGGTAGGAACTACGCAGAGAAGATAGACCAGATGGAGTACGAGGTGCCCGACGTACCCGACTTCTTTATAAAGCCCGCGACGAGCGTCCTCGCTCCCGGCGACGGTATCGTCTACCCCGACTGGACGGACGAACTCACGTACGCGGGCGAACTCGCCGCGGTCATCGGCGAGGACTGTCACGACGTTGACGAGGACGAGGTGGGCGACCACGTACGCGGCTACACGGTTATGAACGACCTCGACGCACTCGATCAGGAACGCCGGACGGCGCGTAAGGCGTTCGACGGCTCCGCGCCTCTGGGACCCTGTGTCGCCGACATCGACCCGTCGGGACTCGGTATAGAAACCTACGTCGGCGGGGAGAAGAGGCAGGACGCCAACACCGACATGATGATATTCGGAGCCGAGGAACTCGTCTCTTTCATCTCGCGCAGGTTCACGTTACGCGAGGGCGATGTCGTCGCTTTCGGTAGCCCCGCGAACCCCGGAAGACTCGAACGCGGCGACGACGTAGAGATCACGTACGAGGGCGTGGGTACGCTCAGAAACCGGGTGGTCTGAGAGGGGTCACGGTTCGAAAGGGTTTGTGTGAACGCATGGCGGATACAACGGACGTGTGCAGGTCTGAGAGAGGTCACGGTTCGAAAGGGTTTGTCGCGGTTACGATCCTGTCGACATCGGTCGCATCGAAGCCGTCGTCGAAGGAATAGAGGTAGTCAAAGCCCTTCCTCCTCATGTACGCGACTATCAGTGAGTCGACGAAAGAAAGCGCCTCGTACCTGCAGAAGGTCGCCTTTGCGTCTGCGAAGTCGTCGGCGTTCGTACGTCTTATACGGAACCGGTCGTTCTCTTCGAGACGCGTCAGGAACTCTGTGGCGAGTTCGTGCCCTCCTTTCTCGTTCAGACCGTTCAGCGTCTCGGCGACGACGTAGCCGAGAACCACGCCGTTAGGCAGTGTCCCGTCGTCTATCCCGTGGAGTAGTTCGACGCCTTCGTCGTGTCGTGTATCGCGNGGNTACGCCGCGGCGAAAAGAACCGTCGTGTCTACGACCGCTTTGGGCATCAGTTAACACCGAAGGCGTCGTGTTCCTCGACGACATCGGTTTCGTCGCCGTCGTCGACGTACCTTTCGGGTTCCCAGTCATCGAACGTCCGCGTCGTTTTGTGTACGACATCGACTGTTAACTCACCGTCCTCGTAACGCCAACGCAGTGCGTCGCCGTCGTCTATCTCCAACGACCTACGTATCTCCGCGGGTATGTTCGCCTGATTCCCCGAAACCTTGCTCTCGGAGACGAACGCCTTTTTCTCGGTCATAGGGGATGTTCTACTCCCTGAGAAATAAGTGTGGCTGTTACACTACCAGAGCGCCGCCATTCTCGGCGAACCTTTCGTCACCTTCGTCTCTTTCGTAGACGACCTCGCCGCGCCGTAGGACGGTACGGGGAAAGACGCCGTCGAAGCCCTCGAAAGGCGTCCATCCGCACCGCGTGTGTAGACGGTCGGCGCGGATCGTCTCGAACGTCTCGTCGAAGATAGCTATATCAGCGTCGTTTCCTTCACGTATCGCGCCCTTGTCCCCGAAGCCGAGGATACGCGCCGGTGCTTGGGCGACGAGTTCTACGACGTGCGACAGCAGGAGTTCGTCGTCGAGTGCGAGCGCGAGAAGAAGAGGGTAGACCGTCTCGACACCCGGTACGCCCGACGGAGCTTCCGCGACCGTGGCGTCCTTCTCCTCCGCGGTATGCGGCGCGTGGTCTGTGGCGACGCAGTCGACAGCGCCTTCGATGAGACGTTCGAAAAGGCGTCTACGCGCGTTCTCGGAGCGCAGGGGCGGGTTCATCCTGCCGTACGTACCGAGTTCTCCGAGATCGTCACGCGAAAGCAGAAGATGGTGCGGCGTGACCTCGCAGGTGTGGCGCGTCTCGTCGATGATGTCGACCGACCGCGGATGCGACACATGAGCGAAATGGACGGCTTCGTCTGCGACATCGACGGCGCGCTCCACCGCCGTGATTTCCGCCTCGGGCGGACGGTGACGCGACCAAGCATCGGCGTCGTCGTTGTCGAGATCCACGTCGACGAACTCGTCGGAGTCCTCCGCATGGACGGTCACGAGTTCGCCACGTGAACCGACGCGTCGTACGGCGCGCTCGAAAAGCGACGCGTCGACGCCCATCTCGCCCGTCGAGTCCGCCATGAAGACCTCGCCGTACGCCGAGACGGGGCGGTCGAAAAGCTCGTCGGGTCGCCAGTCGGGGGTTACGCCCGCGTTGATACCGTGGTCTACGACGGCACGTGACGCGAGTTGGCGTTTCTCGTCGAACGCCGCGCCGTCGACCGTCGGCGGGTCGGTGTTGGGCTGGTCTACGACGGTTGTCACGCCGCCCGCGACCGCGGAACGTGAACCCGAACGCCAGTCCTCCTTCTGTGTCGCACCGGGTTCGCGGAAATGGACGTGTGCGTCGACAGCGCCGGGTAGTACGAGCGCGCCGTCCGCATCGACGGTGCGATCCACCGAACCGTCGCGTACCGACTCGGCGATACGCGTAACGACGCCGTTCTCTACACGTATCTCGACATCCTCGGGTTCGCGTGTCGCACCATGGAGTACGCGACCGTTTACGACCGCGACGGAGGTCATTCGGCGTCTAACCCCGGTTCGCGTGTCTCGACAACCCGACAGATCGCGTTGGGGGAACGGCATCTCGATACCCTCCTCGTCGAAACGGTTCTTGACGTTCTCTATGTACTCCGAACGCGACTTAACGAAGTCGGACCGCGACGGGTCGGATATCCAGATACGTGACTGAAGCCCGACGTACGAGTCGGCGAGCTCCGTGACGCGTACCGACGGCGCGGGGTCGTTGAGTATACCGTCGTGCGCCTCCGCCTCCTCGACGATAATCCCCGTCGCCTCCGCTATGTCGTCCTCGTACCCTATACCGAAGACGAACTTGAGCCTAAGACGGTCGCCGTCGACAGGGTTCTTGACGACGTTCTCCGTAAGCGACGAGTTGGGGACGGTGAGGAGTTCGTTGTCGAAGGTGCGTACGCGCGTGACACGGAGGGATATATCCTCAACGACGCCTGAGTACGTACCGTCCTCCCACTCTATCCAGTCGTCCGTTTTGAACGGACGTTCGGTGTAGATGAAGACGCCGCTGACGAAGTTACGTATGACGTTCTGCGTGGCGAGACCGATGGCGAGCGTAGCGGCGGCGGCGATAGTGGCGAGCGAGGTAAGTATACTCCCGAACCCCGCGGCGGCGAACGCTGTGCCGAAGGCTACGAAGACGACGAGGAAACGCGTTATACGCATCAGGGGACGGCGGGCGTGTCTGTCAACACCTCTGTCGTCGAGTATACGTTTTATCAGAGGTTCGGCTGTCGAACGCGCGATCAGGTAGATACCGACGAAGACGGCGACGAAGACGGCGGCGGTGAAGACGGGGTCGGCGAGGTAGCTACCGAGCGGTGAGTCTCTCAGGTACCGCGGTGCCTCTAACAACGTGTACTCCTCCTATGCATCATACCCCGGTGAACGTGTTTATACTGTATAGACCTTGTGCCTGTACCCGACAGACTCTTTGCGCCGACGGACGTTTCGGTGGTATGCCGACGGTAGAGTACCTCAACTACGAGGTTGTCGAGGAGAAGGGATGGGACGTGGACGGCGATCCGTTCGAGAAGGCGAGCGAAGCTGACCTGTCGGACGAGGACTACGGCAAGTTCGAGGTCGACGAGGACGAGTACATACTCGACGCCGCGGAGCGCGAAGGGCACGCGTGGGACCACGAATGCCGCGCGGGGACGTGCGCAACCTGCGCCGGTATCGTCGTCGAGGGCGAGGTCGAGATGGACGTACCCCCCATACTCAGCCCCGGCGAGGTCGACGACGGCTTCCGACTGACGTGTATCGGATTTGCGAAGACAGACGCCAAGATACTTTACAACGCCAAGGGGTCCGACAGGCTCGACATACTCGTCTGACTACACGAGGTCGGGCGTAAACGGGTACTCCCACGTCTCCCCGTCCGACGCCTTGACCGCGGCGATGACGCAGAAGACGAGGTTGAGTATACCGAGCACGACGAGGAAAAGTACGCCTATGACGATGATTATCAAGAAAGCAGAGATAATGCTGTAGACGGTGAAGGCTATCTGCCAGTTGAGCGCATTTCTGGAGTTCTCCTTGACGAAGCCGTCCTCGGTTACGATGTAGACGACGAGGGGTCCGAGTATCCAAGTGACGAGCGCGATAAGATGCGTGAGCGCCCCCATCGTCGTGTCGCCGGAGTCACCGACGCGGGTTCCGGCGTCGCCTGCGCCAACGTCCTCGGTGTCCCAGCCCGACGAAACGGACGCGCCGCCGTCGAGCGACTCGCCGCACCGGCTACAGTACGCGCTGTCGTCCGAAACCTCCTCGCCACACGACGGGCAGTACATGCCTACGGTGTCGGAGCGGGACGACTAAAGGCTCACGGTCGTCAACGTCCGACCAACCGTGGGTTATATGGCCGTCGTATCCGTACTACCGACGATGACAGCCGAAAGCTACTTTATCTTCGTTGTAGAGACCCTCCTACCTCTGCTGATCTTCGCCGTGTTACTGGGTTTAGTTGTCTACGTCTCGACGTACCTCGCGCTGAGGAACTTCTTCGGCGGAAAGAGCTGGGATGAGGTTAACGAGTAGCTACAGTAGCTCCGCGAACCCGAACTCCGGCTTCGTCTCCGTGACGCGCGCCTCCACCGTCTCGCCCTCCTCGCCGTCCTCGACGAAAAGTACGTATCCATCGACGCGTACGATACCGTCGCCCTCGTCGCCTTCGTCGGTTACCTCCGTCTCGATTACGTCGCCTTCGGTCACGGGCGCATCGACGCGTCCGAGACCGACGACGTAGACCTCCGAACTCTCGTCGCGTGACGCGTCGGGCGAGTACGTCGCAACGTCCTCGAAGGCGTCATCTACCTCGTCACGGAACTCGTTCATAGTATCGCCCTGAAACACCTTGACGACGAGGTAGCCGCCGGGTACGAGGAGACGGCGCGCGACTTCGAGTGAGTTACGCGCGAGATGTACGGAACGCGCGTGGTCGAGCGTCCATTCTCCCGATATGTCCGGCGACGCGTCGGAGATGA
>JGI1684J13235_1000831_pt1 | contig 11172 bp, 4 predicted proteins | sample PonA232FremontCA_2_FD_13235 | JGI IMG/M metagenome (IMG submission 13235) | reverse complement strand
CCTCCGGGTCGCCCCGGACGAAACCCATCTCCTCCATCTTGTCGGCGACGGCCTTGAGCTCGCCCATCTCCGCCTCGGAGTTGGGCTCGCCGGCGGCGTCGTCGTCGTCGTCGTCGTCGTCGTCGTCGCCGTCGTCGTCGTCGTCCTCTTCATAGTCGCCGTTCATGTCGGCGTAGTCGCCGTTCATGTCGGCCTCCTCGCCCTCGGTCCCGCGCTGGTACATCTGCTCCTTGAGGGCGGCGGCGTGCTCCTCGCCCATGTTCTCCTCGACCTGCTTGAGGACGGCCTCGGCGTCGACGCCGTGGTCGCCCGGCGTCTCCTCGTCGTCGCTCGCCCCGTGCTCGCCGGGGGACTCCTCGCTGCCGGGCGGTCCGTGGTCGCTGGGTGTGTCTGCCTTGCTGTCCTCCTCGCCGTCCGGGGGGCCGTCGCCGGCCGCCTCGGACTTCTGGTCCGCGATGGTGCGTACGCGGTCCCAAAAGCCCTTCTCGTCTGTGTTGGATGACATATTGTCTGGTAGTTGCTCTAATACCTCGGCGGCGGCGTCGGCCGGGTTGGGGTGGTCCGAGAAGACCGCCTTGTACTCGGCGACGCCGAACCGCGAATCGGGGTTCTTGATGTGCTGGTCACCGCCTATCGTCGTGGAGTGCCAATCGATGTCGGTGACGCGCTCTCCCTCGTCCGTTTGTTCCCAGCCCTTCGTGAAGACCGTCACGGAGAAGCCGGTGAGGTCGCCGGTCATCGCCCCGAGGCGCGTCTCGCGGGCGATCTCCGAATCGTTCCGGAGGTTCGCCACGATCCACACCTCGCCGTCCCGGATGCCGGTTTCGAGCGTGTCGCCCGCATCGAACGTCAGCAACTCGTCATCGACCGCGACCTCGCGGTCGTCTTCGAGAGTGTAGGAACCTATCGGCTCGCCGACGGGAATGTCCTTGTGGCGGCGGGATATGATGCCGTTCTCGACGTACTGGTCGATCTCGTCGGCGAAAGCCTCCATGACGATCTTCTGCGGCGGGTTGTCCTCGTCGTACTCCTCGACCGACGCGCGGCCGTAGATGACGAAGTCGTCCGCCTCCAGCGCCTCCCTCTCCTCGGCGGAGAGGTCCGACTCGTCCACGAGGGAACGGCTCTGGTGCTCACCAACCTCCGTGGCTCTTGACAAAACCCCGAAATCGCCGCCGGGTGTACCCGCGCCTACCGACATTCATCGGACGAATTGTCCCCCGAAGCGAAAATAACCACATCAAAACGGCATCCGACGGGCGCTCGGTGTGGGGCGGGCGGCGGCCCGCGCGCGGCCCGAGGCTACTCCGAGCGGTACCGCTCGCCGGTCGACGCGCGCGCCTTTTTGATCAGCGACGCGCCCGGGTCGTCATCGAAATCGGCCTTCTCGTCGGTGTCCGGGCCGCCGGATTTCTCGTCCTCCACGCCGAACGCGTCGTGCAGCGCCTCCTCGGCCTCGGCGGGCGTGACCCCGTAGGCGTCCGCGACCATACCGTAGACCTCCGAGTGGTCGATGTCGCCGGCCTCGGCTTTCTCGTCCGCCGACACGTTCTCGTCGACGCTCCACTCGTCGGGGTCGAGGTTCCGGACGTCGGTGTCGCCGTAGGTGCCGGTGTCGAGGTCCACCCGAACACCGTCTTCGCCGACGTCTTCAACCTTCACGTTCCGCTCGTTGCCCGCGTCGTCGGAGATGCTGATGGTGTCGCCCTCCTCGAAATCGGCATCGAAGCCAGCTGTGCCGCCGTCGCCACCATCACCGCCGCCGTTTCCGCCGCCGGTCACCGAGTCGACCGCCTCCTGCACGTCGGCCTCCGTCACGCCCTCGCCCTCGATGGAGTCGCGGGTGCCGTACCCGAGCGCATTCATCACGTCCTCCGAGAAGGCCGCGGGGTCGTCCGCGCCGGACTCCTCGAACGCGTCCTCCACCATGTTGCTGAGGTCCTCGTCGTCGAGCGCGTCTCCGCCGCTGCCGTCTCCGCCGTCCCCGCCGTCCCCGTCGTCCCCGCCGAGGTCCGCGCCACGGCCCTCCGCCGCGCGGCGGATGGCGTCGGGGTCGTCCTTCACCGCGTCGACCACGCCCTCCTCGCGGGTGTCCATGCCCACCTCCTTCGCGAGGTCCTCCGCGAACCCGCCGGGGTCGTCGGTCACCGTCGCCACCGACTCCAGGAGCGTGTCGAACTCCTCGTCGGACATGTCGGCCACGTCGTCGGCGTCCAGGTCCGAGGGGTCGAGGGTCTCGCCCGGCGGGTCGCTGGTGTAGCGGACGTTTCCGTCGAGGTCCTGCCAGCCCTCGCCTCCCTCCGGCCCCTGGTACGGGACCCACACCTTCGTGTCGAGCCCCGCCTTCTGGCGGATGGCGTCGGCCAGCCCGACCGAACCGTCGTTGTCTGGCTGCTCGGACTTCTCGTCGAGCCCTCGCAGAGAATCGATCCTCTCGCCGGCGCTCTGGGACAGCGGGTCGTCCATCTCTACCGGGAGAGTTGTGCGCCGGGACGAGCGCTGTTATGACCGCGTCACCGAGTCCCACAGCGACTCCAGCGCGCCCACGACGGCGCCCGGCCCGCGCCCCGGCCGTCCCAGGTCGATGCGCTCGCCCGTGCCGGCCTTCTCCCACACGCCCTCGCCGCGCGGCACCCACGGCGTCTCGGGCCGCGCCTTCTCGGCGATGGCCCACCCGGAGGCGCCCGACGCCTCCTCGGTGACGTGGATGCGGCCGCCCATCCCCGGGGAGTTGGTCGAGCAGTAATAGACGTCGCCGGTGGACTCGGACGGTTCGAGTATGAGGCGGCCCTCCTCGACGGCGTGGCGCTCGGAGTCGGCCCCCTCGACGGTCACGCCCGTTTCGAGGGCGTCGTCGTAGCCGCCGCCGCCCGGCGACGTGGCGATGTAGAGCGGCTCGCCGCCGAGCCCGTCGGCGTCGAACGATATCTCCGCGCCCGGCGCCGCGGTGATCGTCGGGGCGGGCCGGCCGTCGATGGCGTACACCGGCGCGTCGTCCGCCAGCGACAAGTCGAGGGTCCGCCGGCCGGACACGAGGTCCGACCCTTCGAGCGCGCCGCGGTCTTCGAGCGCCTTCCGCAGTTCGTCCGGTCCCTCGGCGACCTCGCCGGGCGGCGCGTTGGTGTACTCGACGCGGCCGTCCGCGACGTTCTTCCAGCCCTCGCCGCCGCGCGGCCCCTCGTAGGGTATCCACAGCTTCTCCGCCTGGGGCGGGCGGGCGCCGGGGTCGCGGTCCCCGGTCGCCCCGAGCGCCGCCTCGACCTCTCCCGGCCGCGCCTGCTCCGCCGGCAGCGCGGAGACGCCGGGGACCGCCCCGGCCGCCTCGGCCGCGCGCCGGGCGCGCTCGGCGGCGGGCGCCGGCCGCCGCGCCTCCTCGGTGTTGCCGCCCGGCCCGGGCGACGCGTCGATCTCGTCGGCCGTCCCGGCCTCCGAGAGGGCGTCGTGTGTGTCGGGGTTGTCGCCGGCGTAGCCGTACCGGAACCCCGCCGGCTCCGAGGCGATCCACCCCGCCGGCTCGCCGGCCTCCAGGACGACCCAGTCCGGCGACGGGCGGGCGCTCACGGCTCCACCTCCACGACCGAGGTGTCGACATCGACGTACGGCGCCGCCTCCAGGGCCGCGGCCGCGCTCAGCGTCGCGGTCTCGTCCTGCGGCCCCGCGACCACAACCGTCGAGTCGTTCACGGCGATAACCCGCGCCCACCCCACCTGGTCGGTGCTGAACTCGTCTCCAACGGTTATCCTCGACGACAGCGACACCGTGGAGCGCTCCTCGGTCTCCTCGAACGGGACCTCGTCGCTGTCGTAGGGGGTCGCCCACGGCCGCGCCTCGTGCTTTCGGTTGATCCTCTCCTTGACGGCCGGCGATGGGTCCGCGATCCTCGTCGCCGCCTCGAAGAGGTCCGGGTGGTTCGACATCACCGACATCGCCGCCGACGTTCTGGTGTTGGATTGTAGCGACTCCATGGTCTTTGCTAATGTCTCGTGGGCGTTCGTCTCCGAATAACCGGTGCCCACCTGCTTGTCGTGGTCGTGCTCGCCCCTCTCCTCGTAGCGCGTGACCATGCTATGCCACGCCCTGTTGGCCTCCGCCATCAGCTCCTCGACCGCGTCGCGCCCCTCCGGCTCCGACCCGGAGTCGGCGTCGGGCCTCGCCGCCCGCCTCACGTCCCGGAAGTCGATGGGCTCGCCGTCCGCCGTCTCCGCCCCGCTGGCGCCGGCGGACGCCACCTCGACCACGCGGGTCTCGCCGTAGCCCCCGCCCGCCACCTCCACCTCGTCGCCCGGCTGCAACTCCGACAGCGAATCGGGCTCGAACCCGCCGTCGATGCCCTCGCCCGTGTAGACCGACTCGACCACGCCGGCGAGGTCGCCCACGTACTCCTTCTCGGCGCCGGTCGTGCGGACCGCCGCGAGCCCGCCCTCCTCCTCGACCTCGTCCAGGTCGAAGAAGTACCGGCCCATGCCGGTGCTCATCGTCACGTTGCCGTCCATAGTTACGTTGACCAGCGCCTCCTCCGACCCCTCGCCGGCGTCGAGCGTTACCTTGCCGTCCGCGTGGCTGGGTACCTGCGGGCCGTCCGGTAGGTTGTTCCTCCAGAAGTCCGGTGTCGCCTCCTCGTCGAAGTGCTCGAACGAGGGACCGACATCGCCCTCCGCCGCCTCGCCGGGTTCGATCCACTCGTCTCGCTTCGAGACGCCCATGACGTCCCAGTCGGTGTCCTCGCCGATCTCGACGCGCGAGCCGGTCTCCTCCGACGCGTCGTAGGTGTTGCTCCACTCGTGCGTCGACGGGAAATCGCCCTGTATCTGCGAAGCGGCGCGGTCCTCGTCGCCGAACGGTAGTACCTTGTCCGTTACCTTCACCGGGTGCCGGTCGCCGTCGGGGTCACGCAGCAAAACCAGGTCGCCCGTGGCGGCCGCCGCCTCGCGGTCCGCGGGGTCCTGGTACTGTATCGACGTGTTCCAGTCGATCTCCTCCTCGGTGAGGTCGAAGTTCTCGTACCGCGCCCTGCGGAACCCCGGCGGTTCGCGGTCGCCGTATATGGTGCCGGTGACGAACTCCGTCTCGTCCTGCGCGAACCAGAGCTGCTGGTTGTACGCCTGCGACTTGTTGATCTTTTTGGTCTTGCGCTCGCCGTCCTCGCTGTAGGCTATCGTGACCTGCGCGTCCGTCTCGTCGGCGACGACGCCCTCGGTGGTGGTGTCCTGCGCGCCGAACGAGAACCGCACCGTCTCGCCGCGCCACGACGAGTCGGACCAGTAGTCGCGCACGTCGACCCAGTCGCGGTCCTCCGCGCCCGCCATCAGCATCCGCTCGTCCGCCGCGTCGAAGCCGTCCATGTTGTATTCGCTGCCGTCCGGCATCCGGACGGCCTGCTCCGCGCCGGACTCGGCGTCCGTGATGTCGGCCACGTCGACCAAGTAGTCGAAGCCGTGGCCCGGCCGCGAGACGACAGCGGCGTCGCGGTTCTCGTTGATGTCTATGACCTCGATGACGTTGTCGTTCTCGCGCTCGTACTCGTCGGGGTCGGCGCCGTCCGGCAGCGGCCACGACTCGTCGTCGCCGACCGCGAGCCACCCGCCGCCGGAGAGGGTGTGCTGCACCTCCAGGTTGTCGAAATCGCGGAACGTCCGCCCCCACGACGCGCCGCTGATGCGCTCGACGTGGGCGGCGGTAACCTCCTCGCCGACCTCCAGCTCGTCGGCGCTGGATATGGGGCGGGTGGAGGGAGCGACGGTTCCCTCGACGACGCCGCGGTCGCCCTCGAACGCGACGCGGTCCCCGATAGACAGCTCGTCGGCCGTGACGCCCGTGTCCTTCGCCGCGTCGCGGTAGTCCTCGACGCCGAAGTCGCCCCGCTCGTCCCAGGCGCCCATGTCGGTCAGCATGTAGTCGCGCTTCCGCTCGTGCTCGCCGCCGAAATCCCAGTCCGGCAGGCCTTCGGCAGGGTACCGGTGGGCGATGGCGTTCCCGGTGGTGGTGTCGAACCCGAACGAGTCGGCGAGCCCGTGGGCCGCCTCGTGGAAGACGGTCTTCTCGCTCGTGTCGTCCGGCAGTTGCATCGACGTCCCCGGGTCGTGGCGCCCGCCCGCGATGGTGCTGAACGACGCGCGGCCCTCGCCGAGGCCCTGTCTGCCGCTCGTGTCGTTGTACTGGGTGGTGTGCTCGAACACCCGCTCGACCGCCTCGGTGTCGTTGGCCCTCCTGGCGAGCTTCGACGACGCGTCGTCGAGCGTCTCCTCCGCCCCCCGCGACAGCGACGCCGTGTCGGCCTGCTCGACCAGCTCCGAGACGCGGCGCTCCATCTCGTCGGCGTCGGGGCCCTCCGCGCCCAACTCCTGCTCGGCGACGCGGCGGACCTCGTCGGGGTCCGCGCCGGCCCCGACGGCCGCCTCGACGAACTCGTCCGCGCCTATGATCTCGCCCGGCGGCTCGTCGTCGTACACGACCTCGCCCGTGTCCGCGTTCTGCCACCCCTCGCCGCCCTGCGGGCCGCGGTACGGAACCCACGACTTGGTGTCGGCGCCGCCCCCGCCGTCCGTTTTCTCCGTCGCGACGAGGTACGGCCCGTCGATCACCTCGGTGAGCCGGTCGACGCCCACACGGTCGACCCAGCCGAACACGCCGGCGTCTTCGAGCGCGCCGGCGCCGGACAGCGCCTCGCCGCCGGGGCCGACCCTGCCGACCACCTCCGAGTCGCCGGCCTCGTGGTCGACCCTCCGGACGACGACTACCATCCGCTCACCTCCTTCGCGTCCTCGATGTTCTCGTCCGTGATGTACTCGCCTTTGTTCATAGCGAACTTGTTTTCGTCCATAGACATGGATAGGTCGATGTCGTCGGTCGCGCCCTGCGCCGCCGATATCATCTCCGCCGCGTCGCCGTCGTCGGCGAGTTGGCGCACTCGGTCGGCTATCGACTCGACGGCTCCGCCCCACTCCTGGTCGGTCTCGTCCAGCCCGAGGGAGTCCCAGAGCCCGCGGAACCTCTGCCACGCGTCGTTCTGGCCGCCGGACATCGGGTTGTCGTAGTTCGTGTACCAGCCGTTCGCGAGGTCCGCCCCCGCGAGGTCCAGATCGACCGGAGACAGCTCGCCGTCCGGCGTCACGAACACGTTGTCGGCGTGCATGTCCCACGCGCCCAGGACCATCGCTGAGGCCGTCAACTCGACGACCTCCCACTTGGCGTCCTCGGGCGTGTCGCCCAACGACGTCCAGTCCTCGCGGGACGCCGGTTCGCCGTCGGCCTCCTCGGCCACCCAGAACTCACCCGGCTCGTGGGCGTACTCGGGGGCCTCGATGGCGGGCGACGCGTTGAACCCGGCCGACCCGGCGACGGCATTCTGGCCCTCCCTGTCGTCCTGGGCCGCGCCCCTGTCCGGGTTCGTGTTCGTGACGAACAGCCGCCGCTCGCCGCCATCGCCGTCCGGCACGCCCTCCGCCACGTACATGGAGTCGACGGACCTGCCGGTCTCGTCCTCCGGCACGGTGTCCGACAGTCTGGTTGTCTCCTCGGCGTTGCGCGGGTCCAGGGTCTCCGGGACACGGTCGCTGCCGTCGAACCCCGAAAACGGGCCCTCGTCCGCGTACTTCGGCGGCGCGGTCGCGCCCCGGTCCACCAGCCACTCCGCGAGCGCCTCGCTCGTGTACTCCCGGAGGTCGTCTTTACCGGGCGCCTCGTCAGGGATATTGGCGCCGTCGACGTCGGACATCCACCCGTACTGCACCTCGAAGTCGTCGTATCCCGGCAGCTCGCCCGGCGGGAACCAGTCTTCGGCGAACCGCTCGAACGCCTCCTTGCTGTCACGCGACACGCCCCCATCACCGCCGCTCAGCCTCTCAAGCGTCTCGCGCACGTCCTCCGGCTCGACGCCGGCCTCGTCGGCGATGCGCCGGACGCCCTCGTCGGACAAATCGGACGGGTCCACAACACCGCCCGGCGGCTCCTCGCCGTAGACCACGCGGCCGGAATCGACCTCGCGCCAACCCTCGCCGCCCTGCGGCCCCGTGTAGGGAACCCACGACTTGGCGTCGGCGGGTCCCTCCATTATCTCGTCGAACTCGTGGTCTTGCAGCGCGGGGTTCTCCCCGACGGCCGCCTCGACGACCGACTCCAGGAACGGCTCGTCGACGCCGCGGTCGCGCATGTCGGCCACGAAATCCCGCATCGGGCCGGTCTCGTAGAAGCTGTCGATGCTCGCCGCCCGCCTCAGCGCCTCCGCGGCAACCTGCGGCTCCGTGGGCTCGCCCTCGTCCGGCACCAGCGGCTCCTCGGCAGCGGCCACGCCGGAGGCGTACGTCACCTCCTTCCGCATCGACACGTCGCCGTCGATCTCGCCGTCGACGATGTCGAACGAGCGCTCGCGCCCCGTCTCGTCGACGACCTCCACCGCGTCGCCGCCGGCGCCTGTGACCTCGCCGCGCAGCGTCCCGAACCTGTCGGTCTCGACCTCGACGGGGCGGCCCTCGTCCGCCTCGTGCGGCTCCATCTGTTCCCAGACGGGTATCTGCGATATCCGCACGTCCGCCACGTCCTCGGCGGTTATCGAATCGATGTCCACGTCCTCGGTCTCGTCGGGCTTCTCGTCGGTGTAGCGTATGCCCTGCGTGACGGTCGAGCGCCACCCGGAGCCGCCCCTCGGGCCGTCGTACGGCACCCACTCCTTCTGGTCCTGGGGCGGGTGGCCGTCGCCCTCGCCCCCGCCGGCGTCGTCCCTCGAACGCGCCACCCAGTCGACGCTGTCGGGGTCCGCGGTCAGATCGACCGGCCCCTCCGCCTTCTCGTCGGCCGTCGGCCTGCCCGGCAGCGGCACCGGAACGCCGAGCCCGTACCTCTGGTTGAGGTCGCGGACGAACTGCGCCACGCGGCCGTCCTCCGCCGTAGCGCCGGCGCGGTCCCGCACTTCGTCGAGGATGGCCGCGGTCGCCGCCGCGTCCCGTTCCTCCTCGTCTTCGACGTCGATGGTGGCCTCGAACGCGATGCTGTTGAGGTCGTTGCCGAGCCCCGGGTCGGCGTCTATCATCGCCGATGGGAGGTTGACGTTCCCGTCGTGGTCCGCGAGCGCCTCCTCCAGGGCGCCGATGGTGTCGGACCCCGGCTCGTACTCGCGGGCCGCCTGGACGTGCATCTCGATGTCGCCGGCGAGCTCGTCCGACATGCCCTCTATGGGCTCGTCCTCGACGCCGTGGAGCCGTTCTGCCAGTTCGAGGGCGCCGTCGACCGCCTCCGGCGTCAGGGGCGTGTCGTTGACGATGACGTCGGTGGCTAGTTCGTAGGCCGCGGACAGATCGTCGTAGTCGCCGCTGCCCCCCAGCGTGTTCGAGGGGCCGTCCTTCGACCGGAACCTGACGCCGTCGGCGCCGACCTCGCGGCGGTTGCCCTCTATGGTTACCTCGCCCTCGCCCGTGGGGTCGCCGCCGTACTTGAGCACGGCGTCGGTCGCCACCAACACGTCGTCTATCGGCACCGTCTCCGTGATCGTGGCGGTGTCGCTGCCCCACCTGTTAGCCACGTCGGCGGACTGCGAGTAGTTCGCCGCGGGGTTTTCCTCGAAGACGAACGTGTCGTCGCCGCCCGCCAGCGCTTCGAGGAACTGCGTGTCGAGGTCTCTGCCGGCCGTGTCGCCGAGCCCGCGGTGCAGCGTCACGGTCCCGTCGCCGTTGTCGGCCTCCGAGCCGCGCAACACCTCCCTCGACACCCGTCCGAGCACGCCGGTCGCCGCGATCAACTCCTCAGAGGGCTCGTCGCCGTCGAGGTCTCCGTTCCGCGGCTCGCCGTCCACGCCGAACGCCTCCATCATGGCACGCTCGCGGGTCTGGGCGGCGTCCTGGTACGACGAGTGTTTCCACATCGACGCCTGCCTGTATACGTCCTCCGCCTCGTCGCCGAACGCGGAATCGAAGGCGCCGCGGAGCCTCTCTTTCGCCTCGTCGTCGAGCCGCACGCTGCCGGAAATGTCCACGAACGTGTCGTCCTCGCCGACGCCAGCCTCCTCCAGCAGCGAGTCGGACACGTCGTCCGCCGTCAGCCGCTCGCCCGGCGGCTCGTCCTGGTAGACCACGCGGCCGGTCTCGGTGTTGCGCCAGCCGGACCCTCCCTGCGGCCCCTCGTAGGGCGCCCACGACTTCTGAGCCTGGGGCGGGTGGCCGCCGTCCGCGGTCTCCGGGTCGTAATACAACGCTTCCGCGTCGGCGTCGTAGTGCACCACGGCGCCGCTCGGCGCCTCGTGCCGGCTGCTGACCCAGACGCGCTCCGAGCCGCCGCCCGCGCCGCCTCCGCCGCCGTCTCCGTCGCCGCCGCCGCCCGCGCCGCGGTCCGGCGCGTCGTCGCGTATCCATTCGGCCTGGTTCTCCTCGGCGCTGATCTCTATTGTCATCAGATGTCCTCCGGCGTGTTCTTGAGCGCGGCCCTCAAGCGCGTCTCCGGCGCGTTCAGGTCGTCGCCCGTGGTTATCTGGTCCGGGCCGTACGCCGCTTTCCCCTCGTGCTGGACGACCGTGTCGTCCTCGACCGCGTCCAGCGTGCCGGCCGACGACGACAGCATAATGTCCTCGACCGGGACGGTCGTCTCGACGACCGCGCCGCCGGAGGCGTACAGCTTCGCCGTGTCGAACGACAGCGACCACGACTCCGCGGGCCGGTGCTCGATCTCGGCCTGCTGACCCGTCTCCTCGGCCTCCCGCAGCGCCCCCACGACGCCTGTCCCCTCCGACGGCGTGCCGCGGTGGGGGTTCTCCGAGAGGCCGCGCCACACGGTTACCTCGTCGCCGAACGCCTCGCGCAGTTTCTCGGTGGTGAAGTCGCTGGCCTTCTCGATGGCGGCCTTGCTCGCGTCCGACGGCCGGTCCTGGATTATTGACGGCGCCGCCATAGTGTACTCCGGCATCGTCTGGTTGCCGGTGCTGTCCATCGCGTGCGCCACCAACGGCTCGGTCCTGCTGTCGTCGTACATCGACCCCTGCCAACCGCCGCGGGCGCCGCGCCACGTCGACGCCTCGGAGTCGTCCAGCACCTCCTGGGTCAGCTCCTCGCGCATCGGGTCGGTGTGGTCCTTCAGCGGGTCGGGTTCGACGACGCCGCCGCCGGACACGCCGGCGGACTGGAACTCGCGGACGATCTCGGACGACATGAGGCGGGCGCTCTGGTCCGACTCCTCGATGGCCTCCATGAC
>JGI1684J13235_1000830_pt1 | contig 11179 bp, 14 predicted proteins | sample PonA232FremontCA_2_FD_13235 | JGI IMG/M metagenome (IMG submission 13235) | reverse complement strand
AGCCCAACTCCGAGGCGGAGATGGGCGAGCTCAAGGCCGTCGCCGACAAGATGGAGGAGATGGGTTTCGTCCGGGGCGACCCGGAGGAGCTCAAGGCCTCCACCGACCCGTCGGACGTCGTTTCCTCGGACGCCTTCGCCCAGAAGGTAGCCGAGAAGCTCGAAGAGCGGCTGCCGGACGGCGAGGTCGCCACCAAGTCCGACCTCGACGGCGTCATCGAGGCGGCGGAGGAGGCGGTCAACGAGGTCGTCCCCGAGGCCCAGAAGGCGGCCGTCGAGGGGACGGCCGAGAAGATGGTTACTGGGAGCACCGACTCGCCCGCGGCCGGCTCGGACGCCGACACGCGGGACTACAAGTCGGACATACAGGAACGGTTCGCCTCCGTAAAGGGCGGTGAGGAATAATGAGCACGCGAGGACCGGCGTACGGACACGCCATGGGACGGGTTGCACAGGGATTCAATTGGGCCGACGCCATGGACGACATGTTCGGCCGGAAGGGCCTCATGGAGAAGGCTACCTTCGAGAGCGGCGACCTCGGGCGCGACAACCGCGTCTTCGGCGAGGTGCTGTGGCAGCAGGTCAACACCGCCACGCCGCTGTACGGCCTCCTGCCGAAGGAGGCGGCCGACCAGGCGCCGCGCGACATCAACGACCCGCGGCCCGTGACGTACCGGGCCGTCTTCGACCCGCCGCAGATGACCACGCCGCCCGAGGGCGGCGCGTGGGGCGCGCCGGTCGACTTCGAGACCCGCGAGCTGGAGGCGCAGCCGAAGCACTCCACGATGCGGTTCGAGAACACGCTCCTGCAGGAGCTCTTCTCGCAGATCCAGGACGGGGTGCCGTTCGAGAACCTCGTGCAGATCGGCGAGCAGTACCTCCAGCGGGCGTTCGAGACCCAGGGCATAGCCCGGGCGGCCCGCTCCTCGCTCAACACCGGCAGCGCCTACGGCGACGACAACGCGCTGGTCGAGCTCGACCGCGTCATCGCGTCGGCCGGTGAGGAGTCCAACGCGACCGACACCAACGGCGACGCGTACCAGCAGGGCGACCTCGGCATCTACGGCATCGATCGCCAGGACACCGGCGCCGGCGGCGGCAACGAGGCCAACTGGGCCGACGCGGTCGTCGACCACAACAGCGGGACCCCGCGGCAGCTGACCCGCGACATCATCAACCAGACGGTCGCGTCCCTGGAGGACAACGGCACGCGGCGCGAGAACCTCGTCATGTTCACGGGCCGCGACACGGCCGCCGTCCTGTCGGACTTCCGCAACGCGGAGTTCCGCTACGACGGCCACGCCGAGGCCGGCCGGTCGATGGGCGACCGCGGCCAGGACGAGGGCGAAACGCGCTTCGGTACCCCGACGAACAGCCAGATCAGCCACTTCGACGGCATCCCCATCGTCGTCGGCCCGCACGTCGCGGCCGACTCGTTGAGCCGGATCTACATGCTCGACATGACGATGATGACCGACGAGATCACGGGCGAGCAGGCCCCGAAGCTGTCGGTCGAGACGTACATCCCGATGTTCACGGAGGTCGCCGGGCTCGGCGAGAACACGAACACCCTCGCGCTCGGGCAGCTCCGGAACCAGGTCGGCATGGGCATCACCCACGAGGTGAAGTGCCGGCGCTTCAACCACCAGGCCAAGATCCGAGATCTTCAGGAGTAGGCGCGAGCCTACGCCGAGTGACCGGGGTCCTTCCGCGCGTATTTTTTCGCGGCAGTCGCCACCCGCCCCAGGAGCCGCGGGACTCCCCGTGGTTTCTTCCGCGGCCCGTTCAATACATCCGTTGAGCGCTAAATGACAGTAAGAGCGAATTCGGCATACCAGGACCGAGCCGACGAAGGAGAGATCGAATTGGTGCTCGTGGCCGTCACGTACACCGGCGACCGGTCGATCTTCTCGGCCAACTCGATGCGGGAACAGGGCGGATACCCGGCGCGCGACTCGTTCCAGGGCCCCGGCCCGGACGAGGACGAGGGCGAGACGAAGCTCGTTTTGCTCCCGTCGAACGCGCTCGGGTGGTGGGAACGCAACGGCAACTTCGAGATCGGTTACGACCCCGAGTCGGTAGGCGCCTACCTGCTCGAAGCCAACTTCATCCCGGAGATGATTACCGGCCCCGGCTACGACCCCATCGTCCGCGAGACGGTCGTGTCGCAACTCGGCATCGAGCCGTTCCGCAACGAGGAGGACCTCCGCGAACAGCTGCACGACGTTGTCGGCACGGACGAGGAGCCGGACGTCCAGGGCCGCGTGGAGGCCGCCGAGGAGTCCCGCTCGGAGAAGCTCATGTCGGAATACGACCGGTCGGTCCTCATCAAGACCGCCAACTCCTACGACGACATCGACGGACTGCTCGAAGAGAACGACGTCTCGTCCGTGTCGCACCTCGGCCAGACCGCGCTCGCGGGGTTCCTCGCGGGCCGGGAGGACGACGAGGTCGACCGACGGCTCTCCACCGCCGAACAAGGCGGGGAGCTGTGAGGCGGTAACCGATGGCCGATTCGGTTGATGTTTTGGAGTCCGCGCGGAACAAGGGAGACCTCGAAAGCGCCATCCAGTCGTGGCTCGACGCCAACTCCACCGCGACGTTCGAGGAGGCGGAGATCGTGCTCCGGGGCCGCAACAAGATACTCGTTGCGGTGTTCTACACGGCCTGATAGACCATGAGATCCGCCTACTGCCTTCCGGTCGATGTCCTGCGGCGGTTCGACCCCACGCTGACGCCGAGCGACTTCGAGAGCGACAAGTACGCCGGCTCCGGCGACATGGCGATGCTGGAGGCCGAGATCGAGGACGCGAGCGACGAGTTCGAGGAGAAAACCGGACACGCGTTCCGGGAGGTCAGGGTGGGCTCGCCGGGGACGCCGGAGACCTACGAGCAGCACGGCGTCGACCGCGAGAAGTTCCGCCACGGCGTCAAGGTATACCTCGACCACAGGTACGTTCTGCCGCTGAACCCCAACGAGGGCGACTCGTTGGAGATCCGCGTGGGCCGCCACCGGTGGCGCGACGTCACCGGCGAGGAGGGCGTGAGGTGGAGCGCCGACTACCCGACCGGCTGGATACGCATACACTCGGGGTTCCGGACGCCGCGGCGGTGGAACCGCGAGACGAGGGACAAGAACGTCCGCGTGTCGTACCGGTACGGCGCGCTCGGGGGCGAACGCGACCAGGGCGGCGAGACGGTCCTGGCGTCGGACACCACCGCCTCCGCGACCACGATACCCGTCGAGGACGTGTCGCGGCTGCCGAGGTCGGGGCTCGTGGCGGTGGGCGGCTCCGAGTACGTCCGGTACGACAGCCTCGATTACCCGGCGAACGAGATACAGGCGACGGCCCGCGGCGTTCGCGGCACGTCCGCCGCCGACCATGGGGCGGGTGACCGCGTGCACTACTGCCCGACGTCGATCCGCTCCGCCGTCGCCGCGAAGGCGGCCGCGCGGCTCGTCGAGAAGGACAACTTCGTGGCCGACCTGCCGACGCCCGACGACTCGGTCAGCCACTCCGACAAGATCGAGTCGTGGAACGGCGAGTTCGAGCGGGAGGCCGCCAGGCACGCGGAGGCGCACATCATATGACGGTCGAGATGGAGACGGAGGCGGAGGACCTCGAAGGACTCGTCGAACCGGACCCGGCGGTGTTTGTCACCGGCTTCACGGCCGAGTACGCGGCGCCGGTCAACTACGGCAGCGAGGCCCATTTCCCGCCGCTGAAACCGATGGAGCGGTGGACGCGCCGCATGGGCTGGGACAACCCAGGGCTCGAACGCGGCATGTCCGAGGACGAGATGTGGGAGGAGATCGACCGCCGCAGGGGCACCGACGAGCCGATGCCGTCGGCGTGGTTCATGGCGCTGCACATCGACGAGAACGGCACCCGCCCCATGCTGTACGCGTCGGACGCGTTCGACGAGGCCGCGTCCGGCGCCGAGTCGTTCGTCGCGTCGCAGGACTACGGCGACCGCACCACCACCGAGGAGGTGCTGCGCGACTTCACGAACTGGACCTCCCAGCTCGCCCAGGAGAAGCTCGTCAGCCGCGTCAGCCGGGCCACCACCGGCGCCTCCGGACTGCTCGGTAGCGCCTACCCGGCCGTCCGCCCCGAGGACAAGCCCGCGCCGACGGAGGAGGACTGATGGTACGGCCCACCTACGACCTCGAACCCCTCGCCGCGGACGGGTTCGGGTCGGAGTGGTCCAACCACAACGGCGACCTGGAGCTCGGGCGCGACGTGCCGGCTCCGCGGTTCATCGAGACCGACTCGCCGGCGACCGGGCGCAGCGACCGGTCGCTGCCGTCCGACCACAGGACCACGTCGGTCGTGTTCGTCTACGAGACGGACTCGGTGACGCCCGAGTACAACGACGTGATGTGGAACAGCCAGGACTACGTCGGCACCGTCCGCATGGAGATCGTCGTGACGAGCGAGGTCGACGGCATCGAGCCCGGCGACCACCGCGACGCCATCATCCGGACGTTCGAGGACATACGCGAGGCCAACGCGGCGCCGAGCGGCGGCGTGTTCGGCTCGTCTTACCGGGCGATGAAGGTGACGAACATCGACCGGGACCCGACCCGGTTCAGCAACCAACACCGCGCGTACTACGACGTCGAATTCGAAGCGTTAGGAGTAATATAAACCATGTCAGTTTCACCGCACCCCTACAAGTCCGAACGCACGGACATCTTCGTGGGGACCGAGACCGAACAGAAGAGCGAGGCGGCGGTAACCCGATACCCAGGGTTCCTCACCGGCTCGCAGCAAGTAGCCGACCCCGAGGTCGAGTGGATCGAAGAGCGGGTCGTCGGCGGCGACCGCGAGGTTTTCCAGCACGTCGAGGGGCCGAGGTCCTTCGACGGCGGGAACTGGACGGTCGTGCCGTTCGACGGTTGGCCGATCGCCTGGCTGTTGGGGTCCGAGACCGTTAACACCAGCACCACGGACGTCGAGCCCAAGATGGACGGCGCCCCGCCGACCGCGACCGTCGAGGCCAACTACTACGGGGACGGCGGCGGCACCCAGGACGACTTCTCCCGGGCGTTCGTCGGCGTGGCGCCCGACAGCGGCGACATCCAGGTCAACAACGAGGAGGAGCTCGAAATCAGCCTCTCGACGCAGGCGCTCGGGCTCACCGCCGACACGCTCGACGGCACCCGCACGCCCACCACCGGCATCGACCTCGCGCAGGCCCAGCCGTGGACCTTCAAGAGCGCGGCGAGCAACCTGACCGTCTTCGGCACGTCGTTCGCGCGCGTCGAGGACTTCCAGCTGTCGATCAACAACAACATCAGCGTCGAGCGCTACATCGAGAGCGCCGAGGCGCCGGAGCCCTACGAGGTGTTGTACGGCAACCTCGACTACACGCTCGACCTCGACATCGCCATCACCGACGACTCGCTGTTCCAGGAGGTCGTTAACCCGACGTCCGGCGGGTTCGCCGTCGACGCGGTCTTCGAGAAGCCGGGCGGCGACCAGCTGTCCCTGTCGGTCGGCGAGGCCCGCATGGAGAACGCCGACCACGAGATCCCGGACGACGGCAAGATCACCGTGAGCCCGTCCATCGTCCCGAGGACCGTGGGCGCGACCGTGCCCGGGGGGCCGTACCTATGATATCCGGCAAGCGGTACGTCGTCGAGTGGCGCTCGTCGCTGACCGGCCGCCACACCGACGCGTACCTCCACGAGTCCGCCGCCCGCCGCAGGCTCGGCGAGGTCGAGGAGCGCGGCGACTTCGTCCGCGGCGCCGTGGTCGACAACACGACCGGCACCGACGAGCGGCACGCCGACAGGCACCGGTCGTTCACCGAGGAGGTGCTCGGCCGTGCCTAAGGACAAGCCCGACGGGTGGGACGACGCCCCCGAGGGGACCCGCGGCGACGCGGTCGTGGACCAGCAGACCGAGCGGCACTACTACATGGCGGACGGCAAGCGGTACTGGTTCGACCTCTCGCAGCCGACGTGGAAGCAGAAAAACTCGGTGATGAGCGACTGCCTCAAGATCACCGACGACGGGGCGGACCTGCGGCTCGACGAGTACTACATCGACATGATGGAGCTGATGATCGAGGACTCGTCGTTGGACGTGGACAGCCTGCGGATGTTCCTCGTCGGCATGGACGACTCGCTCGGTTCCCTGCTCGAAGAAGACATACCCGACCCGAGCGGCGGGCTCGCGGAGGGCGAGGAGGGAAAATCAGATCCGCCGTCCGGGGCGGACACGCCGGACGGGAACCGGACCCAGCCATGAGTCTGTACGCGAGGCTCGCCACGGAGGTTTCGCTGGTGACCGACACGGGGCTGTCGCTGTCCGACATCCGCGGCGAGAAACAGCACAGCGTCGTCCGCGTGCAGCCCACGCCCATGTCGGAGCGGGTGGCCGCCGTGCCGCGCCGCGCCGCCGCGGGCGTGTCGGCCGCGCTCTCGGTCGCTTCCGTGGTCGTCCCGTCCACGCCCGCCGCCGCGATGGCGCCGCTGCTGCTCGGCGGGGCCGCGGTCTTCGCGGCCGCCGGGCTCTACGACACGGACGAGCGCGTACAGCGAGAGAGCACCGTCAACCCCGGGCTCGAAGACGACACGGTCCGGCGGATGGCGATAATCCACGACGAGAGGGAGCGGGAGAAAGAGCGCCAGCGCGAGCGCCAGCGCCGCGAGGCGCAGGGTGGCGGCTGATGGTCGAGGTCGGCAGCCTCGAATGGACCGTGGAAGCGGTCGGCGCCGCCGAAGCCAAGAGGGACGCGGAGAAGGCCGCCGAGGGCGTCAAAGACACCGCGGACCAGGCCAAGGAGGCCGACTCGGCGGTGTCGGGGCTCACCGGCGTGCTCGAAACGGCGGCGACGGGCATGCTGGTGATGGGCGGCAACAGCGCGGTGCTGCGCGCCGCGGTGCTCGCGCTGAACGGCGACGTGCGCAAGCTGGCCGTGCGTTTGACGGGCATGACGGGCGTGTACCGGAGGTTGGTGTCGGTCAAGGGCGCGGCCGTGGCGGCGTCCGAGAGGCTGACGTCCGCCATACAGTTCCTCCGCGGCGGGATAACGCTCCTGCGGTCGGCCGTGTCGGGGCTGTTGAGCGGCGGCGCCGCGCGCCTCGCGTCGCTGATAGGGTCGGTGCTCGTCCCGGCCGCGTTGAGGGCCGCCGGCGGCATAGGCGGCCTCGCCACGGCGATACGCGGTCTGGGGGCGGCGGCGAAGGCCGGCGCCGTGGCGAACCTGGGGCGGCTGGCGGCGGCGCTCGGCGGCATCAGCGGCGCCTCCATCGCCGGCGCGGCGGCGCTCGGCGGGTTGATAGGCCTGCTCGGCGTCGGCGTCCTGGAGGTCACGGGGTTCCTCGACAAGACCCGCGAGCTCGGCAAGGAGACCGGCGAGCGCCTCCCGGCGTCCATCCGCGACGGGCTGATCGTCGCCATAGGGTCGATCGCGGGCCCGCTGGCCGCCTCCGGCGCCGCCATCTCCGGGTTCGTCTCGGGGTACCTCGACGGCGGCCTGTCGGAGGGCATCGCCCGCGCCAAGGGCAACTGGAGCCAGGCGATGGGCGTGTTCGCCGGCGCGTGGAACCGGACCGAGGCCCGGCTCGCGAACGGTATAGCGTCCGCGCAGCGGAGGTTCAACGGCTTCGTGTCCGCCCAGCGCCGCGGGTTCCAGACCTGGAAGCAGGACACGGTTCGGGCCGCCGCCGCGTGGAAGAACGGGGTGTTGGCGTCGGTGCGGACCGGCGTCGGCGGCATGCTCGACGCGGGCCGGGCGTACGTCGACGGGTTCGTCTCCGGCATCCGCGACCGGATACCCAACGCGGCGGAGGCGGCGTCGGCGCTGTCCGGGACGATACGCAGTTACCTGCCGTCGAGCCCCGCCGAGCGCGGGCCGCTGTCGGACCTCGACAAGGTCGGGCCCGGCATGGTGGCGGAGATCAGCAGGACGGTCGAGGCGTCGGTCCCGCGGGCGGAGTCCGCCTCGCGTTCCCTCGCGTCGGCCGTCGCGCCGTCGTCGCCGCCCGCCCCACGCTACGAGGGCGGTTCCGGCGGGGGCGGCGACGGTTCCGGCGGCGTTACGGTCATCGTCGAGAACCAGCGCATCGAGATCGGCGACCAGTCGCTGGACGCGTCGTCGCTCGGCCGCCGCGAGATGGAGCAGCTGGCCGGGATGATATCGGACAAGCAGGGCAAGGAACTACGGAGGATAATAAGCAACTGACATGGCGGACGAATCAGCGACACTCGACGTCAGCATAGTTCGCAACGACGGCAGCGAGTCTTTCGACCTCAAGGCCGAACAGATGACACGGTCTTTCGACAACAACGTGGTCGTGCGGTCGGTGCTGGCCGTGGCGGGGGACGTCATCGGGCAGGACCTCGACCTTTCGATGGAGACGCTCGAAGCGCAGGGCGTCATACAGGAGCCGGACTCCGACACCTACCCGTCGGCCGAGTCGACGCCCGGCTACAACGCCGCGACCGAGAAGGAGGTCAACCTCGCGAGCGCCTTCCGGAGGTGGGGGCCGTCGGTGGACGACGGCTTCGACCGCATGCTCTGGGGGCCGCGCGAGGAGACCGGCATACTGACGCGGCTGTCGACCACGGAGGACGCCACCGGACAGCGCGGCGTGGGTAAGTACACCTTCACGCTCGAATTCACGTACGCCAACATAGTGGTATAGCATGGCCGCACCGAACGTAACGATAGCGGGCACCGAGCCCGAGGCGGTGCTGTCCGTCGACTGGTCGGACTCGATATCCGGCATGGGCGACGTGCTCGTCGAGATCGGCGACACGGCGTTCAACCGGCAGTTCGGCTCCGGGGACCGCATAACGGTCGACGACGGCTCCGGCCCGCCGTGGACGGGGTACGTCGTTGGCAAGCCGGTCGTGGAGTCCGAGGGCGTCCTGGAGATCGAGGGGCTCGACGACACCTACGAGCTCAAGCTCGGGACGATGGACAGGGTGTTCTTCGACGTCGACCGCGGGGAGGCGGTGAGGCGGGCGGTCACCCAGCGAACGTCGAGCGCCGGGACTTCGGCGCTGCACACCGGGTCCACCACGACGCCGTGGGACTCCGACGCCCCGGAGTTCGAGCTGTGCGGGTTCACCTCGGAGAACATACAGGAGCGCGGCGACGACCTCGTTTTCGCCGGGGCGCGCGAGGGGCAGTCGGCGCCGTTCTACGCGGAGGTGTCGCCGGCGGACGTGGCGCCCGCCGACGGCGGTCTCCTGCGCCTGACCACGAGGCTCTTGGTGAACGACCCGCCGAACCAGATATCGGGTACGATAACCTACGACGACGGCGGCGACGGACCCGCGTACGAGTGGACCAACGACTTCCGCGGCGCCGCCTTCGAGACGCTGGAACTGCGCGCCGAGGACGCGGAGCCGGTGCCGTCCCAGAACGGCCCCGTGCTGCGGTACGAGTTCCGGCCCGGCGGCGGGCTGTCGGACAACGTCGGCGTCGCCATCGACTACGCCACGGCGACGTTCTTCCGCACGGAGAACCGCGACAACTCGATAGGCGTGTCCCGCGTCCAGGACGGCACCAGGAACATAGTGCGCCGGTACAGCGGTACCGTCATGCAGTTCGTCGAGGACATGGCCGCCGAGGAGGCCTACTCCGTGACCGCGGAGGGCGGCGAGCTGGTGTTCGGCCCGTCCGGCGCCGGTTCGCCGGAGCTTTCGATAGTGCGGGGCTCGACCCCCGTGGTCTCGGCCGATTTCAACACGGACTACGGGTCGGTGACGAACCAGGTCGTCGTCACCGGCGACGAGGACAACGACGTCAGCGTCACCGTGACCGACGACCAGTCGGTCGACTTCTACGGGCTTTCGGCACGGAGCGAGCCGCTGGTGAACGAAAACATCAAGACGGTCCAGGAGGCGCAGGACCTCGGCGAGTCGTACCTCCAGAAGAACGCGTGGAACGACACCGTCGCGACGTTCGAGGTGGCGGGCCGCGAGTACGGGTCCGCGACCGCCGGGGCGCCCGTATCGGTGGACTGGCCGACGCGGGACCTGTCGGGCGTGTTCGCGGTCCGCACCGCCCAGGCGAACCCGTCCGGCGTGTCGGAGGTCGAGCTGGGGGTGCGTGTCTGATGGTCTCCGCCGAGGACAAGAAGATATGGCTCGGGCTCAAGCAACCGCAGACGACGCAGGCCGCCGCCCGCCCCATAATCGAGGTCATAGAGGACGAAATCGGGTACGATACCTACAAGACCGACGTCGAAAGCATATCGTCGCTGACGGAGCACGAGACGTACCTCACCAACAACGGCTTCTCGCAGTCCGAGGCCGAGGAGCTCAACGGGCGCATACAGTCTACCTACGGCGACTGGAGCACCTGGCAGTCGTTCCTCGTGACCGAGGACCCGACCATCCAGGAGACGTACGAGACGTTCGAGAACGTCACCGAGATATCGGGCGCCGGCGGCGCGGCCGGCATCCGCGTGTTCGACGACGCGGGCACCAGCTACGACGGCGTGTCCGTGCCGGTCGGCGCCGTCGAGCTGTTCGGCGCAGAGGTGCATTTCTCGAAGAAGGGCGGCGACGGCACGCGCGAGGAGACCGAGCAGACCAACCCCGCGCAGTTCGAGTACAGCAACCTCGTCGTCAACGACACGGACCTCACCACCGACGGCATAACGGGCGTGATAGCGGACATCACCAACACCGGCGGCGTCGCCGGCAACGCCGCGCCGGTGTTCATAGTCGACGGCGAGGTCGTGGACCAGAACAGCGACTTCGTCATCGAGCCCGGCGAAACGCGCAAGGCGTCGTTCGCGTACCAAGCGGACGGGTTCGGTGTCGCGGAGGTAACCATCGGACCGCTCGACCCGGTGTTGGTGTCGTCCACCGCCGTGGAGGTCCAGCGCTAATGCCCCGGGACATCGAGCGCCAGGTGGCGGAGAACACCGCCAAGCGGAGGCGCCTGGAGTCCTATTCGACGTCGATCAACAACAGCGGCGACAAGCGCGTGTTCCTGGGCGGGCTGTTCGTCGAGGCGACGGCCAGCACCGCCGCCGTCGAGTCCAGGGGGCTTGGCGGCAGCATGGTCGTCGGTTCCCCCAGGAACGAGAACGCCGTCGGACGCGGCGACGTGGGAGACAACAGGGGTGCGTGGTCGGCGACCGCGACCGGCTCGGCGGCCGCGGAGGGCACGGCCGCGGGCCGGTCGGGGATAGCCTCGTCGTT
>JGI1684J13235_1000828_pt1 | contig 11189 bp, 13 predicted proteins | sample PonA232FremontCA_2_FD_13235 | JGI IMG/M metagenome (IMG submission 13235) | reverse complement strand
CGCCTGTTCGTCGCCGCCGGCTGGCAGGGCCACGGCTTCATGCGCGCGCCGGCGGTCGGGGAGCTCGTCGCCGAGGGCGTGTTGGCGTCGCTCGGCGGGACCGACGCCGACGCTCCCGAGTCGCCGTGGATCGAGCCCTTCGATCCGGACCGGTTCGACGGGACCGAGTCGTTCGAGATCTCTGAGGGGATGTCGGTCGAATCGCGGGCCGGGGAGTGAGAGAAGCGGGGCCGCGTCGGGGGTCGCCGAGCTCAGCGCTCGTCGGCGTCGTCTTCCTCGACGACCGCGACGTCGCGCGCGTCGTCGTTCTTCGGGATCTCCACCTGAAGCGTCCCGTTGCGAGTCAGCGTCGCGTTCGCGCCCTCCGGCGTGACGCTCGCGTCGCGCGGGAGGTCGGCGCTCCCGGAGAGCGAGACGCCGCGCCCGGGGAACACCATCTCGTAGCCGTCGTAGAAGTCGCGGAACCGGTCGAGCTCGACTTCGACGGTGTGGTCGAGGAACGTCACGTTCAGGTCTTCGCCCCGGACCCCGGGGGCGTCGAAGACGACGAGGTACGCGTCGTCGCTCTCGAGGAGGTCGTGCGAGAGCGAGCGGCGCTCCTGCATCTTGCTCCATCCGCGACCGACGCGTTCGAGGACGCGGCGGGCGGCCGACCGGCCCGCCTCGACGAATCCGCTCACGGGTTACACCTCGATCTCGGCGAGCTCGCTCCCGCCGCAGTACGGACACGTGAGGTCCCCGACGGCGTGGTCGTCGGGCACGTCGTACGTGTAGTGGTTCTCGAACATGTCGAGCTCGCAGTCGTCGCTCTCACATTTGACCTCCATCGTCGATGGCATATACATCACCGTTGTGTCGGCGAGGGCTTAAACGGCGTGGCGGCGGCCGTCCGTGTATGGACGGCATCGGCGACGGAGACGGTCGCGTCCGGGCGGGCGACGACCCGGTCCGCGTCCACGGCGTCGACTTCAGCGCGGCGGCGAACGACGCGGGACGGAAGACGTGGATCGCGAGCGGGAGTGTAGACCCGAAGGGCGGCGAGCTGCTCGTCACCGATCTCCGCCCGCTCGCCGAGCTCGCCGGCTTCGACGACGGCGGCGGCCGCCGAGCGGTCGGCCGCGAGGACGCCCTCCCGGCGCTCGCGGCGTGGATCCGCGCTCTCGACGAGGGCGCGGTGGTCGGCCTCGACTTCCCGTTCGGGCTCCCCGGGTTCATCGTCGAGGAGAGCGGCTCCGACTCGTGGCGGTCATTTATAAGCGGCTTCCCGGAGTCGATCGGCGTCGACGGGGGCGGCGGAGGCGACGCCGACGAACGGAGCGACCCGGTCCGCGCGTTCGCCGAGCGCTGCGTCGGACTGACCGAGCGCCGCGGCGAGGGGACGTACGACAAGCGGGAGACGGACGCCGCCGTCGGCGCGCGATCGCCGTACGGGTTCATCGCCGACACAATCGCCTTTCACGGCATGCGCGACGTGCTCGCCCCGCTCGTCGATCGCGTCCGGGTCGCGCCGATGGACCGGACGGAAGGGGGGTGGCGGCCTGCGACGCCGTCGGGGCCGACGGTCGTCGAGACCTACCCGGCCGCGGTGTTGGACCGACTCGGGCTCTACCGGACGAACTACAAGGGCGGTGGCGAGTCGGAGGCGACGCGCCGCCGCCGGAACGCCGAGGGGCTGGTCGAGGAGAGCGCTGTCGCGTATAAATCGGAAGACGAACTGATGGACGCAATAGTCGCGAACGCGGGCGGCGACGCCCTCGACGCCGTCGCCGCCTGCGTCGGGGCGTTCGCGGCGTGGCGAGGGGACTACGAGACCGACACCGCCGGGTTCGACGACCCCCGGCGCGGTCGCGCTCGAGGGATTCATCTACGTCTGAGAGATGCCGGCGGCCGTCAGAATTCACAAACCCGTTCCGCGGAGCCGCTCCGGAACGACCGCGCGCTCGGCGACGGAGACGACCGCGGTGCCGAACGCGACGCCGGCGAGGAAGCCGGGACCGTACGGGAGATACGGGACCTCGAACGCGAGCACGGCTCCCAGCCCGACGGAGATAGCCAGGATCGCGGCGCCGAAGGCGACGTACGTGAGCGTCTCGTAGCGATCCGGCGAGAGTCGGTCGCGGGCGAGCCACGCGACCGGCCCGATGGCGACCGCGGTCGCCGCGGCCCAGCCGACGGCGAGCCCCCACGGCCGGGGGTCGGCGCCGAAGAACTGCACCGCGGCGAGCCCGCAGAACGCGGCGAACGAGACGTAGTTTCCGGCTCGCTGCCAGCGAGAGGACTCGTCGGCGGCCGGGGGTGAACCGTCGCCCGAGCGCGTTTCACCGGTCGGGGGCGTCTCGGAGGGCACAGTCGGCGCTTCCGCGCGTCCCGGCATAAGCGATCCGGCGTCCCCCGGCGTTCCGCACGCTTTTCCCGTCTCGGCCGACTACGGACGGTAACATGACCGATTCGCCCGCGTCGGGCCGGGGATCGCTCCCGCCCGACCCGAACGACCTCTCCGTCACGATCGTCGACGGCTACGTCGACGAGCCCGCGCACTTCGGCGTCCCCCCGTACATCTCGACGTACCCGCGGTACACCGCCGGCGCGCTCGTCGACGCGGGCGTCCCCGAGTCGCGGATCACCTACCACACCATCGACGAGCTGCGCGACGACCGGAGCAAGCGGGCCGACGTCGCCGACGCCGACCTCATGGTGTACGTCGGCGGGATGACAGTGCCCGGCAAGTACGTGGGCGGGACCCCCGCCGAGCCCGACGAGGTCCGCGAACTGGGCTGGACCGCGGACGGCGTCACCCTGCTCGGCGGCCCCGTGCGGTTCGGCGTCGGCGAGGAGAACGCGGGCGCGACGGAGACCGAGCGCGACGACCTCGACTACGACTTCGTCGCCATGGGCGACGTGGAGGCGGCCGCGTATGATCTCGTCAGCGAGGGGTTAGAGGGGTTCGGCAACCGGATGCGCGACAACGCCGAGATCGACCGGTGGGCCGAGAAGGGGTCGTTCGTCGTCGAACAGCACCCCAACCACCCGGACTACCTCATCTGCGAGATGGAGACCTCCCGCGGCTGCGCCTACCGCTGCTCGTTCTGCACGGAGCCGCTGTACGGCGACCCGGCGTTCCGGGAGGCCCGCTCCGTCGTCGACGAGGTCGACGCGCTCTCGGACCGGGGGGTCAGGCACTTCCGGCTCGGGAGGCAGGCCGACATCCTCGCGTTCGGCGGCGACGGCGAGGCACCGAACCCGGACGCGCTTCGGGAGCTGTACGCCGGGATCCGCGAGGTCGCGCCCGACCTCCGGACGCTCCACCTCGACAACATGAACCCGGTGACGATCACCGACTACCCCGAGGCCTCCCGCGAGGCGATCCGCGTCATCGCCGCGCACAACACGCCCGGCGACACCGCCGCGTTCGGGCTCGAATCGGCCGATCCGGTCGTGCAGGAGCAGAACAACCTGCTCGTCACCGCCGAGGAGTGTTTAGAGGCCGTCCGCGTCGTCAACGAGGAGGGCGGCTGGCGACCCGGCGACACGCCGGAGACGACGCCCGGTTCCGACGACAGAGTGACCGGCCCCTCGACCGGGCCCGACGCCTCGCCGCGGCTCCCGAAGCTCCTCCCGGGAATCAACCTCGTCCACGGGCTCGCGGGCGAGCGCCCCGAGACGTACGAGCACAACAAGGAGTTCCTCCAGACCGTCTACGACGAGGGCCTGATGCTCCGCCGGATCAACATCCGGCAGGTGATGGCGTTCGCCGGCACTGAGATGGCCGAGACGGGCGCCGACATCGCCCAGGAGCACAAAGACCAGTTCCAGGCGTACAAGCGCGAGGTGCGCGAGACGGTCGACAACCCGATGCTCGACCGGGTCGTCCCGCCCGGGACGGTCCTCCCCGACGTCCACCTAGAGTACCACCAGGACGGGAAGACGTTCGGCCGGCAGCTCGGCACCTACGCGCTCCTCGTCGCCGTGCCCGGCGAGCGCGAGCTCGGCACCGCCATCGACGTGGCGATCACGGACCACGGCTACCGCTCCGTGACGGGCGTTCCCTACCCCCTCGACGTCAACGCGGCGTCGATGGACGAGCTGACCGCGATCCCGGGAATCAACCGGAGCAAGGCCGGCGATATCGTCGTCGGGCGCCCGTACGGCTCGGTCGAGGCGGTCGACGCCGGCGTCGCCGACCTCTCGCGGTTCGCCGTCGCCGACGACGTCGACGTGCCGATCCCGGGCCGCGAGCGCGCCGGGTCCGGCCCCGGCCCGGCCGCGCGCTCCCTGCTCGACCGGCGCGAGGGCTCCTCGGCGGGCCGCGGGGACTGAGGCGATGGCGGCGTCGGACCCGAGGCCGCCGGTCGCCCGCGTCCCGGCCGCGGTCGACACCCGGGCCCCGGGCGGGACGACGAACGCCTACGTCGCCGGGGGGCTCCTCGTCGACCCCGCGGCTCGCACCGACGCGCTCGACGCCGCGATCGGGCTCGACGGGGCGGGCAGCGAGAGGAGGGACAACGGGGAGCCGAGGACCACCGCCGTCGACGCGATCGCGGTCACGCACACGCATCCGGACCACGTCGGCGCGGTCGCCGAGTACGCCGACCTCGCGGCCGTTCCCGTCTTCGCGCGCGATGGCCACGTCGACCGGTTCGCGGAGGCGACCGGCGTCGAACCGGACGCGACGTTCGCGGACGGGGAGACCGTTGGCGACACCGCCGTCCGGGCGGTCGACACGCCCGGCCACGCGCCGGACCACGTCGCCTTCGCGGTGGCGGAGGGGAACGGGGAGGGGGAAGCGGACGAGGGAGCCGCCGCCCGTGCGCTTCTCTGCGGCGACCTCGCCGTCGCCGAGGGGAGCGTCGTGGTGGGCGCGCCCGAGGGCGATCTCCGCGAGTACCTCGACAGCCTCGGACGCGTCCGCGACGCCGGCTACGACCGGCTCTACCCGGGGCATGGCCCCGCGATCGACGATCCGACGGCGGTCTGCGACCGGCTGATCGACCACCGGCTGGACCGCGAGCGGGCGGTCCTCGCGGCGGTCGAGGCCGGTGCGAGCGACGTCGACGCGGTCGTCGGAAGCGCCTACGAGAAGGACCTGACCGGCGTCGCGGACCTCGCGCGGGCGACGGTCGTCGCGCACCTAGAGAAGCTCCTCGAAGAGGGGCGGCTCGGCGAGGAGTGGTCGGATCGGCTCGCCCGCGAGCGAGACATTTAAAAATAAACCGGGGCGGCTCGCCTCCAGCTTAAAAAAACGACGCTACGGCTCGGCCTCGAGCTCGGCCGCGATCCGCGGGAGCGGCGTCTCCGTCACGTCGACGAAGCGGCCGCCGACGTCCGCGACGCCGCCGTCGGTGGCGGGGTCGTCGCCGACGTGGACCAGCGTCTCGGGGGCCACGCCGAGCGCGTCGGCCGCGGTCTCGAACGCCTTCGGGTGGGGCTTCCGCCAGCCGCAGCCGACGCTGGTCGTGACCGCGTCGAACTCGCCGCGGAGGCCGGCGCGGATCAGCGTCTTGGAGACGAGCTCGGGCACGGCGCAGTTCGAGAGGAGCCCGACCGGCCCCTGCGCGGCCACGTCGCGGACGGCGTCTCGGGCGCCGTCGCGCCTGGTCACGTCCGGGTCGAACGCCGCGACGACGGCGTGCCGGACGACGTTCTCCGCGGCGTCGACGCCGCGGGACTCGAGCGCGTGCGCGACGTGGGCCGGGAGCGGGACCTCCGCGCCGGCCGGGGCGTCCACGTGTCGCTCGCCGTACGCGACGTGCCAGTCGTCGGGCACGGCGACGTCGCGGGACTCCAGCTCGCGCGCGACGATCTCAGCGGGGTCCGAGGGGTACTCGACGTCGACGAGGGTCCCGAACAGGTCGAAGGTGACTGCCACGATACCCCCACCTTAGGGCAAAACGGGATTGAAGCTGTCGGTCGGTGAAACAGCGGCGGCGTTCACCGCGAGTCGGGCGAAAAGCGGCGAGTCGGGCGGAGAGCCACGGGAAGGGAGACGGGCGACCCCGAGCCTCACATCGCCGGGGCGACGTGGATCGAGTAGAACCGGTAGAGCCCCGTCACCCACGCGCAGAGCCAGAGGAGCATGAACCCGGCCACGCCGACGCGGAGCCGGGCGCGCCAGTGACCCATGTCCTCGTGGATCTCGTCGATGTCGACGTCGGGGTCCTCGTACGCGTCGGCGTTCCGCTTGGCCTGCAGGATCCGGACGATGCCGGTGAGCGCGAACGCCAGCAGCGCGTACGCCTGCAGCCCGAGGAACGCGTGGATGACGGCGAGCCCGGTCAGCCGTCGGAAGAGGCGGGGGATCATCCAGCCGACGATCGGGACGGTCGTCAGCGCCAGCCCGACCCCGATGTACCGGAGGTGGTGCGTGAGGACGTTCCAACTCACGGTCTCGGCGTCGATCATGATCCACGCCCCGTACAGCAGGAAGGGGAGACTCGTCGTCACCGACAGCCCGGCGAGCGCCGCGAAGACCGACTCGTCTACCATCGATCGACGGTTCGGGCTCCGGCGCGTAAAACTCCCCGATCCGTCCGTCGCAGCGACGCCGGCCCCTCGAAGCGGCCGGCCGCCGTCACTCGTCGACAACGGACGAAAACAGTTAGCGTCCGGAGCCCGTAGGGCCGGACGATGGAGGACACCTCGACGGGATCGGAGCCGGAGCCGAGACCGGACCGAGAGCCGGAGACACCGGGCGGTGACGAGGCGTCCCCGGGCGGGGAACCGCCCAGTGACGAGGGAGGACCGACCGTCGGGGACGACGCCGCGGACGACCTCGACGAGCTCAGGCGCCGCGTCGAGGAGGAGTACGACTTCGACGACTTCGGGCCGTCGGACATGGCCCGGATGAGCGCCGAGGAGTGGGACGCCGCCTTCGACCCGGACTCGTGGATCACGGGCGACCGCCTGCTCGAACGCGCCGAGGCGGAGCTCAAATCGCGGATCGCCCGCCGGGAGGTGTTCGGCGTGTTAGAGCGGGTGCGCGCCGACGGTGAGGAGCGGATCTTGGTCTACTCCGACGAGGGGTACGCCATCGTCCGCCCGACCGGCGAAGTGACCGGACAGGGAACGGTCCTGCGCGACATCGAGCCGATCGTCGCGCTGGCGGCGATGGAGTCGTACGACGTCCCGGAGCCGCCGGACGACTGGTCGCTCCCCCACCCCGACACCGTTCCCGAGGGGTCCGGCGAGTTCGGCAACCTGATGGTCCAGGTGATCGCGGTCGTGCAGGTGCTCGCCGGCGCGGCGCTGCTGGCCGCGACGTTCCTCACCGACCTCGACACGATCGTCGCGCCCGCGATGGGGATCGTGTTCCTGCTCATCGGTCTCTTCCTGTTCGTGATGGTGGCGAACGCGCGGCTCTCCGACCGGTTCCGCTCGGAGGAGTACCGCGAGCGGCTGCGGGCCCTCCGCGAGGCGAAGGAGCGCCCCGACTTCGTCCCGGTCGAAGGAGGGGTCGTGGACGAGGAGCAGCTCGACGAGTAAAGCGCCGATATCGAGGGATAGAGGCCCTGTAAACGCCCCCACGTCGACGAGTTCAGTCGGTGGGTTTAAGCGGACGCCGTCCTGAGTGAACCTGTATGAAAAGGCGGGAATTCGTGCGGACGGCCGGCGGTGCGACCGCCGCGGCCGCGGCCGGTGCCGGGGCGACCGGGACGGCCGCCGCACAGGAGCAACAACCGGACTGGCCGAGCGGGGTCACGAGTGGGAACTTGGGATCCTATCAGGACGCCCGCGGCGAGAGCGAGGTGACCGTGCAGGTCGGCGCTGGCGACAGCGGGCTCGCGTTCGATCCGACCCAGCTGTGGGTGGACACGGGCACGACGATCACGTTCGAGTGGACCGGGAACGGCGGGGCGCACAACGTGCAGACCGTCGAGGGCGGCGGCCCGGCCAGCCTCGACAGCGGTGACCCGATCGGCGAGGAGGGGCACACCTACGAGTACGAGGTGACCGAAGAGGACGTCGGCATCACCCACTACCACTGCGTTCCCCACACCGCCGTCGGCATGCACGCCGGCCTCGCCGTCGGCGAGGACATCCCGACCACTGAAGTCGGTGGCGGCGGATCCAGCGGCTGGCCGGAGAACATCGCCCACGTCGGGGTGCCGCTCCACGCCCACTGGGTCGGGATCGCCGCGATCTTAGGCATCTCGCTCACGTTCGTCTTCACGTTCTACCTGCTGAAGTACGGCGAGTCGGCCCACACCGGTCACGGAGGGAGACAATGAGCTCCGGCGGCTCCTCGTACGGAGACATCCACCGGTACGAGCCGGCTCGCGAGAGCACGGCGGCGGCGATCGCCATCGTGCTCCTCACGGTCATCGAGGTCGTGTTCGTCGGGCTGTTCGTCTTCGGGCTCATGTCCGCGTGGGCGTCGACGGAGTTCGGCAACATGTACACCGGCGCGCTGCTGGCGATGATCTTCATCGACCTCGCCTTCATCCTCCTGTTGTACCGCAAGGAGTTCCTCCCCGACGTGATGATCGTGAAGAAGCGTCGTCGCAAGTGGGAGGACCTCTACGTCCGGGAAGACGAGAAGGACGGCGTCGGGATAGACACCGGCAGCGCGATGGACACCATCAAGCGCGCGGTCTACCCCTACTACAAGAAGTGATCCCACAATGAGCCTCAAAAAACAAGACGAGATGGACCACAACGCGTGGCTCAAAAAGCAGGACCTGACGGTCATCGAGACCGCGTTCCTCACCACGCTCATCTGGCTGGACAAGCGGCTCCGCATCGTCGACTACCTCGAGCTGCTGGAGACGATGTACTACCGCGCGAACCTCCAGATGCCGAAGAGCCACACGGAGCAGTACGACCTCGACAACAAGTTCTGGTACTGGTACCCGCTGTACTCGCTCGGGTCGCTGTCGATCATCGCATACTTGGTCGCGGCGGTCACCGGGGCGCTGCTCGGGTTCTACTACGCGCCGTCGACCGCCGGCGCCGCCGCGCAGGGCGACCCGACGGCCGCGTACGACTCCGTCGTGATGATCATGACGGACGTCCAGTTCGGGTACATGCTCCGCTCGATCCACCGCTGGGCGGCGCAGTTCATGGTCGCCGCGGTGTTCCTGCACATGCTCCGCGTGTACTTCACCGGCTCGTACAAGGAGCCCCGCGAGGTCAACTGGATCCTCGGGATCGTCCTCATCGGCCTGACGCTCCTGTTCGGCTTCTCCGGGTACGTGCTCCCGTGGAAGCAGCTGTCGTTCTGGGCCGCACAGATCGGCGTCGAGATGGCGCTCGCGACCCCCATCGTGGGCGAGTGGGCGGCGCAGCTCCTGTTCGGCGGCTTCACCCTCGGACAGGCGACGCTCGTGAGAATGTACATCCTGCACGTCTTCGTGCTGCCGTTCGTGGTGACCGGCCTCATCGCGCTCCACGTCGGCATCGTCTGGGTGCAGGGGATCGCCGAGCCGCACTAATCCAATGACCGACGACACCACCCCCATGACGGACGGAGGCACCGACGAGGAAGCGCGCACCGACGGCGGTCCGCCGGCGACGGTGCCGCCGGACGACGAGACGCCGACCTGGACCGAGCGCAAGGAGCACTCCAGCGGGCTCGCCCAGCTCACCTACCAGTACTTCGAGCGCTCTCGCCGCGAAGACGAAAACCTCCGCGCGGAGTCGACGTACGTCGAGCGCGACGTGCTCGGCTTCCCCACGTGGCCCCACGAGACGATCCGGAACCTCGCCATCACGAGCTTCTTCGTCGGGATCATGATCCTCATCGCGGCGGTGATGCCGGCGCACTACGGGGAGCCGGCGAATCCCGGGGCGACGCCGGCGATCATCCTGCCGGACTGGTACCTCTACTGGTCGTTCGGGCTGCTGAAGCTCAACCCCATCAACCCGAGCCTCGCGGTGCTCGACGGCAACATCGCGATAGGGAACGAGTTCCTCGGGATCATCGCTCACGGGATCGTCTTCGGCGCCATCGGGCTCGTGCCGTTCCTCAACAAGGGGAGCGCGCGGCGTCCCGTCGAGCAGCCGTTCTGGGCGGCCGTCGGCGTGGGCGGCGTCATCCTGTCGATCACGCTCGCGGCGCTCGCGATCCAGAACTTCTTCCCGATCTCGCTCGACCTGCTGCTGCTGCTGACGTTCATGCTCCCGATCGCCGGCGGGATCATCACCTACGCGGTGTTGAAGACGATGCGTGAAGGGTACATGTACGACCTGAACCGGCGGTACTACATGTTGCGCCCGCCGAAGTAAGGCCTGAACTCCCGTCTCCGTTTTCCCCGCCGCACACCAGTTCGATGTCATCATCCACCGACCACGACGACGCACAAGCGTTCGACGAGACGGGCGATCCGATCGCCGCGGACGAACAGGAGGATCCCCGCAGCGAGCCGACCGGCCCCCGATCCGGGGCCGACGGGCGCGAGATCGTCGTCCCGTTCCGCCTGTACAAGGCCGTCACCGTCTTCTCGACGCTGGCGGCCGTGGTCGCGTATCTGATCGGGTTTACGCTCGTCGACGCCGCGACGCTGCAGATCAGCTTCGTGCGGACGACGATCGTGTACCTCCTGAACAGCGCCGGGCTCTACCCCTCACAGGACACGCTGGTCGCCGCGCTGGCGATCACGGGGATCGCCTTCATCGTCGCGGGGACGGCGGTGTACGTGTTGGGGACGCGGTTCCGCGGCCAAGGGATGGGAAAGTCTCAAGACGGCTCCGACGAATCGTGAGGTAATGGCAGACGAGTTCATGAAGGGGTTCGCCCTGTTCACGCTCGGTGGCCTCGGCTGGCTCACCTTCGGTGGATGGTATCGAACGCCCTCGTACTACGACGTCGTGCAGCTGGTTAACCCGGCCGAAGGCATCGAGACCGCCTACGGTGAGATCGGTCTCGTCGCCGGCGACGCGTTCTTCTGGGTGATGATCCTCGGCGCGCTCACGTTCTGGGTGCTGATTCCGGTGAGCCGCGAGCTGCGCGACGTCCTCAACGACGACGCCGACGCCGCGAACTGATCCGCCCGCCGGACTCGTTTTACCCGGTTGCGTCCGGGGCCTTCGTGAACCCCTCGATCGGTGATGGGGTTCAGTGGCCGTGCCGAACACGGCGCCCATATCTCGCACGGTGTTTTTTTGCCGGTCTGGCTGACTGAGTCGACCCAGACACCGCATGGTGGACGTGGCGACTGGCGGTACTCGTGCCATATCCGGAGGTGACCCATCGT
>JGI1684J13235_1000824_pt1 | contig 11215 bp, 8 predicted proteins | sample PonA232FremontCA_2_FD_13235 | JGI IMG/M metagenome (IMG submission 13235) | reverse complement strand
CCTTCGGGGAGGCTCTCCCCGGGATCTGGTCGCCGCGGTCAAGGATTCTGGGCTCCGCGGCCGCGGCGGGGCCGGTTTTCCAGCCGGGATCAAGTGGTCCGGCGTGCCCGTGGACAAGACGGAACCGCGCTATGTGGTGGCCAACACCGATGAAATGGAGCCCGGGGCGTTCAAGGACCGCGTTCTGGTGGAAAGCGACCCCCATCAGGTCATCGAGGGCATAACCCTGGCCGGGTATGCCGTCTCCGCGCGGAAGGGCTTCTTTTTCGTCCGGGCCTCGTACGAGCATGTCGCCGTGCTGATGGAGAACGCGCTGGAGGAGGCCAGGCGGGCCGGCTTCCTGGGCGAAAACATCCTGGGCTCGGGGTTCTCCTTCGATATCGCGGTGCACAGGAGCGCCGGGCGCTACATCTGCGGCGAGTCCTCGGCCCAGATCAGGTCTCTGCAGGGTGTGCGGCCCAATCCCAGCAAGGGAGGACCCCACCTGACCGAACAGGGGCTCTTTGGACAGCCGACCCTGCTGCACAGTGTGGAGACACTGGCCTGTATGCCGCACATCGCCCGCCACGGAGCGGAGTGGTTCAAGAACCTCGCCGCGTCCGAGGAGGCCGAGGGAACCAAGCTGTATACCGTGAGCGGCCGGGTCTCCAGGCCCGGCTGCTACGAGCTGCCCAACGGCACCAGTCTCCGTAAGATCATTTTCGAAGCTGCGGGAGGCATGGCCCAAGGATATGAATTCAAAGCCTGCCTGCCCGGCGGCGGATCCACCAGCCTGCTGGACCAGAGCTTCCTGTCCGCGTCCATGGACTATGACTCCCTGAAAAAGCTCGGCGTCCGCATGGGCACGGGCACCGTCGTCGTCTTCGACCAGGATACCTGCCTGGTGGGGGCCGTGCTCAACCTGACCCGATTCTTCGCCAGGGAGTCCTGCGGCTGGTGCACCCCGTGCCGGGAGGGACTGCCCTATATCCGCGAGCTCTTCGCCCGGATCGAAAAGGGACAGGGAGCACCGGAGTACGTAGACATGATTGAAGAAATGGCCGATCAGATGCGGCATTCCTACTGCGCCTTCGCCCCTGGGGCTGTCGCCCCGATACAGGGTCTTCTGGCCCATTTCCGGGACGAGGTCGAGGAGCACCTGCGCAGGGGCGGCTGTCCCTTCAATGCCCCATCTGCCGGACCCTGGCAGGAAGCATGGACGTCATATGAACAGGAGCGACCCGGAGGCGAAGCATGAGCAGGCTTCTTGCGGCGAATCAGGGCAAATCGGCGCGGGCTTTTTCCCCGCGACGCGCACACGCAGGCGGCTCCGCCACGGCCGCCCTGGAGCGGACGGCATGCCCGAGCTGACCGTGGACGGCCGCCGGGTGCGGGTCGAGCCTGGGACCAAGGTCATCCGGGCCGCTGAAGCCGCAGGGGTGTTCATCCCCCGCTTCTGCTACCATCCCGCGCTGGGCTCCGTGGGGGCCTGCCGGATCTGCGCCGTGATGTTCACGGAGGGGCCCGTGGAAGGCCTCCAGATGAGCTGCATGGTCGAGGCCCGGGACGGCATGGTGGTGACCACGGATCATCCGGATGCCCTCGCCTTCCGCAGGAGCGTGGTGGAATGGCTCATGATGAACCATCCCCACGACTGTCCGGTGTGCGACGAGGGCGGGCACTGCCTGCTGCAGGATCTCACCGTCTCCGGCGGACACGGAATGCGTCGCTATCCGGGGCTCAAGCGCACCTTCCGGGACCAGTACCTGGGTCCGTTGATCCGGCACGAGATGAACCGATGCATCCAGTGCTACCGCTGCGTGCGCTTCTACCGCGAATACGCCGGGTACAGGGACCTGGGGGTTATGGGGATCGCCACCTCCCTCTACTTCGGGCGGTACAAAGACGGCACTCTGGAGAGCCCCTTTTCCGGAAATCTCATCGACATCTGCCCCACCGGGGTATTCACGGACAAGCCCTCCCGCTACTCGGTGCGGCGGTGGGACCTGCAGCGCCGGGAAACGGTCTGCCTGCACTGCTCCCTGGGCTGCTCAGTCCTGGCCGGAGCCAGGTACCGGAGAGTCCACCGCGTCGAGTCCCGTGTCAGCGACGAATACACCGGGCCCTTCATCTGCGACCGCGGCCGCTACGGATACGAATACACCAACCATTCGGACAGGCCTAGGGAGGCTCGCGTTGACGGTTCCGCAACGGATCCGCAAGGCGCAGTCGAAGAGGCGGCATCGCGTCTGAGCCGGGCAATGCGGGGGCACGGTCCCGGCTCTGTGGCCTGCCTCGCCTCGCCCAGGGCCTCGCTGGAGACCATGGCGCTTTTGACCAGCTTGAGCAAGGGCGCCGGATGGCGCTCGCCAGCCATGTTTCACCGCGCCCGGGCCAGCAAGGCCGCTGATTCCGCGGTCCGGGGCCTGGACGAGGATATAACCCGATCCGCAGAGGAGCTGGAGCAAAGTGATTTTCTGCTCCTACTGGGGCTCGATCCGGTGAACGAGGCTCCCTCCCTGGCTTTGTCCCTGCGCCAGGCCGTAAGCAACGGGGCCAATGTGGTNGTGCTCGACCCCCGGCCGGTGTCGCTGCCCTTTGCTTTCGACCATCTGCCCCTGCCGGCCCGGAATGTGGAATCCCTCCTCGGCGCCCTGATCCGGAACGGATCCGAGCCCCCGGATGAAGCCCATAACGGGGAGCTCACCACTTTCTGGCGGGGGCTGCCGGAGAGCCTTCCGGACTGCGATCCCGCAAGGCTGAAGCAGCTTGGGCAGCAGCTCGTCGGCAGCAAAAACCCGGGTCTCCTCACAGGCCCGGATGTCCTCCCCGGAACCGCTCCAGGATTTGTTGCCGGATGCGCCCGTTTTCTCGCATCCATGTTCGGGTCCTGCGGCTTTTTTCCCGTGCTGCCCGGGCCCAACGCCTTCGGCGCCGCGCTGTTCGACGGAGAGCCCGAGAGGGGCGCGGAGGACCTGGTGGCGGAGATGGAGCGGGGCGAGATCAGGGCGCTCCTGATTGCGGAATCCGATCCCCTGGCCGCGTACCCTCACCCTGCGCGACTGCGGCGGGCGCTGCAAAACCTCGACCTGCTGGTCGCGCTGGACTATCTGCCTACTGAGACCGTGGCCCGGGCGGACGTCTTTCTGCCGGCGCGGACGGTATTCGAGCAGGAGGCGAGCTTCCTGAACCAGGCCGGAGAGGTGCGCCTCGCGAACAAGATCCACGAAGGAGGACTGCCCCTGGATCAGCTCACCGGAGGCGACCATCCGCCCAGGAGCTTCTCCGCGGAGGTGCCCGGAGCCGATCCGCAGCCTGCCTGGCGGATACTGGCCCATCTGGCCCGCGGGCTCGGCCTGCGGGACGTGCTCGGGGCCACGAGCGATCACCGCCCGAACGTCCGCGGGCTGGGTTTGCCCCTGCGGCAAGACGGGGAAGAAGGGCGGATCAGGATAGCCCATCCGGGGCTTGCCGGGGGACGGAGATTTCCCGCCCCCCGTGATTGGGTCCGGCCGGGAGAGTTCGAATGCGAGGTTGTGACCGTGGATCTCGTCTTCGGCACCGAGAAGCTCTCGCGCTCCAGCCCCGTTCTCGAGGAGCTCGCGCCCGATCCCTACGTGCTGCTTTCGGCCTTGGACGCCGAGCGGATGGGGCTGAGTGAGTGGGAAAAGGTGAGCCTGCCCCTGCCGGGCGGATGGCTGCAAGCCGTGCTGCGCACGGATGGGGCCATGACCCCGGGGACCGTGGTCCTGCCCAGGCTGCCCGGCCTGGATTGGCAGCTGGCGGAGGCCGAAGTGAGCCTCGATCTGCGCGACATGGCCAGAGTCGGGCCAGGTAACCCCGGGCAGGGAGGCGATGCGCCGTGATGTGGGGGATTGGGCTGCTGCTTCTGTTGGTGAAGATCTACGGGCTGCTGGTCGCGGTCCTGCTGCTGGCGGCCTATCTGGTGCTCCTCGAGCGTAAGCTCCTGGGAAGGCTGCAGATCCGTCTGGGGCCCAACAGGGCCGGCATTTTCGGCATCCTGCAGCCCATCGCGGACGGGCTGAAGATGCTCCTCAAGGAGGACGTGGTGCCGAGCCGGGCCGACCGGACCGTGTTTCTCCTCGCTCCCGCGGTGGTCAGCGGGACCGCCCTGCTCACCTTTGCGGTCATCCCCTTCGGGGAGCCTATCACCCTGTGGGGCCGCGAAGTGCCGCTTGTGATCGCCGATCTCAACGTGGGGCTGCTCTACGTCCTCGCCCTGTCCTCCCTGGGCGTCTACGGGGTGGCTCTGGGCGGCTGGGCCTCCAACTCCAAATACAGCCTGCTGGGGGCCGTGCGCGGAGCAGCCCAGCTGATCAGCTACGAGCTTCCCCTGGCCCTGTCCCTGGTCCCGGTGATCATGCTCGCCGGTTCCCTGAGCCTTTCCGACATCGTGCGGGCCCAGGCCGGATACCCCTTTCTCCTGGTTCAGCCGGTGGGGTTTTTGATTTTCCTGGTAAGCTCGATGGCGGAGTCCAAGCGAGTGCCCTTCGATCTCCCGGAAGCGGAGAACGAGCTCATGGCCGGCTACCACACGGAGTACAGCGGAATGCGCTTCGCCCTCTTCTTCCTGGGTGAGTATGCCCACATGATCGCCCTGGGGGCGCTGGTGGCCGTCTTCTTCCTGGGGGGCTGGCACGGACCCTTCCTTCCGCCCGTGCTCTGGCTGCTGGTCAAGACCATGCTCGTTCCCCTGTTCTTGATCTGGACCCGGGCCTCCTTTCCCAGGCTTCGCTACGATCAGCTGATGCACTTCTGCTGGAAGATCCTGATTCCGGCCGCGGTGTTGAACATCGTCGCCACCGGCGCATTCATGGTATTCACGGGATAAAGGCACCATGCACGCGAAAATACAACGCATCGGCACAAACATCGCCTCCGGAATCCGGGGCACGGTGCGCGCCTACTGGGCAACGCTTGTCCATCTCCTGCGCGGGCCGATCACGGAGCAGTACCCGGAGCAAAGGCGGGAGCTTCCCGAACGGTCCCGGGCACGCATCATCCTGACCAGGAGCCCGGACGGGGAGGAGCGCTGCGTGGCCTGCTTCCTCTGCTCCGGGGCCTGCCCTGTGGACTGCATCTCTATGGAGGCGGCCGAACGGGAGGACGGCCGACGCTACGCCCCCTGGTTCCGCATCAACTTCGGCCGCTGCATCTACTGCGGCCTGTGCGAGGAGGCCTGCCCCACACTGGCCATCCAGCTCACCCCGGACTACGAATTCTCCAGTCGGCGCATTCTTTCCCTGGTCTACGAGAAAGAGGACCTGCTCGTGGACCACGGGGGCAAGCACCCCGAGTACGACTTCTACGACCATGCCGGTGTGGAGGAGAAGACGGCCAAGGGCAAGCACACCTCGGAAAAAGAGCCGGTGAAGGTGAAGGGGAATCTGCCATGACCTTCTTCGGGGCCCTGTTCTATATCCTGGCCGCCGTCATCCTGGTCTCCACCGGGCTTGCGGTTTCCAGCCGCATACTCATGCACGCGGTGATCCACCTGATCGTGGCTCTGCTGGCCACGGCGCTCCTCTTCTTCCTCCTGGGCGCCCCCTTGCTGGCCGCCTTTCAGGTCATTGTCTACGCTGGGGCGATCATGGTTCTTTTCCTGTTCATCGTCATGCTCATCCGGCCCGTGGAGGAACCTCGGCCGCGTTCCCGCCGCCTCTGGCGGCTTGCCCCACCCCTCGTTCTGGCGGGTGTCACCTTCGCTGCGGCTCTGGTCCTTGTCTTCGCCGAGCCCGCGGGGACGGGAGGTCGGCTTGAGCTGGCCTCGGCCTCGCCGCGGGAGCTGTCCGAGTTCGTCTTCCGGGAATACTGGCTGGCCGTGGAGACGGTAGCCTTCCTGCTTTTCCTGGCCCTGGCCGGCGCCTACTACCTGGTCCGCGGGACTCGCGGCAGTCCCGACAATACGGAGGAGCCATGATCGTACCCCTGGAGCACGTCCTCGTCCTGGCCCTGGCCGTATTCCTCATGGGTGCCGGGTGCGCGCTGTTGCGGCGCAATCTGATCATGATCCTGCTCGGGGTGGAGATCATGCTCAACGCATCCGGCATCGCATTTGTCGGCAGCTCCCTCGCCTGGCGGGAGCTGCACGGACAGGCCTTCGTCCTCTTCATCATGGGTGTCGCGGCGGCCGAGGTTGCGGTGGGCCTGGCCCTGGTTGTGTACGCACATCGCAGGACCGGCCGCCTCGATGCGGACCACTTCAGCAAGCTGCGGGAGTAGACGCGTGGTGCAGTCAGCAGCGATCCTCGCCCTCATCCTGCCCCTTCTGGGCTTTGTGTTCCATGTCGCCGCGGGGCGGTTCGTCTCCCGCAGGACGGTGGAGACCGCCGCCTGCGCGGCGATCCTGGGCTCGCTGATTGGCGCCTGCCTCGCCCTGGCCGCCGGTTGGGGGCAGGCCGGCTCGGTGACCCTCTTCCCCTGGTTCCGGGCGGGGGACTTCGCCGCTTCCTTCGACCTCCTGCTGGACCCACTCTCCCTGCTCATGGCCGTGCTGGTGGGGTTTATCTCCCTGCTGGTGCACTGCTACTCGGTTCCCTTCATGCGCGGGGATCCGGGGTACATCCGCTACTACGGCTACCTGAACCTCTTTGTCTTTTTCATGCTCGCGGTGGCCCTGGCGGACAACCTGGTCTTCCTCTTCCTGGGCTGGGAAGGGATGGGGCTGTGCTCCTACTCCCTCATCGGACACTGGTTCCATTCCGGGGAGCGGACCGCCGCCGCGCGCAAGGCCTTCCTGGTCACCCGCACCGGGGACGTGGCTTTCCTCATCGGTGTGGCGCTCCTGTTCGCCCAGGGTGTGGACCCGAGCGTCTCCAGTATCCAGGCGCAAGCCGCTTCGCTGTCCGGAGGCACGGCCGCCCTGCTGGGCCTGCTGCTGCTCTGGGCCGCNGCGGGCAAGTCCGCCCAGTTTCCGCTCCTGGTCTGGCTGCCCGACGCCATGGCCGGGCCCACTCCGGTCTCGGCCCTGATCCACGCGGCCACCATGGCCGCCTCAGGGGTATATCTGCTCGCGCGCCTGTTCCCGGTGCTGGCCCTGTCCCCAACGGTCCTGCTCGGCATCGGGGCCGTGGGCACGCTGACCGCCCTGTGGGGAGCGGCCTCCGCCCTGGCTCAGCGGGACATCAAGCGGGTGCTGGCCTGGTCCACCCTGAGCCAGGTGGGGTTCATGATGCTGGCCATCGGCGCCGGAGACCCGGCTGCCTCCATGTTCCATCTCATCGTGCACGCTATTTTCAAGTCGCTTCTATTCCTGGCGGCAGGGTGCCTGATCCAGGCCCTGGGCGAGGAGCACGACATCTTTGCCATGGGGGGCAAGCTTCGACACAGGCTGCCCCATGTTTTCTGGCCCTTTTTCTTCGGGGTGCTTGCCCTGGCCGCTGTGCCCCCTTTCTCGGGATTCTGGAGCAAGGGGCGGGTGCTCTCCGCCGTGCTGGCCCAGCCGGGCGCGGGATACACCGCACTGGCCCTGGCGGCCTCAGCTGCGGCCCTTTTGACCTCGCTCTATGCTTTCCGGCTCCTGCTATTGGCCTTCTTCGGACGCTCCGCACGGACCGACGCTCTCCGTCCGGAATCCGTGCCCGGCTCCATGTCCGGAATCCTGTGGCCGCTGGCCCTGCTCTGCCTCATGGCCGGAACGCTCGACCTGCCCGGACACTGGGGCGCGAGCAACTGGCTGACCGGTGTTTTGGCCTCTGCTCCGGGTTTGCCGCATGGACCCGAGGGCGTTTCCGAGGCCCTGGTTGCCCTGCTCGACTCGGCGCTCGCCCTGGCCGGATTGCTGCTCGCCCTGCTGGCGTACGGCCCGATGGAGCGGTTCTTCCCCAGAATCCCGGAGGGGGCGCGGCTCTGGAACCTGATGGCCCGTGGGTTCGGCCTGGACGGAACCTACGAGCGCATCCTGGCGCGGCCCTATCGTTCCGGGGCAAATCTGCTCTGGCTGCGCGTGGAACAGGGCCTTCTGGAAACGGCATCGTCTGGCGCTGCCGCGCTGCTCGGGCGGGCCTCCTCCGGGGTCAGGCTGTGGACCACGGGACGCCTGTCCACCTATCTGCTCATGCTGCTGGCGGGATTAGTGCTGATCCTGCTCATCGCGGCCGGAATGCGGAGCTAGACCACCATGAACGTGTTTCCCCTGCTGACCGTGCTCATCCTCCTGCCCCTGGCCGGCTCCGTGGCCGCCCCGGCCTTCTCGCGAAAGCCCGCCGCGTGCCGGGCCTTCGCCCTGGCGCTGACCCTGGCGCAGCTCGTGTTCCTCCTCGCGGTAATCCCTTGGGCGGGAATGCCGGGCACGGTCGTGCTCAGGGAGGACCTCGCCTGGATCCCCTCCCTGGGAGCCCGCTATTCCCTGGCCATGGACGGGATCAGCTACCTGCTGGTGCTCCTGACCTCCTTCCTCGGGGTCCTGGCCGTGCTCGTCTCCTGGCGCGAGATCCGCAGCCGGATCGCGGCGCATTACGCCTCCCTGCTGCTGGTACAGGCCACGGCGATGGGCATCTTCCTGGCCCGGGACCTGCTTCTGTTCGCTCTCTTCTGGGAGCTGCAGCTGGTCCCGGTCTTCTTCCTGATCGCGGTCTGGGGTCACGAAGCCAGGCGCAGGGCGGCCTTCAAGTTCTTCCTCTTCAGCATCGCCGGGGGGCTGCTCATGCTCCTGGCAGTGATCGGCCTCTATGTCGCCCACGGGGTCGCCACGGGCACGTACACCTTCGCTCTGACCGACCTGCTGGCCTCTCCGACGAGCCCCTTTCTGCAGGGCTGGCTTTTTGCCGGATTCCTGCTCGGCTTCGCGGTCAAGACGCCGATCATTCCCCTGCATATCTGGCTCCCGGACGCCCACACCCAGGCTCCGACCGCCGGAAGCCTGTTCCTGGCCGGAGTGCTGCTCAAAACCGGCTCCTACGGGCTGCTGCGCTTCGGCCTGCCGCTCTTCCCCCACGCAGCGGCCCAGGCGGCGCCCCTGCTGATCGTCCTGGGCCTTGCGGCCCTGATCTACGGGGCCTGGGTCTGCTTTGCCCAGACGGACGTCAAGCGGCTGGTCGCTTTTTCCAGCATCGGGCACATGGGATTGATCCTTCTGGGGCTGACCGTGTGGAACGAGATCTCCCTGCAGGGCTCGGTGCTGCAGATGGTCAATCACGCCCTGACCACTGGGGCCCTGTTCATCATGGTGGGGATGCTNTCCGAGCGTACCGGGACCAGGGANCTGACCGACCTGGGGGGACTGTGGCAGCGCATTCCGCTATTCAGCAGCTTCTTCCTGCTCTTCTGCCTGGCTGCTGCCGGGCTGCCGGGGCTGAACAACTTCGTGGGAGAGCTGCTCATCCTGGTGGGCAGCTTCGAGCAGCATCCCGCGGCGGCCTGCATCGGCTTTGCCGGCGCGGTCCTCATTCTGGGCTACATCCTGCGGCTGGTCCAGGCGACCCTGTTCGGGCTCTCCGGAGCCCGTGAGGACCTAGCCGACCTGACCCCTCGCGAGGCCGCCATCGTTGCGCCCCTTGCCGGCGCCGTCCTGTTCCTGGGCCTGGCTCCCTCGCCGGTGCTGGACCTGCTGCGGGAACCGGTCCAAGCGCTCCTGGCCCAATGGGGCGGATGACCGGGACACGCAAGGCAATCCGCCTGAAGGAGAATTGAGGCACATGCAGTATCCCTGGGCCCTTATCCTGCCGCATATCGTTCTCGCAGGAGCCGCGTTTTTGGTCTTCTGCATCGGGGCGCTGCTGCCCCGCATCCCGCGGCGGCTGCCCTTCGTGCTGTCCCTGGCCGCCTCCGGCGCGGCGGGGCTCGTGCCGTTTCTGGGCCCCGATCCCGCCGCCTCAAGCGGGCTCATCGACGGAAGCGGGTTCGGGGTGTTCTTCCAGGTCCTGATCTGCCTGACGACCTTTTTGGTCCTTCTGTTCACCGGGACTTACGCCCGTGCCCGGAATTTCGAACGTGACGAGCTCTACGCCCCCATCCTGCTCGCCGCACTGGGCATGATTTTGCTCTCCGGGGCCCGGGACTGGATCGTCCTGTTCATCGGGCTGGAAATGCTCTCCATCGGGCTCTATGTGCTCATCGCGGTGCGTCCGGACCTTCCGGGCTCCATGGAGGGCGCGGTGAAATACTTCGTTCTGGGCGCTGTAGCCAGCGCGTTCCTCCTGTTCGGCGTGGGGCTCCTGTACGCCGCCACCGGGGAAACGGGCGTCGCGGCCTCAGTGGGGCAAACGCCGGACGGCATTCTTCTGCTGGGGTTGGCCTTCGTGCTGGTCGGCCTTGGGTTCAAGCTCTCCCTGGCGCCCTTCCACCTCTGGACCCCGGACGTGTATCAGGGCGCTCCGGCCCCGCTGACTGGCTTTTTGGCCACCGGCTCCAAGGTCGCGGCTATTGCCGCGCTGCTGCGGATGATCCTCGCCGCCTCCCCGGAGACGATGGCGGCCCTGGCCCCCGCCCTCTGGGTCCTGGCCGCATTGACCATGGTCGCGGCCAACATCGCGGCCCTGACCCAGCAGCGGCTCAAGCGGATGCTGGGCTATTCCTCTGCGGCGCACATGGGGTACATGCTCATGGCCCTGCTCGCGGTGCCGGCTGTCGGGCCGGAACCGGTCATGTTCTACGCAGCGGTCTACGTGGGCATGGACCTCGGCGCCTTTGGCGCCCTGGCCATGTTGTCGCCCCCTGGGCCGGACCTGGACGATTCCTCGGAGCTGTGCTCGGTGGGGTACAGCCGGCCCTGGCCCGCGGCCGTCTTCGGTGTGAGCCTGCTCGCTCTGGCCGGGCTCCCCCCCACGGCCGGGTTCATGGGCAAGCTCCTTCTCTTCCGGGCGGCCCTGGAAGGTGGCTACTCCGTGCTGGCCGGACTGGGCATGCTCACCGTGGCCGTCGCTGCGTACTACTACCTCCGGCCCCTGACCCTGTTGTACGCCTCCGGGCCCGGCCGGCGGCCGCCCGCGGTGCGAATCTCGCTCGCGGGACACTGTGCGCTCGCCCTGGCCCTGCTCGGTCTGCTGGCCCTGGGCATCGCGCCCGCTCCTTTGCTCAATGCGGTGGGGGCAATCGCCCTCCCCTGACCGCAGCCGGAGCGATTCCGCAATACAGGACCGCCTGCCTTTCAGGTCCCGAAGAAGGAAAACGCAAAAAAAATCGTAACTATTCACCATCTTCCGAAACCGACATGTTCGCGGGGCCTTTTTGAATCTTGAACCTCCGACTCTGGATTTTCTAACGTCNGGCACTCACT
>JGI1684J13235_1000822_pt1 | contig 11220 bp, 9 predicted proteins | sample PonA232FremontCA_2_FD_13235 | JGI IMG/M metagenome (IMG submission 13235) | reverse complement strand
TGAATTGTTGAGGAATTGTCCGCGAGGCTAGCCTCCACCCGCCATCGCCTCGCGACATTTTCATGCTTGGTTGTGCCCGGGTCGGCCCGGGAATGAGGGTTATATGAAGCATGAGTGGTGACTGGTTGTTCATCATTTTTGACCGGAAGGTCAAACCAAACAGGGGACCTGAACGGAGAACGGGGAACCTTCCCAACGAGTTGTTATGCGACGCAGATTCTTTCAGCAGGCCGCCAAGAAGCTCATCGCCGAGCACGGGAGCACCCTGGCCCGCAAGGCGGGAGACAAGGCCGCGCAGCATCTCTCGGACAAGGCCAGGCAGCGCGGCTATCTGAGCCAGAGCTACGACCTGCACGGTCTGACCCAGGAGCTCAAGGAGATGTACCGCGACGGCCGCCTGAGCCGGCGAGAATGGGAACAGGCCAAGGATATGCTGCGGCAGCGGTTCAGGGACCGCTTCCGGAGGAAGGGATAACGCCGTGCGCAAGTCAGTAGCCTGGGTCCTGCTCATCCTGCTTCTTCTGGCCCTTGGCCACAGCACCTACTCCATGTTCATGGGCCGGCTGATGCAGGGCCTCATCATCCTTCCCCTGCTCATGGTGATCTACGTCTGGACCGTTGGCCGGAGGAAATCCGAGGAAGTCCAGGACGAGACCCAATCCGAGGACCCCCCTCGGGACGAGGATACCTGAAACCCGTCCGAGCAGGACGCCTCAATCTTCCCATTGCTGCGTTGCTGCAATGGGAACGCCCTGCCTGACACGATTTGTATTTCACCAGTTGACTATCCCTTGAGGAAGCGTTCCGGAGCCAGTTGATACGCCGGCTCTTCCCCGGATCCTCCCATGGCCCCGGCAATCATCTCGCCGCTCGCCGCCCCCAGGGTCAGCCCCAGATTGGCGTGGCCCGCGGCGACCCAGAGGTTGCCCGTGCCCGGAATGGATCCCACCGCGGGCAGGCCGTCCGGAGTGAGCGGTCTGTTCCCCTGCCAGACAAGGGGCCTGCCGCTCGAGTCCAGGCCCGGCAGATAGGACTTTGCCTGCCGCAGAACGCCTTGCACCCGGCTTCGCCGAATGCCCTCCTCGCCGGCGGAGAGCTCCAGTCCGCCGGTCACCCGGAAGCCTTCCCCCCAGGGCGCGACCCCTATCCGGGCCTCTTCCAGGAGCAGCCCCCGTTCGGGGGCTCCTTCGGCACACCCGAAGCTGATGCTCCATCCCCTTCCGGAACGGATGGGCAGCCAACTTCCCATACTTTTCAGGATGCCCTTTGTCCCCGCACCGGCAGCGAGAAGCACCTGTCCGGGCCGCAGGACACCCCGAGTTGTGCGCACTCGCACCACGTTTCCGTTGGGACCTGTATCCAGGGCGTAAACCCGGGTCCGTGGCAGCCTGATCACCCCCTCCTGCTGCAGCGCATCCTGAAGCAGGCTCAAGAGCCCTTCCGGCTCCGCACGGCGATCGGCCTTCTGCAGCACCGCTCCCAGAACCGAGCGATCCAGAGCGGGCTCGGCCTCCCTGGCCTCGCCGGCAGAGAGCACATGGGCATCCAGACCCACCCCCCGTCTGGTACGCGCCTCGTGCACCGCACGAATCCACTGCCTTCTGCCGTAATAGGGGTAGAGCACCCCTTCTCCTCCCAAAAGGCCGTTGTCTTGCCGATCTGCGAGCTCGGCCTCCATGAGCTCCATACTTCGACGCCCCAGCTCAAGCAGTGTGTCCGCCCCCGCCTCAAAGCGATTCCTGCTGCAGCTCAGGGCGAAGCGCGCGAGCCAGCCCCAGAGATCCGGATCCAGCCCCGGTCTGAGGCTGAAAGAGCTTTTCCGGCTCCCCCCTAATCCCTTCAGCCCTTCACGGATCCGGCCCGGCCCCGGAAGGGGCTTGCAGCGGCTGGGCACGAGGAGCCCCGCATTGCCCATCGAGCAACACCCGAGCTCCTCGGAGTCGTCCAGAAGCAGGACGCGCGCCCCGCTGCGGGCCAGATACAGCGCGCTCCACATCCCGATCACCCCGCTGCCCACAAGGACCACGTCCCACTCAGCCCCAAAGATTTCCTCCTCAGAAGGGGCCTCTCCGATGAATTCGGACTGTTCCGGGGATTGCTCTACGGATCGCTCCATTCTCGCCTCCGGGCTGCCTATCGCCGCATTGAACCCATATTCTCCACCGAGATGGTCAGCCTAGCCGCCCCTGAAGACATTGACAAGTCTCCCTCCTGAGCGGGGCTCATAATGGTTCCAGGGTATTCAGATTGAACAGGACCCCTGTTCCGTGTATTCTGCTCCCCAGCGCATCGACGCCATTGCTTTTGCATCATCAACCCAGATCCGGAGACGGAAATGAAGCTTCTTCTCAGCGGGGACATCCATCTCGGCCGGACGTCCACCCGCCTGCCCGGAACGCTCAAGCAGGAGGCCGGATCGACCGCTTCAGCCTGGCACCGCCTCGTGGATCAGGCCCTGGTCCAAGAAGTGGATCTGGTCTGTCTGAGCGGCGACCTGGTCGACGCGGACAACCGCTTCTGGGAGGCCTTGGGCCCTGTGGAGCAAGGGATCCACAGGCTCGCGAAAAAGAACATCACCACCCTGGTCGTGGCCGGAAACCACGACCACGACGTGCTCCCCAGACTGGTGGACGCTGTGGGCTCCCCGTGGTTTCGCCTGCTGGGACGCGAAGGGGTTTGGCAGCGCTACGTCCATTCCGGCGACCACGGACCGCTCCTTGCCGTGGACGGATGGTCCTTTCCCCAACAGGAAGTCACCCGGGATCCTGTCTTCGCTTACCAACCCAGCGATCCAGGAGCGCCGGTTCTCGTCCTGCTCCACGGAGAGCTCGACGCGCCCGGAAGCCGCTATGCCCCGCTGGATCGGCCGACCATGCAGGCCCTTCCGGTGGACGGCTGGATCCTGGGGCACAATCACAACCCCCCGGGTGAGCGGCAGGACCGGGGAGCGGCCCCCATTCTCTACGTGGGCACCCCCCAAGCCCTGGACCCCAGTGAATTCGGCCTGCACGGGCCCTGGCTCGCCGAGATCGACGCCGAGGGGATTCAGGGCCTGAGACAGATCCCCTGTTCCGACGTGCGCTACGAAACACTCCGGGTGGACTTTTCCGGAGTCCACACTGAGGAGGCCTATGAATCCACGCTTCTCTCCGGGCTCGACAATTTCGCTGCGGAAGTTGTCGCTGAGGCCGGACCGCTTCGCTATCTCAGCCTTCGTCTGGAGCTCTCCGGACAGACGGAGCTCGCTTCGCGCCTTCCCGGTCTCACGGCCAACCTGACCGATACGGAGCGGCAAATGCAGCAGTTCCTGGTGGGACTGGACAAGACCGCCATCACTGCCACCGCTCCAATCGATCTGCGGGAATACGCCCGAAGCGACACACCGCCGGGGACTCTGGCCCGGATCCTGCTCGAGCTGGACCGGGAGGAGCCCTCCCAGGAAGTCCGAGACCTTATTTCCCGGGCGCGACACAAGCTGGAGGAATCAGGTAGCAGACGGGACTGCTCCCTGCTCTCCGAGGGCGTGGAAGCTGACGCCGAAGCAGCCAGGCGCGTCCTCCGCCTCGAGGCCGGCAATCTGTTGAACGAGCTGTTGAGGCAAGCACCATGAGCCGTCCGGCCCTTACCTTTCAGCACATCACTGTACACCGGGCCGCGGGGATCAGCCGCGGCGACGCCTATTCCCTGAACGACTTCCGTGCCGGGATCAACCTCATCCATGGTCCCAACGGCGCCGGCAAGACCACCACCGCCCTGGCCCTGCAGGAGCTGCTCTGGCCCGGCCGGGCCCTCCCTGGTCGGCCCAGTGTGGAGGGAACATTCCTTCTGGAGGGCCAGAGCTGGCGCGCGGAGATCGAGGCGGGCTCACCGGCCTGGCTCTGCGAGGGGCGCAAGGCTCATCCCCCGGAAATCGGTCCCTCGGAGAACCGCTCCCGCTACTACCTGGCCCTGGACGATCTCCTGCGAGCAAAGGACACAGATTTTGCCAAACAGGTGGCGGACGCCTCGCGGGGCGGATACGATCTGCAAGCGGCTGCTCAGAATCTGGGATACCGCGAGACACCGCCCTCCCGAACCAAGCAGCGCAAGAAGCTGGAAGAGGCCCGCCGTACTCTGCGCTCGGCCCATCAGAAACAGGCAGCCCTGGACCAGGAGGCCCGCGAGCTGGAACAGCGTCGCCAGGAAAAAAAGCAGGCAGAGGCGGCCAAACAGGAGCTGGAGCGCCTGCGCCTCGTACGGGACTCCATGGTCAGGGACGCGGAGCATCGCCAAATCGCCTCCCAGCTTGAGGCCTTTCCCGCGGAAATTGCCGAGCTGCGGGGAGACGAGATGGAACGCGTCAAGCAGCTGCGCCAGGAACGCAGTGACAGACAGCAGCAGATCGCAGTGCAGCAAAGGCGGCTGGAGGACGGGAACGAGGACGCGGAGGCCTGCGCTCTTCCCCCGGACGGCCCCGATCCGCAGGAACTGGACCGGCTGCACGGCCTCTGCGACGGCATCGAGGGCCAGGAGGCGGACATCCGGCAACTGACCCGGGAACGGGACAAGGCCGCCAGGCAGGAGGAAAAACTCAGGACGCGCCTGGGTGAAGTTTCTGAGGAAGCGCAGCTGAGCACCCTGGACAGACTTCAAATCGGCGATTTGACCGCCCTGGCCCGCAGCTTCGAAAAGGCCCGGGCCAGGGAGAGGATCCTTCAGGAACGCCGCAGCTGGCTTGAGGAGCCGCCCCCGAGCAACCGATCTCCGGAGACGCTTCAGCAGGGCCTGGGATCGCTCGCCCGCTGGCTTTCCGCGTACCGCACCGCCCATGCGAATCGGCTCCGGCTTCCCTTTCTGTGTTCGGCCGCGATAGTGCCCCTGATCCCCGTCCTGGTTCTGGCTCTTGGGCAGCACTGGGCCTGGCTGGGTCTGATCCCCCTCGCCCCGATCCTTGTGTGGCTGGGGGAAAAAAGGGCCGGACAAAGCGCGCAGCAGGCCGAGCGTCACAGACAGGAGTACGATGCGCTGGGCCTGCCCGCTCCGAAGAGCTGGACCGTGGACGAGGTCATCGGAGCCATGGACTGGCTGCAGCGGGAAAGCGCCGCTTTGCAGCTCCATCGGGAGCGCGCGGCCCGCCTCGACGCCCAGCGGACTGAGGAGGAGGAACACGCGCGACAGATGGAGGATCTTCAGGCGCGCAGACAGGAGCTGGAGCGAATCCTGGGCCTGAGCCTTACGATCGGCGAGGAATGGCTCGCCCTGTTCGCGGAAAGCCTTTCCCGCTGGCAGCAGGCCCTGGAGGAGCTGCACGCGGCGAATGCGGGGCTGGACTCCGCCCGGCAGCAGCATGCCCGCGAGTTGCGTCAACTCAACGAGGCGCTTGCACCCTACGGATACTCCGAAACCGAAAACGGCGATGGGGCGCGGGCCACGGTCAAGGATCTGGCCAGGCGCCGCGAGGAGCGCGAGCGCGCCCTGTCCGAGGCCCGGAGCGCACAACGCATGCTCGAGGAATCCCTGCGCCCCGGCTTGGCCGAAACCGAGCGCGAATACCGCGACCTTTTCGTCAGCCTGAATCTGGAGGAAGGGGACGAGGCCACCCTGAGCCGCTGGCTCCAGCAGCGGCAGGAATACCTGCGTCTTCTGGGCGAGCTGCAGAAAGCCCAGGGCTCCCTGGAAGACCATCTCCGCAGGCTCGGGCGGGACGAACCCCTTCTTGCTCAGTCGCAGGCGGAGATCGAGGCCCGCATCGAGGAGAAGGAACAGCTGGCCGCGGAGCACGAACAGCTGGTGCAGCGGATCGCGACTATCGAACGGGACCTGGGGCAGGCCAAGGCCGAAAGCGAGGTAAGCCGGGCCCTGGCCGGGGTCCAGGAGGCGGAGGCCCAACTTGCGGATGTGTGCGAACAGGACAGCCGGGCCGTTGTGGGGGGCCTGCTCACCGAGCACGTCCGCAGCGCAGCTGCGGAACGCTCCCGGCCCGGCGTATTCCGAAGCTCGGACGCCCTGCTCACGCGCATCACCAGGGGACGGCTCCGCCTGGAGCTTGAGGAGCAAAGCGACCCGGCATTCGTCGCCTTGGACCAGGTGCGCAACAAGGTGCTTCAGCTGGAGGAGCTCTCCGCCGGGGAGCGGGTCCAGCTCCTTTTGGCAGTGCGTCTGGGATTCGCGGAGCAGGAGGAACAGCGGGCCCGCCTGCCCCTCCTGTTGGACGAGACCCTGGGCAACGCGGACGACGAGCGGGCCGCGGCAGTGATCGACGCCCTGATCCGCCTCGCCGAGGACGGGAGACAGATCTTCTACTTTTCCGCCCAGGCGGACGAGATCGGCAAATGGCAGGCCCGGCTCCTGGACGGGGAATCGGACTACGCCCTGTTCGACCTGCAGCGGATTCGCGGACTGAGCGAACAGGAGGCCGCGCCACTGCGTATCGAGGCGCCGGAGCCTCCCGAGGTCCCGGCACCGGACGAGACTTCCCACGCCGAATACGGCCGCCTCCTGAACGTTCCCGGACTGGACCCTCTGCGCCGGGCTCCCGGGGAAACGCATCTCTGGCACCTCGTGGACGATCCGGGGCAACTCTACAGCCTGCTCAGCAACAGGCTCACCAGGGTGGGCCAGGTTCAGGGCCTTATCCGCAACGGCGGAGACGCCCTCTTGCCCGGCGGTTATTGGACCGAACGCTTCCTGGCCCGAGCGCGGTCTCTCGAGGAAGTGTGGTCCCACTGGCTTGTAGGCCGCGGTCTCCCCCTAAACCGGGAAATCCTTCAGGAATCCGGAGCGGTGAGTGAGCGCTTCAGGGAACAGGTCTGCGAATTGGCCCGGGAGGTGGACTGGGACGCCAAAGCCTTGCTGCAAGGCCTGCAGAACGGCAGAGTGCCCCGTTGGCAGAGCGCCAAGACGGAAAAGCTGCGGGATTATCTGGAATCCGCCGGCTACATGGACTCCAGGGACCCCCTGGACCATGAGGCCTTGAGACTGGCCGTGCTCAGCCGACTCGCGGACTCCATTCGCCAAGGGCTGGTGTCGCCGGAATGGATTGACATCCTGCTGGCCAGGCTTCCGGATTAGCAGCCCCCAATGAGCCTCCATGAGCGTGTGAGCCCTTGAAGCAACATAGCATTTGCAAAATGGGGGCTGTTAAATCCCAATTGCGTGGAAAAGCAATCCGGGGCTCGGATGGCGCCCAGTGTGTTCACAGCGGCTTGAGCCGATCATCCCCGCCGACGAAAGAATCCGCCGCGCTTCTGGGAACCGATGGATCCGCTTTGCTCCCAGTTGCTCAGGGATACGTCACAATTCAGGCGAATCATGGCCATGTTCGCATTGAGCTTGGCCCAGATAAACAACACCCCTCTCTTGCCGTTGCGGACATAAAGGCGGCTCCAGTCGTAAAGGAACTCCACCTCCTTCATGGAAGCGATCCGATCCAGAAACTGGGGGAACCAGTCTATCTTTTGGGGATCGACTTGACTGTCCTGCACAAAAGAGGAGAAACGCACATCGCCTTCCGGGGAGAGAAAAAGAAGTCCGCGCACATCATCCATCTTGAGCACTTCCTCGAATAATTCCTTCATAATGGGCTCTCGGGGCTCTCTCTTTCAGTTCGCGAACACTTAAGTCAGCATCCTTCACGGAATTACCGAGAGTCGTCCGGCAAGGACTCAAGGTGAAGGATTTTTTCAACAGGCCCTTAGGGAGCACGCATTTTTAAGCGCGCAGTATCTGGATCATCTTTTCCCTCGGTGAATTGGGCTCGACACTAATCACGGTCGTGTTCTGAGCGGGAATGAGGTATTTGCACACTCCCGAGATATCCTCGAAAAAGGCAAGACGCAATCTCCCTCCCCCGAAGACTTCAGCGAGCTTGCTTCCGTAATCAAGTACTGGGTCATAGGATTCATCCTGATATATATCGCGAACTCCGCTTTTTTCACCCATTAGGTGTTCAATGCGACTCTGTACATTTTCGATCTTTACACCAGATTCGGACTGAGCTGAGTACTTTACATCTTCTTTGATTTGACTTTTTTCACTATCATCTGTTTCTTCAATGATCTCTATATCTTCAGCTTCCTGTTCCTGGGACTCGTCCTTAAGACGCATCGCATCCATAAGAAGAGCCTGAGAATCCTTCTGTATCTTTCTTTCCTTGATGCTACATGTATTCTGGATAGATATTAGAACATCATCCCAGGAAAGAATAGTATATACAGCTTCCTCGCCATGTTGACCACCCGTTCGGGCTTCCATCAGCTCGCCGTTGTTAAAGAACAAGACACCTTCGTAGCCGTTTTTCTTTTCATGAACACGCAGGGTGCATGTTTTTTGTTCCATATCGATGAGCTGAAGAAACATGGCCAGGGAAATACCGTGCAATGTACCGCCCTCGGCTTCCTTTTCCAGGACCGAACGCATCTCCCGAACCAGATCGTCTATCATGAAGGGTTTTTCCAGGTAACCGGCCGCCCCGTTCTGATGAACCATTTCACGCATTTGATCACTGCCGTAGGCAGTAATAATAATGACCGGAATATCCGGGTAATATTCCGAGATGCGCGCCAACAGGGAAAAACCATCCATTCCCGGCATTTTCAAATCGGCTACGACGAGAGAGACGGAATTGCTCTCCAACTTCTGGATCGCCGCTTGCCCGTCACCGGCCAAAAGGACGTTGAACTCCTCCTTGTACTTTTCCATGCCCTCCTTAAGAACCAAAAGGAGCTCCTGATCGTCGTCGGCGACAAGTACCGTCTTGGCCATAACAACTCCCTGCTCAACATGCTATTGCTGGAAAGAAACCGTCCCTGCCAAGGCTTGTGGCAAGCAGTACATGAGCCACGGAGAACGGGAATGTGCATTATCCGTCATAACCCCTTCCCTTGAGAACCGCTTTGATAAAACTTCAAAGCAGTTCGTACAACCTGACATATACTTCAGGACATTTGATCCAGATCGATAATTTTTTCACCCAAGAGATAATGAATGGATTTGTACTGCTTAACAGAACGAATCTTCTCAGCAATTGAATTCAATTTATGCAGCTGGTTTTGAATTCGATCCAACTTTTCTTGTACATCGCTATCCTCGCTGGAAAGAGTCGATGTTAAGTCGGAAACGAGATTGTTCATAATAGTAAGAGGCTGATTCATATTATGAGCTATCCCGCCTGCCATCTCCTGAACACCTTGAAATCTTTCCTCAGCCTGACTTTTTCGCAAACTTTCTAGAGTACGGGAAACATCTCGACACAGAAAATCGATTTTGTATTCACCATTTAGTAAATAGACTGCAGAAGCCTGACATTCCATCTGTCGCATGGTCCCCTTCTCATCCATTAAGGGGACAACATCCAGGGTATGCTCCTGCTTCCCGACGGAGTCGAGCAATCCGCTCAGTTTGTCTCTGTGGTCAGTGACCACAAAGGAATACAGGGACTGTGCCTCAGAATCGCTTTGAATGCTGCTTCCGAAGAAGCTTACAGCTCTCTCATTCGTGTTTTCAATGGTCCCGTCTGGATCCAAACGCATGTATGCAAAGATCCTGTCATAGGTGCTCGATGAGCCCATGACGGCTGCCTGGGCCTTATCCGTTTCTTCCACGGATACCATGACCCCGTCGATATAGGTTACCTGTCCGTCATCGTTCAAGACAGCCCTGGCTGTTGTGCTGCAGGTCAAAAGCTCCCCGTTCTTCTGGAGCAGTTGCATCCGATAGTGCTGGGCCTTCCCCTTATCCAGCACATGACGAATGAAATCCCCCCGCTCGGCTTTGCGCGGAAACAGCTCGCCTACCTGGAAGTCCTGTAAACTGTGCGCCTCATCATAGCCCAGGAGCCTGGCAAAGGCCCAATTGCAGAAAATGAGCTCCCCTTCCAGGGTCGTTCTGTACATGCCCACAGGAAGATTATCAATGAAATCAGCCGCCCAGACGGCAAAATCCTTAATGTTTCCTGTATCTTCAAATTCTCTTTGAAACATGGGTGAGTATCGTTATTGAACGAAAATTGCAGCATAAATTGCTTGAGGCCATGAAAAAAGGAGCTATATCTCAACAGGGAGCTCTGAAAGATAACTCGAATAATTGGCACGCCAGGTATCCAGATCCGCGCGTACGCTCTTTTCAAGACCGTTTTCAGCGACTATCTCTTTGACTGACTCAACCACACCTTTCACGATCTCATTTTCATCCACGTTGCTGGAATTGTGGATCTTCCCATTATCATATTCGATTTCAGCGGCAAACGGATCTAAAAAGGGATAGTCATTTGCTTTCTCGAGGAACTTTCTGCGCAACAGGGTGCTGAACTCATCCCGGATACTCCGGCTATTGCTGACCGCTTTTTCGATCTTTTCCAGAAGTTCCTCCAGCATCGCATACATATCGTCTGCTTCGACAGCCTCCTCGGCTGTCACTTCGACTTCGTCTTCACCAGGGCCCTCATTGGCCGGCACGATACGATAGACATTGAACAGGGCTTTGTTCTCCTGAATCCAGGAAAAAATAGCCTCCATCTTTTGGGGGGTCCGATTCAACTCATCGTTGGTCCAGGAATAAGCCGCACCGATCAATTCTCCTGCCTGGAAAAAGAGCCGCGCCTGATCCTTGTCCAGCGTGGCAAGGATATAGCCGGTCAACGACTCCTCCTGGAGCTTATTGATCAAGCCCTGCAAATCCGTAAACTCGGAGCTGAGATCCTGGTAGATCGGAGAGGCGAAGGGAATGTTCGCCCAGTAGTGAATACCGGACTGCTCAATGCGGTATATGTTGACTGTGAAATGGCTCTCACGGGATTGCTTGACAATTTCCTCAACGGCGTTCTGTCCGACAAGGTCGCCGCTGGGTGTCTGAAAAGTCGCGCTCAGAATGGCGTCCGACTCGAAAAATATCGCACCCTCGCTTTCCCTGGATTGGACATGAACTGCTCCCGATCCGATGGAGCCACTGAAGTGCTCCAACATTCTGTTCAGATCCAGGTAATATGTATTCAGCTCCTCGAAGACCGGATCTTCATTGGGAATAACAATCATAGGCTTCTCCACTCCTTGCCATCATCCGCTTCATGTTTGGTCTGCACGGCTGCTCTTATTCCTAAGGCGTATAAAAACGAAGGAAACTATTCAGCACCCCCCTGGATTCAGCGTAAATGTTCGCGGGGTTGTAACTATTCAGCACCTTTCGGAACCGTAAGCCAACACGGGGTATTTTGCCTCATGCAGCTCCGACTCTGGATTTTCTAAC
>JGI1684J13235_1000821_pt1 | contig 11229 bp, 10 predicted proteins | sample PonA232FremontCA_2_FD_13235 | JGI IMG/M metagenome (IMG submission 13235) | reverse complement strand
CGGTCGATCGTGCCGAAGACGCCCTCGAAGCCGAACTCGTGATCGCCGATGGCATCGCTCTCGGCCGCCTGCGCCGGAGCGCCGACGGCGGCGAGGAGCGCGACACTCGCAGCGGACAGGATCTTCTTCATGGTTACGCCTTCTCCATCGGCTTCGCCGGCGCCGCCGCGGGACCGCCGCCACCCTTGAGCACGGGTTCCGCGATGCTCTGCGGGCGCGGCTTGGGGGTCTCGAACTTGCCCAGCAGCGGCAGGACCACGAGGAAGTGCAGGAAGTAGTACAGCGTCGCCAGACGGCCGATCACGAGATAGATGCCTTCCGGCGGCTTGGCGCCGATCCAGCCCAGCACCAGCACATCGACCACGAGCAGCGCGAAGAACCACTTGTGCATCGGGCGGTAGCGCGTGCTGCGCACCGGGGAGCGGTCCAGCCACGGCAGCGCCGCCAGCACCACGATGGAGCCGAACATGGCCACCACGCCCAACAGCTTGTCCGGGATGGAGCGCAGGATGGCGTAGAACGGCAGGAAGTACCACTCGGGCACGATGTGGCTCGGCGTGGTCAGTTGATCGGCCGGCACGTAGTTGTCGGGATGGCCGAGGTAGTTGGGCGCGAAGAAGACGACCGCCGCGAAGATCGTCAGGAACACGCCCAGCCCGAACATGTCCTTGATCGTGTAGTAGGGATGGAAGGGCACCTTGTCCTGCGGCCCCTTCGCGTCGATGCCCAGCGGATTGTTCGAGCCGAAGCGGTGCAGCGCCCAGATGTGCAGCACCACCACACCCACGATGATGAAGGGCAGCAGGTAGTGCAGCGCGAAGAAGCGGCTCAGCGTCGGCGCGCCGATGGAGAAGCCGCCGCGCAGCCACACCACGAGTTCATCGCCCACCAGCGGGATGGCGGAGAAGAGATTCGTGATGACAGTCGCGCCCCAGTAGCTCATCTGGCCCCAGGGCAGCGTGTAGCCGATGAAGGCGGACGCCATCATCAGCAGCAGAATCACGATCCCCAGCAGCCACAGCACCTCGCGCGGCGGCTTGTAGGAGCCGTAGTACAGCCCGCGGAAGATGTGGATGTAGACCACGATGAAGAAGAACGAGGCCATGTTCATGTGGATGTAGCGGATGAGCCAGCCGTACTGGACCTCCCGCATGATGTGCTCGACGGAATCGAACGCTTTGTCCGGCGTGGCCACGTAGTGCATGGCCAGGAAGATCCCGGTGGCGATCATGATCACCAGCGAGATCCCCGCGAGCGCACCGAAGTTCCACATGTAATTCAGGTTGCGCGGCGCCGGATAGGCGACGAGGTGCTCGTGAACGAAGGAAAAGATCGGCAGCCGGTGATCGATCCACGCGATCGCGCGGCTGTTGGTGTGAAACGTGGCGTCGCTGCTCATCGGGGCGCCCCTTACCCGATCTTGATGGTCGTGTCGTCGATGAAGGAATGCGGCGGCACGGGCAGGTTCGCGGGGGCCGGGCCCTTGCGGATGCGCCCGGCCGTGTCGTAGTGCGAGCCGTGGCAGGGGCAGAACCAGCCCCCGTAATCCCCGCGCGGCTCGCTGGACGAATTGCCCAGCGGAATGCAGCCGAGATGTGTGCACACGCCCTCGACGACGAGCCACTCGGTCCGGTTCACGCGCTGCTCATCGGCCACCGGGTCGGGGAGATCGTCCAGCGCGACCGAGCGCGCGGACTCGATGGACGCCTCCGTTCGATGGCGGACGAAGACCGGCGTGCCGCGCCACATCACCTTGATGGCCATGCCGGGGTCGATGCCGGAGATGTCCACCTCCACCGACGCCAGCGCCAGGACCGCGTCGGAGGGATTCATGTAGTCGATGAAGGGCCATGCCACGGTGGCCACGCCCACGGCGCCCATCGCCCCCGAAGCGAGATAGAGAAAGTCGCGCCGGCTCTGACCGCCGCCTTCGCCGCTGCCGCCACCGCCGGCGTTCGCCGCGTCAGCCATGATGATCCTCTCCTGCCATCAACCGCGTTCCGCTGCGCGGAAGCGACGCATTGAACAACCTTGTCCGGCAACCGGCCAAGGCCCATGCGACACCAGCGCGCACACCCCCGGTTTGCGTTGCGGCTAGGGTATAGAAGAAATTGCCGTGGCACGCAAAGCGCCGTACGCCCCCGACGAGCGACCGATGCGTCTTGCCCTCTACCAGCCCGACATTCCCCAGAACGCCGGCACCATCCTGCGGCTGGGCGCGTGCCTGGCCCTGGGTGTGGACATCATCGAACCCTGTGGCTTCGCGCTGAGCGACGCCCGCCTGCGCCGCGCCGGGCTGGACTACGCCGCGCGCGCGAGTCTCACCACGCACACCTCCTGGGCCGCCTTCCAGGCCGCGCGCACGGGCCGGCTGATCGCCGTGAGCCCGCACGCCGCCACCAGCCACCTGGCCTTCGCCTTCCGGCCCGGCGACACCCTGCTGCTGGGCCCGGAGAGCACGGGGCTTCCCGACTCGGTGCGCGCCGCCGCCGAGGCCGAGGTCCGGATTCCCCTGGCCGCCGGCATGCGCTCCTTGAACGTGGCCGTGGCGGCCGCGATGGTCGCGGGCGAGGCGCTGCGCCAGACGGACGCCTTTCCCGCATCCGCACCGGAGACACCGTGACCCACGATTCGCGCCCCGCCGAGCCCGCGGACGCCGCGCGCAAACAGCGCGTGGAAGCCTGGTTCACCGAGCTGCGCGACCGCCTGTGCACGGAATTCGAGCGCATCGAGGACGAGCTGGTGGGCGTCAACGCCGCCCGGCTGGCCTACACGCCCGCGGGCCGCTTCGAGCGCACGCCCTGGTGGCGCGGCGACGCCAGCGTGAGCAATCCCGGCGGGGGCACGATGGCCGTCATGCACGGCCGCGTCTTCGAGAAGGTGGGCGTCAACGTCTCCACGGTAACAGGGCACTTCAGCGACACCTTCGCGGCGGAGATTCCGGGAACCGAGACCACGACAGGCTTCTGGGCGTGCGGGCTGTCGCTCGTGGCGCACCCGCGCTCGCCCCACGTGCCGCCGGCGCACATGAACACGCGCCACATCGTCACCGGCCAGCACTGGTTCGGCGGCGGCGCGGACCTCAACCCCATCGTCCCGCACGACCCCGACACGCGAGCCTTCCACGCCGCGCTCAAGGAAACCTGCGACCAGCACGGGAAAGACTACTACGATCGCTTCTCCGCCTGGGCGGCCGAGTACTTCCACAACAAGCACCGCGACGAGCCGCGCGGCATCGGCGGCATCTTCTACGACTACCTGGACACGGGCGACTGGGAGGCGGACTTCGCCTTCACCCGGGACGTCGGGCTGACCTTCCTGGACATCTTTCCGCGGCTGGTGCGCCGGCACATGTTCACGCCGTGGACGCGCGAAGACCGCGAGTATCAACTCTTCCGGCGCGGGCGCTACACGGAGTTCAACCTCGTCTACGACCGGGGCACGCGCTTCGGCCTGCAGACCGGCGGCAACCCCGACGCCGTGCTGATGTCCCTGCCGCCGCTGGCGAGCTGGCCGTGACGGCCGGTCACGGCCCGGCCGCGCCTTCGTTTGCCGCCACCTCGCGCAGCTTCGCCAGGCAGGCGTCGCGGTCCAGTTCCATGTGCCGCTCCAGCCACCAGTCCTCGACCGCGCGCAGTACCTCGCCCACGCGCGGGCCGGGCGGCACACCGGCGGCCTTCACGTCCGCGCCGGTGAGCGGGAATTCGGGCGGCGTCCAGGTGGCGGCAAGCTCCAGGGCCGTGTGCACCTCGGCCGCGTCCGGCCCCTCGCCGCGCACATCGCGGGCCGCCGCGTCCAGCAGCACCAGATCGCGCACCGCCTCGCCGCCGCACCGATAGATGGCGGCGCGGAGCGCACGTGCCTCGGCGTCGCCCATGACCGCAACGCGCGGCGCGGCGAGCCCGATCAGCCGCTTGCGCTCCCGGCGCGACAGCCGCAGCCGCTCGGCCGCCGTTTCGGCACCGGCCGCATCCGTCGCCAGCAGGGCGGCCAGCCGCCGCAGGGCGTCGCCCGAAACATCGCTCGCCCTTTCGCGCGCGATGAGTGCCCGCAAGCGGTCCGCGCGCACGGCCTCGGGCAGCACGTTCGCCAGGATGCGGTGGCCCGTGACCACCCGCAGCGTGATCGCCGCGCGCGGGGTCAGCAGCAGCTTGAGCAGCTCGTCGCGGATGCGCTCGCCCGACAACGTCGCCAGCCGGGGCGCGTGCACCGTCGCCGCGTGCAGCCCCAGCGGGTCGGGACCGCCGCGCCCGTAGCGCGCGTGGAAGCGGAAGAAGCGCAGCAGGCGCAGGTAGTCCTCGCGGATGCGCCTGTCCGGGTTGCCGGCGAACACCACGCGCCCGGCCATGAGGTCGTCGCAGCCGCCGAAGGGGTCGAAAAGCGTGCCGCCGGGCGTGCAGAACATGGCGTTGATGGTGAAGTCGCGCCGCGCCGCGTCGGCTGCCCAGTCGTCGGTGAAGGCCACGGTGGCGCGGCGGCCGTGCGTCTCCACGTCCCGGCGCAGCGTGGTGATCTCGATGGGCAGCCCCTCGACCACGGCCGTCACCGTGCCGTGCTCGATTCCCGTGGGGACCGCCCTGATGCCCGCGCGCTCCAGCAGCGCCATCACCGTCTCCGGCGGATCGGGTGTGGCGACGTCGATGTCGTTGGCGGCCCACCCGAGCACGGCGTCGCGCACGCAGCCGCCGACGAAGCGCACCGCCCGCCCGTCCGCCTGGAGCGCGTCCACGACGGCGCGCGTGCGCGAATCCGTCATCCAGGGCTGGCGCGGGATCGTGGCCGCACTCACTGAACCGGCGCCCCCGACTCGCCGCCCGGCTCACCGCCGCGCTCGCCCTCCTCGATGCCGCCCGGCTTGAGTTCGCCGTCCTCGTACGCCGGCGAGCGGATGACCTGTCCCGGCTCCGCGCCCTCGCCGAAGAGAACGCGCCAAGCGATGAGCGCCGCCGCCATGAGCGCCACGCCGCTGCCCAGCAGCCACGGCCAGGGCGATTCCTGCACCGTGGGCGCCCGGGCCATGCGCCCGCGCCGGCGCGCGATCACGACGTGCAGCATGTAGAGCAGCACGGGCAGCGCGAGCGGCAGGACGATCGTGAGGAACTTGCGCAGCATGCGTCACACGGGCGTTGGGGTTGCGGCCCCGCGCGGGTCTTACGCGGCCGGCTCGGCCAGCACCTCGGCCAGGTTGACCAGCATCCCGGCCGTGGCGCCCCAAATGCGGTGCGGGCCGTAGGCGAACTCGTGGTAGCGGCGGTGCGTGCCGGCTTCCGTATGTCCCATCGTGCGCCGAGTGCCCGGCTCGGTGAAGACCGCCAGCGGCACCTCGAAGATCTCTGCCACCTCGCCGGGGTCGCGGCGCAGCCCGTGCATCGGCGTCACCAGCCCCACCACCGGCCGCACGCGGTAGCCGCTGCGCGTGACGTAGGGGTCGAGGAAGCCCGCCACCGCCACCCCGGCGGGGTCGAGCGCGACTTCCTCGCGGGCTTCGCGCAGCGCCGTGGTGACGGAGTCCGGGTCCTCGCGCTCCATGCGCCCGCCCGGGAAGGCGATCTGGCCGGCGTGCGCCGCGAGATGCCCGGTGCGCCGGGTGAGGAGCACGTACAGCCCGTCGGGCCGGCGGATCAGCGGCACGAGCACGGCGGCGTCGCGCGTGGCCGCGAGCCCGTCGAGCAGGCCGGGGTTGAGATCGTCGTCCCCGCGCCGCCGGGCGCCGGACGGCCGCCGGGTGCGCAGACGCGCGCTGACCGCCTCCGGCGAGATGCCGTTGGCCGCGGTCAGCCCGTTCCCAGCCGATAGAACTCGCCGTGGCTCCATACGCCGTACACCTCGTTGCCGGCCGCGTCCGCCGCCGGCTCGGCCATCTCCACCAGCTCGTAGAACACCGTGCGCGCCAGCAGCGCATCCAGCCCGTCGCGAACCCGGATGTAGGGACTCGGCTCGCCCGTCTCCGGGTCCACCTCGACGCGGAGCGGATGCTCCGGGCCCGCTTCCACCCAGTCGCCCAGATTGGTGCGGAAGCTGAGCACCTGCCGGCCGTCGCGGTCTTCGCGCCGCACCTCGCGCGCCACGAAGGGCGCGTCGGCGACGTGCACGCGCACCGTCTCAACGGGCGTCTTCAGCCAGTAGGTGCCGTCCGCCTCGCGCCGCAGGATGGTCGAGAACAGCCGCGCCAAGTCCGTGCGTTTGAAGGGCCGGCCTTCATGATACCATGTCCCGTCGCGCGCGATGTAGATCTCGCCCGAGCCGATCAGACCGGACGGCGACACGCTCTCGCGACCGCCGCCCGGGGCGGCCCCCTCGTCAGCCGGCGTGCGCGGACTTATTCTTTGCGGCGTACCAGGGATCGACATCGTGATCCTGCCCCTTCCGTGATGAGCGAGGAGACGGCGCCCGTGGCTGCTCCGCCGGATGGCTCCACCGACACCGCCACTTTCACCCGGGAAGTTGAGGCGTTGGGCGAACGCCTCAAGGCCGCGCGCGAGTCCGTGGCTCGCGTGATCTTCGGCCAGGACACGGTCGTGGATCAAACCCTGATCACGCTGCTGTGCAGCGGACACGGGCTTTTCATCGGCGTGCCGGGCCTGGCGAAGACGCGGCTCGTGCACACCCTGGGCACGGTCTTCGACCTGGACGACCGGCGCGTGCAGTGCACGCCCGACCTCATGCCCGCCGACATCCTGGGCTCCGAGGTGCTGGAGGAGGACGAGCACGGCCACCGCGCCTTCCGCTTCGTGCCGGGGCCGGTGTTCGCCCAGCTCCTCATGGCGGACGAGATCAACCGCGCCAGCCCGCGCACGCAGTCGGCGCTGCTCCAGGCCATGCAGGAGCACAGCGTGACCGTGGGCGGACACGCCCACCCGCTCCCGGAGCCCTTCCACGTGCTCGCCACGCAGAACCCGCTGGAGCAGGAGGGAACGTATCCGCTGCCGGAGGCGCAGCTCGATCGGTTCTTCATGGAGATCGACGTCGGCTACCCGGACCGCGACGCCGAGCGCGAGATGCTGGTGGCGACCACGGGACCGGACGAGGCGAGTCCCGAGGCGGTGATGACGCCCACTCAGCTCATTTCGGCGCAGCGCCTCGTGCGGCGGGTGCCCGTGGGCGATCAGGTGGTGGGGACCATCCTGGACCTCGTGCGCGAGGGGCGGCCGGAGACGAGCACCCTGGAAAGCGTGCGCGAGCAGGTCGCCTGGGGCCCCGGCCCGCGCGCCAGCCAGGCCCTCATGCTGGGCGTGCGCGCCCGCGCCCTGATGGACGGCCGCACGGCGCCCTCGGTGGACGACGTCGTCGCCCTGGCGCCGCCCATCCTGCGCCACCGCATGGCGCTCACCTTCGCCGCGCGGGCCGAAGGGGCGAGCGTGGACGACGTCATCGCGGCGCTGTGCCAGCCCCTGCAATGAGCCAGGCGTCCCCGCCCACACCCCGTCAACGCGCCGAGCGCGCCACCACCGGCCTGCCGCCGCTGCTGCTGGCGGCGGAGCGCGTGGCATCCACCGTGGCCCAGGGGGTCCACGGCCGGCGCCGGGTGGGCCCCGGCGAGACCTTCTGGCAGTACCGCGAATACACCGCCAGCGACCCCGCAAGCAGCATCGACTGGCGCCGCTCCGCGCGCAGCGACCGGTTGTTCGTGCGCCAGACCGAGTGGGAGGCGGCGCAGTCGGTGTGGCTGTGGCGCGACGGCTCGCCGTCCATGGCGTGGCGCTCGCGCCCCGAGTTGCCGACGAAACGCGAGCGCGCCGAGCTGCTCGTGCTNGCGCTGATGAGCCTGATGATCCGTGCCGGCGAGCGCGTGACGCTGCTGGGCTCGGGCGCCGCGCCCAGCGCCGACCGCGGAACGCTGGCGCGCATGGCGCTGCTGCTGGAGCGCGGCGGCGGCACGGACGACCTGCCGGAGACGCGCGGCGTGCCGCGCCACGGTCAGGTGGTGCTCGTGGGCGACTTCCTCGCCGAACCCGAAACCGTGCTGGAGCGCGTGCGCGCCTTCGCCGGCCGGGCCGTCGGCGGACAGCTCGTGCAGGTGCTCGACCCCGCGGAGGAGGATCTGCCCTATCGCGGGCGCGTGCGCTTCCAGGGCCTGGAGGGCGAGGGAAGCTGGCTCGCCCCGCGCGCCGAGTCCCTGCGCTCGGCCTACGACACGCGCATGACGGCGCACCGCGAGGGCCTGACGGCGGCGGCCCAGCGTGTCGGCTGGCAGGTCACGCGCCACCGCACCGACTGCGCGCCGGAAACCGCGCTGCTGGCGCTGCACGCCGCCCTGGCGGCGCGGCCGGGACGGTAGACGGGCATGTGGAGCCTGGGCGCGTTCGCCTTCGCCAATCCCTGGGTGCTCGTGGCGCTGGCCGCCCTGCCCGCGCTGTGGTGGCTGCTGCGCGCCACGCCGCCCGCGGCGCAGCGCGTTTCCTTCCCGGCCGTGCGCCTGCTCCTGGGGCTCACGCCGCGCGAGGAGACGGCCGCGCGCACGCCCTGGTGGCTGCTGGCGCTGCGGCTGCTCATCGCGGCGCTCCTCATCACCGGCCTGGCCGGGCCGGTGATGCATCCCGCCGGAACCATCCACGGCAGCGGGCCGCTGGTCATGGTGGTCGACGACGGCTGGGGCGCCGGGGCCGCGTGGCCCGACACCCAGCGCAGCATGAGGGCTTGGCTGGACCGCGCCGAGCGTGCCGGCAAGCGCGTGGTGCTGCTCACCACCGCGCCGGACCGGCCCAATGCATTCCCGGCGCCGACTCGGCCCCTGCGCGTGGCGAACGCGCGCGAGCGCGTGAACGCCCTGACGCCCCATCCCTGGCCGCGCGACCTGGACGCCGCCGCCGAGGCGGTGGCGGGGCTGGAGCTGGCGGGCTCGGCGACGGCGGTGTGGTTCACCGACGGGCTCGCCGCGCCGGGCGCCAGGCAGCTCGCGGAACGCCTGCAACGCCTGGGCGGCCTCACGGCCGTGCACCCGGCAGCCGCGCGGACGGCGGCGATCGCCCTGCCGCCCGACCCGGCCACGCCCGAGCTCGCGGTTCCCGTGCGTCGTGCCGCTGCCGGCGGCGAGTGGACGGCGACGGTGGAAGCCCTGGACGCCGAGGGCCGCGTCGTCGGCACGGCGACGGCCACGTTCGCGCCGGACCAGAAAGCCGCCGAAGCGGCGTTCGACCTGCCGCTGTCGCTGCGCAACCGGGTCGCCCGCGTGCGCCTCGCCAAGGCGCGCCACGCCGGCGCCGTGGCGCTGCTGGACGAACGCTGGTCGCGCCGGCGCGTGGGGCTGCCCAGCGCCGGCGACGACGGCCGGCCGCTGCTCTCGCCCGATTACTACCTCGCACGCGCGTTCAGCCCCTTCGCCGAGATCGCGCGCGCGCCGCTGGACGAGCTGCTGGCGCGCGAGCTGAGCCTGCTGGCGCTGGCCGACCGCGGCACCATCCCAGACGCGCGGCGCGAGACGCTGACGCAGTGGGTGCGGGACGGCGGCGTGCTCGTGCGCTTCGCCGGGCCGCGCATGGCGGCGGCCCTGCGCGAGGGCACGACGGCGCAGCGCGACGCCTCGCCGCTGCTGCCGGTGCCGCTGCGCCGAGGCGGGCGCGAGCTGGGCGGCGCCATGAGCTGGGACGACCCGGCGCGCATCGGCGGCTTCCCGGCGGTGGGCCCGCTGGCCGGCCTGCCCGTGCCGGAGGGCGTGCGCGTGCACAAGCAGGTGCTCGCCCAGCCGGGACCGGAGCTGGATGCGCACACCTGGGCGCGGCTGGAAGACGGCACCCCGCTGGTCACGGGCGCCGAGCGCGGGGACGGCTGGGTCGTGCTCGTGCACACCACCGCCGAGGCGTCCTGGTCCGACCTGGCGCTTTCGGGCACCTTCGTGCGCATCCTGCGGCGCCTGACCCAGCTCGGCGCCGGGGTGAGCGACACCGGCGACCGCCCGCTGCCGCCCCAGCGCCTGCTGGACGGCTTCGGCGAGCTGATGGCGGCCGGCGGCGCTGCGCGCGCCCTGCCCGCCGACCCGGACGCGGCGCCGGCCGTGGGACCGGCGCACCCACCGGGGCTCTACGGGCGCGGCGGCGAGCGCCGGGCGCACAACCTGGCCCCCCGGGTCGCCGATCTCGCCCCGCTGACCGATCTGCCCGGCGGCGTGACGGTCCAGGCCCCGGACAGCCGTCCGGAAACGCCCATCGGCCCGTGGCTCCTGGCGGCGGCGCTGGCGTTGTGGCTCGTGGATCTCGGGCTCGCGCTGGCGCTGCGCGGGATGCTGCGCGCACGTGGCGCGGCGACCGCCGCCGTGGTGCTGGCCGCCGCTGTCGTGGGCGCCGCGGTGCCGGTTTCCCAGGCGCGTGCACAGGACGGCGACGCCGATGCCTTCGCGCGCAAGGCCGCGCTGGCGACGCGGCTGGCCTATGTGGAAACCGGGGTGGCGCGCGTGGACCGCACCACGCGGGCGGGCCTGGCCGAGCTGTCGCGCGTGCTGGGCCGGCGCACCTCTGTCGAGCCCGAGCCGCCCATGGCGGCGGACCCGGCCAGCGATCCCCTGGTCGTCTTCCCGATGCTGTACTGGGCGATCACGCCCGAGCAGCCAACGCTTTCGGCACGCGCCGCCGAGAACCTGACGCGCTTCCTGCGCAGCGGCGGCACGCTCGTCATCGATCTGCGGGAAGCGGGCGCGGGGCACGGCGCCACCGCCGACGGCACGCGCGGCAACGAGACCCTGCGCCGGCTGACGCGCGAGATTCCCATCCCGCCGCTGCGGCGCGTGGGCGCCGAGCACGTGCTGACCAAGACCTTCTACCTGCTGGACACCTTCCCGGGCCGCACCACGGGCGGCGAGGTCTGGGTGGAGAACACCGGGCTTACGGGCGGTGAGGTCGCCTCGGTCATCATCGGCGCCAACGACTGGGCGGGCGCCTGGGCCGTGGACGATGCGGGCAACCGCATGCACGCGGTCGTGCCCGGCGGCGAGCCGGCAGCGCGAGATGGCCTACCGCGTGGGGGTGAACCTCGTGATGTACGCGCTGACGGGCACCTACAAGGCGGACCAGGTGCACGTTCCCGCGATCCTGGAGCGGCTGGGCCAATGAACGCGACCGTCGCCGTTACCTGGTCCCCGCTCGTGCCCGCCTGGGTGCTGATCGCGCTCGCCGTGGCGGCGGCGTTCGTGGTGGCGCTGGCGGCGTGGCGGCGGGCGCGCGGCTGGCCGTGGCGCAGCCTGGCCGTGCTGGCGGGGCTGGCGGTGCTGGCGAATCCCACGCTGGTGCAGGAGGAGCG
>JGI1684J13235_1000818_pt1 | contig 11242 bp, 10 predicted proteins | sample PonA232FremontCA_2_FD_13235 | JGI IMG/M metagenome (IMG submission 13235) | reverse complement strand
GAGACGCCCGCAAGACTCGCTCCCAGCCTGCCCGCTACGGCTTTGGCTGGACGGGACTTTCACCTGCAAGATGTCGCTAGCTTTTCCCAGCGCACTCGCGGAGCCTTTTTGAATCAATCACCGAAGACTCTGCTCGATTTTCTTCGCTCGCCACGTGGGGGAAACCCGACCGTGAACATGCTTATCATGGCCTAAAGCTCATTGCTGAAGATATCCTGCCGAGCCTTGCAACAACAGCAACGAACGAGAGTCGGGTGGGGGCAGGGATGCCCCCGCGTGGCGAGCGTTAGAAAATCCAGAGTCGAAGGTGCAAGATGAAAAAAGGCTCCGTGAAGAGTACAGTTTCGCAAGGTGGTAAATAATTACCTGCGCGTAAAACGTCGTGTCCCGCCAAAGTGCTTCAACACAGAATATCCTTCTGGACACAGTTTCGGAAATCGTATACAGTAGTGCCCAACTATCTGAGGGGTGCTCGGCCCATGGCCGGGTTTTGCGGGCTCCGGGCCGCAGGGTATAAACGACCCGCGACGAGGTTCCCATGAACAGCGTCATTGTGTTGAACGCGGATTTCACCTATCTGCACACTGTGAGCTGGAAACGTGGAATGCGGCTGGTGCTGAAGGGAAAGGTGGAAGTGCTCAAATACGGCAGTGCCGTGGTCACCAGTTTCCAGAACCTGCACCGCATTCCGCTCGTCGTCAGGCTGATCAAATTCGTGCGGCGAGTGTACAAGAACAAGGTTCCGCTGAACAAACGGAACATACTCGCCAGGGACGAATACATCTGTCAGTACTGCGGAGCGGGGTGCCGCCACAACCCCACCCTGGACCATATTCTGCCCAAATCCCGTGGCGGAACTTTCTCCTGGCAGAACACGGTTGCCTCCTGCAAGAAGTGCAATCAGAAGAAAGGGGACAGGACTCCGACCGAGTGCGGCATGTCCCTGCGCAAAAAACCCGTCCAGCCCACCATTTCCGAATTCACCAATCAGCAGGTCAAGCAGATGGGAGTGCGCGAGCTCCTGCAGGACCTGGTCTGAGATCCCTCTCCCCTTCCTCTAACAGGGCGCCCCCAATCTTCCAATTGCGGCGTTGTCCGGCACCTATTTGATGTGACAAAAGGGCGTCTGATTGATTTGGCTTCACAAATAGGTGCCGGATTCAAACTCGCATGGAGGCTAACTACGCCCCAGTGAAACAAAAGAAGGTTTCACGGGGTGAACTTCGACCTTGCCCGGCACTCACTTTTTATGTTTGCTCGTAATATGTTGAACTTCGGGAAATAAGTGAGTGCCGGGTTGCGCTTGACCCTTGAAATTTTTGAACGCCCTGCCTGACAAGAACTTTTTCAACAGGCTGCTGAGGTCCATGATGAAAAATGCCCCGTGCAGGCTTACGCTGAATGAGTGATTTGGTGAACAGTTATCCGTCTCAGGCGGGTTTTCTCGCCTCGACCAGACAGTCCATCTGATCGAAGGAGTCGCCGCCGGTACGAAGGCCCCTTACCTGCTCGAACCCCGCCTGTTCCAGATGGCTCCGGACCTCCTCGAAGGTGTAGGTATCCCCGCTTTCCGTATTGACCAGCATGTTCAGGGCGAAGATCACTCCCCCCTTGGGCCGGGTGCGGCTCTCGTCCATAATGTGGTCCCGAATGAGCAGAGCGCCCCCCGGCTCGAGGGCCCGGTACACCTTGCGATAGAGCTCCAGATTCTGCTCCGGCCCGTTCTGGTGAATGATGGCCGAAAGAAGGGCCATGTCGCAGCCCGTGGGGAGCTCGTCCCGATAGAAGTCTCCGGGGAACAGGGTTATCCGCTCCCCTTCCTCTTCCTGTCCCACGCGTTCCTCGGTGAGGGGAATCACCTGGGGCAGATCGAAGATAACTCCCTCCATGGAGGGATTGCGCCGCAGGAAGGCCAGGGTGTACACTCCCGATCCGCCCCCGATGTCGAGCAGGCGCCGGCAGGACGTCTCTCCGTAGAAGGCGGCGATGTCCTCGGCCAGATCCCGGCCCACGGTGTGCATGGCCTCGATGAAGTCCCGCTGTTTCTGGCCGCTCATTTCGGTGACGCTCTCGCGCTCGGTATTCTCTCCCTGGATCACGGTCTCCGTCAAACGGCTCCAGTTGTTCCAGACATGGATCATGTGGCGGATCATGGGGAGCACCGAACGGGGATGGTTCGCAGAGAGACAGGCTCCCTCATCGCTCAGCCCGTAGCGCCCATGGATCTTTTCCAGATACCCGTTGACGACCAGACTGTTGAGAAGCCGCTCCGTAGCCCGCTCGTCGAGCCCCTTGGCCAGACTGAGGTCCCGGGCCGTTGCCGGACCGTCCTCGAGGCTGGTGAAAATGTCCAGCTCAGCCGCGCTGAGCAGGACACGGCTCGTCATGAACTGCCTGGCCTCGGCCATGATATCCTTTTCCTGCATAGGCCCCCCGAAATAATCTTGATCCCCGAGTATCCGACTCGGCGTAATTCACGCATTTGGGTACGACGCGTTAACCCCCGGGGTTCGCGTCTGATCCGGCTGGCTCTGCTTCAGCCGAACAAAAAACGGCGCGGCCGGGCCGCCCTTCGCGTCCGCCCGGCCGCGCGCAATCCTTTGCTGGGATGGTTTTTCAAGCCCAACAGTTCCCGGCACCGTGCTTATCCCTTGAACAGCTATTCCCCTCGAATGGTAAACCGGTTTTCCAGATCCTGGAGCTTGTGCACGATCCCGCCGTATTCCAGCTCCGACTGGGGCAGCATGGCGTTGCCGAAAAAGCCCTGCCGTCTGATGTCGCTGGACTTCTCCGCGGCGCGCTTGCGGACCTCGTCCCAGAAGGGATGATCGAAGATGTCCACCGGAGAGGTCAGGCGCCCGTCGTGCACGCAGTATGCGGCGCAGGAAACCATGGGCGGTCCGTCGAAAAAGGAGACCGTGCTGTTGAGCTTGGCCGGCATGAGCGGGCCGCAGTGGCTGCCCCGCATGAATCCGGCCACGTTGGGCGCGATCTCGTACGGGGAGAGCACCTCTCCGGTGGCGGGGAACTCGCCCTGAACACGGGCCAGCAACACCGGATCGTCCTTGCCCACGTATTCGCCGGCGATGTTCTGCAACCGCGTTGTGCTCACGGACACCGCTTTCTTGCCCGTGGACCGGTTGTAGATGCTCTCCACGACGAAGCGCTCCGGATCACGGAGCAGGGCCGCGATATCGTAGATCTCCTCCGGGGTGTTCAGGTCGATGACCTTGTCCGCTTCGGTATGGGAAACGTCCATGATGCGGAAAGTGAATCCGCCGGACATCTTGGGCGAGAGCATGAGCCCGGGGCAGTACATGGGATCGGAAAAGCCCAGGTACAGGGGAAGATTGTACGCCCCTGGATCCGTCTTGTCCGCGGTAAAGAACAGAACCGGCTCGTTGGGGCGCTCCTCGATTTCCATCTCGGCAACGGCGGGTCCGAGCCCGCGGACGTTCCCGGAAAAGGAGTCCTTGAGCAGATCCTGGCCCGCCCCGTACAAACCCTGATCCTTGGCCACTTCGGTTCCGGCCTGGAAGGCGTCCCAGACGAGACGGTGCACGTCCTCGTTGTTCTCACCCCCGTTATGGGTGGTCAGAACGGCGATATCGTCTCCGGTATAACTCACGTGATAGTCGATGAGCAGACCGTGGTGGTGCTGATGGATATACCCCTGCACTGTGTCCAGGAGGCGCTGGCTGGGCCGAACGTGCCCGCCCACGCTGCCGATGTCCGCCTTGATCGCAGAGAGCGTCGTCTTCATTGTCCCTAGCCTCCTTCCGATTTGCGAGCATTCCACAAAAGCGCCAACGTATAAGGCTTCCGCGCCAATCCGAACGGCTCATGGGCCGCCGCTATTCCGACCTCGAATATGGTTCGCTACCCTATGAGCTCGTGCAACGAGCCTCCGCAAAATACCCATTAGGCATCGCGCATCGTAGACAGGATTTTGCAGGAGACAAGATTTTCTGTAAAAATAACAGATTGGGGCGAACCTTTTAGCCCACAGTCACCCACATCGACGATGGAGCCGGAGATGACCAGCTCGTGCAGCGCGCCGACTTTTCCAGCGCAGGAAATGCAGGCCGCCCTTTTCCGAGGCGGCCGTATCGAGCTCAGCGCAATGTCCGCTCCCGAGCCCACTCAGGGAGAGGCTTTGCTGCGCCCGCGGATGAGCGGCATATGCGGCACGGATCTTGAGCTCCTGCGCGGCTATCAGGAATTCTCCGGGGTGCCGGGGCACGAATTCGTCGCGGACATCGTCCGGGCCCCTGGCCGCGAGGATCTGGAGGGCCATCGAGCCGTGGCGGACATCAACTGCGGCTGCGGCGAATGTCCGGAGTGCCTGTGCCGGGGACAGTCCCATTGCCCGGACAGGTCGGTGATCGGTATCCGGGGCAGACAGGGCGCTTTTGCCGAATACCTGACCGTTCCTGTGGAAAATCTCCATAACCTGCCCGAGGGCATGCCGGATCGACTGGCCGTTTTCGCCGAGCCCTTGGCGGCCGCCCTGCGAATCACCCAGCAGATCCACGTTACCGCGGCCATGCGTATCGCGGTCCTGGGAGACGGCAAGCTGGGCCTTTTGACTGCCATGGCCCTGCTTCCCGTGAACCCGGACATTCTGCTCATCGGCAGGCACCCGGAAAAATTAAAAATATTCGAACGAGTCGGCGGCAAGACCCTCCAGGTCGGGCGAACGGGAGAGAACGCCCCGCCAGGAGAAGCCGACGGCAGCGCTTACGACTTGGTGGTGGAGGCCACGGGCAATCCCGAGGACATCGAGCAGGCCGCGCGCATGTGCCGGCCCAGGGGAACGATTGTCCTCAAGACGACGGCCCGGCGTTCCGCCTCCTTTCCCTTTGCCCATATCGCTGTGCATGAGCAGCGCATCATTGGCTCGCGTTGCGGGAACCTGGACCTGGCCCTGCACTATCTCCAATACGGGCTGGTAGATCCCGAGCCCCTGATCGAGACGGTCCTGCCCTGGACGGAAATCACTCGGGGCGTGGAGATTGCCGCGGAGCGCGGCAGCAAAAAGGTTCTGCTGGATCACTTGGGCAAGGCGCCCAACAGGTAGCATTTTGTTGAAAACCTTCTTATCAGGCAGGACAACGTCCTGATAACCCACCGAGAAACCATGGCGAACAAGTGCCTACTCCTTCTTCTGGACGGCCTCGGGGACAGGAGTCATCCCGAGTTGGGGGGTCGGACCCCCCTCCAGGCCGCCCGGACCCCCAATCTGGACCGCATCGCCGATCTCGGCGCAAACGGCCTCTTCCACCCCGCGCTGCCGGGACGGGCCTTTCCCAGCGAAAAGGCCCACTTCGCCCTTTTCGGGTACAGCCAGGAGGAATTCCCCGGCCGCGGGTTGCTGGAGGCACTGGGCCACGGTTTGACTCCCGGGCCGAGGGACGTGGCCCTGCTGGCCCATCTGGCCTCGGCCTCCGAACGAGAGGGCTGCCTCTTCCTGGAGCGCGAGGCCCCTGAAGCCCCGCAGCAGGAGGACCTGGAGCAGCTCCTGAACGCCCTTCCGTCCTCGGAAGGGGGGGACATCGCGGTGCAGTTCCATCCCACCCGGGACCACTTCGGCATCCTTCTGCTGCAGGGAGAGGTAAGCCCCCGCATCACGGACACCAATCCCATGCGGGACGGAATTTTTGTCCCGGACGTCCTCCCCCGGGAAGGCCTTGGCCGGGAAGAGGCCCGGCTAGCCCGGAACACGGCCCTGGCCCTGAAAGACTATCTCCTGCGCGCCCGTGCCGCGCTGAAAGATCACCCGGTGAACGCGCGCCGAACCCGACACGGTTTTCCCCCGCTCAACGCCCTGATCACCCAGCGCCCGGGGAGATACACCGCTGTTCCCGCGTTTGAGGAGCGCTTCGGTCTCAGTGGCGCCTCCGTGGCCTCTGGGGCCGTCTATTGGGGGCTGGCCGAATTCCTGGGCCTTGAGGCGGTCCCGGCGCGTGACGGAAACGATCCGGGCACGGATCTCGCGGAGCGCCTGGAAACCGCATTTCGCCTGTTCTCGGAAACCGATTTCATCCACGTACACACCAAGGCTCCGGACACCGCCGCCCACAGCAAGGACCCGCGCCGCAAGACTGAGGCCATCGAGGCCCTGGATCGCGGCCTGGGCGATTTCGGCCCGGAGAGGATCCTGCAGGAGGACATCCTCCTCGCGGTCACCTCGGATCACTCCACCCCCAGCAGCGGTCCCCTGGTCCACTGCGGCGAGCCGGTTCCCCTGAGCCTTGTAAGCCGGGGGACCCGAAGGGACGGCGTGGACCGCTTCGATGAAACGAAATGCGCCGCGGGCTGCCTCGGATTGATCCGGGAACGGGAATTCATGTACACTGTTCTGAATCTGCTCGATCGGGCCAAGCTGGCCGGCGTCATGGACACCCCGCGGGACCAGCCCTTTTGGCCCGGCAAACGGAAACCCTTTTCCCTGACATGAGCGCGCGTCATCAGCTGGGCGTCATCCACGGCAGGTTCCAGGTGCTGCACAAGGACCACCTGGAGTATCTCCTGGCCGGAAAGAAACGGTGCGAGCATCTGATCGTGGGGATCACCAACCCGGATCCCGAGCTCACTCGGGATGATCCCGCGGATCCCGACCGCTCCGACCCCAGGGCCAACCCCCTCACCTACTTCGAGCGCTACACCCTTGTGCGCCATGTTCTGACTCAAGCCGGCATCCCGGAAAAATCCTTCTCCGTGGTGCCCCTGCCCGTGAACCGTCCCCGCCTTTACGGACACTATGTGCCCCTCCGGGCCTGCTTTTTCCTGACCATCTACGACGACTGGGGGCAAAAGAAGCTCGAGACCTTCCGTTCCCTGAGCCTGCACACCGAGGTCTTGTGGGAGCGGACGCCGGAAACAAAGGGCATCAGCGGCTCCAGCGTGCGCAGCAAAATGCTCTCCGGGGAGCCCTGGCGACACCTGGTCCCCAAGGCCTGCGCCGAGAGGATGCTCGCCTGGGACATTCCCCGGAGACTCCGGAGGCACGCCTGCGACCGGGGCCCGGATGAGTGCGATTGACCCCGCCGGAGAAATGGTGTAGAAAGGCTGGTGGCTCATCCAGCGTGAATCGGGAGTTTATTGCTTTCCCTGCTCAGCCGCGCATATGTTCCATCTGAACCACAGCTTGAGCATGACAAGTCACTAGCCCGCATCTTCTTTTGGCAAAAGAAGAAGCAAGAAAGTCAGAATACTCTACCCCCCTCTTTTTGATTCTTTTTTTTAAAAGAATCAAGCTAGTGTCTTGTCTCCACGACTCTTGCCCTTTTGTTTTTTTCTATACAGATATTTCTGTATGTTCCTCTTTTGTGACAAATGAAACGTGACAAGACACAAGCTATGAACCAGATCAACAGATCGAACGAGACCAGTACCACGGATCTCACCTGCCGTGAGTGCTCCGCACCGCTCAGGCTTCTCCGGACCTGAAGCGCGGTGATCTTGCGCTGCAGGGCCTGTGGCGCGGAATACAATCTGGAACGCTACGTGAGACAAATGGACGAGACATGGGAGGAGGCGGTAGGCAACATCCCCTGCGACCGTCTCTAAAATTGAGCCTCGCTCCAGTCACGCCTTCATGTCCTTTTCCGCAAAAGGATGGTCCCGTAACCAAACGTCCGGATCGCGAATTCTTCCTCCCGTCCGGGAACCGGATGGGGACAGGGCGCGAATTCCGGCAAAAGCACGACTCCGGGAATCCACGGAACCGTGTGGTTCCCTGAGCCTCCCAGGTCCAGGAGCAAACCGGCTACCCCATGCCAGACATCGCTTCCTTCATTCAACAGCTCGCCATCATGGCGATCCCCGTCCTTTCGGCCATCACCTTCCACGAGGTGGCCCACGGATACACCGCCTACCTCATGGGCGACCCCACGGCCAAGAACGCCGGAAGGCTTACCCTGAACCCGATCAAGCACCTGGATCCGATAGGGGCTATCGCCCTGTTCCTGATCAAGATCGGCTGGGCCAAGCCGGTCCCCATCAATGCGGAGTATTTCGCCAACCCGCGCCAGGGGCTCATCCTGGTCTCCGTGGCCGGACCCGCGACCAACTTCGTGCTGGCCGTTGTCTTCGCCCTGCTCTATCACCTGCTCTATGCGCTGCTGTACACCTCTGCCGGAGCCTCCGCGCTCCCGGTCCTGGAGCCGGTCATATACATGTGCCAGGCCGGGGTGCTCATCAATATCGGCCTCGGGGTCTTCAACCTGCTGCCTGTGCCGCCCCTGGACGGAAGCAACATCCTGGCCGGAATCCTGCCCCCGCATCTGGCCCAGGCCTTCCTCCGGCACAGCACCTACGGGTTCATCATCCTGATTGTGCTCCTGATAAGCGGAGGGGCCCAGAAGGTGATCGTGCCCCTTATCTACGGAATGGGCGGATTGCTGGTCCCCCTGTAACATCCACGAAAAAATGTTCAGAAAGGATACGGCGCCATGAAGGAAGGCTACCGAATCGTCTCCGGCATGCGACCCACGGGCCCTCTGCACCTGGGCCACTACTTCGGCGTCCTGCAGAACTGGGCCGATCTGCAGCAAAGCGGTGAGAGCTTTTTCTTCATCGCTGACTGGCACGCCCTGACCACGGATTACGCCAATCCGGAATCCATATCCGAATACAGCTTCGAGCTCATCCTGGACTGGCTCGCCGCGGGCCTCGACCCGGAGAAAAGCGTTTTCTTCCAGCAATCCCGCATCCGGGAGCACGCGGAGCTCCAGCTCCTGCTCTCCATGATCACCCCATTGGGCTGGCTGGAGCGCAATCCGACGTACAAGGAAGTCAAGCAGGAGCTCGAGGCCAAGGACTTGAACACTCTGGGCTTTCTGGGATATCCGGTGCTTCAGACCGCGGACATTGTCATCTACCGGGCTAACCGGGTTCCCGTGGGAGAGGACCAGCTCCCCCATCTGGAGCTGTCCCGGGAAATCACCAGGCGCTTCAACTCCTTCTACGGGGAGACCTTCCCCGAGCCCAAGCCCCTGCTCACCGAATCCCCGCGCCTGCCCGGACTGGACGGGCGCAAGATGAGCAAGAGCTACGACAACGCCATCTTTCTGGGGGAGGACCCGGACAGCCTCCAGACAAAGATCAAGACCATGCTCACGGACACCAACCGCATGCGTCTCAAGGATCCTGGCGACCCGGAAAAATGCAACCTTTTTCCCTACCTGAAGCTCCTCGATCCGCAGGAGCCCTATCAGGAGATCGTGGAGGGATGCACCGGCGCAACCAAGGGGTGCATGGACTGCAAAAAGCTCCTTTTCGAGAAGATGGAGACCTTTTTGGAGCCCATCCGGACCAAACGGCGCGAGCTGGAAAACGACCCGGACACCGTGCGGGACATCCTCCGCAAGGGCAACGAGACGGCCCGGTCCGAGGCCGAAGCCACCATGGAGCGGGTCCGCTCCGGAATGAGCCTCGTTTAGATCGTTTTCCCATACAACCCTCATTCCCGGGAACACAGGGCACAACGAAGCATGATAAGGCGTGGCTCGACCTTTATTTTAACAATTCAGCAAGTTGAAAACATTTACATATAACATTCATTCCCGGGCGGACCCGGGCACAACGAAACATGAAAAGCGAGGCGAAGGCGGGTGGACGCTGACGCGCGGGTCTCATCCAGGGTTTCCATTGATGGGATACGCAACACCTCATCGACATTCCCGGAACACGTGATTTGAGGCAAGATTCAATGAGTGTGTCTTCTCTCTGGAGCGAACTCGATTACACCTTACGCGGTAAGAACAAGGCCAAGGTGTATTATGAAACCCAGCGAAGCGCTCCATCCGTCGAGCCTCGCGACCAATTAACAGATAATTCAATAAGTTAAAAACATTTTCATTCAAAAAAAGGCCCGGCATGCCATCCATGCCGGGCCTTTTTTTGGACGATTGAAAGAGGGAGCGCCTCTTGTACACTCTGACTCGCGCTCGCTAGCCCTTGACCTCGCGAACCCGGTTATCCTCGCTCACGAGGACCACGCGGGGCGTGTGCTCACGCATCTCCTGATTCGTGAGCCAGGCATAGCTGGCGATGATGATCCGTTCGCCGACAGCACCCTTGAGGGCCGCGGCCCCGTTCAGGGCGATCTCCCCGCTCTCTCCCTCGATAATGTACGTGGTCAGCCTTTCGCCGTTGTCGACGTTGTAGACATCCACCCGCTCGTTGGGCAGAAGCCCGGAGGCCTGAAGCAGCGAGGGGCACACCGCCAGACTCCCTTCGTAATCCACATGGGTGCCCGTAAGTCGCGCCCGATGAATCTTGGCCTGCAGAAAGCATCGCATAGCCGTTCTCACTCTCCCGAAAGCAGAATATTGTCGATGAGCCTGGCCTTTCCCAGATAAACCGCCACGGCAATCAGGGAATCGTTCCCCGCCTCGTCGACTGGGTGCATCTCCCGGGCATCCACTAACTCGATATAATCGATTTGTCCAGAGGGAACATTTTGCCCATAATATTCCCGCAGCCCCTGCTTGATCGCTTCAGCGTCGGTTTCCCCGTCCTTGAACCACTCCCTGGCCCGCTTCAGGCCGGCGTAAATCCAGGGGGCCTGGCGGCGCTGCTCGGCATCCAGGTAGGTGTTGCGCGAACTCAGGGCTAAGCCGTCCTCCTCCCGAACAATGGGCCTTCCAACAACCTCCACGGGCATGTTCAAATCCCTGGCCATGCGCCTGACCACGGCGAGCTGCTGCCAGTCCTTGTTGCCGAATACGGCTGTGTGCGGCAGAACGACATTGAAGAGCTTGCCCACGATAGTGCAGACGCCCTCGAAGTGGCCCGGCCGGCTCGCACCGCAGAGATGTTTTTCCAGCTCCGGAACCCGGATCCAGGTGGCATGTTTATCGAGGTATATCCGCGAGGCATCCGGGGCGAAAAGGACATCCGCCCCCAGCTCCCGTGCCAGCTCGCTGTCCCGCTCGAAGTCCCGGGGGTAATCCTGGAAATCCTCCCCCGGCCCGAACTGGGTGGGATTGACGAAAAGACTGACCACGGTTCGATCACTGTTCTGGCGCGCCCAGCGGATCAGGCTCAAATGGCCCTCGTGGAAATAGCCCATGGTCGGGACCAGGGCAACGCGTTCCCGCCGGCAGCGCCAGTTCAACCCTGTTTCTTGCATCTCCTGCGGCTCGGTAATGATCTGCATAGGCGGCTTTTCGCTATTTGTTATTCATGATCCGAAATCCGAAATCCGAAATCCGAAATCCGAAATCCGAAATCC
>JGI1684J13235_1000817_pt1 | contig 11243 bp, 16 predicted proteins | sample PonA232FremontCA_2_FD_13235 | JGI IMG/M metagenome (IMG submission 13235) | reverse complement strand
CCATGGTAAGATGTCATGAACCGACAGCCGATTCCGGCAACCGTTTCCGGGTCAACCTCGTCCGGAAGCGGAACCGCATTGATATCTACGTTGGGAACGTAAACTGCCTCGGGGTCAACTGGTTCGAGAGACTTCGTCTCTCGTCATCACGGAAATCTTCGATTTCCGTACGACCCCGTGGCATCCGCCTTGCCAACCTGTGAACGGTAATGCATGTAAGCAAAGATACGATCCACTACACATCGTATTTACTGCCGTGATGTCAACTAGCGGTTGATCAACAGTCGAAGAGCGAAGACCCCGGTGTGACCAGCGGCACTACTCCCAGGCTACTCGGTCGGGGCGCGTTCGAAGGCGAAGGTAACCGGCTCGGTCGACCGGAGTACCTCGCCGCTGGGGTGTTGGGCTACCGCCACCGATCCCGCGTCGTGGGCGCGCGCGAACCTGCGAATCGGTGTCGGGTCGGCGAACGCGTCCGGCGCATCAACGTTGACACGGTCGGTCATCCCGCTGGTCTGGAGGCTGACCCACCCCGCGAGAGCGAGCGCTACCTTCGGGTCGCGGTCGGTTCGTTCGGGAGCGACCGCGCGGCGCAGTCGGTTGTGCATCCCCGAGGGGACGGCGTACATCGTCCCGTCGGGCGCGACCGAAACCTGCTGTGCGCGGAGCGACTCGCCCGCTTCGGGGAACGGCAGGTTCACGTCAGTCCAGACTGATGTTGACCGTCTTCGTCTGGGTGTAGTGATCGATGGCTTCCTGAGCGGTCTCACGACCGATGCCCGACTGCTTGTAACCACCGAAGGGCTGACCAGCCGGGAAGTCGTTGTAGGTGTTTACCCAGATGTTGCCAGCCTCGATATCCTTGGCGCACTGATGCGCTGCCGTCAGGTCTTCGGTGATGACGCCGGCGGCAAGCCCGTAGTCGACGTCGTTTGCCAGTTCTATCATCTCGTCGTAGTCGGACCACTCGAAGACCTCCTGGACGGGACCGAAGATCTCCTCCTGAACGGCTTTGCTGTCGTGGTCGATGTCGTCGATGAGCGTCGGCGCGACGAAACAGCCGTCGGAGAGAGCCTCGTCGTCGGGCTGGCTACCGCCGGTGACGAATGCCGCGCCCTCAGACTCGGCTTCTTCGATATAGGACATCGTGCGTTCGACCTGCTCGGCGGTGACCTTCGGTCCCAGATCCGTCGAGTCCAGCAACGGGTCGTCGACGGTCAGATCGTCAGCCGCGGCGGCGAGTTCGTCAAGGAACTCTTCCTTGATGTCCTCGTGGACGAACAGGCGGGACCCGGCACAGCAACACTCGCCGGTGTTGAAGAAGATGGCAGTAATCGTTGTCTGAACAGCCTGCTCCATGTCGGCGTCGGGGAAGACGACGAGCGGGCTCTTACCACCTAGTTCAAGCGTGATGTCGGTGATACTGTCAGCCGCACTTTTCATCACTTCGCTACCGACCTCAGTCGAGCCGGTGAACGCCAGCTTCCGGATGTCGCTGTGGTTCGAGAGCGGTTCGCCGGCATCGGGACCGAAGCCGGTGACGACGTTGACGACGCCGTCGGGGATAGCGTCGCCAGCCTCCTCCAGTAGCTTCAGGATCGACAGCGGCGTCTCCTCGGCGGGCTTGAGGACGACACAGTTCCCGGCTGAGAGCGCGGGTCCGAGTTTCCACGCGGACATCAGAAGCGGGAAGTTCCACGGGATAATCTGACCGACGACACCGTAGGGTTCCTGTATCGTCTGGACGTGACGGCTGTCGTCGGTGTTGATAGTCTGACCCTCGTGAGCGCGGGCGATGCCCGCGAAGTACCGGAGATGGTCGACGACCAGTCCGATATCGATGCGGGCTTCGGTTATGGGTTTCCCGTTGTCCAGCGACTCAAGCCGGGCGAACTCCTCTTTCTTGTCCTCGACGGCGTCAGCCATCGATTCGAGCATCGCCTGTATGTCGGCTGTCGAGAAGTCGCTGTAGGTCTCCTCGTATGCCGTCCACGCCGCGTCGACGGCGCGGTCGATATCCTCGGCGTTCCCAGCCTCAACGGACGCGAGCGTCTCGCCGGTGGTCGGGTCGACGGTCTCGAAGGTTTCGCCGGATGCGCTCTCTGCCCAGTTGCCGCCGATGTACAGGCTACGGTGGTCCGGGAGTACCTCGTTTGCGGCTTGTTCATGACGTTGCTTGATTGCGGACTTTCGCTCCGATGGAGATTGTGATGTATCGTCAACTGACATGACAACCAGGGTTTACTGTTCTCAGATATTAATAATTTACGGTATGTATCGACGAGTACACTGCTCCGGTACACCGTAACACAAGAGTTTCTCGAAACACCTCTCCGGTGGCTACCGGGTCGTGGGGAGCGCGGAAAGATCCGGGGTTTAGTACGTTTCGAGGTACCTGTCTATCTCCCAGTCGGAGACGTTGACGAGGTACTCGGTGAACTCCTCGTTTTTGGCTTCTACGAACTTCTCCCCGACGTGGTCGCCGAGACCGCCGAGGACGACCTCGTCGTCTTCGAGAGCGTCGACGGCGTCTCCGAGGTTCTTGGGGAGCGTCTCGATGCCGTGTTCGTCTATCTTCTCCTCATCGAAGTCGTAGATGTTCTCGCGTATCGGATCCGGAGCATCGAGGTCGCGCTCAATACCGTCGAGACCCGCGTTTATGAGCGAGGCGAAGCCGAGGTACGGGTTGCACGACGGGTCGGGGAAACGCGCCTCGATACGGGTCGCAACGGGTTCGCGCGCCGCGGGCTTACGTATCAGAGCCGACCGGTTGCGGTCTGACCACGCGACGTAGACGGGAGCCTCGTACCCGGGTACGAGACGTTTGTAGGAGTTGACGGTCGGGTTCGTAACCGCCGTGATAGCGGGCGCGTGTTCGAGTATACCTGCGAGGTACGAAAGCGCCGTCTCGCTCAGGTCGAAGTCGCCCTCACCGTGGAAGGCGTTTTCGCCGTCCTCGAACAGCGACATATGTGTATGCATACCCGACCCGTTGATACGCGGCACGGGCTTAGGCATGAACGTCGCATGGAGGTCGTGCTGTGCGGCGACTGCGCGGACGACGAACCGGAAGGTGGCGACGTTGTCGGCGGTCTTCAGGGCGTCGGCGTACTCGAAGTTTATTTCGTACTGCCCCTGTGCGACCTCGTGGTGGCTGGCTTCGATGTCGAAGCCCATCTCTTCGAGCGTGTAGATTATCTCACGCCGTACATCGCTCTGTAGATCCTTGGGTGCGAGGTCGAAGTAGCCGCCGTGGTCTGCGAACTCGGTCGTCGCATACCCATCGTCGTCTGTCTTGAACAGGAAGAACTCCGGCTCCGGAGCCATGTTGACCGTATAGCCATGCTCCTCGGCGCGTTCGAGCGCCTTCTTGAGGACGTANCGCGGGTCACCCTCGAACGGTTCGCCCGTCGACGTGTTGATTACGTCGCAGATAAGACGCGCCGCTCCGCCGTCGTCCTTGTTCCTCCACGGAAGTACGGCGAACGTCGACGGGTCGGGCTTGAGACGCATGTCGGACTCCTGTATGCGCACGAAGCCGTTTATCGACGACCCGTCGAAGTAGATACCTTCGTCGAAAGCCTTCTCCGCCTGATCCGCGGGTATCGAGACGTTCTTCACCACACCGAGTATGTCGGTGAACTGCAGACGCAGGAAGCTTATCTCTCTCTCCTCGATCTGTTTTAACACTTGCTCTTCTGTTGTCATGTTTTTGTTTATCTCCGCTCCAACAAAGCTTGTTTAGCCTTTGTTGGCTTCTTCCACACATACTTCGGAAGATGTATTATATAATAAAGCCTTTGGTTCAACAACCCCACCTATGATCGAGTATTACAAAAAACAGTCGTGAGCTAAAACCCCATGATTTAAGTAATTACCCGAAAATAAGTAAGAATACATGACGTATGACAACCTCGACCTAAAGATAATCAACCTCCTGCTCGAAGACGGGCGCGCGAGCCTGAGGAGCATCGCCGAGGAACTCGACGTATCGGTCACGACGGTAAGCAACCACCTGAAGGATATGGAGGACGAGGGTATCATCGATGGGTTCAAGCCCGTCATAAGCTACCCTGACCTCGGCTATACGGTGACGTGCGTCCTCATGATCAAGGCGGAGGGCGACAGCCTGCGTGAGCTTGTTGAGGATCTCGCGGACGAGGACTCGTTCCTCAACGTCTACGAGGTCACGGGTGACTTCGACATCATCGCAACGGGCAAGTTCAAGGACACGGAGGAGATGAACGACACGATCAAGGATCTCCTCAACAGCCCGATGGTGCGCGAGACCAACACCAACGTCGTCCTTTCGACAGTCAAGGAAGGCGAGGATATAGAGTTCGAGTACTGACGTGGGTTCGTTCGAGGAGCATATGCGGTACGGCGTCGGGGCGTACCTGCTCGCCGTCGTTGTCGCGGGCGCGGCGCTCGGATACCTCGTCTACACGGGGCGCGCGGATCTGCGACACGTCGCCGTCGGTGTCGCGGGCGGTGTCGGAGGCTTCCCGTTTGCGGTCGCGGGCGCGGGGTTCCCCGACATAGATCACCACGCGGCGAAGCCCCACCGTTTCTTTAGGAGATGGGTGTCGGTTATCGCCGGGGGCGTCGCCGTCTATTTCCTCTTCGCGTCGGGCGTCGCCACAGAGGCTGGCATCGCTGTCCTCGACGGCGTGACGACGGCTTCTGTCGTCCCTGAAGGCGTCGTCGGCGTCGGCGTATCCGCGGTGGGCGGTATCGTCGCGGGCGTATCGGCTTACATGGGTGTCGGCTTGCTCAAGCCGCCTCACCGCGGAGTGACGCATACGTTCGGAACGGGCGTCGTGGTCGCTGTCGGCGTCGGTGTCGCCGTCGGATACGGCGGGGGTGTCGTGGGTTCGGTCGTCGTTCCGTCGTCGTCAACCCTCGTCGGCGTCCTCGCGGGTTGCGTCGCCGGGGTCTCCTTCTTCGTCGGCTTCCTGAGCCATCTCCAGTGCGACGGTCTTCTCGTGGGCTTCCTTCCCGACGCGATGTAGGCGTCTGTCGTAGACAGGCTTTTATGCCGCGGGGAAGGATTCTTGGTTAGCGTGCTGTTGATCATCTGTGTCGACAGGGACGACGACGTCGGCAGGAAGGCGGGCATAGGGACGCCCGTCGTCGGACGCGACGCCGTCGAGGACGCCGCACGCCGTTTCGGTGTCGCGGATCCTGAGGACAGCGACCTAAACGCGCTGTTTCAGGCGATACGTCTGTACGACGAGACCGACGAGGAAGCCGAGATCGCGCTCGTCACGGGTAGCCGGGATACGCACCGTAACGGCGACCGCGCGGTCGCGGCGCAGGTAGACGAGGTTCTCGAAGACGTGGACGCGTCCTCGGCTATCGTGGTCACCGACGGCGCGGAGGACGAAGGTATCATACCTATCGTCGAGTCGCGTCTACGTATCGACGGCGTTAGCCGTACGGTCGTAAAGCAGTCGGAGAACCTCGAAAACGCGTACCACGTCCTGAAACGTCTTCTCGACGACCCCGACACGCGGGGTACGGTTCTGATACCTATCGGTATCGTCCTCCTCATATTCCCGATAAACGTGGTTATGAACCTGTTCGACCTGCCAAACGCCGCCCTCGGTATCACGGCGGGTCTTCTGGGTAGCTACTTCCTGATGAAGGGATTAGGGATGGACGAGGATATAGAGCGCCTCACCGACGCCGCGCGCGACGGTATCTACAGCGGTAAGGTCAGCCTCATAACCTACCTCGTCGCCGCGGGTCTGGTCGTCATAGGCGCGGCGAGCGGTCTACGTGAGGTACAGGAGTTTACGGCGCAGAGCGAGGCGGTTATAGAGGGTGCTGTACCCGTCGGTATGGCGTTCGTACAGGGTGCCGTAGCTTGGTTCACCACGGGGGGTATGGTTTCGAGCGTCGGACGTATAGTGGACGAGTACATACAGCGCGACGACTTTCCCCGCACCTACCTCAACGGACCTTTCTACGTCATGAGCATGGGTCTCGCGCTTCACGCCGTAAGCGGATTCATGCTCGGAAGGTTCGACGAGGTGTACCTCGCCGTCGGCGTCGTGATCTCCGTCGGTATAGGTATGGCGAGCACAGCGGTCTTCGGCGGTATCGGTGGAGGCTCTGTCAGGGACAGCGACGAGGTTGCAGAGGTAGAGTAGTTACGAAGGTACCGAGAGGTTGAGTTCCGCCTCGCCGTCGTAGAGTATCTCAGCCGACCCCGTGTCGAGGCTTTCGAACTCAACGTGCTCACCGTCGATACCGACCGAGTCGACGAGATCGTCCTGAAGCTCCTCGCTTCCGAAGAGGTAGGTGTTGATCTTGGTCGTCACAGGCGTGTCGTACCGTACGGTGACGGTCGTCTCGTTTTGAGTGTCGGTGACGGAGACGGTCTCGACGGATACAGACCCGCCATCGGCTGAGACGGGGTGTGCGAGGAGTGCGAGTAGGACGACGACGGGTACGGCTTTGTTCAAGTTATGACGAGATACGTCGGTCTTCGTATATACCTTCCCTTCTCAGTTGGAGCGGTCGACGGCGAAGCCCGTGAGCGACCGCATCTCGTCGGAGGCATCGGTGGGGTCAAGTCGATCGAGCGCCTCGGATGCGCGGTTCACGTGCTCGTCGGCGCGGTCGCGTGCGAACTCGACGGAGTCGGAGAGACGTGCATCGTTTTCGCGCGAATGGAGCGCGACGAGCGACGGACGTTCGAGAACGGCGTCCTTCCCTACGGGCTTTCCGAGCGCCTCCTCGCTCGCCGTGTAGTCGAGTACGTCGTCACGTATCTGGAACGCGACACCGAGATGGCGTCCGTAGTCACGGAGCGCACAGAGTTCGTCGTCGGAACCGTCGCCCGCGATACCACCGACCTCGCACGCGGCGACGAAGAGCGAACCCGTCTTCTTGCGCGCGAGTTCGACGTAGTCGTCGGGGACGCGGACATCGCCCGCGAGTTCCATCGCCTCGCCCTCACCGAGGTTCTTGACGGCGTCGACCATGACGGCGACTGCTTCGCGGTCGTCGATGGTTTCGAGAGCCTTACCGAGAAGGACGTTGCTCGTCAGAACCGCGGGGTCGTGCCCGAAGCCCTCGTGGACGGTCGGAACGCCACGGCGTACGTCGGAGCGGTCTATAATGTCATCGGCGACGAGCGCCGAGGTGTGGACGAACTCGACGCCGACGGCGAAACGGAGCGCGGCGTCACGCTGATCGGGTGTGGGTGAGTCGCCGGTAACCGCCTCACACGCGAGCGTCGTGAGCACGGGACGGACGCGTTTCCCCCCGCTCGTCGAGACATGGACGACGGATTCGGCGAGCGACTCAGGTTCGACCGTTGAGGCGAGCGCGCGTATCTCGTCGTTCACCTCCGCGATCCGTTCGTCGAAGCTTTCCATCGGTCGATGTACGACCGCGCGGTGCAAATACGTGACGAAAGAAAACCGTTAAGGAATTTCGGGGGTGAGTCACAGACGAGCGAGGGTAGCCAAGCCTGGAAACGGCGGCGGACTCAAGACCCGCTCCCGAAGGGGTTCGTGGGTTCAAATCCCTCCCCTCGCAGTTTTTCGAGCGAAGTGACAAAAACGAGAAGGGAGTGGATTTGAAATAGTGAACGGAGCGTCTGGCTGAACGTAGTGAAGCGAGGCAGTGAACGAGCGAGGAATGAGCGAAGTGAGCGTGAAGCGGAGTGACCGTAGTTCAGATCCCTCCCTCGTAAACGTAAGGGAGTTTCAGGTGTCTCTTGCGTTTCAAATAAATAGCCGTAGGCGTCGTGTCTGGGGGTTTCTTTGGAGGTGTGGATTAGTTACTTATAGCACACCCAGCGGCGACTACTTCGTAATTCTCCCATTTCGTCATGTCTTCATACTCTTCACCTTCGCCCGGTCCCGTCGCACTGACGCAGGCGATTATTTCCATCTCGTTTTTATCGCTGTCTTCCGCAAGTTTGAGAGCCAAATCGCCTACGTCGCGCCTATTAGCGTCATTAACGGGTATATCAAATGTTCCGAGTGAGGCATCCACGATGTCTTTTACCTCTGACCTCGAATAATCTCCCTCAAAGACTACTGACATCTGTGTGAGGGGGTCATCGGTGGTGGTTCCGTCGCCGCCGAGTAGCATTGCTCCGCCAACGATAATCAACAGTAAAACAAGCGTCGCCCCCACCTCATGCTGTTACTCCAGTGCTCGTTCCAAACTTCCTCTTCGTCGTCTTGCGACGAGTTCCCCGAAGAAGTTTCGGATTCCGAACCCAGATTAGATACCTCTTCACCGCACTCAGGACAGTAAGTTTCGGTCCCGGTTACCTCTTTGGCACACCCTGGGCAATAATCAATATTCTGTTCAAGCACCCTCTGGATTTAGTCCTTTGGTGGCTTGTGCAGGTTCTGAAGGCTCGAAAGCCTACCGACACCATCTTACAGACAGCATAAGGTTGATGTGGTGGCGGTGCGTACCGTAGCGTAATGAGTCACTTGGACAGCCACGAACGCGACGAACAAGGTAGGGTAGAGCCGCGACAGTCGGACAAAGAAGTCGTTGACGCCGTCCGTAAACACGAACCAGCGGCGACTAAGGAAGTAGCCGACGAGTTGGATATGGCACGACAGTCCGCCGACTACCGCCTTCGGAAGCTCAAAGAGGAGAAGCGTGTCAAGAGCAAGATGGTGGGTAACTCACTCGTCTGGATGGTACGGCGAAGCGAAGCTTCGCGTACTGACACGGATCCTACGGATTCGAGGAAGTGAAAGCATGAGCACCGAGTACGAGGTCGACCGTGAAATAAAACTCACGCAAGAGGGTGATTGGTGGGTAGCCAAGGACGAAGAGGAAGGCGTAGCGTCGCAGGGTGAGACGCGCGTCGAGGCACTCGAAAACCTTGACGAGGCGGTCGCACTCCACAAGGGTGAGATAGGCGACCCCATAGAAACGTGGGAAGAGGAGAAAGAGGTTCTCGAAGACCTCGGTATCGACCCTGACGAGGTCAAGAAGTCGCGTGAGGAGAACGACGAACTGCCGGAGTTCATGCGGTAGATGGTCACGCGTGACTTCTCCGGTCGTGACGTGGTGAAGGCACTCACGCGCAACAGGTTCCATGTTGTCGATCGAGAGGGTAGCCACGTCAAGCTTCGGTACGAGCATCCTACGAACGAGGACGACGTGCGCGTGGTGAGCGTTCCCCAGCACAACCGCGTCAACACCGGCACCCTTCGGAACATAGCCGAACAAGCCGGTGGTCTTCGACGATTTCTGTGAATGGATCGACAGGAACAGGTAGGCGACCCCGTCGTCACGCGCGACCGGCGTTCTGTGGAGCGCGGACACAGAAAAAGCCTTTACACATTCGGTTCGACGTAGACGTATGAGCGAGGTCGATGAGGTCGACGACGACCTGACCGGCACGGAGACGGATACGGATGTCGGCGAGGGTTACGACGCAGAGAGGCGTCTTGTCGTCGAGTACGAGGAAGACCCTATCGAGAACTACGACACGCGTCTCCTTCTGATAGGGCTCGGTCTGTCGTTCCTCTTCGGTCTGGGTGTGGGTATAGTCGCCTTCGTGACACAGGGCGGTGTCTGATTCTCAAGCTCAGCGGAGGCGGTAAGCGGTGACGGCGTAGCCTGTGACAGCCACGACGCCGAGTGTTCCAGTGTCGAAGACGGGGAAGATACGTTCGACATCTTCGGGGGCGTCGGGTCCGGGGTCGATCCCCGTGTAGTAATGTGTATCGGCGGTGGTTCCTACGGTGTCCTCGGCGGCGACGTTCCAGCCGTCGAAAGAGACGAAGGTCTGCACGACGCCGCGTTGGTCAGAGAGGTAGAGATGTCCCGAAAGGTCGATGAACTCGTCGTGGAGCGGAAAGAGTAGGTTGACGCCGTTGTAGAAGCCGTCGACGAGGACGCCCGCGACGAGCCATCCGACGACGACACCGACGAACGCGAGTCGGTATACGTCGTCGCCGTACCGCGCACCGAGATAGCCGCGGCGGCGCGCGTCCCAGACGAGGGCGGCGGTGACGGCGAGCGGCAGGACGAGGTTGTGGAGGTACGCGCGGTGCGCCCCGCCTGCAACGAGACCGAGGAACGTATCGATGTCGGGTAGGACGGTGAAGGAGGCGACGACCGCGACAGCGCGTCTGTCGAAGCCCGCTCCCAGAACCCCTGCGGCGACGAGTAGACCGAAGCCTACGTGGACGACTGTTGAGGGCATACGTAAGAGAAAGGGCGCGCGGGCAAAGGCGTTCGGTCGGTGCGATAGGACGAGGTTGAGAAGGGGATCGGAGGGACGGCGACAAACCGTTCGGTCGAGCGGGTTCCGGCGTCTATTCGAGCGCGAGCGGTATGACACCGCCAGCCATCGCGGAGACGAAGAATCCCGCAAGACCGAAGCCGAGTAGGTAGACGAACAGTGTTCCGAAGGGTGCGGGTAGCTCCGAAAGGACGGCGTGTCCGGCTATCTCTCCCACCGCACCGACGACGAACATACCGAAGAAGACGACGGTACCGTACTTGGCGTACCTGACGTACTCCTGTGTATCCATATCTATCCGAGAGGGACGGACGCGGATTAGGTTTACGAACCGGCGGAGGAGTCTGACGGATGCGCGCCGGAAAAGTGTACGTGTAGGAATATACTGTCTGTTGTTCAAATACTCAACCTGAGTCGGCGTTACTCTTTTGTTTGTCCAGCTATAAACCTAATACATGCATAAGATAAGACTCAACGCCGACGACGTTCTGACGGGTGCGGGTAGCTACAGGGAGAAGGTGAGTATAGACTGCCCCGTCTGTGGGGGAACAACGGGTTTCGAGACCGACGCCGAGATAGCCGAATGCGACGACTGTGGCGAGGAGTTCGGTGTAGAAAAGCCGTTTAACTAAGGGAGACGACGCCGTCGTCTACGAGATCGAGGAGAACGTCACGTCCGTGTCCTTCGGGTGAGACGTTCTCGTAGACACTGTGTACGACGCCGTCGACGACGACGAAGGTCGTGCGGTCGGCGTAGCCGTTCTCGACAGAGACACCGAAGGCGTCGGCTACTTCTCCGTCGGTGTCGGCGAGAAGGTCGAACGAAAGACCATGTTCCTCGGCGAAGTCGCAGTGTGAGTCGACGGTGTCGGTTGAGACTCCGTAGACACGGACACCCGCTGTCTCGTACTCTTCCGCCTCCTTCTCAAAGCTCCGCGCCTCGGTCGTGCATCCGGGTGTTTCGTCGCGCGGGTAGAAGTAGACGACCGTGGGGGCGTCGTAG